>WNGA01014315.1_pt1 | contig 13107 bp, 11 predicted proteins | sample 5400061 | NCBI WGS metagenome assembly WNGA01 (sample SAMN13153366, study PRJNA577476) | soil metagenome | isolation source: 100 cm soil or saprolite under grassland replicate 2 | place: USA:California | collected 2016-06-15
GACCCAGTCCGTCCAGGCGATGAATCGCTACCAGGCCTCGACGGGACGGCAGATCGACCCCGGCGTCGTCGCGCTCGTGACCGTGGGCGGCGTCCACAGCGCGGCGGCGGAGCGGCGCGTGCGCCAGGTCGAGGCAGAGCTGCGCTCGAGCCGAGACGTCGCGACAGTCTCGAGCTACTACGACAACCACGACCCGGCCATGGTCTCCCGCGACGGGCGCTCGACCTACGTCGTCGCCTACTTCCAGCCGAAGTCGGACCTGAGAATCCAGGACGACGCCAAGCGCTTGCAAAGCGAGTTCGCCGGCCAGCGCGACGTCGAACTCGGCGGCGGGGCGATCGCGGACGCGCAGGTCAACACCCAGGTCGGTAACGACCTCGCGCGCGCGGAGCTGTTCGCGTTCCCGATCATCTTCCTGCTCTCGCTGTTGTTCTTCCGCTCGCTCGTGGCCTCGCTGCTGCCGCCGTTCCTTGGTGTCCTCGCGATCCTCCTCACCTTCTTCGCGCTGCGGATCGTCTCGAGCTTCACCGACCTGTCGGTGTTCGCTCTCAACATCGTCACCGGCCTCGGGCTCGGGCTGGCGATCGACTACAGCCTGTTCACGGTCTCCCGCTACCGCGAGGAGGCTGCCCGCAGCGGCTTTGGCGTCGACGCACTGCGCCGGACGCTCGCGACCTCGGGGCGGACGATCCTCTTCAGCTCGCTCACGGTCGCCGCCGCGCTCGCCTCGCTGACGATCTTCCCGCAGAACTTCCTCTTCTCGATGGGCCTGGCGGGTGCCGTCGTCGCGCTCGTCGCCGCGACGCTCGCGCTCGTCGTCATGCCGGCCATGCTCGCGCTGCTCGGGCCACGCGTAAACGCCCTCGCACCCAACTGGCTCCAGCGCGCCGCCGACCGAGACGCACGACCTGCCGAGACGGGCTTCTGGTATCGGCTGTCACGGTTCGTGATCGCGCGCCCAGGAAGGATCGCGCTGCTCACCGCAGCGGCGCTGATCGCGCTCGGGGTGCCGTTCGCGTCGATCAAGTTCCTGCCCGCCAACGCCAGCGTGCTCCCCACCAGCGCGAGTGCGTATCGCGTCGACGCGGCACTGCGCAGCGACTTCCGGCCCGGCCGCACCGCGCCGCTCGAAGTCGTGGTCGGAGCCCCGGCCGGTTCGCGCCAGGTGACCACCCTCGCCGCGCGGATCCGCTCACTCACCGACGTGTCTGCGGTCGCGCCTGCTCAGCGGGCCGGGCGCCGGCTCTCGCTCATCGAGGTCGCGCCGTCGCCGCCGGCCTACAGCGCAGCCAGCCGGCAGCTCGTGCATGACGTGCGCTCTCTGCGAACGCCTGTCTACCTGGGCGTCGCGGGCGATACGGCCGGATACGTCGACCTCGAGCACAGCCTCGGCACGCACCTCCCCCTCGTCCTCGCGCTCGTCGTCGCCTCGACGCTCGTCGTCCTCTTCCTGATGACCGGCTCGCTCGTGCTCGGAGTGAAGGCAGTCCTGATGAACGCGCTCAGTCTCAGCGCTGTGTTCGGAATCCTCGTCCTGATCTTCCAGCACGCAAACCTGCAGGGGCTGCTGTCCTACCGGAGCACGGGCGCCCTGGACGCGACCCAGCCGATCCTGCTCTTCGCGATCGCCTTCGGGCTCGCAACCGACTACGGCGTCTTCCTGATCTCGCGAATCAAGGAGGCGCACGACAGCGGTGTGCCCGACAACCGAGCTGTCGCGATTGGACTGGAGCGCACCGGGCGGATCGTGACCGCGGCCGCCCTCCTTTTCTCCGTCGCCATCGGCGCGTTCGTGACGTCGAAGCTTGTCTTCATCAAGGAACTCGGCCTCGGCATCGCGCTCGCAGTGCTGATCGACGCATTCGTGATCCGCGGCTTGCTCGTGCCCTCGCTGATGGCGCTGCTCGGCAAGTGGAACTGGTGGGCACCAGGCCCTCTCAGGCGACTGTACGAGCGCTCCTCGGGCGTCGCGCCTGAGCCCGTCCTGGGGACGACGGAGTAAGGAGTTATCGTCACAGCGTGCCCCGCTCTCGCGAATTCACGACACTGCCAACCGTTTCGGCGGTGGACTGGAAGGTCGACCCCTGGGGATAGGTCTTGGGGACAGGCTCCGGGTCTGGCGGGGCCACTCGGAGCGACTCGAGAGCTCTATTATCGACCGGCGCGAATCACGTGATTTGCAGGAAAGATGGTAAGGAGGGGGTCGACGGTTCGAGTCCGTCAGAGGGCTTCGGGATTCCTCCTGCTTAGCAGGTGTTTCCGTTGTCTCGGCTGGCGTCCGCAGCGGCCTTCGGTGTCCACGCAGCGTCCACCAGCGTCCACCGTGGACGTTGTCCGGCGCTCAGCTCGTCGAGTAGGCGGATCGCGTGTTCGCGTCCGTCGCGGGCGAGGTGGCCGTAGTGGCGGTCAATCATCGTCAGGCTGGCGCCCATATAGCGGGAGAGGTCGAAGGTGGAGATACCGGCACGGAGCGCGAAGGTGGCGAAGGTGTGTCGAAGATCGTAGACCCTGCGCATAGGCTCGATCCCAGCGGCACGCTGTGCGGGCTTCCACTCGCGGTTGCGGAAGTTGTGCAGGTCGAGGTAACCGCCCCGCTCGGCCGGAAACAGTAACGGGCTGTGCGGACTCGACGGCTGGCGTTCGATCGCGTCCAAGGCGATCGCCTGCAGCGGCACCGCGCGGCGGCTGCCCTCGGTCTTGGTGCACTTCAGCCGACCCTTGGTGAACGAGCGGCGGACGTAGACGACGCGCGCCTGGCGATCGATGTCGCGCTTCTCGAGCGCAAGCCATTCGGCTGGACGAAGTCCGGTTGCGGCCGCGAAGATCACCATGGGCCGGTAGCGGGGCGCGAGGTTCGCGGCGACCGCATCGAGTTCGGCCCAGGACTCGAACGGGCGCTGCTCCCTGCGCCGCGGCGTCGGGTTATCCACGCCGAGCTTCGCCGGGTTGACGTCGATCATCCCCCAGAGCACCGCGCGCGCGAGCACCTGCCGCAGCGCTTGGGTGGCGTCGAACCGGTAGCCCGGTGAGAGTGCGATTCGCCAGGCAGCGATCTCCTCCGAGCGCAGCTCGCCGATGGGTCGGTCGCCAAAGGCGGCGAGCGCCTTCCCGAGCAGCCAGCGCAGCTTCTCGATCGTCACCAGGTCGACGTCATGCTGCGCGAGGTACGCCTCCACGAGTTCGGCGAGCGTCAGGGATCTCGCAAGTCGCCGCTCCCGTCGCAGCCGTTCTAGCTCCCGCTCCAGCTCCGAAGCAAACCCGCCACGCTGCACTCGCTTCGAGTCCCGGCCGCCCACCCGGTACCGGTACGCCCACGTCGACTCCCCTTCTCGTCCGGTTCTCTTCAGCCCGATCAACTGACCGTGCTGCGACATCGCCGATCACCCACCTCTTTCGCTTGGAGGTACGAACTGATCGTGATGTCGACCCGCATCACCGCCGCGGGCCGCGGCTTGCTGACCTACCTCAACGGCGAGCTCTCGATCAGTGCGGCGGACCAAGCGGGCCCAGCATCTTGAGCCGCATCTGATCGAGGAGTCGCTCCAGTTGCGCGCGCGAGACGTCGTAGCGGACACGGTTGCCATCCTTCGAAGCACCCAACAAACCAGCGTCACGAAGGCGCCGAATGTGTCCCGTGACAGCGGGCTGCGAGATGCCGAGCGTCTGAGCCAGTTCGGTGACGCTCCGCGGCTCGCGCGCGAGCTCAAACAGAATGCGGACGCGGGTGGGCTCCGAAAAGAGCCTCGCCCATCGAGCCGCCTGCTCGGCGTCCTTGCTCTCCGATCCGATGCTGTCACGGGCGTCAGCCGCAACGCCAACGTGCAGCAGACCCGGCAGGTGGATGACATGGCCGCTAGCCCGAACGAAGGGGCCCGGTGTGATCAAAACGTCGCCGTGTCGCGGAGCATCGTCGACCAGTGGCTGGAGCTTGGCGTTGAAGGCCATGTGTCCCTGCGGGAGCAGGCGCCAGAGCTGTGCTCCCTCATCCGCTCGGCTCTGGAGCCGTACGCAGGTGAGTCGCGTTCGCTCTTCTTCCTCCTTCCTGACGGCGGCGAAGGCATCCCACACATCAAGAAGAAGCTGCGAGTAGCTGCGCCGCAGCTTCGAATCCTCGGCAAGGCGTCTCAGCCGCGCCCGCACGACGGCTCGGTCGGTCTCGGATTCGGAGAGGAGTCCCACATCGTCCACAGGCGGGACCCGCCTCGCCAAACCCTTGATGAGAATTGTCGCGTCGCTCTCCGCCAGCGCCTCGGTCCGGTGCGCGATGAGAAATAGCTCGGTTGGCGTGAACGCCCCGTCCTTCCAAAAGCTCCGCGTCCTCTCTGCCAGCTCGGGCTTAGCGGCGGAGGGATCGTCGATAGCGAGTTCCTGCCCGAATGGCTTCCCCGTCTCGAGCGCGAACACGAGCCAGGCTAGATCGGTGACGCCCGACGGCATGACTCGAACCGCGTACGGCGGTGGCGCATCCTCCAGGGGCATAAGGCTGTCATTATATGTTTCCGCTCACCATCGCCCAATGCCTATGTGATTGGGTAACGTCCGCTCATGGCCATACGACGGGCCCCCTAACGCCTCGAGATTCGAGTAGCAGCGGCCTCGGACCGGACCATGCGCGTACGGGTAGAGAGGGACGGTAGCTGAGGCGCGCGAGCGCAACTTTCAAGATCGATACGAGCTCCCCCGTAATCCGGCGAGTTGCCGAAGGAGGAGATCATGGCCGATTACGTAGCCACAGCAGAAACCGAGATCGATGCGTCCCGCGACAAGGTGTGGGCTGCGTTGACCGATCCTGAGCAGATCAAGGAGTACATGCTCGGTTCTCAGGTCGTGACCGATTGGAAACCCGGAAGCCCGATCGTCTGGAAGGGCGAGTACGAGGGCAACAAGTACGAGGACAAGGGTGAGATCGTCGAGATCAAGCCCGAACGACGTCTCAAGGTGACGCACTTCAGCCCCTTGAGCGGCCAGGAGGATCGTCCCGAGAACTACCACACCCTCCTCTACGAACTCGAGGAGCGCGGGGGAAAGACACACGTGTCGCTCAGCCAGGACAACAACGCCAGCAAGGAGGCAGCCGAGCATTCCCAGGCGAACTGGGAACAGATGCTTACCGGCCTGAAGCAGGTCGCGGAGCGGGCCTAGCCCGACAAGCGACTCTCGCCGCCCACGGAGCCGCCAGCGATCGTCAGCTCGTCGATGCCATGGAAAGGAGTCCTTTGTGACTAAGCCTCAGATCCTGATGACAGGGATCGCGTTCGGCGAGCAACCACGCTGGCACGAGGGCCACCTCTGGTTCTCAGACTGGGGCCCGCCAGAGGTCATTGCGGTCGATCTCGAGGGCAAGAGCGAAGTCATGCTCCGGGCGCAGTCATTCCCGTGCTGTGTCGACTGGCTGCCCGACGGACGCCTGCTAGTCGTCTCGCCGCGCGAGGGACTGCTCCTGCGCAGGGAGCCCGACGGCTCGCTGGTCACCCATGGCGATCTGAGCAAGGTCTCCGACCCCGCAGCCGGGAACGAGCTCGTCGTCGACGGTCGCGGTAACGCCTACGTCAACGGCGGCGGGTTCAATTTGATGGCCGGTGAGCCATTTGCCCCCGGAATCGTCGCTCTGGTCGGCCCCGATGGCGCGGCGCGCCAGGTCGCCGACGGCCTCGCCTTCCCCAACGGCATGCTCGTGACGGGCGACAACGCGACGCTGATCGTCGCCGAGTCCTACGCTAAGAGGCTCACCGCCTTCGACATCGCCGACGATGGCAGCCTCTCCAATCGACGGGTCTGGGCCGACCTCCACGACGGCGTCCCAGACGGCATCTGCCTCGACGCCGACAATGCCGTCTGGTACGGGGACGTCCCCAACAAGCGCTGCGTGCGCGTTGGCGAGGGCGGCGAGGTGCTGCAGACGATCGAGCTCGACCGCGGCTGCTTCGCCTGCGCGCTCGGGGGCGAGGACAGGAGGACTCTGTTCATGATGGCGACCGAGTGGAGCGGTCCCGAGAGCATGTTTGCCGAGCCGCGAACGGGGCAGGTGCTGACCGCTCCGGCACCCGCACCAGGCGCCGGCTGGCCATAGGAAACACGGGCCGAGACTTCCTACCTCCCACCCCGATGAGCCGCGTGAGCCATGGCTCCTCGAGCGCGCGCCCATGGTCGGCTCGGCGGGTCCCATTGACGCCCGAGAACATGAAGTGGTGGACGCTCGCGGCGGTGTCGTGCGGACTGTTCATGATCATCCTCGACGCGACGGTGGTCAATGTCGCGCTGCCGTCGATCCGGCAGTCGCTGCACGTGAGCCTCGCCAACCTGGAATGGATCGCATAACGATCGCAGCGACGCCATCACGTGCTCGACGCGCGCGAATTCGTCGACTGATCGTGCAACCCGATCAGCGATGCCGGCGTCCGTGACATCAATTCTGCTCTTTGGCGTCCTGTCGCTCGGCGTCCCTTTCCGTTGCCTCGTAGGTGAGCACAACGACGCCCGTACCGGTCGTCTTGGTGTCGCTCAGCGTCAGCGTGGTTTTTCCGCCTCCGTCTCTGAAGAACCGTGTGCCCCTTCCCAGGGCGAGCGGGTAGAGCATGATCCGATAGACGTCGATCAGGTTGCGTTGCATCAGCGTGTTCACGAGCGCGCCGCTGCCGTAGATCAGGAGGTCCTGCCCGGGCTGTTGCTTGAGCTTCGCGACCTCGTCTGCCACATCCCCTTTCAGCAGGGTTGCGTTCCATTCGAGTGGCTCTTCCAGGCTCGTCGAGGCGACGAATTTCGGGAGGCTGTTCATCCTGTCGGTGAACGGGTCGCCGGACCTCAACGGCCACGACGCGACGAACTCCTCATAAGTCACCCGCCCGAGCAGAAGAGCTTCGCTCGCGAAGAGCAGGTCCGACTGGTACCCCGCGAGCTCGTCGTTCCAGTAAGGGATCGTCCAGCCGCGGTGCTCGAACTCTCCAGCGTTGCCCGGATCTTCCGTCACCCCGTCCAACGACAGGTACTCCGCTGCGACCACCTTCCTCATCTCAACCGTCCTTTCGTCGCTGATTGCCGATGCGCTGGGATATACCCGGTATAGTACTCAGTATGTTCGTCCCATGGAGCGATTCATGAGCGTCCCTCATGCCCTCCTCGCCCTGCTGAGTGAAGGGCCGAAGTACGGCCTACGGCTGCAGAGCGAGTTCGAGTCGCGGACGGGCGAAGTGTGGCCGTTGAACGTCGGTCAGGTTTATACGACCCTCCAGCGGCTCGAACGGGACGGGCTTGTCGAGACCGACGACGGAGAAGCTGAGCGATCGCAGAAGCGGTACAGGATCACATCCAATGGCGACCGCGAGCTGGCCGACTGGCTTCGCACCCCGCCTGACCTTGTGCCTCCCCCCCGCGACGAGCTCGTGATCAAGGTGCTGGTCGCCCTGCAGGTCCCGGGAACCGAGGTCCACGAGATCCTGCAGGTGCACCGCCGGCACGTGATCGAGATCATGCAGCGGTACACCCAGGTCAAGGCGGCGGCCGCGGAGGACGACGTGGCGGTGGCGCTCGTCGCCGATGCTGAGCTTTTCCGGCTCGAAGCGATCGTGCGGTGGCTCGATGCCGCCGACGTCCGCCTGAAGCAGCTGCCGTCCCTCGCAGCGGCCGCAGTGGCCGACACACCTCTCGAACCAACTCGCACGATGGAGGTCTCGCAATGACGAGCGCACTTGAATTGCGCCAGGTATCGAAGGTCTACGGCTCCGGGCCGACCGAGGTACGGGCGCTCCATGAGGTCGACCTCTCGGTCGAGCGCGGCGAGCTGGTGGCCGTCATGGGGCCGAGCGGCTCCGGCAAGAGCACGCTCTTGACAATCGCCGGCAGTCTCGAGGAGGCGACTAGCGGCCAGGTGCTCGTGGACGGCGTCGACCTCGCGACCGTCTCGCGCTCGGATCAGGCGAAGATGCGACGCCGATCGATCGGGTATGTCTTCCAAGACTTCAACCTGCTCCCAGGACTGACGGCGGTCGAGAACGTCACCCTGCCCGTCGAGCTTGACGGCATCCACGCTAAAGCCGCACGCGCGACGGGACTGAAAGCGCTGGAAGAGTTCGATGTCGCGGACCGTGCCGATCGCTACCCCGACGAGCTGTCGGGCGGCGAGCGCCAGCGGGTTGCGATCGCCCGAGCGATCGTCGGCGAGCGCGGGTTGCTGCTCGCCGACGAGCCGACCGGCGCTCTGGACTCCGTGAACGGCGAGGCTGTCATGCGCCTGCTGCGGGCCGCCACGCAGCGGGGCGTCGCGGGTGTCGTCGTAACCCACGAGGCGCACCTGGCGTCCTGGGCGCACCGCGTCGTGTTCCTGCGCGACGGCCATGTCGTCGACCAGACGGCCGCGCCTCCCGGCCCGGAGTCGCTCCTCGCGGCAGGTGACGGGCGCTGACGACGCTCGCTCACCGCCCGGCGCTGGGAGGGCCGAGGAGTGGCGGCGTTGCCGCCCGCCGCGCCGTCGTCCGCTGGGCCTGGCGCATGTTCCGCCGCGAATGGCCGCAGCAGATCCTGGTGCTGGCTCTTCTCACCGTCGCGGTTGCGGCCGCTATTGGCAGCGTCACGATCGCCTACAACTCGGGTGCCGCGGACAACGCCGAGTTCGGCTCGGCCAATCACCTGCTCAGGTTCGACGGCACCGATCCGCGAAAGCTGCAGGCGGCCCTTGACTCTGCAAAAGACTGGTTCGGGACGACCGATTTCATTGGCCACCGTTCGGTCACTGTCCCTGGTGGCTTCGAGAGGGTGGAGTTCCGCGCCCAGAACCCGCGCGGAGCGTACGGGGGCGCACTGCTCGCACTCCGCCAAGGTAGCTACCCGGTGGGCCCCGACCAGGTCGCCGTCACCGACGGCGTCGCCGAGCTCCTCTCGCTCGAGATCGGGGAGACTCTGGCCCTCGACGGCCATCGCCGCACCGTCGTCGGCATCGTCGAGGACCCCCGCGATCTGCGCGACGAGTTCGCGCTCCTCTCCCCCTCGTCCGCAGGAGCGCCGGACCACGTCACGGTTCTAGTCGACGCCGACGCCGAGTCGCTCCGCACCTTCAGGCAATCCCTCGCCGACGGAGCCGAGGACGGCCGGTCCGCCTACGTGGGCTCCGAGGCACGGCCCAGCAACCAGGCGGCAAGCGCGCTGGCGATGTTCTCCGTCGCCACCGTCTTCCTGCTCCTGGCTTCGCTCGTAGCCGCCGCAGGCTTTGCCGTTATCGCGCAGCGACGGCTCCGCCAGTTAGGCATGCTCGCTGCGATCGGCGCGACGGGGAGGCACCTGCGGCTCGTGCTGCTGACCAACGGCGCCGTCGTCGGTGCGATCGGCGCACTGACCGGGACGATCGTTGGTCTCGCGCTCTGGCTCGTGGTCGTCCCGACATTCGAGCCCGCGGTCAACCATCGCATCGACCCGCTCAGCGTGCCCTGGACACTGCTGGTGATCGTTGTCTTCGTCGCGGTCATGGGGCAACCGCCGCCGCCTGGTGGCCGGGGCGAGCCGTCGCCCGCGTCCCCGTCACGCTCGCCCTCTCGGCGCGACCGCCCAGGCCGAGACCCGCACATCGCTCGGCAATCGTCGCCGCAGTGTTGATCGCGGCAGGAATCGGCAGCCTCGCGTTCGCCAACCGAAGCAGCCGGCCGCTCATCGTCGTTGGGATCTTGGCGACGATCCTCGGCACGCTGCTCCTGGGTCCACTGGCGATCCGCCTCTTCGCCCGGGCGGCCGGGCACGCCCCGATCGCCCCACGCCTGGCGCTACGAGACCTCGCCCGCTACCAGGCCCGCTCCGGGGCAGCGCTTGCCGCCATCACGCTCACCCTCGGCATCGCAGCGACCGTCGTCATCATCGCCGCAGCCGAGGAGAAGCGGGGAGCCGCCGAACTGCCCAACCTATCCAACCGCCAGATCCGGGTGTACACGGGACCAACGGAAGCTCCGGAACTCATCCCGATCCAGACATCCGCCCAGCTCGAACGCATGGCCGCTCGCGTCCGCCAACTCGCCGCAGGTCTCGACCACGCAGCCGTGATCCCGTTCCAGAACGTCCTCCAACCCGGCATTACGCCCCAAGTCATCGGCGGCATCCGCGTCCTTCCCACGACTGATCTCGCAAGGAAAATCGGCGGCGACACGTACCGCAGCGAATCGCGCCTCTACGTCGCCACGCCCGCCCTGCTCAGGCACCTCGGAATCGACCTCGTCACGGTCGATCCGAGCACGGACTTCCTGGCCGACCTGACCGTCCCGACCGATGAGCTCGTCATCCCTGGCACACAGAAGACGACCATCCCGGGCACGCGCAAGATGACGATAACTGAGTACCCCGTCACGCACGTCCAGAGGATCGACAGCCGGGAACTCCTCGGCTCTCCGAGGAGGGAAACCGGTCTCGCGCCGTCCTCGTTCATCACCCTCAACGGTCTGCGCCGCCACGGCTGGAAGCAGATCCCGTCCGGCTGGCTAATCGAGTCGAGCCGACCGTTGACGAGCAAACAGATCACAGCCGCCCGCGACCTCGCGGCCGATGCCGGCCTGACGATCGAAGTCCAGCGAGCGAGCCCCTCGTACGCGAAGCCGATCGCGATCGCGACCGCCGCAGGCGCCCTCCTAGCGCTCGCGATCCTCGCGATGACGGTCGGGCTGATCCGCAGCGAGAGCGCCGGCGACCTCCGCACCCTGACCGCGACCGGAGCCACGAGCAGGATCCGCCGCACGCTGACGGCCGCCACCGCCAGCGCACTCGCCCTCCTGGGCGTGCTCCTCGGCGTCGCCGGCGCCTACCTCACACTCACAGCGACCTACATCAACGACCTCGGCTACCTCACTCGGATCCCGGTGCTTTCCCTCGTCCTCATAGTCGTCGGCGTCCCGCTAACAGCCACCGCCGCCGGCTGGCTCCTCGCCGGACGCGAGCCGCCTGCCATCGCCCGGCCCGCTATCGAGTGACCGGCCGCTTCGATCTAAGAGAGGCCGTTCTCCAAAACGCCCTGGACAAGGTCACCGTCGACTGCACGTTTGGCTAAGGGAATATCGGGTGGGTACGGCTCGTTCGTTGCGGGGTCAAGTAAAAAGGGAGGAGTCGCTATGGCTACCGCAATCATCGGAATCGGCAACATCGGTGGAACGCTGGCACGGCATCTGGTCCGCGCCGGCGAGCCCGTCGTCCTCGCAGCGAAGGACGAAGCGAATGCGAAAGCGCTCGCACAAGAGTTGGGTGAGCACGCGCGCGCCGCCTCGGTCGAAGAGGCGATCGCGGAGGCCGACGCCGTCGTCTTCGCCGTCTGGCTCGACACGATCAAGGAGCTGACCGCGAAGGACGCGGACCTCCTGGAGGGCAAGGTGGTCGTCGATCCCTCGAACCCGATCGGGGTCGACGAGAACGGCGAGATGACGCGGACGCTGCCCGACGACCAGTCCGCGGGGTCCGTCGTCGCCGCGATGCTTCCCACCGGTGCGCACTACGTGAAGGCATTCGGCACGCTCGGGGCCGACTCGCTCGCAAGCGCCACGAACCGCGAGCCTCGGCGGGCAGTGCTGTTCTACGCCGCCGATGACGACGCTGCGGCGGCGGCGATCGAACGGCTGATCAGCGCCGCCGGCTTCGACCCGCTCAAGGTGGGCGGCGTGGCCGACGCGGGGCGGATCGAGGTTCCCGGCGGCGACCTCCACCAAAACGGCGGCCTAAACGGTCAGCTCCTCGACCTCGACCAGGCACGGACCGCCGCGGCATGACGACCCGGAAGGCGAGGCTGACGTGAAGAAACCAGCGCCGGCGGCGTCAACAAAGATGTCCTCTTCGTCGAGCCCGACGACGGCGTGAACGACGACATCGACGCCGCGTACCACGCGAAGTCCGACCGCTACTCCGCCCGCTACGTCGATCCGACGGCCGGCCCGGAAGCGCGAGCGGCGACGATCAGGCTCGTGCCACGTTGTCCTCGAGGGCCGTCCCATCCGCGCGCGTGAGCCGAATCGCTGTCGCTGCGACTGCCCATCCGAGGGCAACTTGACGCTCGCCGCGGCACGTAATCCAATGCGCTCTTCGGCCGCAAACGTAGCCAACGCGGAACAACAGAGGATGGAGCCTTCATGGAGCCCCGTGGTTGCAACCGGCGGCAATCAGCGGCAAGTCACGCGGTCGCAAGAACCGCAGAAATAAGCCAAAACCGTTGCCGCGAGTTGCGACCAATTGCCGTCAGAAGTAGATGGGTAAGCAGGGCGTCTGCCGTCGGCTGCCACCCGTTGCGGGAGGCCCCCTCCCTGCGAGGGAGGAGGTCGATCCCCTTAAAACGCCAAGTCCTGCGAACCCGAAGGCCCACAGGACTTGACCCGGCGACTCTGACACGCAGCATTCTGGTCGTCAAGGAGTAGCGCTTGGCTCTGACGGCAAACGCGGGACGAGGACTCACTTGTGCGATAACTGCCTCGAGGGCTTGACACACAGCGGGGTTTTCAATCTTGCGGGAGGGGCGATGAGCTCGACTGCTTCAGATCCGGCCGGTGCCCAGACGATCGTGCTGATCCACGGAATGTGGATGACGCCACTTAGCTGGGAGCACTGGTCCAGCCACTACAGCGACCGCGGCTACCACGTGCTTGCGCCTGCGTGGCCTGGGCTCGAGGCTGAGCCGGAACAGCTACGCCGAGATCCGTCGCCGCTCCGAAACCTCGGCATTGCGGATGTCCTCGACCACTACGACAAGATCATCCGCGGACTCGACCGGCCGCCGATCATCATCGGCCATTCGTTCGGCGGGCTGTTCACGCAACTCTTGGCCGATCGCGGCCTTGGCGCGGCGGCGGTTGCACTCGGAACCGGCGCGCCCAAAGGCGTCCTCAGGCTGCCGTACTCCACGATCAGGGCCGCTTGGCCCGCGTTGGGCAACCCCGCAAATCTGAAAAAGGAAGCTCCCCTCACGCTCGAGCAATTCCACTGGTGCTTCACCAACGCGCTCAGCCGAGAAGAGTCGGACGCCGTCTACCAACGCTACTACATCCCGGGCTCGGCGCGCCCGTTCTTCCAGGCCGGCTTCGCGAACTTCAACCCGAAGGCGGTGACGAAGGTGGACTACCGGAACCCGGCGCGGCCGCCGCTGCTCCTGATGACCGGCACCGA
>WNGA01015042.1_pt1 | contig 13106 bp, 7 predicted proteins | sample 5400061 | NCBI WGS metagenome assembly WNGA01 (sample SAMN13153366, study PRJNA577476) | soil metagenome | isolation source: 100 cm soil or saprolite under grassland replicate 2 | place: USA:California | collected 2016-06-15
CATAGCCGCTAGGCTTGGTGGCGGGTGTTTGACTTGTATACATGATCGATGTTCAGGTCGCTCACGCTCCCCGTACCGTATTACTCAGAACTGCAATCTGGCCATCCACTGCAATAGTCGCGGGAAGCCGCCGACCTGAGAGATCTTACCAAAGGTGTAAGAGCTGTCTGTCTGCTTCTCAGGCGGGGTGGGAGGGACAGTGGTAGGGTCACCCGGGTTGAGCGTACGCCACCGCGTATTCGGACCGAGGAAGTTCGGGTCATTGAAGGCGTTGATGACCTCGGCTCGCAGTTGCAGCGTGAACCGCTCCGAGAGGCGCTGGTTCTTCTGGAAGGCGATGTCCCAGTTCTTTTTGAACGGCGTGCGGGCGCGCGTGTCGGTGCGCGGCGCATTGCCGAAGCCGCCACTCAGCGGGTTCGCATCTTTCCAGGCTGCGATATTGAACCAGTTGTTCAACCGGTCCTCGTAGCCGCCGGAGGTTTTCGGATTCACGCCGGGGACCAGGTTCGGGCGCAACAGGAGAAAACCGAATTGTTCCAGGCCAAAAGGTTTATCCTGCACAATGACGACCGGGAAGCCGCTCTGGTAAGAGCCGATGGCCGCCACCTGCCATCCGCCCAGGAACCAGTCGGAAGGCCCGCTCTTGCCCAGATATTTCTTCCCTTTACCGAACGGCAGCTCATACACGCCGCTGATGTTCAAACGATGCGGCGCCTCGATCACCGAAGGCGAGAATTCGGCTCCGAGGTCGCTGTTGTCCAGCGCGCGGGCGAGCGAGCTCGAGTTGTTCGAGAAGTAATTCACCTCGCCGAACAGGTTGTCTCTGTTGCGGCTGAAGGTGTAGTTGATGTTCGCGCCCCAGCCGCGGCTGATGCGCTTCTCGAACTTCAGCACCATCGAATCGTAACGCGCGAAACCGGCGCTCACCTGGTGCGCGAAGATGTTTTTGAACTGCGGGAACGGGCGCAGTAACTGGCCGCGCCGCACGGTCGCCAGCTCCGAGAGCGAGCCGAAGGCCGGATTGCCGAACATCGGGTTGGGTACAAAGGCGAACAAGCTATCCCCTTGCGACAGGAATTTCGGGTCGAGTTGATTGATGTTAACAGTGTTCGAATTCGTGCCGCCTACCGAGAGCCGCTCGCTCCGCGCGCCCACATAACCCGCCGACACGACGGCGCCTGCCGCCAGTTCGTACTGCAAATCGGCCGAGTACTGATGAATGTAAGCCGATTTGCGGAACTGATCGACGAAGTGGATGTCGCCGCCCGCGCCGGTGAGCAAGCCGCGGGAGCTGCCCGCCGGTTGCTCAACGCCGTTCGGGAACGGGTTGGTCATAGTGCAGGTCGGGCACGGCGGCCTAAACCCGGAGCTATCGGTGGAGACGTAAGTCGTCACCGCGGTGAAGCCTCGCGTCCCCATACGATTCTCGTCCGGGAACGCGTACTGGTTCGGCGCATAGAAGATGCCATAACCGCCGCGCAACACCACTTTGTCGCTGAACTTGTAGGCGAGTCCGATGCGGGGCGCGAACTTCTTCTTCGACGGGTCGCTCTGATGCGTCGGCGCGCCGTCGACGCCGGCGTAGAGCAACCCGCCTTTGAGATTCAAGCCTGGCGCCTGTACTGGGAACGCCTTGTCGCGCGAGAAACCGACGGTGATATTGTTATCGCGCTCCTGCAAACCCTGCTCGAATTCGTAGCGCAGTCCGAGATTCAGGGTCAGGTTCGGAGTGACGCGGAAATCATCTTGAAAATAACCGGCGTAGTAATTGATGTAGAAGTTGTTCGGCGAACCGATAGTGATATCTCCGCTGGAGGGATAGCCCAGCAGGAAGCTGGCCAGCGAGTGTTGGCGGACGGGGAGGGCGGTCCGCGGGTCCGGCCCCTTCGTGAATCCGGAATCGAAGAAGAACCGCCCACTCGGCTGGCCGCGCGCGAACAGCTTCATGCCGATGACGCGGAAATCAAAGCCGCCTTTGAGCGTATGACTGCCGACCAGCTTCGAGACGCTCGCGTTGACGCTATGCCCGTAAAAGGTCGTGTCCTGCGGGTCGCGGTCGCCGAAGGTGTCGAAGTTGTCCGTGCCGTACTCGCTGATGCCGAAGACCGGGAACTTTTTGTAGGGGATGGCGCTCAGGAAGCTTTGCGAGAAGCCGAGCGTGGCCGGATCGAACTTGTTCGGGATGTCATTATCGAGGAATTGCGTATAGCCGTAGCGGAATGCGAAGACCGTGTTGGGGCCGGCCGTGATGACGTTGTTGATCGCCACGGCATGGACGGTGCGGAACAACTGCCCTTCCGCCGGATCGCCCGGATTATCTCCCAGGTTCTTGCCGTAAAAACGCGACTCCGGCTCGACCGAATCGTACCAGCCGTAGAAACCGGTGGTCGTGAACTTGTCCGACCAGCGATGCTCGACCTTGCCCGTCGCCTGATTGGCGCGGTCAATCAGCGAAGCCGTGCTGGACGTGCCCGAAGGGACTTTCGGGAAAAACTGGGCGACGGCTTTCGCAACCGGGTTGATCCGGTCGGCCGGGATGACGTTGCCGGGGAATGGCGTGCGCGTGAAGTTGTTCTCCGGGGTTCCTGTCAGTGGGTCATAGATCGTGACGCCGCTTTGCGAGAAGTCGCCCGTCAATTCACGCGCCGTCGGGAGTTTCAGTAGCGCGTTGCGCGAAGTCAGCGTCTTGTAATTCTCGGTCGAAGCCCAGAAGAACGTCCGGTCCTTTTTGATCGGCCCGCCGAAGCTGCCGCCGTAAAGGTAGTAGTAGGTCTCCGGCTTCGGGTCGCCGGCCTTTCTGGCGAAGTAGAGTTGCGATGAAGCGAACGAAGGGCGGTTTTGGAAGACGCCGCTGCCGTGCCAGTCGTTGCCGCCCGATTTGGCCGTGGCGTTGAAGACGCCGCCGCCGGTGCGCCCCATCTCGGCGTCGTAAGTGCTGACCTGGACGCGGACCTCCTGCACCGCTTCGATGTTCGGGATGAAGACCGCGCGGTTGCGCATGTCGGTGATCGAGACGCCGTCGATGGTGTAGTTGTTCGCGCGGCGCGGGCCGCCGCCGAGACTGAGCAGAGACGAGTTCGTCTGATCCTGTTGGCGCACGAACTGCGGGTCGCCCGTGGGCACTACGCTGGGCGTCGCCACCGAAAGGAAGAAGACGTTACGCGCCGGGGTGGGCAGTTCCTGCAGCGCCCTGGTCTCGAGCGTCGTGGCGATTGACGGGTTCGAGCTTTCGAGGATCATCGCCTCGCCGGAGATGGTCACCGATTCGGTGGTCTGTCCGATTTCGAGCCTCACGTCGAGCGTGATGAATTCCTGCGTGCCGATGCGAATGTTTTTGCGCTCGTACTTCTTGTACCCGCTCCTGGACGCCACCAGCGTATAAAGGCCGGGCAGGACGTTGGTGAAAGCGTATTCGCCTTCGCTGTTGGTGACGGCGGCGCGCGCCGTGTTGGTCTCTTCATTGATCAGGCTCAGTTCGCAGCCGACCACGACCGCGCCGCTGGCGTCGCGCGCCGCGCCGCGTAATCCTCCTTGATAACTCTGTCCACGTGCGCCGACGGCCGAAGCGGCGACGACCAACAGCAGACTACAAAACATTTGAAGAACACGCCGGGTATGTTGAGAAGCTAGTGGTCGCATAATTTCCCCCGTAGACCCGCTCCGAGATAAAGCTGAAACCGCCCGTCCGCCTCGCCGTACAAGACGATGGGCAGACACGTCTACCGGGCGGCTTCATCAGCTCGCTCAGATGGTCTGATTCCAATCGAGCCGGCAGACGCTTACAGCTCTCCCAAGTTGGCAGCGCTGCCGGCTCTTATTGTTGATCGTTATAGGTAGCCCTAAACGGACTTCCCGCAATGATGAAACTTTATAGGCGCTACAGAATGGACTCCAAGACGCTCTTGGAATGTGTAAAGCTAGTCAGATTTGATTGCTTGATGCGTATGTAAGGATCAGTCTTTAAATACTTAGTCCTGTAAATCGGGCAAAGTCTCACACAATCTTTCGGATTTGTAAATTGATTTACGGTTGAGTTGAGATTTACGCGTACGCCTCCAGGTACTTCACCCCCGTGCCTGTGTTGAAGAGCGCGATGCGGTCTGAAGACGCGACCTGCCCCGAGGCCAGCAACTTCTTCAGCGCCGAGAGACATGCCGCGCCTTCGGGGGCGCAGAACAAGCCTTCGGCCGAGCCGATAAGGCGAGTATCGGCGATCATCTCTTCGTCATTCACAGCCACCGCGCCTCCGCCGCTCTTGCGCAAAATGTCGAGCATGATGAAATCGCCGATGGCGCGCGGCACGCGAAGGCCCGAAGCCACGGTATGAGCGTTCTCGAATTCCGGCGCCTCGTCCCAACCGTTATCGAAGGCGCAGACGATTGGCGCGCAACCGGCGGCCTGCACGCTGAACATTCGTGGGCGCTTCGGCCCGATCCTCCCCATCTCTTCCATTTCGTCAAAGGCCTTCCACATGCCGATGAGGCCCGTGCCTCCGCCGGTCGGATAGAGGATCACGTCCGGCAATTCCCAATCGAACTGCTCGGCCAGCTCGTATCCCATCGTCTTCTTGCCTTCGATGCGATAAGGCTCCTTCAAAGTCGAAACGTCGAACCAGCCTTCGCTCTCTTTTCGGCTGGCCACCTCGGCGCCGCAATCGGTGATCAGGCCGTCAATCAACGTGACGCGCGCGCCGAGCTGCTCGCACTCGATGCGATTTGCGGCGGGCGTGTCGCGCGGCATAAAGACGTAAGCCTCCATTCCGGCCGCCGCCGCATAAGCCGCCATCGCGCCGCCCGCGTTGCCGGCGGTCGGAATCGCGACCTTACTCACGCCCAACTCTTTGGCCATCGAGATCGCCACCCCCAGGCCGCGAGCCTTGAATGAGCCGGTCGGATTCGGCGATTCATCCTTTATAAAGAGTTCCGGCATGCCCAACTGCTCGCCCAGACGTTTGGCATGAATCAGCGGCGTCCATCCCTCGCCCAGCGTGACGATGTTTTCGTCGTTTATCACCGGCAAAACTTCGCGATAACGCCAGAGCGACGAGACACGTTTTTTCAGATTCTCTTTTGTCAGAGTCCACGCGGCCATTTTCAGGTCGTAGCGAACGAGCAGCGGCTTGCCCGCTTCAGACAGGTTGTAGAGTTTGTTGGGTTCGTATTTTTTTCCGGTTTTAGAACATTCGAGATGAGTAACGTACATTCCTATCTATCATCCCTTCGAAATATCAGTCATGTTGTGAAATTTTGGAGTGCGGCGAGGACTGATACTGCTGGCAAACTCAGAAAATGTCCGACAAACTTCAGTTTGTCGGGGCTTTCGGCAGTAGGCGAGTAGTGGAAGCCAGCGACAAACTGAAGTTTGTCGGACATTTCCACCGCCCATTCGACCTACTCCCGAGTTTGCCAGCAGTATCAGGACTGATACTGCTGGCGAATTGGTACGGTACAGGGAGCGGTAGCGACCTGGTGCTTTGTAGGTAACGACTTCCGAGTCCACCAGGTCGCTACCGCTCCCTGTACCGTACCGTTCTCCGAATTCGCCAGCGGTATCAGGACTCGCCGCACTACATACGCTCCGCGCTCCTGAACACGCAACTGGAAACCGCTGTAAAACACTCTCTGAGCGACGCGAGCTCTTCATCATCATTATCGACTTATCAGATCGCCGAAATAGTATGCGATCTGCCCGGCAACCATAGTCATTCGGATTTTGCCTTGCAACAGCCTGGCCGGATCGCTTTCGCCCACATTGAGCGGATCAATATCCATCACAGTGATGTCGGCCCAGCGACCCGCGGCAATCACGCCACTCTCTTTCTCCCAAAACGCCGCGTAAGCCGCCCAGGTCGAGTAAGCTCGTATGGCCTCTTCCGGCGTCACCCGCTGTTCGGGATACCAGCCGTTCGGCGGTTGCCGTTGCTTGTCTCGCCGTGTGATGGCCGCGTGCAATCCATAGAAGATGTTGTGATCCGACCCGACCAGATCAGAATTGAAAATCAATCGCGCCCCGCTGCGCCGCAACGATCGCCACGCGTAAGCGCCTTTGACGCGTTCCGGCCCCAGACGATCTTCAGCCCAGGCTTTGTCCTCAGCGCAATGCGGCGGCTGCATCGAGGCGATTATGCCAGCAAAGCGTCGGAAATCGTCAGGGTGTACGACTTGCGCGTGTTCTATGCGATCACGGGTGTTAAAGCGGGGGTTTTCTTTTCCGCCGTTTACCCCCTCGATGAAATTGAGTGTTTCGCGATTGCCCGCGTCACCGATGGCGTGAATGGCGACCTGGAACCCGCCTTTCATCATTTCGGCTACGAGCTTTTGGTCGAAGCCGGCTCCGGGGCCGCTTACGCCGCGATGCCCCGGTTTGTCCGAATAATCGGCCAACAGCAGCGCCCCGCGCGAGCCGAGCGCGCCGTCGTAAAAAGCCTTGACCGATCTGACGGTGAGTTTGTCCGCCGTTTCGAGCTTCGGCCCTTTGGCCAGCCATGCCCGGCACAGCTCGGCGTCGCGCGCCGAAAGCATCGCGTAAACCCGAACCGGCAACTTGCCTTCGGCGGCCAGCGATTCAAACGCGCGCATCAAGCGCGAATCCGCTCCCGCCTCGTGAACCGCAACGTAGCCGTCACGGGCCATCACGTTCAAGCCGGCGAGAACATAGGCTTTCAACTGATCGTCGGTCGGCGGCGGGACCGCTGAAGTGAGCAATGTCGTCGCGCGGTCGCGTAGAATGCCCGTCGGCTCGCCGTTTCGATCCTTGACGATGGTCCCGCCAGCGGGCGCCTGCGTGTCTCGAGTGATCTTCGCGCGTTCAAAAGCCAGCCTGTTGCCCCACACGGCGAAACTGTGCAGGCCGACCAGCAGGACCGGGTGGTCGGGGACACGCTCGCTCAACAGATTCATCGTCGGATAATGGTTGGCCCACGCGCCTTCGTCCCAGCCTCGCCCGACGATCCATTCGCCTTTCGGGACTTTAGCCGCGAATGCGACGACGCGCGCCACCGCCTCTTCTTCGGTTTGAACGCCGGTGAGATCAACGCGACTCTGTTTTTCGCCAAGCCCGGCGACGTGCGTGTGAGAATCAACCAGACCAGGAATCACCGCCGCGCCCTGCAAATCAATCACGCGAGTCCGCGGGCCGCGATATTTTTCGGCGTCGCGCGAACTCCCGACAAAAACGATCCGCGACCCACGCACGGCAATCGCTTCGGCGTCAGGCTTCCAGCCGGCCGATGAATGAGGCGCGTCCTTCGCCGGCGCGCCGTCGGTCGCAGGGTCGTCCCACGTGAAGGTGTAAATCTTGCCGCCCGTGAGCAACACATCGGCCGATTCATCGCCCGCGACTCGCTGGCAACCTGAGAGGAGCAGGCCGCAAACGATGACCAGTGAAGAAAGCCTCCGCAGACCGCACAGTCCACGGTACATCTCGCCGTAAATTTCGTTTCTGTTCCGCATAGCCTGAATTCAAGAAGATGTTTCGTCGAGAACAAACTGGATTAAACCACGAATAGACTAAGAAACGGCGCCATCGCCGCCGTGGGGATAGCCCGGCAGGAAGCTGGGGAGTTTTGGAGGGAGCAGCCGGTCAGCGGGTCCGGCCCTCTGGCGCCGCCGGAGCGGACTTCCTTCGCCGATTCTATACTACTGCCGAAGCGGTAATGACAAGCAGGAGGCTACAAAACATTTGAAGAACATGCCTGGTATAAAGCCTCATTTAGAGAGCGGCTTCCGCTGTTCTGCTTTAAACTCAATCACAATGCCCCGCAGCGGCGCGTCCCCGACATTCTTCACCGTGTGGATCACTGGGGGATTGAAAGCGGCGCGGTCGGGAACTATATCTCTGAAAATCGCCGGCTCTCCTTCGGGCCATTGCTGGAGGCGGGTCCGGTTCAACTGCACCACAACGCGCTGGCTGTGGCTATGCCTCGGACGCGTGTCGCCCTGGTTCAGCTTCTCTTCGAAGATAAAGAACCGCTCGCCTTCGTAGCGCATGGCGTTCTTTTCGGGCGGAATGATCTCACTGGGCGATTCCACCGGCGGATGGTTCGCCTTGATGGCCACCTCGAAGAAAGGGCCTCCCTTCGGCGGCTCATAAGACTCGCCGGGCTTGAAGACCGCGATGTCTCCTCGGGTCATCTTCCGGCTTGCGGCGCCGAACCGAAGCTCGATCTCGCCGAGCGCCACGATCACGCGATCCCCACAACCCGGCGCAGTGGCCGAAGCGCACGGCGCCGCGTCCTGCGTTACACGCACGTACTCGTTCTCGAGCGCTACCGTGTTCGACTGAAGTAGCCAAACGATCAGTAAAAACGTCATGGAACACCCCGAATTATCATCAAACTTTTTTCAACACAAAGGGTCAAAGGATCAAAGGGTCAAATAAAACAAACCAGATCGAGCCCTTGACTCTTTGATCCTTTGACCCTTTGTGTTGAAACTGTTATCGACTTTCAGACGTTTCGGCTTTCGCCTTGACGCCGCCCACCGGAAAGAGTTCCTTGAACGACGCCATGAACTTGTCCATTTCCGGCTCGGTTCCGACCGACACGCGGAGCCAATTATTCATCGGGGGGAACTTCCGTCCCACTAGGACGCCGCGCTTACGGAACTCTTCGATGACCGGAGTGATGTCGCGGCCCACGTTCACCATAAAGTAATTGGCTTCCGACGGAATCACTTCGTAGCCCCGATCGGACAGTTCCTTCGTCGTCTTCACGCGCAGCGCGATCGTCATCTGCCTGACCTTGTTTTCATAGGCCGTGTCTTTGAGAGCCGTCACGCCGCCGTACTTCACGATGGCGTTGATGCCGCCGCTGCCGAAGGAGCGCATCCTCTCGACCAGTTCTTTCGGTGCGAGGCCATAGCCAAGACGCATGCCGGCGAGCGCGGCGATCTTCGAGAAGGTGCGGGTGACGATGACCGGCCGTCCTTCGAGCACATAAGGAACCGAAGTGGCATAGTCCGCGCTCGCGACGAAGTGATGGTAGGCTTCGTCAATCAGCACGGGCACATCGCTCGGCAAAGATTCGAGCAGATGCTTGATCTCCTGTTTGGGAATGATGTTGCCGGTCGGGTTGTTCGGGTTGCAGATGTAAACAAAGCCCACGTCGCGGTAATTCATTTTCGTCGCCCGGATGATCCCATCAATGTCCATCCGGTAATCTTTCAGCAACGGAACCCTGATCGCATCGGCTTTACTGTTGGTCGCATAGCGATAGACCGAGTCGTAAGTCGGATCCACGCCGACGACTTTTTTGTGATCGATCAAGAACGTGTCATTGGCCGCCTTCAGGATTTCGCGTGACCCCGCCCCGATCATCACATTCTCCGGCTTGACGCCGTGATGTGCGGCGATGGCTTCAACGATGCCGCCGTCCGGGTATCCATAACGATTGGCGTATTTCAGCGCATCCGTCATGGATTTCAGCACCGCGTCGGAAGGTCCCCAGCCGTTCTCGTTGTTCGCGAGCTTGGCCAGGGTGTCATAAATTTTGGGATCATCCACGATTTCCGCATTCTCACGGCCTTGTCTCGCCTGCCCGAAAATGTCGAGCGAGGGACCGAAACCGACGTAACTTAGAGCGGTCGCCACCCCGCCCAGGAATTTTCGGCGTGTCGCTGATTTCTGTAACATGTGTTCCTCCGTTTTTGATGGTTATTCCCACCGAAAAGAGTGGGCGGTGATCCACTACCCACTATCCACTACCCACTGCCCACTATCCACTGCCCACTATCCACTTTGATCCTACTTCTTGACGTATTTCTTCAACGCCCGCGGGCCGACTTCCGCCCCATAAACATTACCCTGAGCGTCAGCCGCGACGCCTTCCGCCGCGCTTGTAGCGGCTTGGTCGGGGTCCTTTTCAGGGTCCGGAATGAAGGCGATGAGCTTGCCGTCCTTGGCGCTCCCGACACGGATGCCGCGCTTCCAACCCGAGTTCCGTCTCGAATTCGACTCTGAGTCAGTCACATAAATAACGTCCTTTTTATCAATAAAAACCCCGCTCGGACGGCTGAACTGCTTCCACTCTTCGAGGAATTTTCCATCCTGATCGAAGATTTGGACGCGATTATTATTCCGGTCGCCGACGAAGAGCCGGCCTTTTGAATCCATGGCGATGGCGTGGGGCGTGTCGAACTCGCCAGGACCAGACCCTTTCTTTCCCCAGGTCTTGATGAACTTCCCGTCCTTCGAGAATTTCACGATCCGCGCGTTCGAATTCCCGCCGTGCCCGTCCGCGACGAAGACGTCGCCGTTGGGCGCAGTGACGACATCGGACGGTTGATTGAAGGTGTCCTGGCCGTCGCCGGCGACTCCAACTTTGCCGAGCGTCAACAAGACCTTTCCATCCGGACTGAACTTGACAACGATGTGTCCCTTCCCGACCGCTGCTTGAGCCGCCGCGCCAGGCGGGATTCCGTCGGTCACCCAGACGTTTCCGTTTCTGTCCACATGGATGCCGTGCGGGAATACGAACATCCCCTCGCCGAAGCTCTTCACGAGCTTGCCCGACGCGTCAAACTTGAGGACGGTCGGCAGGTTCGATCCCACGCAGGTGTTCGCTCCGCACCTCTCAGCGACCCAGATGGACTTGCCGTCGGGATCAATATCCACCGCGCTCGTCGCTCCCCACGTTCTCCCTTCGGGCATCTTCGCCCAATTCTCGACCGTGGCGTACGGATTGGACAGGTCATTGACAGGTTGGACATTGCCTTGGGTGTAAGCGCCTCCCGCAGACATTGCGAGCGCCGCAACGATGGCTGACGCCAGCGTGAATCTCACCCGGTTTGAATGCGACATCGGGTTCCTCCTTTAGACTTTCTCTTTAATCCCCCAACTGCTGTTGGGTTGATTGGCGCAACGATGTTTCGTTCGCCAGATCCAACCCCTCGCTCACAGTGGCCTTGTCCTTATTTCTTTGCTCCGCCCGGCGACGGAGCGCCCAAGAGACCATCCAGACAAAGGCGACAAGGATCAGCGTCAGCATCAGCCAGCGCATAGCGGCGGCCAGAAGCGAGGCGTTGAGCGCAGGGCGCCGGAATTGCCTCAACTGCCCCCCGCGCTCGATCATCCAATGCCAGCCGGTGTGTGCGACCAGCGCCGACAGGATGATGGTCCCGATCCGTTCGGCGACCACGAACCGGAACAAAAACACCAGCGCCGGAATGAGCAACGCGAGCACGAGCAGTTGCCCAAGCTCGACGCCGACATTGAACGCGAGCAGCGAGACGAGCAAATGAGAGCCGGCGAACTGCAGCGTCTCGCGCAGGGCGAATGAGAAGCCGAAGCCGTGAACGAGGCCGAAGCCGAAAGCGATCATCCATCTGCGCCGGAGGCTGAGCTGGACGTCGCCCCCAACGATATTCTCGAGCGCCATGTAGACGATGGAGGTCGCGATCAGCGTTTCAATGAGCGGCGGAAACCATAACGCGTCCGGCCCTAAGTTATAAGCCGACGCGATCAGTGTGATCGAGTGCGCGAGGGTAAATGCGGTGACGACCACGATTAGCGAGCGGAAACGCCGGAACGGGATCACAAGGCACAACAAGAACAACAGATGATCGGTCCCGTCCAGGATGTGGAAGAATCCCGCTTCGACAAACCGCAGCGCCGCCTGGCTCCAGCGCGGATCGAGCCTGACCAGGCCAGGATCGCCAGTGAACTCGAAGGCGCGAACAACGGCGCCGGGCGGCAGGAACCGCACAACTGTGACCACACGCAATCCCAACTGCGCAAACCCGGCGTGGATCGAAAAGTCCGACGCGTCCGAATGAATCGGGTACTCGAACAACACGTCGAGCAGCCCCTGGTTCCAATAGAGCTCCGTGTCATTCGGCAGCCGCGCGCCTGTGACGTGCGCTAACGCCTCTTCATAAGACGCGAAGGACTTGTCAGACTCCAGCGACACGCGCGCTTCGACAACACTCGGCTTCGGCAGAGCGCTATCGCCTTCGTAGAGCTGAATGCCGTCAGAAATCCACTGTGTCGCCGCGTCGCGGAGCGAGGCGTCGGCTCGCTCCAGATCCAGATAACCCGGCCCGCGTTTCGGAAAATCCACGTCGCGACAGGCCCGGAGCGGCGCGCGAACGAGCAAATGCAGCCGGGCGCCATCCGGTTTGACAAATACCTGAACTGTCACATCGTTCGGGATGTCGTGAGCGTCCACCGCGGACAGCGTCGCGAGAGTTAGCGCCACCGCCAACACCAACCCGACCGTGACGCGCGATGTGAAGATTGGTCGATCGCGCATCAGCATGAAAATTTCTTGTCGCCGTCGTTTGCTGGTGCTAGTCTGCGCATATGTCACGAACAGTTTTCCTTGGCGGTGTGGTCTTGATGCTAGGAGTCCCGTTTTTCTCGGGCGACGCGATCTTGGCGCCGTCCGGCGCGTCAGCCACCTCCGCCGCGGCTCAGCCTTCCCAACCGATCTATCTTCAATACGACGGCTATGTGAAAAACACAGACGGCACGTACACACTGTCGTTCGGATACTTCAACCTGAATCAAGTCGCCGTCAGCATCCAGCCGGGCGAAGACAACACCTTCACGCCAGGGCCCGCCGATCGAAACCAGCCAATACTCTTTGAGAAAGGCCGCCGCCGCTTCGCGTGCAGCATGGTTGTCTCATCCGACTTCGACGGCGCCCTTCAGTGGACTGTGCGTATTGCCGGAAAGACTTCCACGACGACGTCCAAAATGCTCGATCCGCTCTACGAACTTGAACTGAATAGCGCGAAGCGGGTCACAAGCGGCCTCGACCAGGCAACGGCGCCCAGAGGGATTTGCGTCAACCGGCCGCCATCTGTGCAGGTGATCAATCCTCTCGCGGACATCAATGCCGGCGCCGATACGTTGGCCGCCTCATCCTTCGCTACACGCCCGGATCAGGAACTTTCGCTCGGCGGCAGTGTCGAGGACGATGGGCTGCCGAGAGGCGGCAAGTTGACCGTCTCCTGGAAAAAGATCAGCGGGCCTGGAGAGATCGCCTTTTCCGACACGAGCCAGCCTGTCACGCGCGCGCGTTTCAGCGCGGTTGGAGTCTACGAGCTTGAGCTTTCCGCCACGGACACCGAGCGCGCCGGCAGCGTGAAGATCAAAGTTACAGTCAA
>WNGA01030628.1_pt1 | contig 13106 bp, 13 predicted proteins | sample 5400061 | NCBI WGS metagenome assembly WNGA01 (sample SAMN13153366, study PRJNA577476) | soil metagenome | isolation source: 100 cm soil or saprolite under grassland replicate 2 | place: USA:California | collected 2016-06-15
GCTCGAAGGCAGCCAGCTGCTCCGAGGGGGCCCCCGGCGCCATGCGCGGAAGCGGCTCGGCCGTCGCCTCCTTCCACATCTGAGTGGCCATCACGAGGCGGTTGCGGAGCTCCATCTGGTCCACGGCGCGCAGGCTACTCCGGCGCGCCGGGACGGGCGGCGAGCCGCTTCAACGTGCCGGTCGCGGTCGCATCGAAGCCGCAGAGCGTAGCGTTGGGGCGTGGCCCGACTGCACCTCGTGCGCGTCTTCTGCGCCGACGACGGCTCAGGCGGCAACCCGCTGGGGGTGTTCCTGGACGGGGCCGAGGTGCCGCCCGAGCAGCGCCAGGCCGTCGCCGCGGACCTCGGCCTCAGCGAGATCGTGTTCGTGGACGACGCCGAGCTCGGCGAGATCCGCATCTTCACCCCGACGGTAGAGCTCGACTTCGCGGGTCACCCGGCGGTGGGCACCGCTTGGCTGCTCGAGGGCACCGGCGCGCTCCGAGCGCCCGCCGGGGAGGTCGCCGTCACGCGCGAGGAGGACATCGTCTACGTGGCCGCCCGCCCGGAGTGGGGGCCCGCCTGGGAGTTCGCCCAGCTGGGCTCGCCCGCCGAGGTCGAGGCGCTCGACGGCCCGCCGGGGGGCCACGACCTGACAACGGCGTGGGCCTGGATCGACCAGGACGCGGGCACGATCCGCGCCCGCGCCTTCCCGATCCGGATCGGGATCCCCGAGGACGAGGCGACCGGATCCGCGGCCACCAAGCTGTGCGCTCAGCTGGGCCGAGCGATCGACATCCGGCAAGGGCGCGGCTCGCGCATCCTCGCCCGCCCCGCCTCGGAGAGCTTCGTGGAGATCGGCGGCCGCTCCACGGTCGACGAGGTGCGCGGCTACGCGCTCCCCTGAGCGAACTGCTCGTCGCTCATCCGCAAGAGCGGCAGCGCCACCGCGACGCCGGCGGCGAGGAAAACCACGGCCCCGGCGATGAAGTAGGCGTTCGACACGATCGCGGTCTCGGTGCCGACCATCAGCACGGCGAGCGCCAGCAGCCCGCCGGCCCACGGCGGCACGGCGCCCTGGCGTGCCGCTCCGACCGCCAACATCAGCATCCCCACGATGAAGCCGAGCGGCGTGAGGTAGTAGATGAGAGACCACTCGGACCCCTGGAGGTCCTTCAGCACCTCCGCGGCGCCCACCGGTCCGAGCGGCGAGTTCGCGGACAGCTCGCCGGCGATGCCCCACGCGAACCCGTCGATCGTTATGACTGCCGCGAGGCCGATCACGCCGGCCAGCGCGAGCGCGCCCGCCAGCAGTCCGTACATGGGCCGGCGCCGCCGCACCAGGAACGTGAGCCCCAGCACCGCCGGCGCGAACGCGAGGATCGCGACGAAGCCGATCGCGTGCGCGGCCTGCCAGCGCGTGTAGGCGTCGGCGATCAGGCGCAGCTGCTCCAGCTCGTTCCCGCGCGCGACCTCCTTCGGATGGAGGAGGTTGTCCACGAGGAAGAGGAGCGGCGCGGCGATCAGGGCCGCGGCCGTGCCGACGCGATAGAGCCGTATGTGCGGGAGGTTCGCCATGGCGGCGACCCTCTCATATGGCTCGGGGGGAAAACATCGCTGCGCGCCGGGCACCGCCCGGCGCTCGCGCAAAAACATCGCTGCGCGCCGGGCACCGCCCGGCGCTTGCGCAAAAACATCGCTGCGCGCCGGGCACCGCCCGGCCGGGCACCGCCCGGCGCTTGCGCACTACGGGGTCATAAAGGCGATTGCGGGGCCGATGCCGGCCTCGGGCCGCAGCGTGGCGATCCGGCGCCCGGGCTGCACCGCGGCGCGCGGGCTTCCGAGCAGCTCGCCCAGCTCGCGCGCCGTGTGGTCGATGTCTTCGACGAGGAACGCGAGGCCCCAGAGGCGGGCCGGGCCGGCGGGGTCGCGCGCCACGCTCGTGCCCTCGGGCGCCTGCACCACCTCCAGGATCGGCTCACCCGCGCGGAAGAACGCCTGACGCGTGGAGCCGCCCGGCGTGGCGCCCTCACGCCTGCGGCGCAGGTCGAAGCCCTGCGACTCGAGCTCAGCGACCGTCCTGTCGAGGTCCGGCGTGAGCATCACGACGTGATCCACGCGCACGGCGCCGTTCGGATGCGACCCCGCGGCCTCCCCCGCCGCATCGTCGCCGAGCGTCCAGTCCACGATGCCGCGTCGCGGGCCCTTCCCGGCAAGCCGCAGCGTGACTCGCGACACCCGACAGACGCCGTCCGCGACGTCGAAGCCGGCCGCTCTCCAGGCGGCGGGCTCGTCGGCGATCTCGAGCTCGTCGATGCTCGGCACGCGTGGGACGGTACCTGCGGGCGGCTACCTCGACTGCGCGACCTGCTCGGGCGCCGCCTTCGACACCGGCGCTGCCTCGGGAAGGGGAACGGCGGTGTCCGGACTCTCTTCGACGGTGGGCGCGGGAGTGACCCTGCTCTGCGGAAGCTGCTCCGACTGCGTCAGGGGCTTCACCGGTGCGTCCGTCCTCAGCTCCTGGCGCTGACCGCGCGCCCAGTCGCGTGTGTCGCCGGCCGTGTGCCCCGCGCGCTTCTCGCCGGCGAGGCTGCGGCCGTCCGTGGAGCTGCGGCCGCCGTTCCCTATCCTGGCATTCGAGCCGGCGCTGCCGCGCTCGTGCGAGCGGGCCGCTCGGCGCTCGTCACCGCGCCGGCGGTGGTTGCGCTCGCTGCTGATGGCCTCGCCGTGCGCCGCGCGGGTCGCGACCGGCGCGTGCGCTGCCGCCGGCGTGCCGGCGCCGTGCGCGCCGGCCGCCGCGGGCGCCAGCTGAGGCGCCGCGTCGCGCTGCATCGCCTGGTCCACGACCACCTCGCCCGCGACGACGCTGCCGCCGGCGAGCACGCCGACGAGCGCGACCTTCGCGACCGTCGCCGACCCGAGCGCGAGTCCGCCCGCCGACGCACCGCCCACCGCGCTTCCACCCAATCCGGCGGCACCCATGACGCTCCCCTTCAGCCCAAGGCTGGGCGCCACCGGCAGCGCGACCGCGAGCATCTGGCGCTGCCGGCGCACCTCGTCGCGATATGCGCTGCACCCGGGGCACTGGCGCAGATGGTGGCGCAGCTCGTTGCGGCGAAGCGCTCCGCCCCGGAGTGTCGCGAGCTGTTCGCGGATCTCGCCGCAGGGCGTCTCGCGCGCCACACGGCGCTCGATCAGGGCGCTGCGCGCGCGGAACACGAGGCCCTTCACGCCCGCCACCTCGCAACCGAGCACCTCGGCGACCTCCGCATGAGAGAGGCCGGCGGACTCCGCCAGGAGCAGCGCGGCGCGCTGCTCCTCGGGCAGCTCTCCGACGTCGGCCAGCAGCTGGCGCAGCTCCGCACGGCGCTCCACCTGTTCGCTGAGTCCGTCCGTGGGCACTTCGTGGAGCTCCGCCGCCTGCTCGCGGCGGGCGCGCAGCACCGACACGCAGCGGTTGCGCGCGATGGTGTAGAGCCAGGCCTTGAGCGCGATCGCGCGCTCACCCGGGCGCTGAAGGTCCTTGAAGGCGGCGGCAAAGGTGTGCTGGACGGCGTCCTCGGCCTCCTCGGGCGATCCGAGCATGTGGCGGCAGAAAGCGAGGATGCCCGCGCCGTGGCGCTCGAAGGCGACCTCGAACGCGAGCTCGTTCCCGCGCCGGATCTGCTCGACGAGCCGCTCGTCCCCCGCGAGCGCGAGCAGCCGCTTGGAGCGGAATGGCCGGATGGGCACTCGATTGGTGAGTGTCGCGGCAGGCACGGCCTAGGAGTTGTACCCACTGGCATCGCACATAGGAACGCAATCGGCACGCCGAGGTTCGCGCGTAACCGCCAAACCTTTCCCCTCGACCCCCGTTTTAGCGCGCATGAACAAGATCAGCCTAGGGCCTGAAACCCTGCCGAAGTAGCGGCACCGCGCCGAGGAGCTCGTAAGGGAACGCCTCGGCGCGGTTGCCGTCTCGGCCCTCGACCGCGTCGGCGGCGCACAGGGAGTTGAGGACCGCCTCGTGTACGACCTCGCCGGCGGCCTCGAACAGGTCGCGCATCGGGGCCGAGTCGTCGCGCAGGAAGCTGAGCTCGTCGCGCTCGCGCTCCACCCGGTGTGCGATCCGGTGAGCGGTAGAGAACGCGATCACGTACTCCCCGCTGGCGTTCGAGGCGAAGCTGCCCGCCCGTCCCAGGCCGAACGTGCCGCGTGCGGCCAGCCGGCGAAGCTGGCGCTCCGAGAGCGGCGCGTCGGTTCCCAGCACGATCATGATCGAGCCGCCCTGCGCGGGCGGCTCCGCCCCGGCGCCGGGCACGTCCGCGTCCGGGCCGACCAGCAGGTGGAGGTCGCGCCGCGCGCCGTAGTTAGAGACGACCAGGCAGCCGAGGACGTGGCCGCCGGCGTTGCGCGACGAGGTGCCCACGCCGGCCTTGAACCCGAAGCAGGTCGTGCCGGTGCCGGCGCCGACCGCGCCCTCGCTCACCTCGCGCGGGCCGGCGGCGGCGATCGCCTCGAGCGCGTGCTCCGGCCGCACCGCCAGGGCGCGCCCGTCCGAGAGCCAGCCGTCGAAGCACTCGCCCACGATCACGTTGACCGTGTCGCGGTCGCGCGCCGCGTCGGGATTCTGCTCGAGCATGTGCCGGAGGCCGCCCTCCCATACCGCGCCCACCGACAGGGTGTTGGTGAGGAGCACGGGGCTCTCGATCGTCCCGAGCTCGGCGAGCTGCGTCAGGCCGGCCGCCTTGCCGTAGGCGTTCACTGCGTGGAACGCGCCGAGCACCTTCTCCTCGTACAGGTTCTCGCCGTGCGGCAGGATCGCGGTCACGCCGGTGCGGAGCCGGTCGCCCTCCACGATCGTGCGGTGGCCGACCAACACCCCGGGCACGTCGACGAGCGCATTCAGCTCACCGGTGGGGAAGCGGCCGACAGAATGGCCGAGCTCACGTAGTCGCGCGCGCACGGGTTGTGCAGCTTAAGCGCACACAAAACAGGGAATGAGTCGGGACGATCCCCGACTAGGGAAGGAGTCCCATGTACATCGGCGTAGGAACGATCCTCCTGATCATCCTGATCATCCTGCTGATCGCCTTCGTGTTCTAGCGAGGCGCGCCGCGGCTGGCGGCCGCGCGGCGCCTGAGCGCGGCGCGGCGCTGCGCCGCACGGCGCTTTGCCGCGCGCCGCTTTCCACGGCGGCTCTTCGTGCTGGTGCCGGTGCTGACGCCGGTGCCCGTGTTCTCCGCGATCCAGGGCCGCAGGCGCGCAACCCTCGCCGAAGCTGGTCGTGCCGACCACGCGCAACGCGCCGGCCCAGGTCTTGCCGAACATCGGCCCGCCCGAGTCGCCCTGGCATGTGTCGACGCCGCCCTGGGGGAAGCCCGCGCAGACCATCGTCCGCGGGTCGAAGTCGCTATAGGCGCCCGCGCAGTACGCGTCGGTCGTGATCGGGACCCGTGCCGCCTGGAGCCGGTCGGGCAGGTCGCCGCCCTCCTCGGTCACCCCCCAGCCGACGATCGTCTCGAGCGTGCCCGCGGTCCAGATGCTGCGCTCGCCCGGGCCGGCGACCTGCGTCGGCGCCATCGTCGAGCTCTGGGACAGTTGGAGCAGCGAGATGTCGTAGCCCGAGGTGAGCAGGTAGTTCGGGTGCATCACGACCCGGCTCACGCTGCGGTGCTCGCCGTCCGACTGCGTCACCCCGCCGACGCGCACGTCGACGAGCGGCGCCGGCCAGCTCGCCGGCGTGGCGACGACGGCCCCCGTGATGCTGCCGCAGTGCCCGGCGGTGAGGACCCAGTCGGCCGTGATCAGCGTGCCGCTGCAGAGGAACGGCCCGAAGGTGATCTCGGCGACCGAGGGGAACTCGCCCGGGCTCGCGTCGTGCCCGCCGACGACGGCCGGCGAAGGAGCGGCGGCCGCGCAGAGCAGCGCGGCGGTGGTGGCCAAGACGGAGAGAGCCCTGCCGAGCGTGCTCATGTGTGATCCAACGCACACTGGGCCGCAAACTTGCGGTTACATTCCGCACATGCCGGAAGACCTGCCGCCCGGGCCGCGGCTTCCGCAGCTGCTCCAGACGATCGCCTGGTGGAACCGGACGGTCCCGTTCCTCGAGCGCTGCCGCGAGCGCTACGGCAAGCGCTTCACCATGCGGCTGCTTCAGGCGCCGCCGTTCGTCCACCACTCGGAGCCGGACCACCTCCGAGAGATATTCACCGCGCCGCCGGAGGTGCTCCACCCCGGTGAGGGAGCGAAGCTCCTCGAGCCGGTCGTCGGCTCGAACTCGGTGATCCTGCTCGACGAGCGCGCGCACCTCAGCCAGCGCAAGCTCATGCTCCCGGCGTTCCACGGCGAGAAGATGCAGCGCCTGTCGGGCCTGATGCGCGAGGTCACCGAGCGCGAGGTCGAGCGCTGGCCGCGGGACCAGCCGATCCAGCTGCACCCGCGCCTCCAGGCGCTCACGCTCGAGATCATCCTGCGGGCCGTCTTCGGGCTGGACTCCGGCGAGCGGCTCGACGCAATGCGAGGGCGCCTCACCGGCATCCTCGAGTTCGGCGCGCGCCCCGCCTCGACCCTGCCGCTGCTGCAGCGTGGGCGGAGGTGGCGCGAGTTCGTGCGCGGCCGCGCCGAGGCCGACGCGATGATCTACGAGCAGATCGACGAGCGCCGCGCCAACGGCGGGGACGCGCATGCCGGCGCCGGGGGCACCGCCCCCGGCTCGGCGAACGGCGACCGGGACGACGTGCTCGCGATGCTGCTCGACGCCCGTCACGAGGACGGCTCGCCGATGTCGCCGGTGGAGCTGCGCGACGAGCTGATGACGCTGTTGGTGGCCGGCCACGAGACGACCGCTTCGGAGCTGGCGTGGGCGTTCGAGCGGCTCACGCGCACGCCCGAGGTGCTCGCTCGCCTGGCCGAGGAGATCGACTCGGGCGACGACGACGCCTATGTCACGGCGACCGTGCACGAGACGCTGCGGCGCCGCCCGGTGCTGCCTAACGCCGCGCCGCGGCTCGTGATGGAGCCGGTCGACGTCGGGGGCTGGCGCTACGAGCCGGGCGTGTGCCTGATCGCCGACGCCTACCTGCTCCACCACGACCCCGACGTCTACCCGGACCCGTACGCCTTCCGGCCGGAGCGGTTCCTCGACGAGCAGCCCGGCACCTACACCTGGATCCCCTTCGGCGGCGGCCGCCGCCGCTGCCTCGGCGCGAGCTTCGCGATGCTCGAGATGAAGACCGTGCTGCGCGCGGTGCTGGCCCGCAACGAGCTGGCGCCCGCCGTACCCGAGGACGAGGGAGCGCGCCGCCGGAGCATCACGCTCAGCCCGCGAGCGGGCAGCCGCACTGTGCTCCGCGCCCGCCGCCCGGCGCGAGTGCCCGCCGCCGCTTAGGCCGCTTAGCAGTCGATCCCAACGAGCTCGCCTGGCCTCGTCGTCTCGACGTGCAGCTCGCGCTCGGCGTCGGCCGGCGGCTCGTAGGGCGCCCTGTATCCGGGCAGAGCGCCTTCCAGACGCCGTTCGGCGAGACGGCAACGCCACCCCATTCCGGCCGCGCGAGCTGCGCTGCGACGCGCCTCGGCCCGAGTCCGGGGTGCCCAAGCGCGAACGCGACGATGCGCTCCTCGACGATCCGCGGCAGCTGGTTCGGCATCGCCGGGCGTCCGCGCTAGTAGGTCGAGCGGTGAACAGCGAAGACCCGGCAGGCATTTGCGACGGACGTGCGGCCCGCCAGGTCGAAGAGCTGCAGGCGGTAGCCGAACAGCACGTCATCCTCGGTCATGCGGCTCCTTCTTTGTTTGGCGATGAAGGAGCCTGAGTCGCAAAGCGGACGACCCCGCCCGATCGGGCGGGGTCGCCGCACTTCTAAGACCATCGATCCCGCGACCAGTGTCGCCAGAACACGGAGTCAGTTCAGCCTAGTCTCCGCCGCTCGCGCCCGCACCGCCGGCATCGAGGAAGTGGATCGTCCTGGATTAGGTACCTATACGGTCCCCTAACCAGGACGCTTGCCCCAGAGCCACGCCCTTTACCGCTGCCGTTTGCGAACTGGCGCGGCGTCTGTGCGTAGCCGGTAACACTCGGCGCCCATGCGGGCAGGGGTGCTCCTCGCCCTCGCTCGTCGAGCCGAGCATCACGTACTCGCGCCCGAGCCGGAGCTCCGCGTGTGCGACGCCGAGGCGCGCGCGTCCTCGCACTTCGGGACCGGATAGATGCTCTGCATGTGGCGCACGGTACCGTCCCCGTCGATGCTGTCGAACACGAAGCCGTTTCGGGAGGAGCTCGTGCGGGCGATCCCGTCGCGCCCGTTCACGGTGGAGCTCTGGGACGGCACGTCGCTGCCCTCCACCAACGGCGGCGGCCCGACCTTCGAGGTGCGCTCGCCGGACGCGTTCGCGCACGCCCTGCGCGCGCCCGGACAGCTCGGGCTGGGCCGCGCGTACGTCTCCGGCGCGCTCGGGGTCGACGACCTGGACGAGGCGCTCGAGCTCCTCGACGGCTGGGAGCCGCCGCCGCTCGACCGTCGCGCCCAGGCGCGGCTCGCGCTGGCCGCGGCGCGCGCCTCCGGCCTGCGCCGGCCCCCGCGCGCGCCGAGATCCGAGCTGCGGCCGCGCGGCCGCCGGCACAGTCCCGAGCGCGACGCGCGGGCGGTGCGCCATCACTACGACGTCTCGAACGACTTCTTCAAGCTCTTCCTAGGCGAGTCGCTCAACTACAGCTGCGCGCTCTTCTCGCGCGGGGCGAAGACGCTGGAGGAGGCGCAGGAGGCGAAGCTCGAGCTCGTCTGCACGAAGCTTGCGCTCGAGCCCGGGCAGCGCGTGCTCGACGTGGGCTGCGGCTGGGGCAGCTTCGTGCTGCACGCCGCGGCGAACCACGGCGTGAGCGTCGTGGGCATCACGCTCTCGGAGCCGCAGGCGCGCCTGGCCCGCGAGCGCGCGGCCGAGCGCGGGCTCACCGACCGCGTGGAGATCCGCGTGGCCGACTACCGCGAGGTCGGCGACGAGCCCTTCGACGCGGTCGCGAGCATCGGCATGGTCGAGCACGTCGGTGCGGCGCAGATCGACGTGTACGCGCGGCAGCTGGCCCAGCTCGTCAGGCCGGGCGGGCGCGTGCTCAACCACGGAATCGCGCGGCTCAGGGTCGGCGATCCCGAGGCGGGCCCGTTCTCGGAGCGCTACGTCTTCCCGGACGCCGCGCCGCTCCATCTCTCGCGGATCCAGACGGCCATGGAGCGCGCCGGCCTGGAGACCGAGCACGTCGAGGGCCTGCGCTCGGACTACGCCGAGACGCTCCGGCACTGGGCGCGCAACCTGGACGACAATCTCGACGAGGCCGTCAGGCTCGCGGGCCCCGAGCGCATCCGCGTCTGGCGGCTCTACGTCAGGGCAGCGCGCCGCGGCTTCGAGAGCGGGTTCACGTCCATCTACCAGGTGCGCTGCAGAAGACCTACCTCCTGAGCGCGGCGGACAGGAGATCGGACGCCCCGATCATGCCGCCGAGGTTCGGGTGGAGCGGCGCGGCCGCGTTCACGGGCACCGTCGGCTCGACCCAGCGCACCACGGGGAGCTTGCAGGCGTCGTGGCCGATGCTCGCCGTGTACCAGTCGACCAGCTCGGCGCCGTTCGCCGCCGCCTGGGTCGCCAGCATCCCGTTCAGCTCCTTCTGCTTCGCGCGCACGTACGGCACGTCGCCCTCGGTGATCGGCACCTGCGGCCAGCAACCCGGCCCCTCGTCGGGCAGGATCGCCGCGTAGCTCACGACCAGCACGTGCGCCTTGGGCGAGCGGACGTGGATGCCCTGAAGCACCGCGGCGACCTTCGCGGCCGTCGCCTGGATGCGCTCGCTGATCTCGTCGCGGCCGTCATGCACGTACCTGTCCTGGCAGGGCGTGCCCTCGGGCGAGGTGCTCGTGCAGTCGCGGGCGATGCTCGAGAAGCCGATGTCGTTGCCGCCGATCTGGAGCGTGACGATGCGAGTCTGCTTGGTGAGCGAGTCGAACTGCGGCGGGTTCGGCCCGTCCGGGTCGACGTTCTGCGGGCTCTCCATTTAACGCCGCCCCGCAAGCCAAGCTTGCGCTGCGGCGGTGTCCTCGGTCTCGGCGCCGCTACAGCTGGGATCGGTGAGCACGAGGCCGAGGCTGCGGGCGGTGAGATGCGGATAGTTGTTGTTCGACTTGAGGCAGCCGAACGGCGGGATCTGGAGCGGGATCAGCGGCCCCGCGGTGTACGAATCGCCAAGCGACACGTACTGCGGCGCCGCGAACGCCGGCGCCGCCAGCGCCAGCATCGAGATCAACACAGCCAGCAGCGCCCGTCCCCGCGTGATCATGCGCACGTTGTTCCCAGCTGCAAACGCCGGATAACCGGGGAACCGTCAGGGCCGGCTCGCCAGGAGGCCGAGCAGCCGGTCCGCCACGAGCTCGGGCCTCTCGTCGACGACGAAGTGACTCGCATCCGGAACGAGCTCGAGGTCGACGCTGTCGCTCTGCGCGGCGCCGTCCCCCAGCGCCCGGGCGGTGAGGACTACGTCGCGCGTGCCGACGACGAGCTTGGTGGGCACGCGCAGGTCGGAGGCGGAGAAGCGCCCGCGCAGGAGCGGCAGCAGCTCCCGGAGGAGGAAGCTGCGGTAGAGCCGCTCGGTGGCGGCGCCGCGCTCGCCGCCGAGCCGGCCGAGGAACGCATCCCGGACCGGCAGCCCGCGCGCGGCGAGCGAGCGCCCGACGCGCCGCCCGAGCCCTGGGGTCGCGAGCAGCGGCATGTAGGCGAGCCGCCACGCGTCGAGCACGGCCCTCCGGTCGCGCGAGCGCCACGGCGGGAGGATGCTCAGCGCCAGGAAGCTCTCGACCCGCTCCGGCTGCTCGAGCGCGAGCAGGAACCCGACGTGGCCGCCCCAGTCGTGGCCGGCGATGGAGAACTCGCGGACGCCGAGCTCGTCGAGCAGCGCGAGCATGTCGCGCTTCAGCTGGTCCTTCTCGTAGCCGCCCTCCGGCACCTCGCTCCAGCCGAACCCCCTGAAGTCGGGGGCGATGACGCGCGCGTGGGGAGCGACTAGCGGGATGACGTCGCGCCACATGAACCAGTGCTGGGGCCACCCGTGCATGAGGAGCACGGGCGGGCCCTGGCCCGCCAGCGCTACGTGCGTGCGCAGGCCGGCGGCCTCAACGAACTCGTGCTCGACGCCTGCTACGTCCGGGATGTGGCCGCCCACCGTGGCGGGAACTTACCGCCGCGCCGCGGGCGCCGCCCGCGGCTTGGCGCCCGGCACCCGGCCGCGACGGCTTCAGTCCGCTTTGCTCGAACTGAGCGTGCAGACGCAGGTCGTGCGCGATCCGGCCCACGTCGTGCGCCTGGTCGTGCATGACGAAGGTGACGCCGACGCCGGTGCGCCCGGCCCGGCCGGTTCGGCCGATCCGGTGCACGTAGGTCTCGCGGTCCTCGGGCGCGTCGAAGTTCACGACCTGGGTGATGTCGTTCACGTCGATCCCGCGCGCCGCGACGTCCGTCGCCACGAGCGCGGCGAGCTTGCCGGTATGGAAGCGCCGCAGCGCCTTCTCGCGCTGCGCCTGCGCCTTGTCGCCGTGCATGGCCGCCGCGTCGACGCCGCGCTTCGCGAGCCGCTTCACGAGCCGGTCCGCACCCCGCTTGGTGCGCACAAACACGAGCGTCCGCCCGGCATCCTCGCCGCGGAGCGCGCGCACGAGCGAGTCGAGCTTGTCCTCGTGGGCCACCGCGAGGAAGCGGTGCTCGATCTCGACGGGCGCGTCGGGCGTCGGCGCGTGCTCGTGCCGGCGCGCGTCGTGGGTGTACTCGGCCGCGATGCGGCCCGCCTCGCCCTCGAGGGTCGCGGAGAGGAAGAGCGTCTGCCGCTGCCGCGGCACCTGGGCCACGATCCGGTCGACCGGCGGGCGGAAGCCCATGTCCAGCATGCGGTCGGCCTCGTCGAGGGCGAGCACGCGCACTCGGTCGAGCCTCACGTCGCCGCGGCCGATCAGGTCCTCCAGCCGGCCCGGCGTGGCGATCAGGATGTGCGCCCTGCGGGCGAGCCTGGCCTGCTTCTCGATGCCGACGCCGCCGTAGACGGCCGCGACCGACAGGCTCCGAACGGCCGCGAGCGGCCGGATCTCCTCGACTATCTGGCTGACGAGCTCACGCGTGGGCGCGAGCACGAGCGCAGCGGCGCGAGCGTGGGTCGCCTCGATCAATTCGACGAGTGGGATGCCGAGCGCGAGCGTCTTGCCCGACCCGGTCGGCGACTTCACCAGCACGTCGCGGCCGGCGAGCGCGTCGGGAATAACCGACGCCTGGACCGGGAAAGGCGATTCGATGCTTCGCTCGGCGAGACAGTTTGCGACCGCCGGCGAAACGCCGAGATCGGCAAAGGACTTCTTGTTCATCTTGCTCCTGACAACGGCCGTTCTGAGACGGCCGCTAGCTATCCGGGAGATTCACCTGACCCAGATCGCTGCTGCCACCGGAGACGAGAACCTCGTGGGCGACGGCGCCGCCCACTCACCGGAACGTAGCAGGCGTGAAACCTCCACCCGCCTTTCTGGGTAGGGTCATGCACGTGACGACGCAGCTTGTTACAGAGCCCGCCGGCCCCACGGCCGACGACATCCAACCGGTCAAGAACGAGACCGCCGACCGGATCGCCACGGGCACGATCACCGCGCTTCCGTTCATCGCGCTCGGCATCGTGTGCTGGCAGCTCTGGAACTCGTGGCTGCATTGGAGCGACGTGGCCGTGTTCCTGATCATGTACCTCCTCTGCGCGGTGGGCGTGACCGTTGGCTTCCACCGTCACCTGACCCACCGCAGCTTCAAGGCGAAGAAGCCTGTGCGCGTCGCGCTCGCCGCGATGGGCTCGATAGCCATCGAGGGCCCGGTGATCTCGTGGGTGGCCGACCACCGCAAGCATCACGCGTTCTCCGACCAGGAGGGCGACCCCCACAGCCCTCATGTCGGGCACGGAACCGGTTGGAGCGGTGCGATCCGCGGGCTGCTTCACGCTCACGTCGGCTGGTTGTTCATCCACACCCAGCGCGGCAAGCGCGACCGCTACGCGCCGGACCTGATCGCCGACCCGACGATCAGCTTCATCGATCGGACCTTCGTGTGGTGGGCCCTCGGCGGGCTCGTGCTGCCGTTCGGCC
>WNGA01009486.1_pt1 | contig 13102 bp, 12 predicted proteins | sample 5400061 | NCBI WGS metagenome assembly WNGA01 (sample SAMN13153366, study PRJNA577476) | soil metagenome | isolation source: 100 cm soil or saprolite under grassland replicate 2 | place: USA:California | collected 2016-06-15
GGGGCAAGCGACGCGGGCACCGCCGACGCAGCGACCGACGGCGCGGAGGCAGGAACCGACGCCGGTCCCACCTGCACCAACGCCTGCACGTTGGCCGCGCACCAGTGCGCAGGCGGCGGAACCCAGACCTGCGTCGCCGGCAGCAACGGCTGCACGGTGTGGGGCACCACCGTCGCATGCCCGGGCGTTCAGATCTGTGTCGGCGGAACCGGCCTGTGCGCCTGCCCGGCTGGACCGGCGGGCTGCACGCAAAACAACGCCAACGTCTGTAACGGCGCCGGCTCGCTGTCCACCTGTCACACCGACGCGCAGGGATGTTTCACCGCGACCACCGTCGCGTGCCCCACGCACCAGAGCTGCAAGGGCAGCTCGCCGAACGCGGCCTGCAGCTGTGACGACGCCTGTCCCGGGACCGGCAACGTCTGCTCGGACAACAAGACCATCACCACCTGCGGCAACGACAGCAACCAGCCCGCGTGCATCGTGATCACCGGCACCTCCAACTGCCCGGGCTCGAGCACCTGCTCGCTCGGCACCTGCGTCTGCCCGGGACCTGTCGCGGTTCCGGTCGCGGGCGGGGGCTGCGCCACCCTCGGTGCGACCGCATGCTCGGGCTCGGACATCCTGTCGTGCGATCCCGAGGTCGGGAGCGCTTGCCCGATCTGGAAGGTGTCGGTCCGCTGCGCCGACAACCCGGGCGGCGCGCTCACTTGCGCCACCCGAGGCGGCCCGCCCGCATGCCAGTGTCCGGCCAACGCCGGCAGCGACGTCTACGTCGACCCGGTGGCGGGGAGCGACGTCGCGGGCGGTTTCTACCCGACCGGCCTCCTCAATCCGCCCCAGTGCCGGCTCGCGAGCCTGACCAACGGGCTCAGCAAGGTCGCCTCGCCGGGCCGGGTCATCGCGGTCAGCGCCGCGCCCCCGGTCACGTTCACCGGCGAAACCTTCCCGCTCGCGGTGCCCACGGGCGTGACGCTGATGACCGCCGACGCCACGTTCGACCCCGCCCACTACGTCATCGAGTTCGACGACCGCCCCGCCGCGAGCGCGATCAGCTTGGGCGCCAGCAGCACCCTGCAAGGATTCTCGGTGCTCGACACCGTCAACTCCACCGCGGCGCTGGTGAGCTGCACCGCGGGGTCGGTGACCATCGGATCGCTGCTGCTCGACGGTGGCGGCTCGGGTCTGCATGTGGCGACGAGTTGCGCTGCGGCCGTCAGCAGCGTGCATATCCGCAACGCCCAGAGCGCCGGCCTCGACGTCAACAGCAGCGCCGCCTCGACCATCTCGGGCAGCGAGATCGAGGACTCGGTCATCGGCGTTTCGCACCAGGCGGGCACGCTCACCGGCCACACCCTCAACGTCCACGACAACCAATCCTGGGGCGTCGTCATGTTGGGCGGGACGCCGAACCTGTTGCTCGACACGAGCAGCGTGGTGACCGCGAACGGCCACCCGGCCATCGGGGGGGGCGCCTATCCCGGAATCGGCGTGTTCAAGGGGTCGCTGTCGCTGACCAACACGAGCATCACCGGCAATGGCGCGGCGGGGATCGTCATCGCGAGCGTCGCAACCCACGGCCTCACCACCGTCGACGTCAGCTCGAACGGCGTCGCCACCCCGGCGTCGGGTTTGTCGGTCACCACCGGCACCGTCAACGCCATCGGCCTGACCGCTACCCAGAACCCGCAGAGCGGCGTGGCGGTCGCAGGCGGCACCGTGGCGTTGACCAACGCGATGCTGAACGCCAACACCCAGCGCGGCCTCGCGCTTGCGGGCGGCACCGTGACCGTGACCGGAGGCTCGATGAGCAACAACACGCTCGCGGGCATCCTCGGCGCGGGCGGGACGCTGACCGTCGGCGGCGCACCCGCGATCGCGAACAACGGCAGCTACGGCGTCCACCTGACGGGCGCGACCGCCACGGTTTCGAGCGGCGACATCCACCACAACACGCTCGCGGGCGTGCTGGTGGCGCATGGCGCGGGCGTGACCGTGAACCTCGGCGCCCCCGGCGCGACGACGCAGATTCACGACAACACCGGCCCCGGCGTTCTGGTCAACGCCGCCGCCGCGACCCAGAGCGGCGCCAATTCGCTGACCGTCGACACCGCGACCATCAACGCCAACGGCACGAGCGGGGTTCACCTCACCGGCTCCGTCGGTTCGGTCGCGGCGACCATCCGCAATTGCACCGTGAGCGGCAACGCCGCCGCGGGCATCCTGGTCGAGCAAGCCACCGGCAACACCACCTCGTCTGTCATCCAGGGCAACGACATCCTGAACAACAACACGGGCGCCGGCAGCAGCTCGGGCGGCGTGCTGTTCGCCACCTCGAGCACGCTGGCGGGCTTCACCGGCAACAAGGTCCACTCCAACACCGGTGACGAGATCGGGTTCGCGGCGGCGCCCAACCCCCCCGCGACGACGTGGACGCTGGGCAGCAACGCCTGTGACGCGAGCGCGAACTCCATCTACTGCTACGGCAACGGCAACGTCGGGCTGCGGGTCGCGGTCGCGGGCGCGGACGTCGACGCGCGCGCTACGCACTGGGTCAACGCCAGCGCCGCGAGCGGAGTCGACTTCTCCGCCGTGGGCGGGTCGACGGTCACCGCCACCGGCGCCTGCGCCGCCATCGCGACCTGTCCGTAACCCTCCATAGTCGTTGACGCTCTAGAACCCTGGTGGCAGGATTCGCGCCTCCCGGGGGGGCCCCCTGGGCTGGCCGTGCTCAAAGCCCTAACCATATTCAGCGGTAACGCCAATCGCGAGCTGTCGCAGGCGATCTGCAAGTACGTCGAGACCCCGCTCGGCCGGGCCGAGGTCACGCGGTTCGCGGACGGCGAGATCTACGTCGAGATCAACGAGAACGTCCGCGGCGTGAACTGCTTCGTCATCCAGCCGACCTGCGCGCCCGCCAACGACAACCTGATGGAGCTGCTGGTCATGATCGACGCGCTCAAGCGGGCGTCGGCGGGGTCCATCATCGCCTGCATCCCCTACTTCGGCTACGCGCGCCAGGACCGCAAGACCAAGCCGAGAACGCCGATCTCGGCGCGGCTGGTCGCCGACCTCATCACCGCCGCGGGCGTCGACCGCGTGGTGTCGATCGATCTCCACGCCGGCCAGATTCAGGGCTTCTTCAACATCCCGGTCGATCACCTCTACGCGCTGCCGGTGCTGATGGATGAGCTGCGGCCGCGCTTCGACCACAACGCGGTGATCGTTTCGCCCGACGCCGGCGGGGTCGAGCGCGCGCGCGCGTACTCGAAACGTCTCGGCTCGAGCCTCGCGATCATCGACAAACGTAGGCCGGCGCCCAACGTCTCCGAGGTGGTCAACATCATCGGCGACGTGAAAGGCCGAGACGCGATCATCGTCGACGACATGGTCGACACCGCCGGGACGCTGACCGCGGCGGCGGCGGCGGTCAAGGCGCAGGGCGCGCGCGCGGTGTACGCGTGCGCGACTCACGGCGTGCTGTCGCCGCCCGCGATCGATCGCATCATGGCGTCGCCCATCGAAGAGCTGATCGTGACCGACACCATCGGGGTTCGGCCCGACGTGCAAGCCTGCCCCAAGATCACGGTCTTGAGCGTGGCCCGCCTGCTCGGGGAAGCGGTCAAGCGCATCCACCACGGCGACTCGATCAGCTCGCTGTTCATCTGATGATGTGAAGCAGCAACCAACACAGTAACGGAAGCCAGCAAAGGAACTCGTCATGGATTTCGCAAAGGTCAACGTCGCCGTCCGCCCCGGAACCAAGAAGGGTGGCGCGCGCAAGGTGCGGGCGACCGGCAAGGTCCCCGGTGTGGTCTACGGGCGCAAGCAGGATCCGATCTCGGTGCTGTTCGACGAGAAGGAGCTGATCACCTCGCTCGACAAGGAGCGCAGGCGGAACACCGTGCTCAAGCTCTCGGTCACCGACGGCGGTAAGACCGAGGAGATCACGGCGATGGTGCGCGACGCGCAGATCAATCCGCTGTCGCGCCGGCTGGTGCACGTGGACTTCTTGCGCGTCGACCTCGACAGCGAGGTGCACGTGACGGTCCCGCTCGTGCTGACCGGCAAGGCGGTCGGCCTCCAGAACGGCGGCCAGCTGCACCAGAGCCTACACAGCGTGCCGATCGCGGCTAAGCCGGCGGCGATCCCGACCAAGCTCGAGCTCGACGTCAGCGCGCTGGACATCGGTGACGCACTTCACGTCAGCGACCTCAAGCTGGGCGCCGGCGTGCGCGCGCTGCTCGACGCGCGCGACGGCCTCGCGTCGGTCGTGGCGCCGAAGGTCGAGAAGGTCGAGGAGGTCGCGGCCCCGGTCGAGGGCGCGGTGCCGGCGGAAGGTGCAGCAGCGGCTGGCGGCGCGGCGGCCCCGGGCGCGCCGGGCGCGGCAGCCCCCGCGGCGGCCGGCGACAAGGGCGGCAAAGAAGCTGGCGGCAAAGAGGGAGGCAAGAAGGGCAAGTAACCCGCCCCACGGCGGAGTCTCCGCATGCACCTCGTGGTCGGCCTCGGCAACCCTGGTACCGAGTACCAGTCGAACCGGCACAACATCGGGTTCATGGTGGTGGACGATCTCCTGGGCCGCGCCCGCGGCCCCACCCCGCGCGGGAAGTTCGGCGCAGAGTTAGCGGAGATCACGCTCGGCGGACAGCGCGTCCTTCTGTGTAAGCCCATGGAGTTCATGAACGTCAGCGGCCAGGCGGTGGCGCGCGTGGCCGGGTTCTGGAAGGTCCCGGTGGCCGACACCATCGTCGTGCACGATGATCTCGACATCCCGTTCGGACGGATGAAGCTGGGCGCGGGCGGCGGCCACGGCGGCCACAATGGGCTGCGCTCGATCGCCGCCGACCTCGGCGATCCCGGGTTCGCGCGCGTGCGGTTAGGCATCGGCCGGCCGGCGCCGGGGCGGGACGCGGCCGATTACGTGCTGACGGACTTCTCCCGCGCCGAGGCCGCCGAGCTGCCCGAGCTGCGCATGCTCGCGGCGGACGCGGTCGAAGCGATCGTGACCCGCGGCCTCACCGCCGCGATGAACCGTTTCAATGGAAAGGCTGGACAAACCGGGGACCGTGCGTGATGGTCACGCGCTGCCCCCACTCCTTGCCCGTGGCAAACACGGACCACCTGCCCAAATGGAGAGACCCATGAGTGCAACAGACACCGAGCCGAGCCGAGCCGGCACCGACGCGGCGACATCGCGCAACCAGCGCACCGGCTCCTCCCGCGACATGGCGGGCCGCAAGCGCGAGTACGAGACCATCTACATCCTGCGCCCCGACAGCACCACCGACGTCATCGCCCAGGTGAACCAGAAGATCCGGGGCGTGATCGAGGCGGGCGGTGGGACGTTGCTAAAGGTGGACAACTGGGGCAAGCGCAAGCTCGCCTACGAGGTCAAGAAGTACCTCAAGGGCATCTACCTGTTCTTCGCGTACCTCGGCACCGCCGGACTCCCGGAGGAAGTGGAGCGCAACCTGCGCCTCAGCGACTCGGTCATCCGTTACTACTCGGTGAAGATCGCCGAGAACGTCGATCCCGCCAGCCGCACGTCGGAGCTGACCGAAGAATCGTTCACCAAGGCGTCGACGCCCGGACCCGATGAGGAAGAGATCGCGACCGGCCAGGCGACCGCGCGCTCGCCGTTCGACGAGGAAGAGGGCGCGTTCGACTTCGAAGAGGCCGTGTTCGGCGGGGTGGACGAGCCCGGCCGCGGCGCTACGAGAAAAGGTAAGGACAGCTAGTCATGACGACCGCAGACGTATCAGGCGAAGGCAAGGGCGATCGCGGCGATCGCGGCGATCGCGACAAGAAGCGACCGATGGGGCGCCGCAAGCAGTGCAAGTTCTGCGCGGACGAGGCCATCAAGATCGACTACAAGGACGCGTCGCTGCTGAAGTACTTCATCACCGACCGCGGCAAGCTGGTTCCGCGCCGGCTGACCGGGAACTGCGCCCGGCACCAGCGCGAGATCTCGGTGGCGGTCAACCGGGCGCGGATGATCGCGCTGATGCCGTTCGCGGTGACGGGAGCGTAAGCCATGCAAGTGATCTTGAGAGACGACATGGACAACCTCGGCAAGTCGGGCGAGGTGGTGAACGTCAAGCCGGGCTACGCGCGCAACTACCTGTTGCCGCGCGGCCACGCGGTGAAGGCGACGGCGACCGACGTCGCCCGCGTCGAGCACGAGAAGCGCGTGATCTCGGCGCGCACGGCGCGCCTGTCCAAGGAAGCGCAGGCCGAGGCCGACAAGCTGTCGCAGGTGTCGGTGTCGATCGCGCGGGCCGTGGGAGAAGAGGACAAGCTCTACGGCTCGGTCACCACGCGTGACATCGCCGAGGCGCTGCGCGAGCAGGGCGTGACGATCGACTCGAAGAAGATCCATCTCGAAGAGCCGATCAAGGCGCTCGGGATGACCGAGGTGCAGGTCAAGCTCGGCCGCGGCGTCAACGCGACGATCAAAGTCTGGGTCGTCAAAAAAGAAAGTTAGTCCACAGGCTGATCTCCTTTCACGCGTGACAGGCGCGTGGGCGGAGAACAGAATCTGCCCGGATGCTGGAGCTGGCGACATCGAACTCGGCGCCGGCTTCGCGGATGCCGCCGCACAACCTCGAGGCCGAGAAATCGGTCCTCGGGGCGGTGTTCATCAAGCCGGCGGCGTTCGACGAGCTCGCGACCAACCTCGCGGTCGACGACTTCTTCCTGCCCGCGCACCGCGAGGTGTTCGAGGCGATGCTGGCGATCGACAAGCGCCGGCAGCCGCTCGACGTGCTCGCGGTGGGCGACGAGCTCAAGACCGCCGGGCTGCTCACGCGACTCGACGGCGGCATCGCCTACCTGAGCGACCTCGCGAACAGCGTCCCCACCGCCGAGAACATCCTTCACTACGCGCGCATCGTGCGCGAGAAGGCGACCCTGCGGCGGCTGATCGCGGCGTGCGCGGAGATCCAGTCGAGCGCGTACGGCGACTTCGGCGAGTTCGACAGCTTCCTCGACGAGTCCGAGACCAAGGTCTTCAAGGTCGCGCAGCAGAACCGGCGCGAGACCTACTCGGCGACCGGCGACCTGATGGAGACCGTGCTGCACAACCTCGAGGTCCGCACAGCCGAGCGCCGCGCGGTCACCGGCGTGCCGACCGGGTTCACCAAGCTCGACGAGATCACGGCCGGACTGCAGCCCGAGAACCTCATCATCGTCGCCGCGCGCCCGGGCGGCGGCAAGACGTCGTGGGCGGTCAACGTCGCGATGCACGCGGCGCTCGGCCACAAGATCCCGGTGTTGCTGTTCTCGCTCGAGATGTCGAAATTCGAGCTGATGGAGCGCATGCTCGCCGGCGAGGCGCGCATCGACTCGTCCAAAATCAAGCGCGGCTTTCTCGAGTACGCCGACTGGAAGAACAAGATCCACCCGGCGTCGGGACGCCTGGCGGCGGCGCCCATCCTGATCGACGACTCGTCGGCGATCTCGATCATGGAGATTCGCGCCAAGTCACGTCGCTTCCGTGGCGACCCGCGGTACTTTCCGCCCCAGCCGGTGGTCACGAGCGGTCACGCGCCGCCACCGCCGCCCGGGCTGATCGTGGTCGACTACCTCCAACTCGCGCGCGGGGGAACCAGCCGCCGCGACGACAACCGGCAGCAGGAGATCGCGGACATCTCGCGTGGTCTCAAGGCGCTGGCCAAGGACCTCAAGCTCCCCATCATCGCGATCTCGCAGCTCAACCGCGAGGTCGAGAAACGCGAAGGCAAGCCCCGCCTGTCGGACCTGCGCGAGTCGGGCAGCATCGAGCAGGACGCCGACATGGTGCTGTTCATCCACCGTGAGGACCTCGCCAGCGGCGACACGCCCGACCACACCCAGCCGACGGCAACCGCCGAGATCATCATCGGCAAGCACCGCAACGGCGCAACCGGCGCGGTGAAGATGACCTTCATCAAGGAATACACGCGCTTCGAAAACTACGCCGACGACCCCGAACCCAGTTGGGGCGATTGAGGCGCGGGGGGCGGCTGCCGCCCCCCGCGGACCCCCCACCAGGGCGCGACGAGAGCCGTACCCGGATCGTGCTCGACGAGCGGCGTCTCCGGCGGGCAAAGCCCGCCTCCGATCCGCTAGAGTAATGATGCGGTGACGAATCCATGAGTCGGTTCAGGCGCGTCGTCGTTCTCGTCGCGGACGGGGCGGGATGTGGGGGGGCGCCCGATGCGGCGGCGTATGGGGACGCGGGGGCGGACACATTGGGGAACATCGCGCGCGCGGTGGGCGGGTTGATGTTGCCGAATTTGGGAGCGTTGGGGCTCGGGCACCTGGGCGAGATCGCGGGGGTGCCGGCGGTGGCGGAGCCGCGGGGGGCTTATGGGGCGATGCTCGAGGCGTCGGCGGGGAAGGACACCATCACCGGACACTGGGAGATGGCGGGGCTCGTGACCACGCGGGCGATGGCGACGTTTGCGAAGGGGTTTCCGGCTGAAATCACGGAGCCACTGGCGAAAGCGGCGAAGCGTGGTCTCGTCGGCAACAGGACCGCGTCGGGGACGGCGATCATCGACGAGCTCGGACCGCACCACCTCGCTACCGGCGACCTCATCCTCTACACGTCGGCGGATTCGGTTTTGCAGATCGCGGCGCACGAGGAAATCGTGCCGCTGCCAGAGCTGTATCGGATCTGCGAGGCGGCGCGGGTGATCGCCGACCGGCACCAGATTGGGCGCGTGATCGCGAGGCCGTTCGTGGGCAAGCCGGGCGAGTTTCGGCGGACGTACAACCGGCGCGACTATGCGCTGGTGCCGCCCGCGCCGACGCTGCTCGACGCGCTCACCGGCGCGGGCGTCCCGGTGGTCGGGGTCGGCAAGATCTGGGACATCTTCGCCGGGCGCGGGGTGCCGACGTCGATCCACAGCGAGGGCAACGCGGACGGCATGCGGCTGACGCTGGAGACGCTGGCGACACTCGAACGCGGCCTGCTGTTCGTGAACCTGGTCGACTTCGACATGCTCTACGGCCACCGCAACGACGTCGCCGGGTTCGCGCGCGCGCTCGGCGAGCTCGACGCGTGGCTGCCGAAGCTGGAGGCCGCGCTTCGTCCGGGTGACGCCGTGTTCATCACCGCCGACCACGGCAACGATCCGACCACGCCCGGGACCGACCACACGCGCGAGCGGGTCCCGCTGCTCGGGGTCGGGCCGGCCGTGCGCCCGGTTCCGCTCGGGACGCGCGCGCGCTTCTGCGATCTCGGCCAGACCATCGCCGAGGGGTTTGGGCTGCCACCGCTGCCGCAAGGCGAGAGTTTCCTGTCGGTGATCGCGCGGTGAAACGCCGCCGTGCCCGAGCGGGCGGGTTCGCGGTCCCCTCCCTGATCGCGGCCAAGCGCGACGGCCGGGCCCTGTCCGACGTGGACATCCGCGCCCTGGTGGACGGCGCCGCGGCCGGCGACATTCCCGACTACCAGCTGTCGGCGCTGCTCATGGCGATCGTGTGGCGCGGGATGACCACGCGCGAGCTCGTGACCTGGACCGAGGCGATGATCGACTCGGGCGATCGCCTGAGCTGGGCCGCCCTGCGACGGCAGGCGCCGGTCATCGACAAGCACTCGACCGGCGGCGTGGGCGACAAGATTTCGCTCGCCCTGGCACCGGCGTGCGCCGCGTGTGGCCTGTTCGTGCCGATGATGGCGGGCCGCGCGCTCGGCCACACGGGCGGCACGCTGGACAAGCTCGAGGCCATCCCGGGTTTTCGGACGGCGCTGTCGCCTGCCGAGTTCGGTCGCGTGCTCGGGCGCGCAGGCTTCGTGCTCGCCGGCCAGAGCGCGCGCCTGGTCCCCGCCGATCGCATCCTGTACGCCCTGCGCGACGCCACCGCCACGGTCGAGTCGATCCCGCTGATCGCTTCGTCGATCCTGTCCAAGAAGGTCGCCGAAGGCGCCGACGGTCTGGTCATGGACGTCAAGCTCGGCAACGGCGCCTTTCTCGCGCCCGCGGCGACGCGCCGGCTCGCCCGTACGCTGGTGTCGCTCGGCCGCCGCCTGGGCCTGCCCGTACGCGCGCTGCTCACGGACATGGATCAGCCGCTCGGCTCCGCGATCGGCAACGCCAACGAGGTGCGCGAGGCGATCGACGTCCTGCGCGGCGCCGGCCCGGCCGATGTCCGCGCGCTGACCGTTCGCCTCGGCGCCGAGATGCTCGTGCTCGGCCGCCACGCGCGCGACCTCGGCGCCGGGGCGCGTGCGATCGCGGACGCGATCTCGAGCGGCGCCGCGCTGGCCCGGCTGCGCCTGGGCGTGCGCCTGCAAGGCGGCGACGTCCGCGTCATCGACGACCCCGATCGCCTCCCGAGCGCGCGCCACACGCGCACGCTACGCGCGCCACGCACGGGCTGGATCGCGCGCTTGGACGCCGGCGCGCTGGGACGGGCGGCGACGTTGTTGGGAGCGGGCCGACTGCGCAAGGAAGATGATGTCGCGCCCGGCGCCGGCATCCAGCTCCACGCCAAGGTGGGCGCCCGGGTCGCGAGCAACGAGCCCCTCTGCACGCTGGCGTTCGACGACCCCACGCGCGAGCCGATGGCGCGCGCGCTCGTCGCGGGAGCGTTCGGGTTTTCCCCGAGGCGTCCTCCCGACCGCAGGCTCGTGCTCGGCAAAATCGGATGACCGGATGACCGGATGACCGGATGATCGGCTGACGCGCTGGCGCTCCGACCCTGGCGCCGTGTTAGCGTTCCGCCATGCTCGGCGTCCGCGGCACGGTCGGTTACGAAGATCGCGGCAGCGGCGAGGCGGTCGTCCTCCTGCATCCGTTCCCATTGTCGCGCACGGCCTGGAACGGCCTCGATGACGTCCTCGCCTCGCGCCTGCGCGTGATCGCCGTCGACGCGCGCGGCTTCGGCGAATCGCCGCTCACCGGGAGCTACCAGATCGCGGACCTCGCCGACGATCTCGCAGCGCTGCTCGACGAGCGCGGCCTCGACCGCGCGACGGTGCTCGGCATGTCGATGGGTGGATACACCGCACTGGCGTTCGCGGCCCGCCACCGTGACCGCCTCGCCGCGCTGATCCTCGCCGACACCCGCGCCGCGGCTGACACCCCCGAGACCCGCGCCGCCCGCGCCACCGCGATCGAGACCCTGCGCCGCGACGGCGCCAATGTGTACCTCGACGGCAGCCTGCCACGCCTGCTTTCGCTGGGCGCGCCGCCCGCCGTGCTAGCGCGCGCCCGTGCCCTCGCAGAGCCGCGCGTCCCCCGCCTGGTCGCGGGCATCGAGGCGCTGCGCGACCGCCCGGATCGCGCGTCCGAGCTCGCGTCAATCCGCTGCCCCACCCTCGTCCTCTGCGGCGACCACGACCAGGTCACGCCGCCGGTCGAGATGCGCCAGGTCGCCGACGTGATTCCCGGCGCGGCGTTCCAAACCTTGCCCGGGGCCGGCCACCTCTCCCACCTCGAAGCGCCGTCCGGCTTCGAACGGGCCGTCGTCGGGTTCCTCCAGGCGCTTTTCTCTAAGACTCGGAACCCTGAGAGGGTTCCGAACCTCCCGCGATGAGCTTCGACCGGCAAAGCCGGTCTGCGCTCGACGCGCTATTATAGGGACGTCGTCATGAGGATGGATTCCACGTTCTTCGAACGGGTTCACGGCGCGGCTCGCGCCGCCGCGCAGCAGCTCGAGGTCGAGAACCCCGCGATCGCGGTCGTGCTCGGTTCGGGTCTGGGCGGCGTCGCGGATCGGCTGGCCGACGCACGCAGCGTTCCCTACGCATCGCTCCCCGGCTTCCCCGAGACCACCGTCGCCGGGCACCCGGGCCGCCTGGTCGCGGGGACGGTCGCGGACAAGACCGCGCTCTTGCTGTGCGGCCGCGTGCACGGCTACGAAGGTTATCCGCCCTGCGAGATCGGCTTCGGCGTACGCGTGGTCGCGGCCCTGGGCGTGCCCGCGCTGATCGTCACCAACGCGTCGGGCGCGGTGGATCCGACGCTCGCGCCCGGCCAGATCGTCGCGATCTCCGACCACATCAACCTGACCTCCGCGTCGCCGCTCACCGGCCCCAACGACGAGCGCTTCGGCCCGCGCTTCGTGGACATGACCGACGCCTACGACCCCGGACTGCGCAAGCTCGCGGTCGAGGTCGCGCCCACGGCGATCGGCCGCCCGCTGCGGGAGGCGATCTACGCCGGCATGGCTGGGCCCGCGTACGAGACCCCGGCGGAGGTCCGACTGCTGCGAACGCTCGGCGCCGGACTGGTCGGCATGTCGACCGTGCACGAGGTCATCACCGCGCGCCACTCGGGCCTCGCGGTGCTGGGGCTGTCGCTGGTCGCGAACTCCGCCGCGGGCGTGAACCCGGGCCGCCTGCGCCACGAAGACGTCACCCGCGCCGCCAACGCCGGCGCGGACGCGCTCGGTACCCTGATCGCCGCCGTGATCGCCAAGCTCCCCGACCCCGCGTGACCACTCGATCACCCAGGCTCGGGGTGTCGAGCGCCGAGAAGTCCGCCCTGCTCGCGGCCGCGCGCGCCGTCCGCCGCCGCGCCCATGCGCCCTACTCGCGCTTCCGGGTCGGCGCCGCCGTCCTCGACGAACGGGGACGGATCCACGTCGGCTGCAACCTCGAGAACGCGTCCTTCGGCCTGACCGTCTGCGCGGAGCGCAACGCCGTCGCGGCCGCGGTCGCGGTGGGCGCCCGGCGAATTCGCGCCGCTGCGGTCGTCACGTCGGCGCGGCCACCTGCCTCTCCTTGCGGCGCCTGCCGCCAAGTGCTGGCCGAGCTCGGCGACGCCCACACCCACGTGTTGCTCGCCGGGCCGACCGGGCAACCCGAACAAGTCACCCTCGGCGCACTGCTGCCGAGGGCGTTTGCTTTCGGCCCCGCGCGCAAGCGCGCGGGCTAGCCCGTATTTCTCACCACCGCCGAAGAGCGGGGCCCGCGGGGTTGGTGGCGACCAGGCAAGTGGGGGGGAGGCTCGTGCGTGAAGCGTTTCCGCAGGTGATGGCGCGCCGGACAGTGGGGTTTCGGCGGCGGCGAGACCGGCGCACGTGATGGGCACGCAGGTGTCCCGTGCGGCGGATGCTGCAGTGAGGTCCGAGTCGCTCAGGCTGGCGATGGGTAGGCGCTTCTGATCTT
>WNGA01010221.1_pt1 | contig 13102 bp, 5 predicted proteins | sample 5400061 | NCBI WGS metagenome assembly WNGA01 (sample SAMN13153366, study PRJNA577476) | soil metagenome | isolation source: 100 cm soil or saprolite under grassland replicate 2 | place: USA:California | collected 2016-06-15
CCCGTATGGATCTTTGCGTCCATCGTTGTCCTATTGTTGGCTTCAACGCTGTTGTGGAACTTCTCGATGCAGGCGGCCGGCCCAGCCGGTCGAGGGACCAAGGGCCGCGTCGCCGACAATCTCGCGAAACCGAATTTCGACATCCGAGACACTGAGACTAAAGACACGGTCTTGAAGTTCGAGCGCCGCATGGAAAAATTCTCCTCGAAGGAGAAGGAAAAAAACGCCAGCTTGAAGTTGGCGATGAGGGGCGCCGAAGTGAAAAAGGCCAAGAGCGTTTCGGATTTGGAAGTGGCCTTTAGCAATCTGACCAACTCACTTGAGGTTATCGAAGCGAAAGGCAAGGTGCGCAAAGCGCTGACGCCGCGCTCATCGCAGCCCCGCGAGAGCATCGTCAGAGGATTCATGAACGAAAACCCCATCTAAGGTCGAATTGATATACTTCCCTATGGACATGGGACTGGCGACTCTGGCCTGGTCGATGGTCTTGTGGCAGGATAATCTAGCCCACTACATCTTAGTTGACGCCTTGACCGGCGACCTGCTCTGGCGCAAGAACATCGTCAATGAGCAGACGCAGACGGTCACCTACAGCGTCTACAACGACGACAGCCCCGCGCCGCTCTCGCCTTCGAACGCGTTTCCCGGTTCCGGCATTCAGGGCGCGGCCATCCCGCGCACTCTCTTAACTCTGATCAGTGAGCTTCCGGCGTTCGACAATCTCGGGTGGATAACCGACGGGGTAAACACGACTACAGGCAATAACGTTGACGCCGGGTTGGACATTGACCCTTCCATCATTACCGGCAACGGCAACGGCATTGACCCTGGTGGACGCGCCGTCGGCAGTCCTTTCAGGGTTTTCGATTTTCCCTACAATCCGTCTCCGGGAATTCCGCCGCCGGGTGACGCTCCGACGCTAGCCAATTACCGCATGGGAGTGGTGACGAATCTCTTCTTCTGGTCGAACCGTTACCACGACCGGCTTTACGAACTCGGGTTCACCGAGGCGGCCAGAAACTTCCAGCAGGACAATTTCGGCCGGGGCGGGCTGGGCAATGATTTTGTCAGGGCCGAGGCGCAGGATTTTTCGGGAACGAACAACGCCAACTTCGGCACGCCGCCGGACGGCCAACTGCCGCGCATGCAGATGTTCATCTTCACCGGGCCGAATCCGGACCGTGACGGGGACCTGGATCAGGAGATCGTCCTGCACGAGTTGACGCATGGCACGTCGAATCGCCTGCACGCGAACGCCACTGGATTGGGCTCCAACGTGTCCGGTGGAATGGGCGAGGGCTGGTCGGATTATTACGCGCGCGCGCTGCTCTCGACGGCTGACGAAGATGTCAACGGCCTCTACGCGTCGGGGGCGTATGCGACATTTCAACTCTCCTTGATCGGGACCAACAATTACTACTACGGCATCCGGCGGTTCCCGTACGCGGTGAAGACGACGGTGGGGCCGAACGGGAAGCCGCATAACCCGTTGACATTCGCCGACACCGACCCGGCTCAGATAAACACGACAGACGGCGCTTTTCCCGAAAACCCGCTCAACTTTTCGGGCAACGGGGCGTTGGAGGTTCACAACCTGGGTGAAATCTGGTGTATGACGCTGCTCGAAATGCGGGCGAGGCTGATCACCAGGCTAGGCTGGGCCGTGGGCAACCAGCGGGCTCTCCAACTCGTCACCGACGGGATGAAGCTCGACCCGGTCAATCCGAACATGCTGCAGGGCCGCAACTCCATCCTTTTGGCCGATTGCGCGGGCTTCAGCGGTCAGGATGAACTTGACATCTGGGCTGGATTCGCGGCGCGTGGAATGGGCTTCAGCGCCAGGTACAATTCGGCCACTTCCGTGACCGAGGCCTTCGACATACCGAATCTCACTTTGGGCGCGGTGACGATCTCGAACGATTCGTGCCCGCCGTCTGACGGATTCGCCGATCCCGGCGAATCGCTGACGTTGAACATTCCGCTCAGCAACCCGTTTTGCGCAATCGGGGCGAACGGAGTGACGATCTCTGTAGACGGCGGCGCCCCACAAGGCGAATTGCTCTACATCGAATGCCGCCCGACCGGCCTGTTGAAGCTCAAGAGCACGTCCATGCAGTCGCTCTCGATCGTCGGCGTCACAGGAGTGATCATCGGCAAGGCGACGATCAACGGCATGGGGAACTATACGTTCCGCGCCACGGTCGTCGACAACGGCGAGCCGGGAAGGGACGATCAGTTCGGATTGCGGGTGACTGCTCCGGGCGGAGCGGTCGTTCCGGGTCTGACGTTCGACCCGATAACCCTGAGCGGCGGAAACATTCAGGTTCCGCATCAATCAAGCGCTGCGGCAAGCACGGCGCTTAAATAGAAGGCCGTCAGGAGGCGTCAGGGGGTGACAGACTTTTGTCTGTCTGTAGCATGGATTGGATACAGGCAGATAAAAAGTCTGTCCCACTCTGGCGCCTCACAACTTCATTCAATAAACTATTGACAAGACCAACTCATTACATGTAGATTTCGCCCGCACTACATACGTCCTCATTGGTTGTCACGTGAGCCTGAACTTTAAGCAGGCTCTTTCCTGAAAGCCCCAGTTGCAAATTATTTTCTCGGGGCCGTTCCATACCTGGCTCGCTATTTGGCAAGGCTTGCGCCGCTACCACGCTCGACTGCCATGCGGCTGTCTAATTAGACAGTCGCGTAGTGGCGCACGCGGTACTTTGCCTGTGCCTCATGTTACCTGGTTCGATTTAACGCAGCTTCTTGGCGTAACTGTCACTTTGAACAGCTCGCTTCTATCCTCAACCAAAAAGGAGACACCTTGTTTATGAAGAGAACCCCACTATGGATTATGACATCCATCGTTGTCCTATTGTTGGCCTCAACACTCTTTTGGAATTTCTCGATGCGGGCGGCCCCTCGCTCCGGCCGAGGAACAAGGGGCCAAGTCGCCGGCAGTCAGGCGATAGAGGATTTCGACATCCGAGACAGACGGAATAAAGACGCGGTACTGAAGTTCGAGCGCCGCATGGAAAAACTCTCCTCGAGGCAGAAGGAGAAGAACGTCGGCCTCAAGTTGGTGATGGATAGCGCCAGAGAGAGGAATGCCGGGAGCGTTGAAGGACTGGCAGTGACCTACTACGATCTGACCAACTCCCCCGAAGTCGTTGAAGCGAAACCCAATGGGCACAGATTCCTGACGCCGCCTTCCTCGCAGCCGCGCGAAAACGTCGTCAGAAGTTTCCTCAATGAACACACTGATCTGTTCGGGATGAGTCCTCAGAAGGTGGCGGGGCTCAGAAAGACCGCCGAGTACACAAATCCGAATGGCAATCTTTCGTGGGTGAGGATGGAGCAGCGATGGAACGGAATGAAGGTCTTCCAAGGCGAGATGGTGGCGGCCTTCACCAGCGACGGGGCGTTGGCGCGGACGGTGGGCGGACTCACCCCAGGGCCTGAAGCGCAGGAGTTGGCGACCACTCCTAATGTGAGCGCGGCTGCGGCGGTGGCGGCTGCGGCTGCCTCTGTGGACATGACTGTGGCCGAGAGCCAATTGGCCGTGAAAGATAGGTCGGCGGACGGCAGGACTATGATCTTTCATCCCGCCGGGCCATTCACTAACGCCATCAACGTCGAATTGCAATTCTTCTCTCTGGACGCTGAATTGGCGACCCTGGCCTGGTCGATGGTCTTGTGGCAGGATTCGGCGGCCTACCACATGCTGGTCGACGCCGAGACCGGCGTTTTGCTCTGGCGCAAGTGCCTCACCGACTCGCAGACGCAGACGGCCACATACGTCGTCTATAACGACGACAGCCCGGCCCCGCTCTCTCCGACAACAGCGCTGCCAGGCTCCGGCATTCAGGGCGCGGCCATCCAGCGTACTCTCTTTACCATCATCAGCGAGCTTCCGGCCTTCGACAATCTCGGATGGATCACCGACGGGGTGAACACGACCACGGGCAATAACGTCGACGCAGGTTTGGACGTGGTTGCTCCTGACGGCATCGATCCGGATGGGCGGGCGGTCGGCAATCCTTTCAGGGTTTTCGACTTCCCATACAATCCCTCGCCAGGAATCCCGCCGCCGGGCGAGGCCCCGACGCTGGCCAATTATCGGAATGGCATAGTGACGAATCTCTTCTTCTGGTCGAACCGCTACCACGACCGGCTCTACGAACTCGGCTTCACCGAGGCGGCCCGTAACTTCCAGCAGGACAATTTCGGCCGGGGCGGGCTGGGCAACGATTTTGTGCTGGCCCAGGCGCAGGATTTTTCGGGCACGAACAACGCCAACTTCGCCACGCCGCCGGACGGAATCTCAGGACGCATGCAGATGTTCATTTTTACCGGGCCGAACCCGGATCGGGACGGGGACCTGGATCAGGAGATCATCCTGCACGAGTTGACGCACGGCACGTCGAACCGCTTGCATGCGAACGCCGCCGGGTTGAACAGCAACCTGTCGAGAGGAATGGGCGAGGGCTGGTCGGATTTTTACCCGCGCGCTCTGCTTGCGACGGCGGACGAAGACGTCAACGGCCTCTACCCGACGGGAGGGTATGCGACGCTGCAACTCGGCCCGCTGGGGACCGACAATTACTATTACGGCATCCGGCGGTTCCCGTACGCGGTGAAGACGGCGGTGGGGCCGAACGGGAAGCCGCATAATCCGATGACCTTCGCGGACAGCGACCCGGCCCAGTTGAACACGACGGACGGCGCTTTTCCCGAAAGCCCGCTCAACTTTTCGGGCAATGGGGCGACGGAGGTTCACAACCTGGGTGAAATCTGGTGTCTGCCGCTGCTCGAAATGCGGGCTAGGCTGATCACGCGGCTGGGCTTCGCCGTGGGCAACCAGCGGGCTCTTCAACTGGTGACCGACGGAATGAAGCTCGACCCGATCAGTCCGAACATGCTGCAGGGCCGCAACTCCATTCTTTTGGCCGATTGCGCGGGCTTCGGCGGTCAGGATGAACTTGACATCTGGGCCGGATTCGCGGCGCGCGGAATGGGCTTCAGCGCCAAGTACAATTCAGCCACATCGGTGACCGAGGCATTCGACCTACCGAATATCAGTCTGGGGGCGGTGACGATCTCGAACGATTCGTGCGCGCCGCCGGACGGGTTCCCCGATCCGGGCGAGTCGCTGACTCTGACCATCCCGCTGAGCAACCCATTCTGCGCCACTTTGGCTACCGAGGTGACGATTTCGGTCAACGGCGGCGCCCCTGTCAGTTACGGAGACATTCCAGCCGGGGGGACGGCGTCGCAGGATATTCCTTTCACCGTCCCGTCTTCGACGGTCTGCGGGAGCCAATTACCCGTGGAGGTGGTCATCACGAGCAGCCTCGGGACTGTGACCAGAACGTTCAATCTGCAAATTGGCAGGCCGGCGGTTGTGACTCCCCGCAGCTACAGCAGCGGCAATATCGCGGTTCCGATTCCCGACCAGACTACGGTAGACATACCCATCAACGTGTCCGACGTCGGCGCGGTGGCCGACATCAACGTCAGAACGCGTTTGGACCACACCTTCGACGGCGATCTGACGATGACGCTGATCGGGCCGGACGGGACGTCAGTCCCGCTCGTCTTTCTCCGCGGCGGGAGCGGCGCAAACTTCGGCACGGGGACGAACGATTGTTCGGGCGTCCCGACGGTCTTTGACGATTCAGCCTCAACACCGATCTTCGCGGGCACGGCTCCGTTCGCGGGCGCGTTCAGGCCCGAGACGCCTTTGTCGGCCTTCAACGGCAAGCAGTTGAACGGACTCTGGATATTGAGAGTGACCGACATTCGAGTCCTGAATGTCGGGACGATCGGGTGCGTCACACTCGAAATCTCTCGCCAGCAGTTCGCCTGCTGCGGAGTGCCGGATACGCCTAAAATACAGGCCGCGCCGCCCATCACAGTGGTGAGCGAGAGTTGCGCCCCGGGCAACGGCGCGCTCGATCCGGACGAGACTGTGACGGTCAACTTCCCACTGATAAACGGCGGCGCGGGGAATACCACCGACCTGGTCGCCACACTGCTCCCAGGCGGCGGAGTCCTCTCGCCTAGCGGCCCGCAGAATTACGGCGTCCTTGCTGCGGGCGGCCCTCCGGTCGCGAGGCCGTTCACCTTCACCGCGGCCGGGATATGCGGCGGCAATATCACAGCGACTCTGGCGCTGCAGGACGGCGCGACCGATCTCGGCATGGTGACATTCACGATCAAGGTCGGCCCGACAGTTTCCACCACGACGTCGTTCTCGAACGCGACGCCGATCATCATTCCGGCGACCGGCACTGGCTCCGTGACGGGAGCGCCGGCCGCTCCTTACCCGTCGACGATCAACGTCTCCGGCATTACCGGGACGGTCAGCAAGGTGACGGTGCAGCTCTTCAACTTCAATTACGACACTTTCCCCGACGACGCCGACATTCTGCTCGTCGGGCCTGGAGGGCAGAAGCTGCTCTTGATGTCCGACGTGGGAGCCGGCGTAAGCCCGGTCAACGTCAACTTGACGTTCGACGACGCGGCGCCGGCTCCAATTGGCGCAACCGTCACCTCCGGCGTGTTCAAACCGACAAACGTAAACCAGGGGGGCAGCGATCCCTTCCCGGCGCCCGCGCCTGCAGGGCCTTATCCCGATCCGCAACTGCTTTCGGTCTTCAACGGCGTGAATCCCAACGGGGCGTGGAGACTGTTTGTGGTTGACGACTTCCCTGGTGAAGTCGGAAATATCAACGGCGGGTGGCGGCTGAATATCACCACCACGGATTCGGTTTGCCCCACTCCGACCGTTTCCTCAGTCGCCGGGCAGTACAGCGACGTGGTTATGTTGAAGGCGAACGTGGCGAACGTGAACTGTCCGGGCGGCTCGGTTCAATTCAGCGTCAACGGCTCCGTCGTCGGATCGGCCCCAGTCACAAGCGGCATGGCGACTTTGTCATACAAGATCCCGTTGGCGCAGGGAAGCTATCCGATCGTGGCCACCTACGTTACCTCGGGAGGCGCGGGCCTCAGCAGTTCCAGCACGCTGACTGTGACCAGAGAGGACGCCATCGTGACTCCAGCGGCCTCCAATCCGACCGTCGTCAAGGTGAAATCGCCAAAAGGGACGTCAGGCCCGATCAACCTATGCGCCGCGGTCAACGAGACTAATGACGAGAGTCCGGGCGACATCGCGCTGGCGACTCCGGTGACGTTCACTCTGACGCCATTCGTGTCTGGCGGGCAGGTGATCACTCAGACGGCGACCACGACCGGCGGGGGCGTCGGCGGGACGCTCACGGCCTGCGCGGCGTTGAACAACGTTCCGGTGAACGTCTATGATGTGGGCATTAGCGTCGGCGGGAACAATTACACCGGCTCCGGCGCCACCGCTCTCGTGGTCTTTGATCCCGCGCTCGGGTCTTTCAAGGGCATAGGAACCGTCGTCCACAACGGCAGGAACGGCGCCTTCATGTTCAACGTCAAGTACAGGAGGGACGGGACGCCACAGGGCGGACTGATTTACGTCGAACGCCGCCCGACTGGCTTTCTGGCGCTCCAGACTAACGCCGTGCAGTCGCTCTCGATTGTCGGTAATACGGGGGTGATCTTCGGCAAAGCGTCGCTCAACGGCGTGGGGAACCACACGTTCCGCGCCACGGTCGTCGACGCCAGCAAGTCGGGAAGAGGCGATCGGTTCGGCCTGCAGGTGATCTCGCCTTCCGGGGCTACCGTTTCTGATATGACGTTCGGTCCAATAAACCTCAAGGGCGGAAATATCAAGCGTTAGGCAATCGCGTGGCAGGCCGTCACAAGATGCTTAAATAGAAGGCCGCTCGAAGGCGCCAGCCCCTCACAGCGCTGGCGCCTTCGCTTTAAGCCATTGACTTGACTGGGGAGCGCTTTTTTTCAAGTCGCCTCCAAAGGCTTGAAACACCCTGAGAATAAAGGTGGTAAGAAGCCCAGGTTCTGACGCTCTCTCAACTAGCGGAGGCCAATCCGACGAAGGCTGACGCTGCGAGAGGCGCCGTGATTATCTACCTGCTGCCATTGGCCGCTGTTCGCAATAGTCGCCGAGTGGATCGAATAAAACTCACGGTCAGCAATGATGACCATGCGCTGGCGCGCCCATTCAGCACAACTGACTTCAGGTCAACTCCAACGGAGGCATTGCCGTGTTAAAACAAATCACACCAGTCGCAAATCCGCAGGGTCGGGGTTGGCCAACTACCCGCCGCGCCGTTCAGATTATCAAGCTGCTCCTCTGGGCCGGATTGTCGGCTTCTCCATGCCTATGGCCGGAAGCGACGCCTGTGCAAGCAATCACTAGTGAACGCAGTGAGGCGCAAAATGTTCAAGAGAGCAACTCACTGGAACTCAGTAAGCCAATTGAACAAGAACTCTCCGGGGGGCTATCGCATTTCTACAGGATCACGATGATCTCCGGTCAGTACTTGCATATAGTGATCAGGCAACGGGGGATAGACGTGGTTGCGGCGCTGTTTGCGCCTGATGGTAAGAAGATAAGCGAGGTTGACAGCAATCCTTTGATCGAGGGATCAGAGACTGTGTTGGCGATCGCAGAGGCGTCTGGCGCATATCTGATCGAGGTGCGATCACCCGAGAAAACAGCCAAGACAGGACGCTATGAGATTAAAGTAGAAGAATTGAGAGCGGCTACCGCCGAAGATAAGTATCGAGTCGCTGGAGAGTCGGTCTTTCGAGAAGCAGGAATGCTAAAAAATGGAACACTGGAAGCCAAAAGAAAGAGCATTGAAAAGTATCATGAAGCGTTGGAGTCGTATCGAAGAGCGGGTGACCGCAGGGGTGAAGCTGAAACACTTTCCAACATCGGTGAGGTTTACTACTTATTAGGAGAGACGCGGAAGGCGCTGGAGAAGTTCAATGAGGCTCTGCCAATCAGACAAGGGGCAGGCGATTCCGGTGGTGAGGCTGAAACTCTCAACAGCATCGGCGCGGTCTATCAGTCACTGGGAGAGACGCGGAAGGCGCTGGAGAAGTACAATGAAGCTCTGCCGCTTAGGCGGACGGTTGGCGATCGTCGAGGGGAGGCCACCACGCTCATCAACATCGGCTTGGTCTATTGGTCACTGGGAGAAATGCAGAAGGCGTTGGAGAAGTACAATGAAGCTCTGCCGATTCTCCAAGCAATTGGTGACCGCAGGGTGGAGGCTGTCACGCTCAGCAGCATCGGCCTGGTCTATCAGTCATTAGGAGAGATGCAGAAAGCGTTGGAGAAGCACAATGAAGCTTTGCCGCTCAGGCGAGCGGTAGGTGACCGCAGGGGGGAGGCTACTACGCTCAGCAACATCGGCGCGGTCTATTACTCACTGGGAGAGATGCAGAAGGCGTTGGAGAAGTACAATGAAGCTCTGCTGCTTAGGCGGGCGGTAGGTGACCGAAGTGGGGAAGCTGTCACGCTCAGTAGCATCGGCTCGGTCTATTACTCACTGGGAGAGATGCAGAAGGCGCTGGAGAAGTACAATGAAGCTCTGCCGCTCAGGCGGACGGTTGGCGATCGTCGAGGGGAGGCCACCACGCTCATCAACATCGGCTCGGTCTATGACTCGCTGGGAGAGATGCAGGAGGCGCTGGAGAAGTACAATGAAGCTCTGCTACTCATGCGGGCGGTAGGCTACCGAAGTGGGGAGGCTGCCACACTCAACAACATCGGCGCGGTTTATGACTCACGGGGGGAGATGCAGAAGGCGCTGGAAAAGTACAATGAAGCCCTGCCGACCTGGCGTGCAGTAGGTGACCGCCGTGGAGAAGCTCAGACGCTCCACAACATCGGCAGGGTCTATCAGTTGCTGGGGGAGATGCAGAAGGCGCTGGAGAAGTACAATGAAGCTCTGCCAATCAGGCGGGCCATAGGTGACCGCAACGGAGAAGCTGATACACTGCTGCGGATGGCGCGAGTAGAGCAAAAACTCGGCAATCTGACCAAGGCCCGCCAAACCATTGAACAGGCTGTCGGCATGATCGAATCTCTGCGCACAAATATCACCGGTCAGGAGCTTCGCGCTTCCTACTTTGCCTCCCGGCAGGATTTCTATGAATCTTACATAGACGTGCTGATGCAGATGCACAAGCAGAGCCCGGCTGCGGCGTTTGACGCCGTCGCATTAGCGGTAAGCGAGCGTGCCCGAGCGCGCTCCTTACTGGAACTTCTGACGGAAGCGCGCGCCGACATTCGTCAAGGCGTCGATAGTTCGCTGCTGGAGCGCGAACGCTCCTTGCAGCAACGACTCAATGCGAGGGCCGCGGCGCAGGTTAGCTTATTAAATCGTAAGCACACTCCCGAACAGGCCGATGCCGCCGCCAAAGAGATCGACGCTATCATGGTCGAATATGAAGAGGTTCAAGCCCAGATTCGGGCTCGCAGCCCGCGATACGCGGCTCTAACCCAGCCTCAGCCACTGGGCCTGACAGAGATTCAACGACAGGCGCTTGATGAAGATACGCTGCTGCTAGAGTACGCGCTCGGCGAAAAGCGCAGTTACCTTTGGCTCGTTTCACATCGCTCCATCGACAGCTACGAACTTCCTCCGCGCGCCGAGGTCGAAGCCGCCGCTCGCCGGGTTTACGAACTAGGCGCCGCGCGCCCGAAACGCGGGACTCCGCCCGATCCGCAATTCATCGCTCAGGCCAAGGCGCTAAGCGAGATATTGCTCGGCCCGGCGGCCCCGCGACTCGGCGGCAAGCGGCTGGTTGTTGTGGCGCCGGGCGCGCTATCTTATCTGCCTTTCGCAGCGCTGCCGGCGCCGGGAGATGAGGAGCGACCGGCGGGAGGTTATGAGCCCTTGATCGCCAGGCATGAGGTGGTGAGCGTTCCTTCCGCTTCGGTCTTATCGGTCATTCGCCGTGAAACGGCGGGCCGGCAGCGGGCGGCCAAATCGGTCGCCGTCCTGGCTGACCCTGTCTTTGAATCGAGCGATCCGCGCCTGGCGTCGGCTAAAAACGGAAACTTTTCCGGAGAGACGCCGGCCGCACCGGCGGCTGACGCGGAACTTTCAGAGTTGACGCGCGCGATCAGAACCATGAATTTTTCCGACGCCCGCGCCGGTTTCACGCGACTCGCCTTCTCGCGCCAGGAAGCCGAGAGCATCATTGCGCTGACTCCGGGAGGAACAGGGCTTAAAGCGACTGACTTCAGCGCCAGCCGCGCCCTTGCCATGAGCCGGCAATTGAGTGAGTACCGCATCTTGCATTTTGCGACCCACGGTCTGCTCAACAGCGAACGCCCTGAACTTTCCGGACTGGTCTTCTCGCTTATTGATCGGGAGGGGAAGCCGCAGGACGGATTTCTACGGCTGCACGAGATATACAATCTGCAGCTCAACGCCGATCTGGTCGTGCTCAGCGCGTGCGAGACTGGGCTCGGCAAAGAGATCAAGGGCGAGGGACTGATCGGGCTGACGCGCGGATTTATGTACTCCGGCGCGCCGCGCGTGGTGGCGAGTCTGTGGAATGTCGACGATTTGGCGGCGGCGGAACTGATGAAGCTTTTTTATCAGCGCATGCTCAAAGACGGTCTGCCGGCGGGGGCGGCTCTGCGAGCGGCTCAGCTTGAATTGTCCGGGCAGAAACGCTGGGCATCTCCCTACTTCTGGGCCGGTTTTGTGCTGCATGGAGAGCGGAAATAGCAACCGCTGGGGCCGGCTAAGGACGGACAGAAATGAGCAATGGTCACTGCGTGTGAGGAGTGAACATTGCCTGGCGGCGCTGTAAAGGTCATAATTTGCGAGAAAATGAAATACGATTACATCTCGAAATTTTTCCGTCAGCGCTTCTTATTAGCCTCCTTTGCCCTCTTTGCCTTCTTCTCTTTCTTCTCCACTATGTTCGCGCAACAATCGAGGAAGGCGGAAGTGATGCGATTAGGCCAGGAGTTTGAGCTGAAGATCAATCAGGAGGCGGCGATTGAAGGCGAAGGTCTGGCCGTCATGTTCGAATCCGTGCTTGAAGACAGCCGCTGCCCCGAAGGCGTGGACTGCATCTGGTCGGGCAACGCGAAGATCAGAATCAGATCGAGCAAACAGAAACATGCGCCCGCGCCCATCGAACTCAACACCGACGTCGGGCCGAAGAGTTCTTCATATCTGGACTATGAGATCAAGCTAGTCGCGTTGAAGCCGCGCCCGAAAGCGGATAAGCCCGTTCAACCGAATGAATACAAAGCCGCTCTGATTGTCACGAAGAAATAGCTCCAGCCGACCAATCCCGCCTTCAGCTTCCTCCGTGTCTCATTACGTATTTCTGTGGTATAACGTGAGTGGTTGTATAAGTAATTAATCGAAGCGTGTGGAAATTAAAGCTGAATACAATTAACTACTTGAAATGGCGACAGCCTTTGGAGTGCGGTTGCTTGGAACCGCTTTGGTAGTCATCTCCGGATTCTACAGATTTCCCAGGCAAAGGACCCGAGTGGGTTTCCTCTCCGATCATTGCCGCAGGATCGAAGTGGACCGCAGGATCGAAGTGGACTACCAAAGCGGTTCCAAGCAACCGCACTCCAAAGGCTCCGCCGATTTATGCACAGGCTTCAATTAATCAACTTACTCTCACCAACAATCCAACTTCATAGGATCAGCAATGAGACGAATTGGCGCCGTGCTGCTTGTTCTCGCGCTTGCTCTTCAATGCGCTTTCAATCCTGCTTCCGCCGACACCCGCCCCGCGCCCGAAGACCGCGGCGCCAGCGGCTTGGCCCTCGTGTTGCGCCGCCTGCAAACCATCGCCAGCGCGCTGCACACCGGCGCGCATCCTGATGACGAGAGCACTGAACTGCTCGCCTACCTCGCCCGCGGAGAGGGCGCGCGCACTGCCTATCTATCTCTCAATCGAGGCGAGGGCGGGCAGAACGGCATTGGGCCTGAGTTGTGGGAGGGGCTGGGCGTGATCCGCACCGAAGAACTATTGGCCGCGCGAAAGCTGGACGGCGCCGAACAATACTTCACCCGCGCTTTCGATTTCGGCTTCACGCGTTCGGCCGAAGAAACCCTGCAAAAATGGAATCGCGAAGAGATTCTGGGCGACATGGTTCGCGTGATCCGAATGATGCGCCCGCTGGTCGTTATCAACGGGTTCACGGGCACGGCGC
>WNGA01015496.1_pt1 | contig 13101 bp, 11 predicted proteins | sample 5400061 | NCBI WGS metagenome assembly WNGA01 (sample SAMN13153366, study PRJNA577476) | soil metagenome | isolation source: 100 cm soil or saprolite under grassland replicate 2 | place: USA:California | collected 2016-06-15
CGGCCGTTGGTGCGGCTCTGCTCCACCTCAAAAAAGGCGAGTAGCCCGCGAAAAATATGAACGGCAAACACACCCCTCTTTTCAACCCCGTGCTCGCGCGCTCACCTCGCGCCCGCAGCCATAAGGTCTAGACCTCGAGGACGCTAGTCAGTCCCTGAAATTTTTAAAGTTTGTGGCGACACCGAAGTCGCGAGCGCGCACGAACTGAATCACGGCTTGCAGGTCGTCTTTCTTTTTTCCTGTGACGCGAATTTGGCGGTCCTGCAACTGGCTTTGCACTTTGAATCCATGTGATTTGATCGCCTGGATAATTTCTTTGGCTTTGTTGCCTTCGAGGCCTTGCTTGATCTTCAATTCCTGCCGTGCGTGGCCGACGGATGAGATCGCGGGTTCTTCCTGATCGACATTCCGCAAATCCACACCGCGCCTGGACAGCTTGCCAATGACGATTTCACGTAGCGCTTTCAAGTGCGCTCCATCGTCGGCGATCAAAATAATTTTGTCCGGTTCAGGAATGATTTCGGTCTTTGCGTCTTTCAAATCGAACCGGGTAGCAAGCTCTTTGCGCGCCTGATTTAACGCGTTATCGATTTCCTGCTTGTCCACTTCTGAGACGATGTCGAACGAAGGCATGGCTTTGAATTTCGGATTTCAGATTTCAAATCTCAAATCTGCTTAGCGAGAAATTCCCGGTCATGGATTTGCCTCCGCGATTTTGATGTTTCCCTTCTCGACTCGAACGTTGATTGTCGCGGAGCCTCCCCCGTTGACTATCTGATCGATCTTCATCTCACTGCCGGAGGAATGCGCGGAGACTGAGAGATTATTGAAATCATTTGCGATTTTTCCGTGTGCAGCGCGGGCGAGGAGATGGAAGGCTGCTTCGCTGGGCAACCAGACCCACGCGTTTCCCTGAATCATGGTCGCCCGAGCCGAAAACTTTTGCGCTTCCCACCAGTCGTATGACACCGCGAGTATGCCGCGCTTCACTGTAAGATCCAGGTTTGTAAAACAGTTCCGGGCGGAAATCCGGCCGTCGTTTAAACGTGCGCGTACTTCTGGGCCGCGCATCGAATCCAGGAGAACCTCGCCCGCATTTAAATCCAGTGCAGAAATACTGGCTGTTGCCGGAACTACAATGGTGCAATCAACCGTACCTGAATGATCCGAGAACGCCCACTTTGGCTGGGGGGGAACTTTCGCCATGATTGAAACGGCGCCCGGTTTTGTGGAGACATTAATCACGATCTGGTTTAATCGCTCGTGGCTGTAGGCTTTTTTCAGCGATCGTACCCGCACCTGGTTAACATCTGAGCCATAAACCAGGATCGCGCCGTCATAATTGTGAATGCTTATGTTCGCGCTGGGTTCGACGGTATAAATCTTTTCAGAAACCTCTTCGAGGACGCGGTTGTTCCCTCTGCCACAGCCGTTCAGCCACATCAGCAGCGCAAGGACAATTAGGCAAAGATCCGCTTGCCGACGGTGGCGGAAGCTTCCTCGACGCGCTCGCTGCGACATCGCGATATTCAACGGCTCCTACCGCGAACTATTCTGATGAGTGCTCCGGCTCGAGCTCCTTATGCATGCCTCGATACGCCTCTTCTTCAACAGTACTCCATGGGCCGGTTTGATCGACAAACCAATGCTTCGCCATATCGGCCTGGCCGATCTTCGTTTTCCCGCAACGATGCTCGATGATTTCGTAATAACGATTGCCGATCTTCTCATCTCGATCTTTCACCCAAAGACCAGCCTGATTTACGACGTCCGCTAATTCCTCTGAATTGTCCGGCAACAACGCCGCGGCCTTGATTGCGAGCGCCCCAGCAATCAGCCGATAATGAAAACGAATGTCGGGCTGGATTTTGTTCGCCGTGAGCCGTTGAATTTCCTTTTGGGACGCTTTTAGCGGGATCGGCACATTTTTCTTTTTGGCATTGCCATCTGTGTCGTATGAAATCTGCTCGTAAAATCCAGAACGCCGCTCTTTGGCTAGATCCGGAAATTCAAACGCACCGCTGTCTACGAAAGCGTCCGGCGCGACTTCGGTTCCCATCAACTCCATCCCGTCGTAGCGCGCGAGCCATGCTGCAGTGAACCACGCGTGCGCGCGTTCGGTTTTGGAAAGTTTTTCTTTCGCTCCGTCCTCCAATGCCTTCACATACTTTTCCAGGACTTTATCGTACGGCGGCGGCAAATATTGTTTGGCTTCGGGGTATCGATCTTCTCGAACAAGACGTCGTCCGAGCAGATATCGCAGCTTCCTATTATAATCTTCGCCTTCCTTCGGTGGTTCGGCGTTCGGCAACGCATCGACATATTGTTTCAATTCTTTAGTGGTGAGAACGCGTTCGGCCACAAACGCGGCATCGTTCCAAAGGTGTCCTTTGAAAAGCGTGTCGAAGGCTTGAACAAAATCGCCGCGCGCGAGCCGAAGTCCGCCAAGATCGCCGTGTGCGCTTTGGCCCCAGCCCCAATTTGGACCTTCGGGAAAATAATCGTAGTCCGTCCACTTCTCCTCAATCCCTGCGGACGGGGTGTAGGCTGGTGCACTCCGCAACGAGTCCACCGCTTGCGCCATAGTCTTTGCGGCTTCGGCGAGTTTGCCATCGCGACGTTGCAACTTTGCCCGCAACCACAGCGCAGTGCCGCTGTCGCCTTTGCTTAACTCCAGCCAATGGGCTGCGCCTTTGTAATCTCCGTTGTTGTATGCGACCCATCCAAGATACTCCGCCTCCTCGATGCGGCTGAGGTTCGCTTGTTTGATAATGTTAAGCCAGCGTGCGCAACGATTCACCGGCGCCGCTTCTGAGTCGGACGAATAAAGGTCGGGCGAGCTGGCGGTTGCCAGAATGTGCACCGTCACCAATTGCCGCAGCAACGGATCCTGCGCCGCTGATCTCAACTTCGAAATCTCCTTCTGTTCTTCCTCCTTTTTTTGTTCATCGTTCCAAGAACTTCTCTCATCGGCTTCCGGGCCGTAATTTAACAAACCGCCGACCGGTTCGCGATCGGGGATGAGCGCTTTCAGCGAAACAACCGCGCTCGGATCGCCAAGGGCAAGTTGGGTCAAAAATAATGATGCCGCTTTCTCCGGATGTTCCTGCTTCCATTCGGCGCGGCCCTCCCAGCCATAACTTTCCGCCGCCAAGCCTAACGAGTCGGCGAATCCAGCTTTCGCAAATTCGCGTGTGCGCTGAAACCATTGTGACGCACTTTGGTAATCGTTCGTTTTGAGCCCAAGTTTTCCCAGCATGAACGCAGCCCACACGGTGCGATAATGTCGATCTTGCTCCGGACGTTTGAGTAAATCCTCCCAGGCCTTGCGTGCTTCGTCCCAATTTTTATTCAGGTATGCACCGGCGCCCCGATGATAATCCGCAAACTCTGAATCGAATTCAGCAATCGGAGATGTCGACGTAATCGTTTCGCGCGCGAGCTTGTGTTGCTCCTTTGCTTTCGTTGGATCGGGGGGCTTGATTGGTCCTTCCTTCAGTGCGGCATCAAAATCTTTAAGATCGGCGTCTTCGGTGGCCTGACTGCGGTTGCTGTTGTCCGACGTTTCCTCGTCACTTTTTTGCTCGGCCTTTTCTGAAACGACGCGTTTCTCTATCGGATGAAATTCCTTCGCGAGCCGTCGCACTTCCAGGCCCCAATAAAATTCCGGCGACCCGTCCACGTTCTTGCCACCCTCTGTTAAGTAAAAATCGGGACCGTAATATCCGGTCGCGTGCAATCTGCCCAGGAAGCACAGCGTGGCCCCAACTGCCGCCAACAATTTAGCGAAGTGGCTCACTTTGATTTGAGAATTCGGTTTGCAGATTAGTGGGTTGATTGAACCGAAGCCAACCTATTTTGCGGGTCGCGCCTGGCGGTAATCGAAAACCGTTTTGCGCAACCGAGTTGAACACGGCGAGACCATTTTCCGATCGAACGTTCCAACCGGAAAGTGCGTCGGAAGCCTCCAACCGTGCCTCGCTCCATTTCGCAATCACGTTCAAGCTCAGTTGTTCGTCCGCTTCGCCCGCATTCACGATCGACAGATCGATCGGGTTCGCACCTTCCTGCCGGACGCTGAGTTGATGGTTTGGAAACCGGCCCGCCATCACCGCTGCCAGCGTCGGCCAGCGCCAGTTTCTTGTGTCGGTCGCAATCGGAACACGGTACCAAATTAGTTCACGCAATTGTAGCGGCCGCGATTTTTGCCAGTCGTTAACGAGCGCCGCGATTTTGTCGGCGTCGGCGCCGAATTCCAAAGTGCGCGTGCCGGGCGGCCACGAGGGCTGGACACTGTCCATCGCCACGCTCAACAGTTTTCCGTTCGGAGTGTAACCCGCGGTGCAGCGATACGTCGGAAGCGCAACTGAAAAAGGCATTCCCAGTTTCCCGGCTCGAGCAACCCATTCACGCGCCAATTTTGCGTCACACAAGGCCGCGCTCCCGCCAGCTGAAATCGGAACCGAATGCACTTGCAATACGTAGCCGTCAGTCTCGCGAACAAGCGAAGGGAATTCCGGCTCATTCAGCCACGCCGGCAAGACCGTCATCACAAACCGGATTGGATGTACGACTGCTCGCAAGACCGACAACCACGTGTGATAACTGGCAAGGTTCTTTTGGGCACAATCGAAGTCGAACTGGAATTCTTCGATTTTCACATCGTGAGCGCGAGCGTCATCGAGAAGTTGTTTTGTAACATCGATAATTACGCGCGCTGGCGCATCATCTGCGCGGAATGGTCCGGCGAAAGGCGCAACACGCAACGCGACCGAGCAATGTTGGGTCTGCCGCTGCACTGCGTCCCAATCGATTGACGGTTTGAAGATCTCCGGACCCTTGTCGCCGAAGTTGATCTCTGCGCCAAGCAGAACGACACCACTCATCCGTGGTTTGGATTGCCGGAGCGAATCAATCACTGCCGGAGTCCATTCGCGTTGCCAGATATATCCGCGTTGCGGCACCGGCGCCGAAACATTGACATAGGACCGATTGCACCCAACGAAAGCAAAGAGTGTCGCGCAACAGATTGTGATCGCTTTCAAATTCAAATCCAGAGAGTGCGATCGAAGGTCCGATATTGGATCGCTTCGCTGACGTGCTCGGGCGCGATATCGGTCTTGCCGTCGAGGTCAGCGATCGTGCGCGATACTTTCAGGATACGGTCGTAGGCCCGGGCGCTGAGGTTCAGTTCGCTCATGGCCACACGAATCAATTCCTGGGAGTCTTGGCTTAGCTTGCAGTGCTGTTTCAACTGACGCGTAGCCATGCGGGCGTTGCAATTTACTTTGCCATCGTTGCGAAATCGTTCCTGCTGGCGTTCCCGGGCTCGCATGATGCGATCGCGAATGGCAGCGGAAGGTTCCTCAGCGCGTTCGCTCGCGACGTCGCGATATTCCACGGCCGGCACTTCGATGTGCAAATCGATGCGATCGAGCAGCGGGCCTGAGATGCGTTGCCGGTAGCGCTGCACCTGCACGGGGCCGCACCGGCATTCACGCTTGAGATCGCCGAAGTAGCCGCACGGACAGGGATTCATTGCGGCCACAAGCATGAACTCAGAGGGAAACGTGACACTGCCGGCGGCGCGCGACACGGTGACTTTCCCGTCCTCGAGCGGTTGACGCATCACCTCCAATGCCGATCGTTTGAACTCAGGCAGTTCATCCAGGAAAAGCACGCCGTTGTGCGCGATGCTTACTTCGCCTGGATTTGGAAACGTGCCGCCGCCAAGCAGACCGATGTCGCTGATGGTGTGATGCGGCGCGCGGAAAGGTCGCGTCGCGACAAAGGATTGTTCGGTGTCGAGCAGACCAGCAATGCTGTGGATCTTGGTCGTCTCGATCGCTTCATCGAGCGTAAGCGGCGGGATGGTTGTCGGGATGCGTTTCGCCAGCATCGATTTGCCCGAACCAGGCGGGCCGATCATCAGGACGTTGTGACCGCCGGCGACGGCTACCTCGATCGCGCGCTTGACATGGCCCTGGCCTTTCACGTCGCTGAAATCGACGTCGTAGCTTTGGTGCGCGGCGAAGAATTTGCTGAGATCAGCGCGTGTCGGCAGAAGCGCAATTTCGCCACGCAAAAAAGCGAACGTCTGCCGCAAATTCTGCACGCCGTATATGTCGATTTTGTCGACCATCGCGGCTTCGAGCGCATTTGCTTCCGGCACGAACAACGCGCGTTTGCCGCGGCGTCGCGCCTCGAGGGCGACCGGCAGCACGCCTTTTACTGGGCGGACGGAACCGTTGAGCGCCAGTTCGCCGACAAAGCTAAAATTTTCGAATGGCGAACTATCGAGTTCTTCGGTGACCGCAATCATTCCAAGCGCAATCGGTAAGTCGAAGCTCGGTCCCTCTTTTTTAATGTCTGCCGGCGCGAGATTTATTGTGGTCCGTCCGCGCGGCCAGTAGTAGCCGCTGTTCGAAATTGCGGTCGTCACCCGGTCGCGGCTCTCTTTCACCGCCGCATCGGGAAGTCCGACGATAACAATGACCGGATCGCCGCCGGCGCCGTTTACCTCGATTTCCACCTCGTAAGCGTCGACGCCGTAAACCGCGGCGGAGTAAATTTTCGCCAGCATGTAGCAGCAGAGTTGCAGAAAATCGCGGCGCCGAAAAGCGCCAAATATCCCTCGAAAGTGGGATGCAACGGATGCCTTAAAGTATTGTCAAATATCAACGGATGCGTCGGACAATGTCGTATTTATAGGCCAGTGAAACGCCTACAAAAAAAATTGAACGAGAGGCGTCCAAGCGATGTCACAAATTCGAATATTTAACCTTGTTAAATACTTCCTCGGATGATACAACGCGTGATCGATAAGGCGTCGACGAATACAATATACGGGAGGTTGTCGATCCTATTCCCCCAAATGAACGATGAAAAAGAGTTATATGGCTGCTGAAGATAGCGATACAGGAATCAAGATTTACCTGCGCGAGATCGGGCAAATCCCGCTGTTGACTCCGGAGCAGGAGATCGAGCTAGCCGCTAAGATCAAAAAGGGGGATCGCGAGGCGCGCGCGCTGATGATCCGGTCCAACTTGCGTTTGGTCGTCAAGATCGCACACGATTACGCAAATCTTGGCCTGCCGCTGCTGGATCTAATCTCCGAAGGCAACATCGGGCTCATGAAGGCGGTGGAGCGGTTTGACCCGGCGAAGGGCGGAAAACTGAGCACTTACGCCGCATGGTGGATCAAACAGTCAATCAAACGCGCGCTGGCAAACCAGAGCAAAACCATCCGGTTGCCAGTGCACCTTGTGGACAAAATCTCCAAGATGCGTCGCGTGTCGCTGCAGATGAGCGAAGAGCTTGGCCGCGAACCGACCGATGACGAGCTCGGCGACGAGATCGGCATCGCGAGCGGGAAAGTTTCTCAATTGAAGACGGTTTCGATCCGACCGGCTTCCCTCGACGCGCCGATCAGTGACGACGATTCGACCGAGTTCGGCGAAATTGTCGGCGACGAGGAGGCGCAGACGCCGTTTGAGTTGTTGCGTGATAAAAACCTCCGTAACGAGGTCGGGGGACTGTTGGACGTTCTAGACGACCGCGAAAAGAAGATCATCTTCCAGCGTTTCGGCCTGGACGGCGGAAAGCCGAAGACGCTCGAGGAAGTAGGTAAGAAATTTGGTGTCACGAGGGAGCGCATTCGGCAGTTGCAAAATATTGCGCTTTCCAAACTGCGCCGTGCGCTCGCAAAGAAAGAGCGCCCGGTGGATGTGGAATTGCCCGTCGAAGCTTGACGCTATAGCGCCTTCCCTGTGGAAAGCGTGACACTGGCCTGCTAATACGCACCAAGTGCGCCGCTCACAGAGCGGCGGCTACAATTATTTCAGCTTGCCTTGGGTTTCTTTCGCAAGGTCCAGATGCTCTTGGACGATTTTTGCTGTGTCATCCGCAAACTTCTTCACGTCGGGATCGCTCCCATTGCTTGCTTCCTCTTTGAATTCAGCCAGATCTTTTTCGTGGTCCTTGACCATCATGTCCATGTAGGCCTTGTCTGAAGTCCATTTGCCGCTGTGCTCTTTGCTCGGAAGTTGGACTCCCTTTTTAGAGGCAATAGATTTGAGTTCATCATTGGCTTTGCTGTGATCCGTGACCATTCGTTTGCCGAATGATTTCACATCATCGCTTTGGGCATTCTGTTCAGCCATCTTTCCCATCGCGACTTCCATCATTCCGCCTTTCGCGGCTTTCTTCATGAAGGTCTTGTCCTGTGCGCTTAATGAACCCTCGCCGGTTGGCGTGGGTTCGGCTCTGGCCGCTCCGGCCAGGCTCATCGCCCCGATTACAAGAGCAAGGATACACAACTGCGAAACAATTCGGATTTTGGTTTTCATGGTTTTATTTGGTTGAACGCGCTGGGGACACCCAGTCTTAATTAACAATCGAAAGCTCGGCGCTTGTTGGACGCGAAAGAATTACGCTTCCTGTCGCTGTTTTGTGACCCTGCTGCGCTATGACCCGGAGATATTCCGCTCATACGAGCTTTCAACGCGCCGGGCCACATCTCGGTAGCCATAATCCACTTCGTAAATCTGCTTCATACTGGCGAGCGATTTTTCCAGCTCACCCATTCGCTCGTAAATCAGGCCGAGATTGTACACGATCTCCTTCTTCATCGCGTCCATGGACGAGATTTCCTGTGCGGCTTCCTCGAGTTGCTTCATTGCCAGATCGAGCATGCCAAGCTCGCCATAACAGCAGCCCAGCACGTTCATCGCTTTCAACCGCGTGTGCGGATTTTGTCGCGCGCGCTGCAGTTCCGGCACAGCCTCACGAAAGCGCCCGGCATTGAAAAAGTTTTCACCGAGTTCAAATCGGAGCTGTAGATCGGTCGGATTCCGTGCCACCCGCTCTTGTGCATTCACGAGGAGGATTTCTGCGCGGCTTACTTTGGCAGCGCGCAATTGCCCAGACTTTTCTGCGTACACTTCGTCTCGTGCACTGTATGTGGAGAGAAATTCCTCGAGCGCAGCGATCTCGCGTTCCAGGCATTTGATTTTCAAATCGGAAATCTTCCGAAGCAATCCTGTGTCCGCGCCCTTGGCGAGATCAGCAGCATATTGATACCAGCGAATGGCAGACTCGAGATCCTCCTTTTGCTCGCTCAGCGCCCCGAGCCGGCGCGCAAAGTCCAGGTTTTCCGGTTCCGCCTGGTGACGCGCGTAAGTTTCCGCGATCTGTTGATCGAGCGATTCCCCGGTCAAGTGCATTCGGCTTTGTTGCTCGAGTGAAATCGCCGCCTCTTTGTCCTTGATCAGGTCCCGGTAACTTTCAGCCTGCGTCCATCCACCCCGTTTCATGGATCCATCGGCCGAGGCGTCTTTGCCCATACGGAGCGCTTGAGCATCGAGCGGATTTATCGCCGTGATTTGATTATAGATTTCTACCTCCTGGTCATGGTCTCCAAGCTGGCGATACAAGCGCCCAAGCTCGTGCAGCACCTTGACGTCGCGGGGGTTTTCCTCGAGCAGCGTCCGCAGAGCATTTCGACTGCGCGCTTCGGATCGTTTTTAACTTCTCGCTGCACCCTCATGAGAGCGATCGGTGCCATTGAGATATTGAAAAAGCCTTTCTTTGCCGACTTAGTTTTTGTCACCTCCGCACGCCGCAGCAGTTGGCGGCCCGTGAGAAACTCGGGCTCTTGCTTAAGAATTTCCTGGAGGAGCGAGATCGCGTAACCGAAATTGCGCACCTCAATGGCGCTGACCGCCTTGAGCCAGAGCGCGCGCAGCGATTCGCTCAGTTCCTTCTCCGTTTTGACGGCCATACTCGCGAACAGCTTATCACAAAACCAAGTGCATGCGTCGGCCCGCGCGAGATGGCAACTCGAGCCGGTCCGCGAAGGCTCTCGTTTATAACAGGTCCAGTTGCGGCTTTTGCGATTCCGGCATCGGCTTGGCCGATTTTCTTCCCCGCCGCTTTGGTTCTGCCTCAGCGCGGCTGGAACTTTCCAAATGGGCAAGAATTTCTTTGGCGCGATCGAGGATTTCCTTGGGCAAACCGGCCAGGCGCGCAACCTGTATGCCGTAGCTTTTGTCGGCGCCGCCAGCGATGATTTTGCGGAGGAAAATGATCTGCTCGTTCCATTCGCGTACGGCGACATTCAGATTGCAAACGCCTTTGCGGTCCTCGGCGAGCTTGGTCAGCTCGTGATAATGCGTGGCAAACAGAGTGCGCGCTTTGATCTTGTCGTAGAGGAACTCAGCGACGCTCCACGCGATAGAGAGGCCGTCGAAAGTGGATGTGCCGCGGCCGATCTCGTCGAGAATGACTAACGAGCGCTCAGTGGCGTTATTGATGATATTGGCCGTTTCGTTCATCTCCACCATGAAGGTGGATTGGCCCCGGGCCAGATCGTCGCTCGCGCCCACTCTGGTGAAAATGCGATCGACTAAGCCGACCTCTGCGCTCTCCGCCGGGACGAAGCTCCCCATCTGAGCCATCAAGACGATCAGGGCCACCTGGCGGATGTATGTCGATTTACCGGCCATGTTTGGCCCCGTCACAATGGCCATGCGGACATTTTCGCCATCGAGTTCTGTATCGTTAGGCACAAATTTTTCGTCGACAAGATTTTGATCCAGCACCGGATGGCGCCCATCCTTAATCACGAGCCGGAGCGAATCGCTTAGTTCCGGCCGGCAATAGCGAAACAGTCGCGCGGTTTCGGCCAATGCGCAGAGCGCGTCGAGCACCGCGATCGCGTCCGCGGTCTGCTGGATCGGCTCGATCTCACGCAAGGTTTCGTCGCGAAATTTCTGGAACAGTTGGTACTCGAGGTTCTGGGCACGGTCGTCCGCGCCAAGAACTTTTGCTTCCATTTCCTTTAACTCCGGCGTGATAAAGCGTTCGCCGCCCACAGTGGTTTGCTTTCGCGTGTAATGCCCGGGCACGTTCGCGAGATTCGATTTTGTGATTTCGATGAAGTACCCGAAGACGGAATTGTAACGAACCTTAAGTGATTTGATGCCTGTAGCTGCGATCTCGCGTTCCTGTAAATGGCTGATCCAACTTTTACCGTCGCGCGAGGCTTGGCGCAGCGCGTCGAGATCCGCATCGTAACCGTCACGGAAAATGCCGCCCTCTTTCAGCGCGAGCGGTGGATCATCCAGCAGCGCGTTGGCCAGTTTCTCAGCGAGCGCCGGCATCTCGCGAATGGCGTTCTGCAGATGTTCTGGCAGGGTGGGATCGCCGAGCCCGCCAGCCTCGGCGACGTTCGGCGCGCCCGGCGGTCGCGCCCGACCAAACTCACTCCGCTCAATCAATTTGCCAAGCTCACGCTTGAGCGCCGGGATTTGCTGCAGCGACATTTTCAAAGCGACAAGATCACGCGCGTTCCCCGAGGCCTGGCTCAGTCGTCCGGCGGCGCGCTCGATATCCCGGATGGACTTTAACTCCGCGCGAATCGATCCCAGCAGGTCCGACTCCTGCAAAAGCTGGCCGATCATTTGCTGGCGTCGTTGCAGTTCAGTGAGATCACGCAACGGCTGCAAAATCCACGCGCGCAATTTACGTGCGCCCATGGGTGTGATGGTGCGATCAAGCACACTCAGCAGACTCGCATCGCGCGCGCCGCGCGATTCGACCAGCTCAAGGTTGGCTTGTGTGGCGGAGTCGAGCAGGACGTGATCCGCCGGCGCATCGCAGTGCAACGAAGTGAGATGGTCGATTTTGCGCCGGAGTTGATGCTTTAAATAATGCACGATCGCCCCGGCCGCAGCGACTGCCGCGGGCATCTGCGCGCACCCGAAGCCGTCGAGCGATTTGACCTTGAAATGTTCGCACAAGGTGAAGATTGCCTGTTCTGGCAGAAACGCGTAACTGTCGTATTCGAGCGCGTGATCGATTTCGCCGGTCTGCGGTTTCTGTTCCGAGCTGACCAACAATTCGGCGGGCGAAACGCGCGCGATTTCATCACGCAGCGATTGTTGGTCCTGCGCCTGGGTCAGTCGGAACTCACCTGTGCTGAGATCGGCGTATGCGAAACCGAACGCATCGCCATCGGCATAGATCGCGCCGAGATAATTCGCGCGTTTCGCATCGAGCCAACTCAATTCGCTTACCGTTCCCGCGCTGATGATTTGCGTGACTTCGCGATCGACAATTTTGCGGCCAGGTTGCGGCTCACTCATCTGATCACAAACGGCGACGCGCCTTCCGGCGTTGATTAGCCTGCGAATGTACCCCTGCGCGGCATGATACGGGACACCGCACATCGGCACGCCATTGCGCTTAGTCAGCGCGACGTTTAGAAGGGCCGACGCTTCCTTCGCGTCATCGAAAAACATTTCGTAAAAATCGCCGAGCCGAAAAAGCAGAAGCGTATCCGGAGGAATGCTTTTCCGCAGTCGCTGGTACTGCTGCATCATCGGAGTGAGCGCGTCCTGCATAATAAAGTTTACCTTGCCACCTCAATTGAACGTCAAGAGACGAGCGGCCTGTGATTTTTTATTGGAAATAGAATTAAATACAATCGCGAATACGCTGCAGAGGCTCTTGGGCAGTGATGGTGGCCAATGGGCGGAAAATTTACACGGAATCAACGTCAAAAGAGGTGATTTGGGTGGATTTGACGGGCAGGTCTCCGCCGAGTACTCTCCCGCTCACTGACTTACAGTATTTCGAAAGCGAGGGGAGTGATTATTGATGCCAGAAGTGATTGTGCGCAAAGGTGAACCGGTCGATCGCGCATTGAAACGGCTGAAAAACAAGCTGGACTCCGAGGGCATTCTCGAGGAAGTCCGCCGTCTGCGCGCGTTCGAGACGCCTTCGCAAAAGCATCGCCGTAAGGCGAGAGCCAACGCCAAGCGCGCCCGAATGAAGTTTCGATTCAATGCCTAAGACAGTTACAAAAGTTGCAACGGTTACAAAGAGCTAGATTCGTAAAACCGTTGTAATGATGTAACTGTTTTAACCATTCAACGACCAAACAGCTCCCTGATCGCCTGCACCAACCCGTCAATATCGCGCCGGCGCGCTTCGATATCGACGTTGAGTCCCTGGTCGCGCACGGTCTTTGACGTGATCGGGCCGATGCTGGCGATGCGCATTCCCGTCGGCCACGGCAGGCCAAGGGCCAGAAAATTC
>WNGA01009495.1_pt1 | contig 13096 bp, 18 predicted proteins | sample 5400061 | NCBI WGS metagenome assembly WNGA01 (sample SAMN13153366, study PRJNA577476) | soil metagenome | isolation source: 100 cm soil or saprolite under grassland replicate 2 | place: USA:California | collected 2016-06-15
GTCCGGCTGGTCACGCTCACAGGGATCGGCGGCATCGGAAAGACCCGGCTTGCGCTCGAGCTGGTCCGGCGCCTCGCCCCTGAGTTCCACAACGGGTCGGCCGTGGCGACGCTCGCGACACTCCGCGAGCCTGCACTGGTCGCGCGCGCGATCCTCGAGGCGCTCGACATGCCAGAGGTGGGACAGGACCCGGAGGAGGCGGTCATACAGGCGCTGGGCGGCTCGGAGATGCTCCTCCTCGTCGACAACTTCGAGCAGGTTTTGCCGGCCGCGTCGAGGATTGCCCGCTTGCTGGAGGCGTCACCGGCGCTGAAGGTGGTCGTGACGAGCCGCGCACCGCTTCATGTAGCCGCAGAGCGCGAGTTCCCGGTGCCGCCGCTCGCCGACGACGAGGCCGCTGAGCTCTTCATCGCGCGCGCGCAAGCCGCCAATCCCAACTTTGCACTGAGCGAGCAGAACGCGGCGGCGGTCGCTGAGCTCTGCACCCGCCTCGACGGGCTGCCGCTGGCGATCGAGCTTGCCGCGGCGCGGACGAAGCTCCTGCCCCCCGCGACGCTGCTCTCGCGGTTGGGGAACCGGCTCGAGCTGCTTACGGGCGGTCGGCGCGACGCGCCTCAACACCAGCAGACGCTTCGCATGACGCTCGACTGGAGCTATGACCTGCTGAAGCCCGACGCCCAGCAACTCTTCGCGCGGCTCGGCGTCTTCGCAGGCGGCTGCACACTGACGTCGGCCGAGGCGGTCTGCGACGGCGACAGCTCGGTCCTCGAGGGACTCGCGACACTCGTCGACGAGAGCCTCGTGCGGCAGCGCGAAACCGACGCGGGCGAGCCCCGCTTCTCGATGCTCGAGATCGTGCGCGAGTACGCGCTCGAGCGACTGTCGGCGTCCGGCGAGGCTGAAGACACCCGCCGCCGCCACCTCGAGCACTTCCTCGCCTTTGCCGAGGAGGCCGAGCCGGAGCTCGCCGCGCGTGACCAGATCACGTGGTTCGCGCGCCTCGAGGACGAGCACGACAACCTCCGTGCCGCGCTCGCCTTTGCGCTCGACACCGAGGACTCCTCGTCGGCGCTTCGGCTGGTGGTCGCAGTACGCCGATTCTGGCAAATCCATGGTCACCTCGCAGAAGGCCGCGAGGCACTCGAGTCCGCACTCGCCGCGACCCCCGATTCGCCGTCCGAGTTGCGGTCCATCGCTCTCAACATGGCCGGGATCCTCGCCGGCGAGCAGGGCGAGTTCGAGGCGGCTCGCGTCATGTTCGAAGCCGCCCTCGACGACGCCCGTGCAGTCGGATCGACGCGAACCATCTCACACGCGCTCGTCAATCTCGCAAACCTCGCGTTCTTCGGCGGCGAGCTCGACCGAGCGCGCGACCTCTACAAGGAGAGCATCGACTACTTCGCCTCTCTGGGCGACATCCGGGGCCAAGCACTGGCGAAGGAGAACGTCGGGCTCATGGCTCTGACCGCAGGTGATATGGCGGAGGCGGTCACGTGGCTGACCGCTGCGCTCGAGCTCGCGCGCGAAGTCGGTGACGACCGCGAGATCGGCGCCGCTTCGCGCTCGCTCGCTGCAGCGATGCTCGAGCTCGGTGAGGCCGAGCCGGCGGCGAGCCTGCTAGCTGAGAGCCTGGCCCTTGCGCGCGAGCTCGGCGAGCCGCACGGGATAGCGGTTTGCCTCGATACCTTCGCCGGTCTGGCGGCCACGGTCGGCGAGGTCGAACGCGCCGCAAAGCTGTTCGGCGCGAGCGACGCGATCCGCGCATCGATCGGGGCGCTGCGGCAGCCGGATTCTCAGATCCTGTACGACCGTTGGCTGGCGCGAACGCTCGCCCATCTGGACACGAATACCTATTCGACCCGGTACGAAGACGGACGGGGGTTGACGCTGGATGAGGCGTGCGCCTTGGCCCTCGTGCGCGACCCAGCGCTGATGTCCTGAAGTTTCCTGGTTAGATCAGCGGTCGCGGTAGACGATCCGGCCGCGCTCGAGATCGTAAGGCGAGAGCTCGATCGTGATGCGGTCGCCGGGATTGATTCTGATCCGGTAGCGGCGCATCTTTCCAGCTGTATAGCCCAGGGTTGTGTGCCCGTTGTCGAGCATGATCTTGAACAGCCCGTTGCGGAAAGCTTCGACGACTTCGCCCTGGAGCTCGATCTTGTCTTCTTTCTGAGCGATAACAACCTCTTTCGTGATAAGCGCCGAGCGCGCCCGGGATCACTCCTCAGGCGCGCGCGACGGAAGATCGGCTAGGAGCCGACCTGAACGACGTTCCTTGCCTCGGGGCCCTTCTGACCCTCAGCGGCCTCGAACTCGACCGCAGCGCCCTCGGCGAGCGACTTAAAGCCCTCTCCGACGACGTTCGAATGGTGCACGAACAGGTCCTTGCCACCATCCGCAGGGGCGATGAAGCCGTAGCCCTTCGAATCGTTGAACCACTTGACGGTTCCAGTTGCCATAGAAAAAACACCTCCTCTTACCAATTCACGAACGGGAAGGAAGGCGTTGGGCCACCCGAACTCGCTCTTGTGTTCAAGGACAAGGTAGCAGGCACACGGGGAAAGCACGGTTTTTCGGGCCAGGGTCGCTGCTTCCTCGTTCGGGAGACGGAGTTCGCTTGGTCCTGAGGTTTTTGGTGGGGGAGTGGTGGGCTCCGCACTCGGTTAGGCGGCGAGCGCCGGTTGTTCAGCGGGCGCGTCCTCGTCCGGCTCGGGCTCGTGAAGCGCGAACGGAACCCCGACGACCGGCGTGCGTGTGTGATCACGCTCACGGCGGCGGGAAGGAGGGCGCAGCCCCGGGGCCGAGAAGGCGGTCGACGCCCATGCCATGCAGTTCTTCGGACAGCTCTCCGAGGCCGAGCGGCAGGAGCTCCACCGGCTGCTCGCACGCCTCCGGCACTGAGAAGTCGACGAGAGCCTGCTTGCCGACGTCGCATGTCGGCACTCGATGGAAATCGTCGGACCGGTACCCGAAAGCTACGCCTGAGAGATGCGAGGGAATCCCCCGTAGCTCAGTGGATAGAGCAGCGGTTCGTGACACGTCCGCATTGCCACGGTGGTGAGTGCGCGCGTGTCAGGATCGGCTAACCGACACGCGCGGTATCGCGCACCTCGTGGGTTGTAATCCCCGTGAAGCCTCCCGGCTGGGGCTAGGCGTTCCTGCTTGCCTAGCGCTTGTCCACGAACCGCGCGAACCATTCCAGCACACGCGCGTAGGCCAGAGCCGCTGCCTCCGGGTCGTACCTTGCCCCCGTGTCGTTGAAGAACGCGTGGTTCACGTTCGGGAAGATGACGATCTCATGCTCGAGGCCGGCCGCCTCGAGGGCGGCCTCGGCAACGGGCAGCGTCGCGTTCACGCGCGTGTCGAGGCCGGCGTAGATCGCCAGCACGGCGGCCTTCGAGCCGGAAAGGTCGCCGTTCTCGGGGAAGGGCCCGTAAAACGGGACCGCGGCCGCCAGACGCGGCTCCCGCGATGCGAGCAGCCGCCAGACCATCCCCCCGCCGAAGCAGAAGCCGACGACGGCGACGCGCTTGCCCCGGACCCGCCGCTTGAGCTCAGTGACGCCGGCGGTCATGTCGGCATCGAACCGCTCCGGGGGCACCTGGCTGAGAGCAGCGGTGGCCTCCGCGGGGTCGCTAAACGAGTCGGTTCCGCCCTCCTCGGAAAGCAAGTCGATCGCGAGCGCGGAGTAGCCATCGCCCGCAAGCCGCCCCGCGACGGAACGGATGTGGTCGTTCAGGCCGCGGTTCTCGTGGATGACCAGGACGCCGCCGCGCGCCTCTTCGGCCGCTGCCCACGCACCCAAGAGCGTCCGGCCCTTGGGCCCGACGAACGTGATCGGCTCTGTCGCGCCGGCGGCCTGCAAGCCCGCCGGCTGGGCCGCGCTCGTAAGGGGTGCGCGCCCTGCCGCCGCCGCGTCGGCCGCGAATCCAGCGAGCAACGACGAGGCCGCCGCCATCCCCAGTCCAAGCAGACCGAGTCTTCGCAGCGCCTCGCGCCGCGTGATGATCCCGTCGACGTGGTCCTCGGCTATCTCCTCCGCCAGGTACCGCTGGAGCTCTGTCATGAGTTTCCCCCTCCGGTCGATGGACCCTCCGAGCCGTCGGAAAGAGTACGAGAGGAGCGCCGCGAGCGGATTTCAAACGCGGCGCTCCTACTGGGACTCGCGAATCGCGAGGCGCGGATCAGTGGGATCCCAGGCTGGATCTTGGGGCACGCGACACGAGGGCCCACCGACGGCTGATGAGCTGTGGAGTGCAAAAGCAGAGCCTCGCCGTGGACTACTGGCCGGAGATGGGAGGCGCGGTATTCCAGTCGCGCCGCCGACGTGCGGCCACTGGTGGGTGAGCGCGATGTCTGTGGAATCGCCATTTCCGCTGGCGACCGTCGGCAACGCACTTCCGTCGAAGTGGAAAAGCTACATCGGCTTCCGGCGACGCTACAGTGATGCACATCCAGGAAGAGCCAGTTATGGCTCAACCAAGCCACAAAGCCCCCGTAGCTCAGTGGATAGAGCAGCGGTTTCCTAAACCGCGTGCGCTGGTTCGATTCCGGCCGGGGGCACTTCTCGATCGCACTTCAGAAGTGGCTGATTTGCAGGACTTCTTGCTTTCTTTCATTCTTGCGGAGGCCCTCCCGGACGACTGCACCTGATCGCTAGAGGCTTCGGAAGACTGTCGCGCAACTGTCGCGTGGAACGTCCGACGGCGGGAGTACCGTCGTCGTCATGGCGCAGCTGACAGGCATCGACGTGAGGCACAAGAAGGCCTGCGCCTCTCGCAATGTCAGCCGGTGCAACTGCCAGCCCACGTACCAGGCCAGCGTCTGGAGCGCCCGAGAATCGAAGCGCATTCGGAAGACTTTCTCGACCCTCGCCGAAGCGCGAGCGTGGCGCTCAGAAACGCAGACGGGCGTCCGCCGAGGCACCCTGCGCGCGCCGGCGAACATGACCGTCCAGGAGGCCGCCGAGGAGCTCGTCGCCGGCATGAAGGCAGGTCGCGTCCGCAATCGCTCGGGCGACCTCTACAAGCCGAGCGCCGTCCGAAGCTACGAGGCGGTGCTGCGCGATCACATCCTCCCGCGGATCGGTCGAACGCGCCTAGCGGATGTCCAGCATCGAGACGTTCAGCGGATCGCCGACGACCTCCTTACCGAGGGACGCGACCCGTCGACGATCCGCAACGCCCTCATGCCGCTCCGCGTGATCTTCCGTCGAGCCGTCGAAGACGGCGACCTCGTCATCAATCCGTGCGCGCACCTACGGCTCCCAGCGGTGCGTGGCCGACGCGAGCGAATCGCCTCGCCCGACGAGGCACCGCGACTCCTTGCCGCTCTGCCCGAGCGCGACCGCCCGGTGTGGGCGACCGCGCTGTACGCCGGCCTACGCCGCGGCGAGTTGATGGCCCTCCGCTGGGACGACGTCGACCTCGCCGCCGGTGTGATCCGCGTCGAGCGCTCCTACGACGACAAAGGCCGGGTCGAGATCGAGCCGAAGAGCCGAGCGGGCCGACGCACAGTCCCGATCGTCGGCGCGCTCCGAGACGTACTCGTCGAGCACAGGGCTCGACAAGACCGCAACGGCGGTCTCGTGTTCGGATCGAGGGCGGAGACGCCGTTCGTTCCCTCGAACCTCTGGCGTCGCGCAGAGCGCGCCTGGAAGCGCACCAGTCTCGAACCGATCGGATTGCACGAGGCGCGCCACACGTTCGCATCCGTCCTGATCGCCGCAGGCGTGAACGCGAAGGCGATCACGACCTACATGGGCCATGCGTCGATCCAGACGACTTACGACCTCTACGGCAAGCTCATGCCCGGCTCGGAGTCGGAAGCCGCCGCGCTCGTCGACGCCTACCTAGCCCGCGCCGACACGCAGTCCCGCCTTGACCAGCTCGGAGCAACGGGAAGTTGACCTGTTCGACTTACGAGGCCTCGGCGTGGGTCAACTTCCGCCGCCGGCCCCGCCGATAACACGTGTGGTATGATACCGAGCGTGTTATAGCGCCATCGGATGACGACGAGCGAGAGATGGGAGGTCAGGCTCTACGAGACACCGCAAGGACGAACGCCGGTACTCGACTTCTTGACGGCTCTGCCGGCAAGGCACAGGGCGAAGGTGCGACAGGCGATCGAGCGGCTCGAGCTCTTCGGCCCTCGACTCGGCTTCCCGGACTCGAGCGCCGTCAAGGGCACGCCATTCCGCGAGCTGCGGACACGTTTCGCCGGGCAGCAGTACCGGGTCTTGTACCTCCAGGACCGCGACGCGTTCGTCCTCTTCGTCGGTTTCCACAAGACGAGCGACCGCGACCTCGATCGCGCCGTCCGAGAGGCGGAGAAGCACCTGACCGACTACCGATCGGAACAGAACTAGCGAGGAGACCATGCCCACCAGACCACTGACAGACCTAGACCGCGAGCTTCGGAAGGATCCGGAGTACGAGGCCGCGCTGGAGGAGCTCGCGCCCTACGAGGAGATCGCCCGGCAGCTCATCGCCTTCCGGACCGAGCACGGACTGTCGCAGGCCGAACTCGCGAGGCGCTGCGGGGTGTCCCAGCCCGCAATCGCTCGGCTCGAACGAGGCGAGCACGAGCCGCGACTCGCGACGCTCCGCCGTGTCGCGCACGCACTCGACGCCGACCTTGTCCTCGACTTCTCGTTCCGCACCGGCAAGCGGCGGAAGCACCTCGCGACGCTCTGACAATGAACGACGCGGACGCCTACGTGTACTACGACGAGTCGGCAAGGTGCGAGCCAGCGGGCGCTCCGCGTCGTCGCCCTGATCGGCCGCTGACGCAGCACGTGCCGGTGCGGTTTCCGCGCGAGACGATCCGGCGAGTGGAGAGGCTTGCCACAGTCGACGGCATGACGGTAAGCGCGTGGATCCGCCGCGCGGTCGACGAGACGCTGCGCCGTCGGGATTCCTTCGGACCTGCGTCACGCTGAAGGATCGAGACGCCATGCCGATCGGCAGCGACGACGAATACTGGCGCACGAAGGCGGAAGCGGAGAAGTTCGAGCAGGCGATCGCAGCCGCTCGACACCGACCACCGAAAGGCACCCCGCATCCACCAGGCCGAGATCGAGGCGCTCGAGAGCGAGCTTGCGGCGCTCCGTGAGCAGCTCGAGGACTACAAGCGGCTCGACCGCTGAGCGCGCGAGAAACTCAGGCCGAGCGCGCTCCGCCCTCTCGACGTGGGGGCTTCGCTGACCTCCCCCTGAGCTCGCGGACTCGACACCCGGGCCCGTTAGCGGGCAACCAATGAGTCGTCCGGCTCCCCTGCGAGGCCCGCAGAAAGCCTCTCAGCGCGTCGATTTCCGGCCGCGGAGCCCGGATCAGGCCGAAAGCGGCCGGTTCGATGCCATCGCGGCCGTGGAGGCCGCGGACGCAGCGCCTCACGCAGCCTCTTAGGACGTCCCAGCTCTCGACGACCTCACACCTTCGGAAGGCGATCGACTTCTGTCGAACCCGAGTCGAGAGCTCCGCCTGAGTAGGCTGGCACGCCAGCGCGTAGCCAGCCCACAGCCCAATTGCGTGCACGAATAGGACCACACCTAGCAGGCCGGACACAGATGCACCACAGGTGCTATCCGACGCACCAATTACTGTACGCCGACCCATGAGCGCGAAACGCAAGAAGCGGCGCGAACGAAAGCTACACAGGCACCGCGTAGAGCCGAAGCGCATCTGGGCACTGCCCGGCGAGCTGCAGGAGGTCGATGAGCCGAACCGGCTCGCCTACAGCCGCAAGCAGGCAGCCGAGGCGCTCGGCGTCAGCATCTCGACCATCGACCGGCGCGTCGTCCCTTCCGTGCACACCGTCAAGACGCCCTGGGGCCAGCGCCTGATCCCGGTTACCGAGCTCGAGCGCTTCTTCCGCGAACACCTGGAGGCCCCGCGCGAGCCCGACCAACGGGGAATGGTCGGCCGGCCACCGTCGCTGCCGCGACAAGTCGTCGAGCGAATCCGCCTCCAGTTCGCGCGCGGCCGCAGCCTTGCCGACATCGCTCGCGCACTCAACGAGGACGGAGTCCCGACCGCCCACGGCGGCCGCCAATGGTGGCCGTCGACGGTTCGCGCGGTTCTGGTCCGATCAAGCCCACTGCCTTCCGCCGAGCTCAGCGACCGAGCAGCCTGAGGCCTCGCCGCTTCGGAGCGGATAAGCCGAGGACTGGACGGCGTGCGCCTACGGTGCTGATGATCGACGGGCTCGAGCTGCAGGGCCGCTGCTGCGTGATCGCGCTCGGAATCACCACCGAGGGCATAGGGATCCTATTCGTGATCGACGGCGAAGGGCCACCGACCAACACGAGTAGTAGTGGAACTTCAGTCCTGAAGAAGCAATAGCTTCGTCTTGTGGTCTCCGTACATCTCGATCCACGCATACGACACGCCGGCGTTGACAGAGAGCACTGAGTCGTCGGCCGGCTCCTCCGATCGCAGGTCGAAGCGTTCGAGTATGCGGGTCGGCTGCGCGCGGTCGAGCCGCAGGAGGACCGGCTCCTCGCTTAGCACGACCCAGAGCTCGTGGGCGCCGACGGCGAGGTCGTCGATCTGGTCGCTGCCCGTGGGGATGGTGAAACGCGTGACGGCGCCGGAGCCGAGGTCGACGTGGATCAGCACTCTCTCCTGTGCAGCCAGCTCGACCGCCCAAGCATCGTCCCCACTTGATTGCCAGAGGCGAGCGTCTTCGCCGCCGGGGACGCTGATGCGCCGACCCTTCACGGCACCACCGATGCCGACAAGCGCGCTATCTGCGACGACCCAGACGCCGTCGCGCGAAGCCAGGAGGTGTGAGCTTCTAGGCGCGCTGACGTCTCTGCGAGCGCCGCCGGTCGGCTCGTACACGGAGATCCGCCCGTTACACGACAACCAGAGCGTGCCAGCAGCAACGACGCCGGTGGGTTCCGCCGTCACGTCGCATGGCAGAGCGAGATTCTGTGTTCGAACGTCGTGCGTCGTTTCGTCGATGAACAACAACTGGCTCCCGTCGCCTGACAACGCCCACAGCTGCCCTCCACCAGTGACAATCAGCTGGAGCCACGAGTCGATGGGGACGCGCTGGACCAATAAGGTGTCGGGATCGACGGAGAAGAGGTTGCCACCGCTCTCCGTCGGTACGAGCGTCAGCACCCAGGTGCGTGCACGATCAGTCTCGACCTGCGCGATCCCGAGCGTGCGGAGCGCCGGCCAATCGACAACTCGCGGCTGCGAGCCCCCTTGCTCACCCTTGCCCCCGCATGCCGACGTCATCGTCAGGACCGCGGCCGCAACAATTGCCCAGCTAGTCGCTCGTCTGCGTGGCCCCCCCATGCTCACCAGAGATCGGCACGCCGCTTGATGCTCTTGATGCAGGCATCCCTCGAACCGAGCTTGTCGTCCTTGATCACTCCCATCTGACCCTTGACAAAGGCGTCATGGCCGCGGTTCCTGACGGCGAGGAAGCGCCCGGGTCCCCTCGTGCGCCGCACGGGGCAGGGGTTCATGGTGGCGATCAGCCAAAGCCGCGCGCTGTGGAGGCCAGAGCCGAGCCGCGCAGAGACGCGTTGTCCCTGGCCGGTTTTTTGGCGATCACGGCTCCGTCTGAGGGACTACTCGTCCTCGCGGACGCGGCCGTACTGGTCCGGAATCCAGCCCCAGCCCCAGATCGGCACGGGCATGTCGGGCGGAGTACCGTACTCCTCTTCGGGATCGACATCGATCGACTGCACCTCGCAGCGATGACGCCAGTCGTCGCCGAGGTCGAACACATACTCGAACGAGGTCCCCGCATCGAGGCTCAGGGAGGCGAGCGTCACGTCCGTGCTGTCCATCACCTCCGGTTCAAATTCGCTGCCGCCGAGCATGTACCGCTTCCCGTCACCGAGCTCGAACTGGTGAAGGTGTGAGTGATCCCAGCGCGCGAAGGAAACGTCGATCGCCTCAGCGAGCTCAGCGAGCGTGTGCGTCGGGGAGGCGATCATCACGCGGCCAGACGGATGGTCGAGCACAAGGTCGCGACCGGAGAGGAGCTCGACCTTGATCGAGAGCCAGCGCTTCCTAGCCACGCCGCCGCTCCGCCGCTGCCCACCAGTCTGGCCGCTCGCCCTCCGCGGTCAGGTGCTCGAGTGTCGCAGCAACCGTCTCGGCATACGCGCCCGAGCCGCCGCGGAAGCAGAACTTCCACAGCTCCTGCGTCGCCTTGTGGTAGCGATGGATGACCTCGTCGACGTCGTGGACGTCGAGCTCGCCCGCTCGGTACCTCTCGATCGCCTCGGCGACGTGCTCGACCAGACCTGCGAGCTCGGCCTCGTGGTAGGTGGCGACCAGCGTCCGGGCGACGCGCCTCGCCTCCGCGCCCGGGTCCTCGCGCGTCGCCATCGCGACGGAGCGTACCGCCCCGGCACGGCCCTCCCAAGCGGACGCCAGCCGACGTCGGCGGTTGCCGGCGGAGATGACTGCAGCGCCCTCCTAGAATGTCGCACGAACTGTCGCACGAGCGGACGGAGTGGGTGGGTTCGGCTCAACCATGCTGGTTTGCGTCCTTCGATCAGGCGCTTCCTAAACCGCGTGCGCTGGTTCGATTCCGGCCGGGGGCACTGACCCGTATGGTGGTCGAACCACGGGCAAATTGAAGAACGGGTAGATCTCGGCCGGCTGACGACCCGGATCTCGTGCACGAGGGCTTGGAGGAGGGCTTTGCAGGCGGGCGGGTCGCCGTCTGCGATGACCTGGGCGACGTGGGCTTGCAGGGCGTTGAAAAGATTCCGGTCGATGAGCGGTTCGTGTGGTGCGGGTGGTTGGTGCCGCGGAAGAAGATCTCGCCCAGGTAGGCGCGGTTTCTGAGGATCGTGAGAACAGCTTGCGGGTTGAACGGCTTGCCCTGTTTGGTGCGGTAGCCGCGCTTTGAGAGCCAGCGGCCGATCGTTTGCGCGCCTTCCAGCCGCTCGGCGTAGCGCTGAAAGATCTCGCGGACGACGGCCGCTTCGGCCGCGTCGACTTCGAGGAACTTGCGTTCGGGGTCGAGCGGCCCGGATGAACCAACGTGCTCAGGAACTGAATCTCGGCCTCAGGCAGCGCGCCGGCCGGCCGCGCCCGCGAAGGCGCGAACGCGCTCGCGTATCCCGGCCGTGTCGAGCCCGAGCTCGTGGTCGTGCTCCGCCGTCGTGCCGTAGCTCGTGATCGCACGTCGCGGCACGCCGATCGAGAGGAGGCGTGTCGGCCGGTGCGCGAGCGCCGCGGCTACCTGGCCCGCGAGCGTGCCCTCGAAGAAGGGCTCGACGACGACCACGTCCGGTGAGACGGTCTCGGCGGCTAGCGTAGCGGCGTCGAGCGGCAGGACGGTGGTCGCATAGAGGACGGTGGCGTCGATGCCGTCGAGCGCGGCGAGCGTCCGGTCGAGCATCGGGCCGACCGCGACGACGGTCAGCTCGGCGCCCCGACGCACGAGCGTCAGGCCGCTCGGGACGAGCTCGCGCGCCGCACCGTTCTCCGCCACGGTCGTCCGCACGTAGGTCGGGCGTCCGTTCGCGTGCTTGGCGCGCACGAGCGCGTGCGCCTCGGCCGCCGCCCCCGGGACGACGATCTCCATCCCCGGCACCGTCGAGAGCGCCGCCACGTCGCCGGGCGAATGATGCGTGAAGCCGGATGTCCCGTAGTCGTACGAGGCGCCCGTGCTCACGAAGAGGCCCTCGAGGCCCTGGTAGCCGAAGTCGAGCTTCACCTGCTCCAGCGCGCGCTCGGCGAGGAACGGGGCGATCGTGTGCACGACGGGCAGTAATCCCTCGAGCGCGAAGCCGGCGGCGACGCCGACCATCGACTGCTCCATGATCCCGACGTTCACTGCACGGCGCGGGTCGTGCCGGAACGCGGGCTCGAAGAGGTCTGTACTGATCTCGGCCAGGACGATCGCGACGCGCGGGTCCTCCTGGAACAGCTCGACCACGGCCTCCGCGGCCGCGCGGCGCATGGGCTCGCCGGCCATCAGGCGGCGATCCTCGCCACGACGGCGGTGGGGCGCTCGCCGCGCCGTCGGAACGACGACTCGAGGGCGTCGTGGTCGCGTCCGTCGACGGTCTCGGCATCCCAGCCGAACGCCGCGAGCTTCTCCTCGATGGATCCCATCGGGATGGTCCCGCTCTTGTTGTCGACGACCGCGAGCGTCAGGTTGCCGAGCTGCTTTGCGCCTGCGTGCAGGATCGCCTCCCAGTTCGAGCCCTCGTTCAGCTCGGCGTCGCCGGTGAGCACGACGACCCGCTGCTCGTCGAGTCCCTTCGCGCGCAGCGCGTACGCAACGCCGACTGCCATGGGCAGTCCGTGGCCGAGCGAGCCGGTCGACACCTCGACCCCTGGCACGTGGTTGTGGTCGGGATGGGCGCCGAGGATCCCGTCTCGCTGCAGGAAGCGGGTCAGCGCCTGGCGCGTGAAGAAGCCTTTGGCGGCAAGAACGGCGTAGAAGGCCATCGGGCCGTGGCCTTTGCTGAGCAGGAAGCGGTCGCGTCCCTCCCACTCCGGCTCGTCCGGCCGGTAGCGCAGGATTCGGTCGTAGAGCACCTGGAGCACGTCGAGCGTGGACGTGGCGCTCGACTCGTGTTTCTCGTCGCCCGTCTGGAGCGTCATCAGTTCCTGCAGCTCGTTGCGCTCTTCCATCGGTAGATGACAATATAGGTATCTGGCGATACAGTGTAAAACGTGAAACGCCAGGCGTTGCAGCTGAAGGCACTCGGACATCCGATCCGACTCGGGATCGCGCTCCGCCTCGCGGAAGAGGGCGGTACCTGCGCGTGCGACTTCGCGGGCATCTTCCACGTCAGCCAGCCGACCGTGAGCCAGCACCTCAAGGTGCTGCGCGAGGCGGGCCTTGTGCACACACGCCGCCAGGGGACGCAGATCCTCTATTCGCTCGAGCCGCGCGCCGTACGCGAGCTCGGCTCGCTACTCGGCTCGCTCGCCGCCTAAACCACGGTACTGAGCACGCGCTGGACGGCGTCGTTGCAGAAGCCGTTGGGTTCTACAGCGGGTTCGAGCGACTGTATGTTGCCCGCGGCCTCCGCGGCGCGCGCGCAAGGACGACACATTCACCCGCAACGATCCGTTGGTTCGGATTGTGTGAGGCTGGGAGC
>WNGA01018693.1_pt1 | contig 13096 bp, 8 predicted proteins | sample 5400061 | NCBI WGS metagenome assembly WNGA01 (sample SAMN13153366, study PRJNA577476) | soil metagenome | isolation source: 100 cm soil or saprolite under grassland replicate 2 | place: USA:California | collected 2016-06-15
CTCCTCTCCGTCTCGCCGTCGGGCGAGCTCGCGATCTCGCTCCGGGACCGATTTCTGGCCAGCCCGCTGGGCACGGGCACGCTCGCCACGGTGCCGCTCGGCGGCGGCGCGCCGCGATCGCTCGCCGAGTTCGTGGAGTTCGCGGATTGGACGCCCGACGGCAAGCAGCTCGCGGTCGTCCGGTTCCTCGAAGGCCGGAATCGGCTGGAGCTGCCGCTCGGGAAGGTCCTCTACAGCTCGGACCGCAGCCTAAGGGGTCCGCGCATCTCGCCGAAGGGGGATCGGGTCGCCGCGCTCGAGTCGGGCCAGGTGGGATTCTCCGTCGTGACCGTCGATCTGGCCGGAAAGAGCAAGACGCTGGCGGGACCGGGGATCCGGGGACAGGCTCTCACCTGGTCCTCTTCGGGGGAGGAGATCTGGTTCGACGACCGCGGCGAGCGCCAGTATCTTCTCCGGGCCGTGGATCTCTCGGGCCGCGCGCGCACGGTCGCGAGCTCTCCGGTCGGCCTGATAGCCCACGACATCGCCCGCGACGGCCGCGTCCTCGCGGAACGATTCGCTCTCGAGTCGGGCATCCTCGGGCTCGTTCCGGGACAGACGCATGAGCGCGAGCTCTCCTGGTTCGACGGATCGGAACCAGTCGGGCTGTCCGACGACGGCCGCCTGCTCCTGTTGAGCGAGACCGGGGACGCCGCGGGACGCGCCGGCGCCCACTATCTCCGCAAGACCGACGGCTCCCCCGCCGTCAAGCTCGGCGAGGGCGCGGCTTTGGATCTCTCGTCCGACGGCAAGTGGGTCCTCGCGCGCCCGACCGATTCGCCGAAGAAGCTGGTCCTCCAACCCACCGGGCCCGGCGCCTCGATTTCCATCGACCTGGGAGGCCTCGAGTCCGTGGGGAGCGCCGTCTTCTTCCCGGATGGCAAGCACCTGCTCGTCTCCGCGACCGAGCCCGGCAAGAAGCGAAACCTGTATGTTCAGGACATTCCCACCGGAAAGCCGCGCGCGATTTCTTCAAGGGGTTTGGACTTCAACGGCCACGCCATTTCTCCCGACGGCCACTGGGTCGCCGGGCACGGGGAGTTGACGGACGACCTCGTTCTCCTGCCCACGTCCGGCGGCGAGCCGCGCACGGTCGCCAACACGAAGGGGATCGATTTGATCTGCTGGAGCTCGGATGGAGGATCCCTCTTCGCCGTCGAGTCGGGCAGCATCCCCGCGCGGGTCGTGCGCATCGAGGTCGCGACCGGCCGCCGGGAGCCCTGGAAGACTCTGACGCCAACGCAGCTCGCGCGCGTCATCGGCATCGATACAGTCCTGATGACGCCGGACGGGCAGTGGTACGCGTACAGCACGGCGAGCTCGGGGATGTCCGACCTGTACCTCATCGACGGCCTGAAGTGACAGCGCGCCGCACGCGCGCTGTCATCCTGAGCGCCGTGAGGCGCGAAGGATCTCCATTTCTTGGAGTGAGCAGATCGTGACGCTGACGACCGGCTCGAGGCTCGGCCCCTACGAAATCCTCGGCCAGATCGGTGCCGGGGGTATGGGAGAGGTCTACAGGGCGCGGGACAGGAAGCTCGATCGGGACGTCGCGGTCAAGGTTCTCCCCGAGTCCGTCGCCGCGGATCCCGACGCGCTCGCGCGGTTCGAGCGCGAGGCGAAGGCCGTCGCGGCGTTGTCGCATCCGAACATTCTTGCGATCCATGACTTCGGGACGCACGAGGGGACGGTCTACGCCGTCACGGAGCTCCTGGAGGGCGAGACGCTGCGCGGGAAGCTCGATGCGGGCCGGATCGCACGGAAGCAGGCCGTGAACTACGCGCTGCAGGTCGCCAAGGGCCTTTCCGCTGCCCACGAGAAGGGCATCATCCACCGGGACCTGAAGCCCGAGAACCTCTTCGTCGGAAAAGACGGCCACCTCAAGATCCTCGATTTCGGCCTGGCGAAGCGCGAGGCGCCGGTTGCTCGTGGTGAGGAGACGAGCGCGCCGACAGTCTCGGGTCACACGGAACCGGGCACGGTGATGGGCACGGTCGGCTACATGTCGCCCGAGCAGGTGCGCGGGCGGCCCGCGGACCACCGCTCGGACATCTTCTCCTTCGGTGTGGTCCTCTACGAGATGTTGACCGGGCGCCGGGCCTTCCGGGGCGAAACGCCCGTCGAGACGATGCATGCGATCCTCAAGGAGGAGCCGCCGGGGCTTGCGGGATCGGCGTCGGCGATCTCGCCGGCCCTCGAGCGGATCGTGCGGCACTGCCTCGAGAAGAGCCCGGAGGAGCGCTTCCAGTCGGCGCGCGACATCGCGTTTGCTCTCGGTGAAGCGTCGAGCGGCTCCGCCGCGGCACCAGCCACGCCGGTGCCGCAACCCCCGCGCCCGCGCGCTTTTCGCCCTCTCCTGTGGGCTGCAGGCCTCGCCGGGCTCGCGGCGCTCGCTGCCGCGGTGCTCTGGCTGCGCCCCGGAGCACGATCGATTGACTCTCTGGCCGTGCTGCCGTTCGTCAACGCGGGAGGCGATCCCAATGCGGAGTACTTGAGCGACGGGATCACCGAGAGCCTGATCAACAGCGTGTCGCAGATTCCGGGGATCAAGGTCGTTTCCAGGTCGTCGGCCTTTCACTACAAGGGAAAAGACGTGGGCGCCAGGACCGTCGGGAGGGAGCTCGGCGTTCGCGCGGTGCTGACGGGGCGAATCGTCCAACGCGGGGACGGTCTCTCGATCCGCGCGGAGTTGGTGGACGCTCGCGATGATACGCACCTCTGGGGGGAGCAGTACAACCGAAGGCTCTCGGACATCCTCGCCGTGCAGGAGGAGATCGCCGGAGACATCTCCGGGAAGCTTCGGCAGCGCTTGACCGGGGAGGAGATGAAGCGGCTGACCAGGCGCTCCACCGAAAACCCGGAAGCCTACGGCTTGTATCTCAAGGGTCGTTACCACTGGAACAAGAGGACCGGGCAGGACCTCCAGAAGGGGATCGGGTACTTCCAACAGGCCATCGAAAAAGACCCGACGTACGCGCTGGCCTATGCCGGCCTGGCGGACTGCTACGCCGTTCTGTTCCTGTATGCCGGGCTTCCCTCGAGCGAGAATTTTCCGAAGGCGAAGGCCGCCGCTTCGAAGGCGCTCGAGATCGACGATACCCTGGCGCAGGCGCACGCGGCCCTGGCCTTTACACATGAGGTCTTTTACTGGGACTTCTCGGCCGCGGAGAAGGAATACAGGCGCGCGATCGAGCTCGACCCAAAGTATCCGACAGCGCATCACTGGTACAGCTTGTACCTGTCCGGGTTGGGCCGATACGAGCAGGCGATCGCGGAGGCAGAGCGCGCCTATGAGCTCGATCCGCTGTCGCCCATCATCAGCACCAACCGCGCTGTCGCCCTTGTCCGCGCCCGGCCGTGATGTTGGGATGGTTCAAGACGGCGGCGGCCAAGGAATCGTGCACCGGGACCTTGAAGCCCGAGAACCTCTTCGTAACGAAGGATGGCCGGATCAAGATCCTCGACTTCGGCCTGGCCAAGCTGATTCACACCAGGGAGGAGAGCCCGATCACCGCTCTTCCCACGGAGACGGGCACCGAACCCGGCGTGGTGCTCGGCACCTTGAGCTATATGTCGCCGGAACAGCCTCTGGATGGTTCCGATGTCGGGCGAGCACAAGCCAACGCCCTTCCTCCGGACCGAGTTCAACGAGACGAACGCCCTGTTCTCGCCCGACGGGCGATGGGTCGCTTACAACTCCGACGAATCCGGCACACCGGAGACCTACGTTCGACCCTTCCCGCCCGCGGGCGGGAAGTGGCAGATCTCGACTCAGGGGGGCGTCCAACCAGCGTGGAGGAGCGACGGGAAGGAGTCGTACTACCTCGCGCTCGACGGAAAGGTCATGGCAGTCGAGATCAAGCCCGGGGATGTCTGCGGCCGGTCTTCCCGTGCCGCTTTTCGATTCGGGGCTGCGGCCGGAAGGCCTCACGGAGTCCCGGAGCTCGTTCGTTGTCACTCCCGATGGGCAGCGTTTCCTCGTGAACATCAATGCCGAGGAAGCGGCGCGCGTCCCGATCACCGTGGTCGTCCACTGGACGGCAGAGTTGAAGAAGTAATGACGACGATCGGGGCGGGGAGATGTGATGTGTATAATACTCATGTGTATACACATTAACGGGAGAACCCCATGAGAACCAACATCGTCCTCGATGAAGAGCTGGTTGAAAGAGCCTTTGCCCTCACCGGAGTTCGGACGAAGAAAGACCTGGTCGATCTCGCTTTGAGGGAACTGGTTCGATCGCGCCAGCGGAAAGACCTGACCGACCTGGCCGGCAGGATTCGCTTCCGGTCCAATTTCGATCATAAGGCTCTGCGAGAGATGAAGCGTGGTCATCGTTGATACATCGTTGTGGGTGGACGTGTTCCGCGACGCATCGGGCTCGCGCCGTGACGCTCTGCGAGAAGCGTTGGGCGACGAGGAGACGGGTCTGACACGTTTTCACCAGCTCGAGATGCTCCAGGGTTGCCGGGATGAGAAGGAATGGGGCCTGTTGAAGACCTATCTGGAGACTCAGGATTACCTCGAGATGCGCGAGTCCTCCTGGCAGGATGCAGCGCGCACCTATTTCGATCTACGCCGCCAGGGCCGCACCGTTCGAAGCCCGATTGATTGCTGTATCGCGCAAGTTGCGCTGGATCATGACGCCACCCTTCTTCACAGAGACCGGGATTTCGAGGTCATCGCCGCTATCCGGCCTCTGCGTCAAGTACGCCTCCGTTGGTAGTCGCTCGATGAAGGTCTGATCGAGCGATGGAACTGACGGCAGGAAGCCGGCTGGGGCCGTATGAAATTCTGTCGCCGCTCGGCGCAGGCGGAATGGGGGAGGTGTACCGGGCGAGGGATCCGCGGCTCGGACGCGATGTTGCGATCAAGGTTCTGCCGGCGTCCTTTTCGGCCGACCCGGACCGATTGCGCCGCTTCGAGCAGGAGGCCCAGGCGGCGGGCGCGCTCAATCATCCCAACATCACGATCGTCTACGACATCGGGACGCATGAGAACGCGCCCTATGTCGTCCAGGAATTGCTCGAGGGCGAAACCTTGCGCATGGAGCTTTCCGGAGGCCGCTTCTCGCCGCGCAAGGCGATCGACTATGCGCTGCAGATCACCCAGGGCCTCGCGGCGGCGCACGACAAGGGAATCGTCCATCGGGACTTGAAGCCCGAGAACCTTTTCGTCACGAAGGAAGGCCGCGTCAAGATCCTCGACTTCGGATTGGCGACATCTGGCCGCTGTCCTCGCCGATCTCGTAGACCTGGCAGATGTTTGGGTGGTTGACGCCGGCAGCCGCGCGAGCCTCCCGTCTCATGCGTTCGACGCCCACGCACGTCGTTCTGCTTCCGAGCCGGCCCGCCCGGCGCAGGTCGGAGAGCCACAGATTCGTCTTCAGCGCCGCCGGCACGCGGTAGCCGCTCTCGCACCGCGAGGCGGGTCAACGGACGCGCGACGCTCCGCACACCCGACAGGTCCTTCGCCGTGGCCGCCTCGATTTCTTCGAGCATCTCGCGGGCGCTCGCCTAGCGGTCGCCCGGGCGCTTGGCGAGCGCCCGCCGGAGCGCCCGATCCAGGGCGATCCGCTCCGGGCAAACTCGAGCGCCCGGAGGGCGACGGGCTCATCGAGCAGGCCGAGGCCGGGCGCCGCGAGGCGATGCGCGTCCTCGAAGAGAACCGGGGCCAGGAGCTGCTCGGTCCCATCTGACGACCGCCAGGAGTTCTTCGCCGACGGGATGACGGAAGCGCTCATCTCGAACCTCGCCCGGGTCCGCTCGCTCCGAGTCATCTCGCGCACCTGGGTCATGCGTCACAAGGGGACGCGCAACTGTCCCCTTAGACGGGATCCCAACCCAGAGGTTCGTGAACTTCGGCAGGCACCTCGCCGGAGGCGCGCAGTGACAAGCGGATTCGTGATTGGTGATTTGTGATTTGTGATTTGTGATGGCGGCGGAAACGAGTCTCACGACGGAAAGAGATAGCGGCGCCGACGTAGAATCTCGCCAGGCTGACGATGACAATTTCCGCCGGGACGCGACTGGGCCCTTATGAGATCTTGTCGCCCCTCGGCGCGGGCGGGATGGGCGAGGTGTACCGGGCGCGGGACACGAAGCTCGACCGCGACACAGCCTTGAAGGTCCTGCCGGAGGAATTCTTCGAGGACCGGGACCGCGTCGCGCGGTTCGAACGGGAGGCGAAGGCGCTCGCGGCGTTGAACCATCCCGGCATCGCGGCGGTTTATTCCTTCGAGGCGGTAGGCGGCCGACACATCCTGGTCATGGAGCTCGTCGAGGGGGAAGGCCTGGACGCGCGGATCGCGCGCGGGGCGATTCCCTTCGAAGAAGCGCTCCCGATCGCGCGGCAGATCGCTGAAGCGCTCGAGGCTGCACACGAGAGGGGCATCATCCACCGGGACCTGAAGCCCGCCAACGTCATGATCACGCCCGACGGCCGGGTGAAGGTGCTCGACTTCGGGCTGGCGAAGGCGCTCGATGCGGATCCCGCTTCCGGCAGCTCGCCGCAGGTGACGCAGTCACCAACACTGACAGCGCGCGCGACGGCCGCAGGAGTGATCCTCGGGACGGCGGCCTACATGAGCCCGGAACAGGCGCGCGGCAGGAGCGTGGACAGGCGCACGGACATCTGGGCCTTCGGATGCCTCCTCTTCGAGATGCTTACGGGCAGACGCGTCTTCGAGGGAGAGACCGCGTCCGATGTCCTCGCCGCCGTGCTGCGCCAGGATGCCGACTTCGGCGCTCTCCCGGCGGACACGCCCGCTGGCGTCGCGCGCCTGCTGCGCCGCTGCCTGGTGCGAGATCCGCGAGCCCGGCTGCACGACGCCGGAGACGCGAGGCTGGAGATCGAGGACGCGTTCGCCTTGCCGGCGGAGCTCCCCTCTTCCCCGGGGCCCCCGAGAACCGCGGGAGCGCGGGCGCGGCGCTGGCTTCCGTGGCTCGTCGCGGCCGGAATGGCGGCTGTCGCGGTGATCTCGCTTCGCCGCGCTCCATCCGGCGCTCAGGATCCCGTCCATCTCTCGCTCACGATGCCCGAAGGCGTGAGCCTCGATCCCGACCCCCTCACGCAGGTACAACTCCTCGCGGTCTCGCCCGACGGCAAACGCATCGCTTTCCGCGGGAGAAGTGGAGACGCGCGCCGCATCTACCTGCGCGACCTGTCGCGCGAGGCCGCCGAGCCGGTATCCGGCACGGAGGGTGGCGACGACGCCTTCTTCTCGCCCGACGGCGAGTGGCTCGGCTTCGTGGCCGGAGACAAGCTGAAGAAAGTCGCGGTCCGCGGCGGGACGCCCATCGCTCTGGCGGGAGCCTCCCAGGTCCGCGGGTCCGCCTGGGGCGACGACGGCACGATCGTCTTCGCCCCGACCGTCAACTCGCCGCTCTTCCGCGTTCCGGCCGCCGGCGGAGAGCCGCGTTCCCTGACTGCGCTCGACGCCGCTGCCCGGGAGCGCACACACCGCTGGCCGGAGATCCTCCCCGGCGGGAAGACGGTCCTCTTCACGGTCGGCACGGAGGACAAGCCCGGCGATTACGACGAAGCGCGCATCGACGCGGTCTCGCTCGCGAGCGGGAGGAGACACGTCGTCTACCGCGGAGCGAGCCTCGCGCGCTACGCGCCTCCCGGCCAGCTGCTTCTCGCGCGCCACGGCGACCTGCTCGCAGTGCCGTTCGACGTGAAGACGGCGCAGGTGCAAGGTACTCCCGCGCCGGTGCTCCAGGGCGTGAGCGGGGACTCGCGCAGCGGGATTTCCTATTTCGGCGTCGCGAGGACGGGAGTGCTCGTCTATGCCTCGGGGATCGCCACGCAGAACGTCAACGAGGTCCTCTGGATCGACCGCGCAGGACGTCGCGAGCCGACCGGCATCCCGGCGGGGGCCTACAGCCAGATCGCCCTCTCTCCCGACGGGAAGAAGCTCGCCTACGGAGAAGGACCGGCCGGCGGGGCGCGAAGCGATATCTGGATCGCCGACCTCGTCCACGGCGGCCAGTTCCAGCTCACCTCCAATGGAAAAGCGCAGACTCCCTGCTGGACGCCCGACGGCGCGAGCGTCGTCTATTCTACGCCGACCGGAGACGCGATCGTGCGCCAGCGCGCCGACGGCAGCGGCGGCGCGGAGGTGCTGTGGAAGTCGCCCCGGCTCGTGCCGATCAGCGTGGACTCCTTCACGCCCGACGGCTCCGCGTTGATCTTCTCCATGACCGGCCTGCCGACCCGGGCGGACATATACCTCCTCCCGCTCTCGGGAGCGCGCGAGGCGCGCGCGCTGATCGCGACGCCCGGCGCCGAGGTCGTCGGCAAGATCTCGCTCGCGCAACGGAGGCTCCACGGCGCTCTGGTCGCGCGACGGCAAGGAGCTCTTCTTCGTCAACGGAGACCAGGTGTTCGCGACGCCGGTGAAGCTGGCGCCGGTCTTCTCGCCGGGCGATCCGCGCCCTCTTTTCCGCATCGCTCGCCCGAGCGCGCTCGAGTGGAGCGACATCTACGACGCCACGCCCGACGGCAAGCGCTTCATCGTCCTCGTCCAACAGAAAGACCCGAACAAGGCCGCGCGAATCGATGTCATCCTGAACTTCGGCAAACGCCTCGCCGGAGGGACACCGTGACAGCCGGGATTCGTGATTGATGATTTGTGATTTGTGATTGCGGCGGGGACGAGGCTCGCCCTGGAAAAGAGATAGCGGCGCCGGCGTAAAATCCCGCCAGGCTCATCATGACTATCTCCGCCGGGACGCGACTGGGCCCTTATGAGATCTTGTCGCCCCTCGGAGCGGGCGGGATGGGCGAGGTCTACCGGGCTCGGGACACGAGACTCGGGCGGGAAGTGGCGGTCAAGGTCCTGCCGGCCCACCGCGCACAGGATCCCGACGCGCTGGCGCGTCTCGAGCGCGAAGCCCAGGCTATCGCGGCGCTCTCACACCCGAACATTCTGGCCATCCATGATCTCGGCACGGACCAGGGCGTCTTCTACGTCGTGACGGAGTTGCTCGAAGGGGAGACGCTGCGAAGCCGGCTCGCGTCCTCCGCCCTTCCGTGGCGAAAAGCCGTCGAGATCGGAGCCGCGATCGCGGACGGACTGGCCGGCGCGCACCTGAAGGGGGTCATCCACAGGGACCTGAAGCCCGACAATATCTTCCTCACCCGGGACGGCCGCGTGAAGATCCTGGATTTCGGCCTCGCGCGGCTGGCGCCGGTGATGTCTCAACAGGACCAGACCTCCGCGCCGACCACGCCCCCGCAAACGGAGCCGGGAACGCTGATGGGCACCGTGGGATACATGTCCCCCGAACAGGCGCGCGGAGCTTCCGCGGACACCCGGAGCGACGTCTTTTCACTCGGGTGCGTGCTTTACGAGATGCTGACCGGACGCCGCGCCTTTTCCCGCCCCACAGCGCCCGAGACCCTGACCGCGATCTTGAACGAGGATCCACCCGACGTTTCGGAGTCCGGGAAACAAGTCCCCTCCGGATTGAACCGCCTCATCCGGCGCTGCCTCGAAAAGAACCCGGAGGAGCGGCTGCAGGCCGCCCGTGACCTCGCGTTTGACTTGCGATCGATCCTGAGCGACTCGGAGATTGACAAGGCCTCATCGGGCCAGAGCGAGATCGTCTCGGCGAAGAGCTCGGGCGCACCTCCCCGGCGCGCGGGAGAGGCAATGGAAAGTCCGTCGCCGATTCCATTCCGGGACGTGGCCTCGAGCTCCGTGGAGGCGCCGGATCGAACGAAACGAGCATTTCTCGTTGGTGCGCTTGCGGTCCTTGTTCTTCTCCTTATCACAGTCGGTCTTTTCGTCCGGCGGGCACGGGAGACCAGCCGGTTCCGGGCAATGGCGGCGCGCCTCGAATCCGCGGCCGCGGCCGGGCGTCTCGACGAAGTCTCCAGCCTGCTGCAAGAAAAGAACCTCGACCTCAATGACGAGCGTCTTGCTGCTCTGGCGAAGAGAGTCGCCGGGACGCTGTCAGTCACGAGCGATCCTGCCGGTGCGACGGTGGCCGTGACACGCGTACAGCCCCTTCCCGGATTTGGATCCCGCCGGGAGGTCACGCTCGGCCGCACGCCGATCACCGCGCGCCGCCTGGTCGCGGGCGAGTACCTCGTCCGCCTCTCCGCGGAGAGGATGAACGCTGTCGCCTTTCTGGAGCCGGTCGAGGCGGGAAGGGACCTGCGGGTCGTCCGGAAGCTGCTTGCATCCACTGCCGCCTCCGACGGCATGACTCTCATCGACGAAGGAGGATCCGCGGTCTCCTCTCAGGGGGACGCGGTCCCGGCCTTCCTGATGGACAGGGACGAGATCACCAACGCGCGTTTTCTCAGATTTGTCGCGGCGGGCGGCTACCGGGATCAGACCTTCTGGCCGGAGACCCTGATCGTGAAGGGCAAGCCGATGCCGTGGGCCGCGGCGTTGCGAGATTTCGTGGATCGAACCGGCCTTCCCGGCCCGCGCTCCTGGTCCGGAGGAACCTTCCCGGAAGGCAAGGGCGATCACCCGGTGGTCGGCGTGTCCTGGTACGAGGCAACCGCCTTCGGGCGCTGGCTTGGAAAGGAGCTCCCCACCCGGGAGCAGTGGTGGCGTGCTGCGCTCGGCGATACGCGTGGAGCATTCCCGTGGGGAAACGACGTGAAGACGGCGGAAATCCGCGCGAACTTCGGGCTGGTCGGGACCCGCCCGGTCGGGTCCTACCCTCTGGGCGTGAGCCCATTCGGCTGTTTCGACATGGCCGGAAACGTGCGGGAGTGGCTGCGCGACCCGGCGCCGGACGCCGCACTGCGCTCCGTTGTCGGCGGGTCGTGGGAGGATCCCGCCTACATGTTCGAGCCTTCTCACACCGAGGCATTCGATCCCGCGTTCGCAAACCACGCCATCGGGTTTCGCCTTGTCCGGCCTCTTCCCGGACGCTGATACAAAACGAGAGAGACTCTTCGAATGAAGTGCCTTCTTCGAATCGTTCTCCTGCTTCTGGTGGCCGGAGCCGCGGCTCAGCCCGCAACCGCAGAGGCGCCGGCCGCCGCCGACGCATGGCTTGCGCGGCCCGTTGACGATCAGACCTTTCAGACCTACTTGGATTTCTTCGCCTACGACAAGAAGCTGCCGTTGGACCTTCGCGTCATCGGCACGGAGGAGAAGGATGGTGTGAGGAGGGAGCATCTCTCGTTCCAGAGCACGCGAGGCGTCCGCGTCTACGCGCATTTCTATCGGGTCGCCGCCTCGGGCTCCCGGCAATGGCCGAGCGTGATCCTGCTGCACGGCGGCGGACCGGCGGGCAAGGACAATCCGGGAGCCCAGTTGATGGCCCCTCTCATCGCGCGCGCAGGCTCGAACGTGCTGGCGATCGACATGCAGAACTTCGGAGAGCGCAGCACCGACCTGCTGACGACGTTCACCGAGCAGGAGAAGCACGACCGTCTCTACAACCAGCCGCCGGTCTATCTGGCCTGGGTCACGCAAACGGTGAAAGACGTGAGCCGCGGCTACGACCTCCTGGTGGAACAGCGAGGCGCGGACGCCAGGCGGATCGCCCTGGTCGGGATGAGCCGCGGCGCCATCGTCGCGGCGATCGCGGGCGCTGCCGACCGCCGCTTAGCTGCCGTGGTCATGCTCTTCGGAGGCCATTTCGATGCTCTCGAGCGCGGACACATGCCCGCGGCCTGCCCCGCCAACTACATCGGCCGTATCAGTCCCCGCCCGCTGCTGATGATCAACGGCACCCACGACACCGACATGATCAAGGAAATCTCGGTCGAGCCGCTTCAACGCCTCGCCAGGCCACCCAAGTTGATTCTCTGGGCGGATACGGGTCATCAGTCGTCATTGACCGAGGAGCACCGCTCCGCCCTCCTGCGCTGGTTGCAGGAGAGCCTCAAGTAGTCCTCATCACCCGATCACCCGATCGCAGATCACCCGTTTCTTACAACTCTCAACTCTCAGCTTTTCTTGAGGCCGCGCGCGCGAGGAAGGCGGCGAGACCGACTAGGACGAGCAGGGTCAGGGCTTCACCGGTGGCGCCGGAGAGCCTCGGGGCCATGGCACGGGGCGCCACTCCGGCCGCGACGAGCGCGGCGACGAGCACGCCGGCCAGTCCCTCTCCGGCCACCAGCCCCGACGCGGCGAGGATGCCCGGATCGCCTTGTGCGCGCGCGTCTGCCCGGCGGCGCTGCACCCAGGCGCGAATGCATCCCCCGGCGTAGATCGGAGCCATCGAAGCGAGCGGGAGATAGACGCCGATCGCGAACGCGAGGCCGGAGACGCCGCAGAGCATCGCGGAGATCGCGAGGCCTCCCCCGGTCAGAACGAGCCCCCACGGCAGCGCGCCGGAGAGAACTCCCTCGATGATCGTCTTCATCAGCACCGCCTGGGGCGCGGGGATCTCCTTCGTGCCGAACTGGTACGCGCCCCCGAGCAGGAGGACCGTTCCCGCCACGCCCCAGCAGGCGAAAGCGGCTCCGATCAACTGTCCGAGCTGCTGCCGCGCCGGCGTGGCGCCGACCAGGTAGCCGGTCTTCAGGTCCTGAGAGATGTCCCCCGCTTTCGAGGCGGCGATGGCGACGATCGTTCCGACCGTCAGGACCGCCGCCTGCGCCGCGGGCTCCGTCCATCCGGCGGCGGCGAACACGGACGCCACGCCGAGAAGGGTGACCAGGGTGATGCCGGAGGTGGGCTGCGAGGAGACGCCCACGATTCCCACGATGCGCGCGGCGACCGTTACGAAGAGGAGGCCGAACAGGGCCACGCCGGCGGCGCACACCGCACGGGGAAGAGGCCCCATCCCTCCGGCGAAGACGCCCGGCACGAAGGCCGCGACCGCGATCACGAACAGGATTGCCCCGACGACGAATTGCCCGGACAGGTCGCGGTCCGTTGCGGCGCCCGACGCCGCTTCACTCCGCCTCTTCCGCGAGAGGCCGCGCATTGCCCCGGCGAACGCGCCTCCCATCGTCGGCAGGTTTTTGACGACCGTCAGCAGTCCGGCCACGGCCACGGCGCCCGCGCCGATGTACCGCACGTAGCGCGACCAGATGTCGGAGGCGCCCATCTTCGAGACCAGCCGAGCTGTC
>WNGA01009497.1_pt1 | contig 13095 bp, 18 predicted proteins | sample 5400061 | NCBI WGS metagenome assembly WNGA01 (sample SAMN13153366, study PRJNA577476) | soil metagenome | isolation source: 100 cm soil or saprolite under grassland replicate 2 | place: USA:California | collected 2016-06-15
GAGGCGATCTGGCGTGAGCGGATCGAGCCGTCTCATGACCTGATACTTGAGGCTGTCCTCGACAACGTCGAAGCCGCAGTCGCATCCGGCGACTGACGGTCCGGCTTCTTCCCGGGAAGATGACGGCGATTCAGGAGCCGTCGGCTGGGCGCTCATCTACCGTGGCTTGTCGGGTGGCTTGTCGGCGGCAGGCCACCGTCGGGCACACCGGGCGCGCTTCTGCCCTGCAACGGCAGCGACACGCTCGGCTCGCGGCCCGCGACAGCTCGCTGGTTGCCTGGAGTCGGCGTACGGGGTTAGGGGGGTCGAGACACATGAGGAGGCACCCCGTGCTGGGTCGTGTTGCTCATGACTGACGCGGTCGTCATCGGCGCGGGCCACAACGGGCTGGTCGCGGCCAACCTGCTGGCCGACGCCGGCTGGCAGGTGCAGGTCCTTGAGGCGACCGCCCAGCCCGGCGGGAGCGTGCGCAGCGCGGAGGAGCTGACCGCCCCCGCGTTCCGCAACGACGTGTTCAGCGCCTTCTACGCGCTCGGGGCCGCCTCGCCGATCCTGCGGCGGCTCCGGCTCGCCGACTACGGCCTGGAGTGGGTTCACGCTCCCCTGGTAGTCGCCCACCCGCACGCCGACGGCCGCTGCGCGGTGCTGTCACGCGACCTGCACGAGACAGCCGCGTCGCTTGAGGCGTTCGCCCCCGGAGACGGCGCAGCATGGGAGCGGCTGTACCGCCGCTGGCAGCGCATCGGCGGTCCGGTGCTGTCGGCCCTGTTCTCCATGTTCCCGCCCGTACGCGCCGGCCTTAGGTTGGCCACCCGCCTGCCACCGCGCGAGCTGCTGCGCTTGACGCGGTTCGCGCTGCTGCCGGTTCGCCGGCTCGCCGAGGAGGAGTTCCGAGGCGCCGGCGGCGGGCTGCTGCTGGGCGGCAACGCACTGCACGCCGACATCGGACCCGAGGCGCCTGGCAGCGGCTTCCTCGGCTGGCTGCTGTGCAGCCTGGGCCAGGAAGTCGGGTATCCGGCGGTGAAGGGCGGCGCCGGCCAGCTGGCGGCAGCGCTGGTGCGCCGGCTGGAGTCGCGAGGCGGCAGGGTGGTCTGCAATGCCCCCGTCAGAACCCTGGAGATCCGCGGCGGCCGCGCTGTGGCGGTGCGCACAGCCGACGGCCAGGTCATGCCGGCCGGTCGGGCCGTGATCGGCGCCGTCGACGCCATCACGCTGTACCGGCACCTCATCGGCGAGGACCACCTCCCGCCCTCCGTGGTCGATGACCTGCAGCGCTTCCAGTTCGACAACGCCACCGTCAAGGTCGACTGGGCCCTGGACGGAGGCGTGCCGTGGACTGCCGCCGCCGCCCGTCGGGCCGGCACCGTCCACCTGGCCGACTCCATGGACGAGCTCACCATGTACAACGCCCAGCTGGCCTGCGGGATGATCCCGGCCAAGCCCCTGATCGTGGTCGGGCAGATGACCACGACGGACCCCTCCCGATCCCCGCCGGGCACCGAGACGCTGTGGGCCTACGCCCACGTGCCCCAGAGTGTCCGCGGCGACGCCGCCGGCTCGCTCACCGGTGCTTGGACGCCGGCCGAGGTCGAGGAGTTCGCCGACCGGATCGAGGCCAGGATCGAGGCCAACGCTCCCGGCTTCCGCGGCCGCATCCTGGCCCGCCACGTTCTCGGCCCGCCGGCGATGCAGCAGCTCAACCCCAGCCTAGTCCACGGCGCCGTCAACGTCGGCACCGCCCAGCTCTACCAGCAGCTGATCTTCCGACCCACGCCCGCCCTCGGCCGGCCGACCACCCCGGTGGCCAACGTCTACCTGGCCTCGGGGTCCGCCCACCCCGGCGGCGGGGTCCACGGCGCCCCCGGCGCCAATGCCGCCACCCTGGCCATCCGCCGCGACCGCCGCCGCCGCTGGACCAGCCCGGCCAGCCGCCGACCGGCGGCGGCGGGACCGCCAGAGGATGCGTCCGACGATGCCGCTCAAGCGCCGACGTAGGACCGGTCCGGGCCACCGCTTGTGGACCCGCGAGCGTCTGCTGGCCCACGACCTCGTGACGTTGAAGGTCCTCGACCGGCCTTACGCCAGCGTGCGGTTGTCACTCCTTGCCAACACTGACTCGGGCGCTGCGCGTGCTACCTGCTGCGCGCGGCGAGAACCCTCCTGACACAGGAGACGCCATGACCATCCGCAACGTCCACGATCGGCTCACTGCTCGACCAGCTCGCCAGCCCTGCCGACTCGCTGTGGCCACACGACCGCTGGCCGCCAATGGGGACCCGATGCGCACCCGCCTCGACAGTTGGTTGCTCAGCGCACGCAATGACTCCTTGATGGCCTGGATTTGCCGTCGCCGTCGCGCGTCCAGGTCATCACTTGTTCTCATCGCTTCCATATTATATGGTTTCCGTATCTTCTGGCCTACGGAAAGCAGTGTAGTGGGGGAGCGGTCCCCGACCAGACGAAGGGACGTGTCCTTCATGGATGCGACGGATGTGTTGGATATCGCTCTCTGGAGCGCCCAAGGGTTCCTTGCCCTCTTCTTCCTCGCGGCCGGCGCCCCGAAGGTCCTTGGCCGCGGCATAGAGAAATGGACCGGGTTCTCCGAGCTGCCCCGTTCTCAGGTGGTCTTCACTGGCTTCGCGGAGGTCCTCGGCGCTGCTGGTCTGGTCCTGCCCGTGGCAACTGGCGTCCTGCCGTGGTTGACCCCGCTGGCTGCCGTCGGCCTCGCCATCATCAGCCTGATGGCCGCCGGGTTCCACGTGCGCGCCGACGAACGCCTCAACGTCGCCGAGACAGGGCTCTTGGCCGGCATCGCCGCCGCGGTCGCGATCGGCCGTTGGGACCTCGTCACCGTTGGCGCCGACGTTTCGCCGTGGGTCCTGGTCGCGGCCCTGGCCCTGCTGGTACCGGCGGCCATCATCAACGTCATCGTCCTCTGGAAGCGACCTGCAAGGAATGGGCAACCAATTCCCGACGAGACCAGCAGAGCCGTCGTAACTTCGGGCGAAGCGCGTGACCAGAGGTTGTGCTCGTAACCGGCGGCGAAGGGATTGACGTCGGCGACCGGCTGGTAGGAGTCTCTTCCCGGTCGAACCGTGAACGACACCGACAGCGAGCTGGTGCCGGTCGCCTCCGGTTGTGTCTCGATGGCCAGTAGATCCTCCAGACGCGCCGCATGGCGGTATTCGCACGCGTTGGCGACGATCACGAGGTCGACTCCTGTCGATCGGAGCTGGCGGTAGCCGTTGCGTGCTGATCGAGCCAGTCGAGGAACGCATCCTCGAAGTACCGGCGGCATGCAGCATTCCTTGGGCGTCGCAGTGCCGTGGTCGTACCCGTAGCCGCGACACCGATGCGTGAACCTCGTTCATGAGCATCCTTCGAGGTCAGGTTGAGCGGGCGGCGAGCAGGAGCTGGGCGACCTGGACCGCGATGGCCTGGTGGTCGATCGCGTCCGGGTCCAGCGCGGCGTGCAGGGCGATCCCGTCGGCGAGTGCCAGCAGCAGCGCTGCCATAGGGTCGGGCTCGACCCAGTCCGGTAGCAGGCCGTCGTCCTTCTGGTCCTGGATCTGGTCGCGCAGCAGCGCGCGCAGCTCGCCAAGCAGCTCGTGGATGCCGCGCCGCAGCACGTCGTCGCGAGGAGCGCGGACGAGCGCCTCGAAGTAGGCGGGCAGCAGGTCACGTGCCTCACCGAAGGACCGCTGCAGCAGCGCGATCGCCTCGAGCGCCTTGGCGGCGGGGTCCCCGTCGGTGCTCAGGGCCCGCTTGGCGGGCTCCAGCCACTGCCGGACCGCGTGCAGCAGGGCCCGCGCCACCAGCTCGTCCTTGGAGCCGAAGTGGTAGGTGATGGCGGCGAGGTTCACGCCAGCGGCCGCGGCGATGTCTCGGGAGGTCGTGCCTGCGACCCCGCGCTCACGCAGGCGCTTCAGCGTGCCCTCAAGCAGCCGTGCCTCGGTCGCGGCGGATCTGGGGTCGATCGCCGCCTCCTTCCATTCTCAAACATATGTATCATACATTTGTATGAATATCTGATCTCAGAGGCTAGGATGGATGCAGCCCCAACCCCCCGCAGGATCGTAGCCCCACCCGTCGCCGTCTTCGGCATCGTCGTCAACACCTTTGGTTGCCTTCGCCTTCGGCGGCCTGCACCTGCTGCTGGCAGCGCCACCTCTACGCACGGTCACCTGGCCGGGCGCGGTCGCGCTCGCGACCGCCTACGCGGTGCCCGGCGTGCTGGCCGTGGTGGCACTGCGCAGCCAGCGGCCGGCTGCGCTGCTCGGCGCTGGCCTTCTCGGCCTGCCGTTGGCGTTCACGGCGCTGTCAGGGGTCTCGCTGGTCCTGCTAGCGCCAGCGGTCTGCTACCTGATCGGCTACGCGGCCTGGACGGCCCAGCCACCCCTGCGGGCGGGCGCAGCCGCCGGGATCGCCGCCATCGTCGCTGCCGGGATCGCCGCGCTGGTCCTGTCGTTCGCCTCCCCGATCGGCCAGCCCAGAGAGTACTGCTACTCCTGGACCGAGGACCCCACGGGCCACCGAACCTACAGCCCGGCACGCCCGGATGACTCCGGTGAGCCGGGGCAGCAGTCCGGGTCCGGCCCGGCCACGCCTGGCGTGGCCGCACGAGGCCAGGGCTGCACCAGCGACGTGGTCACCACGCCCGAGGCAGCGCTGGGCCTCGGCGCCGCCGCGGTCGCAATCGCCGTGAGCCTGCGGCTGCCCCAAATCACACGGTAGAAGGGAGGACAGGATGAGAGTGATCATCACCGGCGGGACCGGTCTGACTGGTCGAGCGCCCGCCGGCAGTCTGGCCAGCGATGGCCACCAGATCATCGTCCTCAGCCGCGATCCGGCATCCTGAGCGGCGTGGCATCCATGGCCGCACGTGCCGAGGAGTTCGAGGGGCAGCGGTCACGGCTGTTCTCGATCGCCTACCGCATGCTCGGCTCAGCCAGCGACGCCGAGGACGTCGTGCAGGAGGCGTTCGTGCGCTACGAGCGCGCCCGCGCGCAGCGCGAGCGCTATGTCGGCCCATGGCCGCCGGAGCCGGTGCTGACCACCGACGGGACCCTCGGGCCGCTGGAGACCGCCGAGCAGCGCGACCTGGTATCGCTGGCGTTCCTGCTGCTGCTCGAGCGCCTGAGCCCCAGAGAGCGGGCAGTGTTCGTGCTGCGCGAGGCGTTCGCCTACGAGCACCGCGAGGTCGCCGAGATCCTCGGCGCCACCGAGGCGACGTGCCGGCAGCTCCACCGTCGCGCGCGCCAGCATCTGGCCGAACGGCAGCCGCGCTTCGGCAGCTCACCGCAACGGCAGCGCCTCCTAGTCGAGCGGTTCGTCGCCGCAGCGCAGGATGGGGACCTGCAAGGTCTGGAGGCGGTTCTCATCGAGGACGCGACCATCTGGTCGGACGGCGGCGGCACGGTGACCGCAGCCCGGCGTCCGGTCGTGGGCCGCGCACCGGTCGCTCGCCTCGCCGTGGGCGTCGCGGCCCAAGGCGCGCGCGCGCCGCAAGCGGCGATGGCGTTCGGCGAGGTCAACGGCCAGCCCGCGGTGCTGGCATGGACTGGCGGGCTCCTGCAGGGCACGTTCGTGTTCGACGTCGCGGGCGAACGCATCTCGGCGATCCGGGCGATCCTCAACCCCGGCAAGCTCGCGTACCTGCGGCGCCAGCTCGGAACCACAGCACCTGCCCCCATCCCGTGGCGGTAGCGGTCACGCGCCGGGGGCCTGGCTCGTCCCCCTTGATGAGAGTCCGTAACCAAGGAGGGTCGAGTTGCAGCCGATACTTGTGACCGGCGGCACCGGCACGCTCGGGCGGCCGCTGGTACAGGCACTGACCGGCGCCGGGAACCCGGTCCGCGTGCTCAGCCGCCGGCCCCCTGCGAAGGTCGATGGACCGGCGGTGGAATGGGCCGTCGGCGACCTCGGGACCGGCGAGGGGATCACGGAGGCGGTCGAAGGCGTCCGCGCGATCGTGCACTGCGCCACCAGCCAGCGAACGAGGGAGGTGGATGTCGGCGGCACCCTCCGGCTGCTCGACGCCGCCAGGCGCGCCGGGTCGCCGCACCTGGTCTACATCTCGATCGTCGGATCGACCGGGTCCCGTTCCGCTACTACCAGGCCAAGCTCCAGGCGGAGCAGCTGATCGGGGATTCAGGGCTGCCGTGGACGACCCAGTTCCACGATCTGATCCTCAAGGCACTGCATTTGCTTGCCCACCCGCCCGTCCTGCTGCTGCCGCGCGGTTTCGAGTTCCAGCCGGTCGAGGTGGACGAGGTGGCAGAGCGGCTCGTCACCCTGGTGCTGGGCGAGCCGGCGGGGCGGGTTCTTGATATGGGCGGCCCACAGGTGCTGACCGTCCAGGAGCTGGCCCGCGGTTACCTGCGGGCGGCCAGACGGCAGCGGCCGATCGTCGCCGTGTCCCTGCCCGGCGCCGCCGCCCGCGGCTTCCGGGAAGGCGGGCACCTCTGCCCCGGGCACGCCGACGGCAAGCGGACCTGAGCCGAGTTCCTCACCGACCGCTTCCGGGAAGACCGATAGCCATGCGCGCGCCGGGAGTCTCACGCACGATGCTGTGGCTGCTCACCGCCGAGCTGGTGCTGACCGGTGGCTGGGCGCTCGCGGCGCCCGAGTCGTTCTTCGACAACTTCCCCGGCGCCGGCCACCGATGGACGGCGATGCTGCCACCCTACAACGAGCACCTCACCCGCGACGTCGGTAGCCTGTGGCTCGGCCTCGCGGTGGTCACCGCCGCGGCGGCGCTGACCCTCGAACGCCGGCTCGTGCTGGTCACCGCGCTGGCCTGGCTGGTCTATGCGACGCCGCACCTGGCTTTCCACCTCGCCCACCTGGAGGGCTTCAGCACCGTCCTCGACACCGCCGCCCTCCTGGCTTTCCTCGATCGACAGCGGTGAGCGTCCGGCCTGACGGACTTCTCGAGGAGGTCGTCGTCGCGCTTCACCATGGCGCCAAGCTGCTCTTCTGTCGGCAGCCTCACGTGGCCATCCATCAACCTCGGCTTCGGTTGATGCGCTTCACCGCGTAGCGCAGCAGGTCGGGCACCGCTCGGCGATGGATGATGGAGACCGCCGGCCATACGAGTGCCGCCATCGGCTTGTCGTAGCGTACGAACGTGGCGAAGGACACGTGCCCTTCATCGACGTGGAAGACGATATGAGCGGTCATGAACCATGAGCTCGCCTCAATCCTGACCCAACCGTCGCCACGATCGGCGATCTTCCACCCGGCGAGGTGCTCCGGGGACGGCCGCGACTCGAGACGCAGGCCGCAGAGAACGCGCCAGGCGACCAAGCGACCCCAAGGGGGCACTCCTTCGACCGCGGCACGGGCCCACTGCTCCGGCGACTTGTCCGTGGCCCCACTCGCAGCCGCGGTGAAAAAGTCGACGTAGTCGGGGCTGTCCATCGTGCTGAGGGAGAGGATCGCATCGGGAACGTTGTGCTGTTGAACGACTGTCGGCACGATTTTCTCCTAGGTGTTCAGCCAGCACAGGACGATGATGACGATGTAGGGCGCCAACACCGGAATCCTGAGCAGATCGGATGGCCTCTTGCGGGTCATCCAAGCAAGCAGCAGTGCCGCGGCGGCATAGGCCGCGCCGACCAGGAAGACGACCGCGCCGCGCCCGTCGGCGGGCGCGCGCTGAGCGAGCGCGATGAGGACCACGCCCGTGGTGGTCAGCATCAGACTGAGCGCGTGCCATGTGAACCGGACGAGCCCGCGCGTGTACGCGCCGTCGCCGAACCGTGTGGGTAGGAAGTTGCGAGGGAGGCGGTCGAGCACCAGCCGACCAGTCAGCGTGTGACCTGCTGCGAGCACGAGACACAGCGACCCGGCGACCACCAATCCGACGTTCATACGCCTCGCTCCTAACCGGCCGGTCCCGTACGACTGGCTGCACGCGTGCCCGTCCTGTAACCTACACACATGTATGTATGTGATGCAACATGACGCCGGTAGCGACCTCGGGGCCCGGTCGGCTAACCCAGGCCGCTCGGCGCGCGCGGACGCGGAGCGCGCTGTTGGAGGCCGCGGCGCGGGGACTGTCCCGCGACGGGTACGCCAACCTGGTGCTGGAGCGAGTCGCACGCGAGGCCGGCTATACCCGCGGAGCGCTGTATCACCTGTTCGCCAACAAAGAGGACCTGGCGCTGGCGGTCGTGGGATGGGTCGAGGAGACCTGGTTTGCTGAGGTGGGCCATCTGCTCGCCGATGACACCGACCCGGTCGGCGCGCTCGTAGCGCTGGCGCGGGGACACGCCGTCTACTGCCGCCGCGACGTGGCCCGCGTCATGATGAACCTCGCGGTCGAATTCAGCGGGCAGGAGCATCCGGTTGGGCGTGCGGTCGAGAGCGTCGGGCGTCGGATCGTCGCCGACTGCACCCGGCTCATCAGCGCGGGTCGTCGGAGCGGAGCGATCCCGCCAGGGCCGCGGCCTCGACTGCTGGCAGCCGCCTTTCTCGGCGCGCTGGACGGGCTCATGATCCACCTCTCGGGGCAAACACGTTTCGACGTCCTGCTCGCCGAAAGAGTGGTCCGAGGTGTGCTCGGGCTGCCGCCAATGCCAGCCTCGACGGGATCCTTGTAGCGATGAAGGCTTCGATGCCCCACTCCCGACCGAAGGTCGCCATCCGTGGCGTCGCGCAACGGACCCGGGAGACCACCGAGAGCCTGCGCTCCCTCGACGATGCTGCGCTTCGGTCGCCAAGCCTGCTGCCTGGCTGGTCCCGTCTGACGGTCGCGTGCCATCTGCGTTTCGGTGCCGAGGCGCTGCTGCCCATGACGCGGGACGCCCTGGCTGGAAAAGAGACAGCCTACTACCCGCAAGGCCGCGAGCGGCAACGGCCAGCCGGCTGCTGGAACCGACCGGCGATCAGGCTTGGCTCGTCCGCGTAGAAGGGACGGTCGTCTCATCGTCACCAGCAAACGTCGGGACCATCAGCGACGTCACGCTCAGAGCCAGCAGCGGGGATCTGCTCGGCCGGCCTGCGGTGGTCCCAGTCGACGTGAGCGTGACCGCGAACTCGCCGAGGCACCTGGGCGCGACGGGATGGGGTGATCTGGCTGCTCGGCCCAGCATGACGGAGGGCGCGGCGGCTGGCCTGCAGGCCGCTAGCGAAGGAGACCTCGCTGAGCATGCCGGGAGCGGCGACCATGTCACCGGCCAAGAACACCCCGCCGCCGCAGTCGATTTGGGGCCGGTCCCTCCAAGTCCGACCAGGGAGATCCAGCGCGCCCGAGCGGCCGTTGGCGAGCCCCTGCCGCCGCCAGGTCTGGCGCCCGCGCCACCCGGCATAGCCGAGGTCCAGCATCCGCTCAAGGCGTTGGAGCCCGTCGGCAGACGACTCACCCGGCCGCAGCGGCATCTGCGCCTGCACCAGCGAGTGGCCCGCTGGCGCTGTGGTGGGGTCGGGTGCGGAGTAGCGTTCGGCCCAGCCGGCCTCGTCGAGGTCGGAGATCGCGAACGCGTCGCCGCGCCAGCGGCGCAGACCCAGGTCCAGCAGCAGCGCCCGGCCGCTGTCCCAGTGCAGCGAATCATCACTCAGCAGCAGTCGGGCCGCCGGCAGCGAGGTCGCCACGATCACCGGCGGCTCGGGCAGCCGGTCGACGCGGCTGCCCAGTTCGATGGTGACGCCGAGCTCGCGGGCGCGGGCCTCCATCCGGGCCAGCATTGCCCCCCAGCCGCCACAAACGTAGCGGGCCGCGGGGGGCAGCCCGCCGAACACCCGCCGCATCCGCTCCCACACAAACGCCGCCGACAACCGGCCCGGGTCGGCGTCGAAGGTGGCCACTCCCATCAGGTTGGACGCCGCCCGGGCGGCCTCCTCGCCGTAGCGGGCCGCCACCCAACCGTAGAAGTCCCGGTCCACTGGAGCGACGCGGCTCTTGTCTGCGAGCAGGCGCACGATGCCGGCGTGGGGCAGGCGCCGCAGCCTGCCCTGCCGGCGGAAGCGGAAGGCGGCCAGCGCACTGACCGGCGTGCGAGCCGCCGGGCCGATCAGGTCCCGCTCGGTCAGCCAGTCCCACAAGGGCCCGTTGTCATACAGCACGTGGGGGCCGTCCTGGGCGATGTACGGCGGGCCGCCGGGACGGGCCCGTCCGCCAAGGCTCTGGTGGGCTTCGTACAGGTGCACCCCGGCGCCCGCCTCGGCGCTGGCGATGGCGGCCACCAGGCCGGCCAGCCCGCCTCCGACTATAGTGAGCTGTCTCATGCCACAGACTCCTTGGATATCGCTGCCGTCGTTCAGGAGAGGGGGGGAACCGCAGGAAGGTTCCGAGCCTCTTCAGGCTGTGGAGCTCGAGGAACTGGTCCGCGCGGCCCAGCGGGGCGACCCGCTGGCCATGGCTGCGCTGGTGCGCGCCGTGGCGCCTTACGTCGGGCGGATCTGCGGCTCGATCGCGCTCCACGACGGCGACGACGCGATGCAGGAGACGATGATTCAGCTGCTCAAGCACCTGCGGTCGCTTCGCGAGCCGGCCGCGCTGCAGGGCTGGGTGCGGCGCATCGCGGTGCGGGAGGCGCTCCGGCTGGCCCAGGCCCGCGCCCGGCAGGTCCTGGTCGAGCAGGTCGCCGAGCGGGCGACCGAGGACAGGGCCGAACTGCGCCTGGAGGTCGTCGAGACCTTGCGGCGGCTCAGTCCCGACCAGCGGGCCGTGCTGGTCCTGCGGGACCTGGAAGGGTTCTCGGAGGCGGAGGCTGCGGCGTTGCTGCGGATCAAGGTCGGCACTGGCAAGTCGCGGCTGCACCGCGCCCGCCGCGCCTTCCGCGACCGGTGGCAGCCATGACCGAGTGGCCGACCGCACGGCTGGACCCGGTCCGTCAGCTCCGGATCCTGGCCGAGGTCCTGCCGGGCGTGGGCCTGGTCGAGCGCGTCCTGAACGCCCCCTATGAGCGGGTGTGGTCGTTCCTTGCGGACCTGGAGCGCAGCGTCCCCGCGTTCGATCCGATGGTGCGCTCGCTGCGAGTCCTGTCCCGCGAGGGGGAGCGCCTCACCGTAGCGACGTGGATGCCGCACTTGCCGATCCCGTTGCGCTTCGAGGTCGAGCTGCGCGACGGCTGGTGCCTGATGCGCTCGCGCCTCTACCTGGTCGGGATGGCCGCCGTGCCACTGGGGGATCAGACCCGCTACGCCCACCTGGAAGGGCTCCCGGTCCGCGGGCTGCCGGTCCGGCGTCCGCTGCGGCCGCTGCGGCCGCTGTTCCGCCGCATCGTCGACGGCGACGTCGACGGCATCAGCCGCGCCCTAGAGCCGCTCCCGCCTGCGCGATGACAGCCGAGACCATGACGACGAAGTCGTCGGCGTTGCGGATGAGACGCCAGTTCGCCAAGCCGGCCTGCTTGCGTTTGGCCCGCTGGTAGTCGCAGGGTCCACACGCTCGACCCGATGGTGCGCACGATGGGCGCTCATCCTACGCTTGGCACCATGACTGCGAGGTATGACCGCATCGGCAGGACCTACGCGACGACCCGGCAACCCGACCCACGGATCGCCGCCCGCATCGACGTGGCGCTCGGCTCAGCGCGTACGGTCGTGAACGTCGGCGCTGGGACCGGCTCCTACGAGCCTTTCCCAGCCCGTAAGGTCGTGGCCGTCGAACCATCGGCGGTGATGATCGCCCAGCGGCCGCCCGGCTCGGCGCCTGTCGTCCAGGCCACAGCCGAAGCGCTTCCCTTCCCCGATGGGGCGTTCGACGCTGCGCTCGCCGTCCTGACGATCCACCATTGGAGCGACGTGGAGGCCGGCGTCGCGGAGTTGCACCGCGTCGCCGGCCGCATCGTGGTGTTCACGTTCGACGCGGACGCGCAGCGGCGCTACTGGCTGTTCGACGAGTACCTGCCGGATGTCGCCGACATCGAGCTTCAGTGCACTATCACACCGGCCCGGCTCGCCGAGCTGCTCGGCGGGGCCGCGGTCACGGCCGTCCCGATCTCGCGAGACTGCACGGACGGCTTCATGTGTGCGTGGTGGCGCCGGCCCGCGGCCTACCTCGATCCGCACGTGCGTGCGGGCATCTCGACCCTCGCGTCGCTCGACGCCACGGACGGCCTGCGGGCGCTCGAAGCGGATCTACGCACAGGCGCATGGCACGAGCGCCACGTGGACCTGCTCACGCTCGATGAGCTCGAGTGCGGCTACCGCCTGATCGTGATTTAGCAGTCTCAGCCAGGCTGCGCCCCGGCCCGACTGGGCGACCAGGCGATGCACCGTATCGCCGACTATCTGGTCGACCACCTTGCCGAGATTGCGGCGCCGAGTAGGTCGGGTGACTTCACCTGCCGCGCGCACCACTGATCCGCGGCTCAGGGGGCGATGAACGGCTCCCGCATCACCGGATCGCACCAGCGGTCCTCCGGCGCACGCTTGTCGGCGTCCGGATCATCGGCCGCCGGCACGTCATCAGCCGGTCACATGGCAGCGGCATGGACGACGCCCCATCCCAGGGTGCGTCCTGGGGAAAGGTCACGTGCAGCGGCGGGCGGCTGCCGCCAGATCCGTCAAGAACCGCTGGTGCCAGAGGTGGCCACGACCGCGGCGATCTGGTCGTCCACCGGCTCGCCGCCGGGCAGCTCGGCGCGCCCGTCGCGGTCCAGCAGGTGGGTGGGGCGCAGCGCCGCCAGCGTCCGCCGCAACGCCGCGGCGGGCGCGGCCGGGTCCAGCGGCAGCACCGCCTCCCCCGCCTCCCAGGCGCGCACCACCGCCAGCGCGGCGTCGGCGCGCGGCAGCGCGACCGCCAGCAGCGGCCACGCGCCGGCCTGGCATGGTCGGAGAGCGGGCATGGTGCTGCTGGTCCCAAGCGACCGCGCCGCCAACCGGGCCAGGCACAGGGAGGCTATCGACGCGGTGGCCGCGCCTACGCCGCGGCCACGCCCACACCGTGACGTGCGCTGGCGCCGCGGTCCGCCCGGGGGGCGTCAGGAACCGCGAGGGCCGCGGGCCCTGACAACCACGCCACGCCCGCGCGGGGCCGACCTATGGTCCGGTGAGCACCTCCAGCATCGCCTGGAGCTTGCTGGCGGTCTCGTCCCACTCGGCGTCCGGGTCGGAGCCGGCGACGATGCCCGCGCCGGCGAGCAG
>WNGA01009498.1_pt1 | contig 13094 bp, 8 predicted proteins | sample 5400061 | NCBI WGS metagenome assembly WNGA01 (sample SAMN13153366, study PRJNA577476) | soil metagenome | isolation source: 100 cm soil or saprolite under grassland replicate 2 | place: USA:California | collected 2016-06-15
TGGCGCTCGACCTCGTCAGCCGGCAGCCGTACTCACACGTCCAGGCGCCTTTCACGATCATGCCCTTCTGGAACGCACGGGGGGATGCGCCCGGTGGCGTGTTCAGCAATGGCGCGGGGGCCCTGTGCGATCCGCCTACTTCGCAGACCGCGTGTGTCGGGATCAAGTGGCCGTGGACCTGGTCGGCCTACGACCGGCAGCTCGCGCTGGCACGGATCGCCTGGCACGGCACGCTGCTTGAGAGCAGGCGTGACCATTCGGGCTTGGGCTACATGCGGAACCGCTACTACGACCCGAAGAGCGGGCGTTTCACGCAGGAAGATCCCCTCGGCCTCGCCGGCGGGCTCAACCTCTATGGCTTCGCGGGCGGCGATCCTGTCAACTTCAGCGATCCGTTTGGGCTGTGCCCGATTGAAAACAGGGGAAACTGCACACAGGCGGACGTTGGATCGACAGCAATCGCCGCGGCCCAGCCATGCAATATCTCATGCAGAGAGGAGCAGGAGTGGACGCCTGAGAACACGTCGCCTGGATTGATCGACCCGGTTGCGATCGGTGCTGGTGGACTTGCTGGCGGGGTTGACGCGCTTCTGGCCGGCAGCGCCGAGAGGAGTTTGGCGGGGAGCGGTGCGCGAATCCTCGCGAACAAGGCGAGAGGCGACGTCTTCCGAGATGAGATCGCTGCACAATTTGAAAGGGGGGGGTACCAGGTCGAGAAAGAAGTTGTTAAGCGCACTCCTTTCGGGGCGCGTCGAATAGACATCGAAGTGAGCAGGGGAGGCAAAGTTCTCGGTGGTATTGAGACGAAGTCTGGTGCGTCGCGATACACGCCTTGGCAAATGGCAAAGGATGCGTGGCTGAAGCTCTCAGGCTACATTGTCCAACTAGTCAGAGGCCAATGACGGTTACCGTGGATGCTCAGTCTCAGTTCAGCGAGGCCTTAACGCGAGTGTTCGCACCCGCCCTGCGTCAGGCCGGGTTTTCCCGGAAAGGGAAGACATTCTATTTGCAGGAGCAGGGCAACTGGGGTCTGGTTGACTTCCAGAAGAGTACAAAGAGCACAGCGGACCAGGTGTTGTTCACGGTGAATCTCGGCGTCGCTTCAAGCCGACTCCTGCGTTTTTATGCGGGCGGGCAGGACGTCGGTCAGCCCGCTCTGGATCAATGCCATTGGCGACAGCGAATCGGCGCTTTGCTTCCTCACCCGGAGGACAAGTGGTGGCCGATCGGTGTGACCTCAGATGTGGATACCGTCACTCACGAGGTAGGCGATTTGCTGATTCGTTCGGGGATCCCTACCATTCGAGAGAACATCGGTGACGAACGGCTGCGTGACACGTGGTTGAGCGGTGCCTCTCCCGGACTCACTGATATTCAGCGACTAATGCACCTGACAGTTCTCCTTCAGGCGATTGGTCCGGCGGAACAGTTGGATAGAATCCTGCAGGAGCTGCAGCGGGTGAGTTCGGGCAAGCCGACCGCTTCGCTGGTGAAAAGTCATCTTCGACAGCTTCGGGAGGCCGGGACTAGGGCGACGCTAGACGGTTTCACGTCCTGAGGGGCCGTCACAGGAGTGTCGGGGACGGGAGCTTACCGGTTCTGAGACCTCTCGTTGAGCCGGATTCGGCGGGTTGTCCACGGGACGGGTCGCAGATACTCACTCGCGCTCGGCGCGCATAATGGGCCCATCAGGCGCACGGGCCCTCGGCCCGGTCGCGCTGAAGCCACAGCATGACTGAGGGTTAATGTTACCTGGGGCCGCGGGCTCCTGATGCGGAGCGCGCCGGCCCGCTCCCACTCGCGCGGCGGAAGCCGCGCGCCGATCTCTCGCTCCACTCCCCCTCGAAAGTGCACGTCCGGGTCGAGAGCAGTTTTTACGACCAAACGCGGAGACACCCAAGCAGCTAAACAAAGAAGCGGCCTGCACCTGCGGCGCTCGGGCGTGCGACCGCACGTCCGATCAGGAGTCTCACGCAGGAAGACCCCCTCGGCCTCGCCGGCGGGCTCAACCTGCACGGCTTCGCTGAGGGTGACCCCGTAAACTTCAGCGACCCGTTTGCGCTCTGCGCTTCGGGGGCGGATGGGAGTGGTGGCGACGGCGGGGGCGAAGGTGGCGCTTCGCAACAGCAGGAGGAGCCTAAGACAGAGTGTCAACAACTGGCCGACCGAGCTGGTCAGATCGCAGGCTCCGTGGAGTCGGTTGGCGATTTCGCCGAGCAGTTCGGCAACCAGATCGCGGGCGTCTCTTGCTCAGCACCGCGCGGCCGAAGCTGCGAGAGTTCGGGTGCAGGGCGTGCTTGGTACCCCGGCCTTGCAGGCGTGCGGTGTCACTCCGGAAGATCGGCCCGTTACCCGTGTAACGATGTGGAACGCGCCCGACGGTGGCGTGGTTCTCCAGGAACCTCTCCAAGCTCGCAGCTGGAGTGCGCAATTGACGTTCTACGCTGGTCGATGGAACCCTGAGTCGGTTCTCGGCAGCAAGATAATAGAGCGCTGCTGACAAGCCGCTTGGGGGGGTCGGAGGTAGGCTGTTCACGGTTCACGAGTTCGCTGGGCGGCGCGAACGCGGACTGAACGCGCGAACGGCGACGGCTCACGCGGTCGGGCAACCCGTTGCGCGGCAACACGGTTGGTTGGGCGGTCGGCGGCATGCGGCGTGCGAACTGTAGGAGGCGACCCCCGCCTCGGAGTCGCCTGTGCTCGCTCGCCTCCTGCGTGCGCTTCACGTCGCCCTCGCTGTGTCCGGGCTGACGCTCGCCTCCAGCCTGCCGGCTGCGGCGCAGCAGCCGAAGTCCAAGCCGCCCGACACGACTCGCGCAGCAGTGACCCCGCAACAGCCCGCCTGTACGGTTGATTGTGGCGGCGGTGGGGGCGGAGGGGGCTCAGGGTACAACGTCAGCGTGACGCCCGACGGGGCGTGGACCCCCACCCGCCCGCCGTACACCGGGGGCTGGACCGCGAGCTTCACGGTGCAGAACACCGGGACCACGTCGAACACGTTCGCTATGTCGTGTGGCGGATTGACCACCAACGTCACCTGCACCGCGCTGAGCCCGACGAGTGTGTCCCTGCTCGCCGGGGCGTCCAGGACGGTCACCACGACCTACAGCGTTGGCGAGGCGGGGACTGGCGGCCTGCGCCTGCAGGCGGTCGGGACGAGCGCCCTCGACGCGGGCTACTACAACGTGCCGGTGAAGCCCCCGTATGGCGTGGCGGTGACGCCCGACGGCGCGAGCACGCCCGAGCGCCTGGCGAACACGGGAGGCTACAGCGCGACCTTCACCGTCCAGAACAGCGGCAGTGAGTCCAACACCTACACGCTCTCCTGCGGTGGCTCGCCGAACGTGACGTGCACGGGGCTCAGTGCCACGAGCGTGCCGCTCGCGACCGGGGCGTCGGCGACGGTCACGGCGACCTACAGTGTGGGGGCGCCGGGGAGCGGGACGCTCACGCTGACCGCGGTGGGGACAAGCGCGAGCGACGGCGGGTCGTACACGGTGCCGGTGGTCTCCTACGGCGTCGCGGTCACGCCCGACGGCGCCACGACGGCGACGCGGGCGCAGAACGCCGCCGGCTATGCCGAGGTGTTCACCGTCCGGAACACCGGGAGCAAGAGCAACACCTACACCTTGAGTTGCGCCGGGGCCGCGCCGGTGACGTGCACCGGCACCACGCCGACCAGCCTCACCCTCGCCGGAGGAGCGACCAGCTCGGTCACGGCTTCGTACTCCACGGGGCCCGCAGGAACCGGCCGCCTCACGCTCGCGGCCGCCGGCACCCAGGCGAGCGACACCGGATTCTTCTCCGTCCCCGTGGTCGCGCCGCCCGCCGTGACGCCAGACGGGCAGGCGGTGGTCGCATTGGCCAACGCGTCGAATAGCCAGCGGTTCACGGTGCAGAATCCCAACACATCCAGCGCCACCTACACGCTGACGGCGAGCTGCGCCGGTACGGCCACGGGTTGCACGGTTTCCCCAGCGTCAATCACGGTCGCCCCGGGCGACTCCAGTCCCGCGGACGTCGCCTACCAGACGGGAAATCTTGGCTCGACCGGTTCCGTGAGCGTCACCGCGACCCTGAGCACCGAAGCGTCGGTGAAGGATTCCGGCTGGGTGACCGTGAGCTTGGGCACGGCCCAGGCGCCCAGCGTGGACGTGGCAAGCGTGAACCCGGGCGCCCTCGTCGAGCGCGATGTCTGTCTCACGATCGCCGCCGGGGCGGCGGCGGCGTATGAGTGCGGCGACCTGCGGATCGTGCACCCACTGCCGACCACCCGCACTCTCAACAAGGCTCGCACGCCGACGCTGCTCTACAACAGCCAGCAGGCGCACCCGTACCCGCTCGTGGCCGCGAACGTGACGCTGGCGAGCGGGTCGGCGAGGCCCGACAGCGTGGTAGCGACCCTGCGTTTTGGGACCGTGGTAAAGAAGCAGCAGAGCTGGAGAGGCAGTAACTGGGGCTCCGGGGCCACGCGCCGCATCGTGGTCGGCTACGACGGCCTGGCGGACACGACGGGCATCTACAGCTACACGCTCGAGGTCGTCAACTGGTACAACACGAACAGCCGCCTGACCACCGTGACCGGTCAGCTGCCCATCGTGAACCGCAAGGCCAGCCCCTTCGGGGCCGGTTGGTGGCTCGCAGGGCTCGAGCGGCTCAACGTGGCGGACATGCGCTGGGTGGGCGGGGACGGGAGCGTGCGGCAGTATCAGCTCGTGACGACCAGTGTGTGGGGGGCTCCAAACGTGGACCGGCCCGACACACTCAAGTGGGACGGCACGAACTACGTGCGGATCCTGCCCCACGGCGTCCGGGTCAAGTTCGACGCGCAGGGCCGGCATGTTGCTACCGTGAACCGGCTGGGCCATCGGACCACGTTCAATTACATCGGCACGAGCGACACGCTCGCGACCATTGTGCTCCCTCCCACCGGGCTCGCGTATCAGTTCAGCTATGTGAGCGCCACTCGCTGGGTCGTCACGGCGCCCTCACTGCCCCAGCAAACGCGCGCCGACACCGGTACCCTCTCCGCCGGCCGCCTGATGGCGATCCGCGGCCCCGATACGTCGCGGGTGAGTTTCACCTATGCGTCAGGAAATGACTCGAACCTCGTCTGGTCCCGCACCGATCGTCGCGGTTACAGGACCACGTACAGCTACAATGCCGGAAACAGGCTCATTCAGTCGAGCCTGGACATGGGCGTCGGACAAACCGCGATCGTGCGCCAGTGGCGTCCCGTGGAAACGCTCGGCTATCCGCCTGCGACTGCCCAGGCCGTCGACACCGCACTCGCCTACGCGCGCTACGACGGGCCGCGCCTGCCGAGCGACGTCGGGGACACGACGCTCTTCTGGGTGGATCGTTTCGGCGCGCCGCGGCGCATCCGCGACGCCCTCGGCAACGACACCCGGCTGACGCGCGACCAGAATTGGCCGGCGGCGGTGACGCGGGTGCGGTACCCGAACGGCCGGATCGTCGGCGCCGTGTACGACAGCGCGCGCGCGGATCTGCTCGCGACCACGGACTCGAGCAACGTGCAGAACGGCCGCTATGCGACGACCACGTACCGCTGGGATCCGACCTGGGATTTCGTGACCGCGATCCTCCCCCCCGAGAACGACAGCATAGCGATGGCGTACGACCCGGCGACCGGGAACCGCATCTGGCAGCAGGACGCCCGCGGAGCCTCCAGCCGAGTGAACTTCTCCTACAACACCAGCGGTCCCGCCAGCGGCCTCCTCAGCTCTCTCCGCACACCGTCCGGCGGGTCCTCCTCGTTCTTCTATGACGCGCTCGGCAACCTCGACAGCACGCAGACGCCGAAGGGGTTCTGGAGCGTCGCGCAGAAGGATGCGATCGGGCGGGACGTGCTGCAGGTGTCCCCAGTCGACAGCTCACAGACCGTCAAGGACACGACGCGGTTGTACTACGATGCGTTCGACCGCGACACGTTGAGCCGGAGCGTCGGACCCAGGGTCACGATCCACTTCTATTACACGTTCAACGCGGTGATCGGCCGCACGTTCACCGCGGCCGCCGAGACCGTCACCGTCCGCAAGGTGTATGATCCGAACGGGAATCTGCTGCAGCTGTGGCGCAAAGCCACCCCCGACATCAACGGCATCGGTTGGGGGGAGACGGAGTTTGTGTACGACAGAGCCGGCCGCAAGACGATCGAGATCACCTCCGACACGGGGACCACGACGGCGGCCGATACGACTGCCTACGACCCGGCTGGGAACGCAGTGGCCTGGCACACGCGCCGCAGCTCGAGCGGGCAGCCGGTCGTGGACTCGACGATCTACGATCCCCTCAATCGCGTCAGCAAGCGCATCACCGGCGTGACCCGGTGGTACAAGTGGGAGCCCGACGCGGTGAACCGATGGATCTTCCCGCGCTACAGCACGCCCTACTCGCTCGGGCCCGACACCGCGACGTTCCGCTACCTCGGCCCGGACACCGCCACGTTCAGCTACGATGCGATGGGCAACCTCGTCGCGGCGAAGAACGCGGACGCGCTGGTGGAGCGCGGCTACAACCGCAACGGCGCGCTCGCGGCGGACACGCTCAAGATCCGGACCTATGCGCCGCTCGCCGGGGGTGGCGACACCACGAGCCACGTCTACGTCCTAAGCTACGACTACGACCTCGACGGACGGCGGATAGCCCTCCACCACCCGGCCAACGTCGCTCCGCTCGTGAGCGGGGCGCCGCGGACGTTGCAGCAATACACCTACACGGTGAACGGCGAGCTCGCCACCGTGACCGACGTGCTCGGGAACCAATTCCGCTGGCACTACGACGTGGAGGGGCGGCCCGACACGTTGTATTTCCCGCCCGGGGCTTCCCAACCTTCGGGCCACATCTACGATGCGCGGCAGTACGACACCGACGGCCGGCTCGTCACGCGGCTGGACTATGACGATCTGTTCTCCGGTACCGACAGCGGGTTCGGCCGGTCGGCCATTCACGCCGACACGCTCTGGTACGATGGTCGCAGCAAGGCTCTCCTGGTTGGCGGGACCGACCACCGCTTCTACCACGGGTATACGGCGCTCGGTAACATCGCCCGCTCGGCGATCGAGAACCTCGGTCCCGAGACCGCGAACGAGCAGGGTTATGCTCCCGACGCTCTCGGCAATAACCGGCGGACCTGGAGCAGCACGAGTCCGTCCCTGGCGGGTCCCGACAGCACGAGCACGGTGCTGGCGGACAGCTTCTACGCGCACACGGGGCGCTTCTGGCAATACTGGCCCGGTGTGTCCGCGTGCTTCTCGTGCCCGATCCACGATCTGATCGTACGCTACGACTCGGCAGGCAACCGCTACCGTGAGATCAAGCTAGAGAACAACCCCAACGGCCTGTTGCAGGAGGCGATGCAAACGTACTTCGACGCGGCGAACCGGATCCGCGTCGCCGATCGCCGCTCCTGCGTCGTCCCGCCGTCGGGGAATACCTGCAACTACGGCCTCGGCGTCGGATACGCGTTCAACGGCACGTTCGAGGAGTACCGCTACGACGCGCTCGGCCGGCGGGTGCTGGTACGTTCGCGCGCCGACACGACCTGCCAGGTGCAGGGGGTGTGCGAAAGTGCGATCAAGCGCTTCATCTACGATGGGGATCAAGTGCTGTACGAGATCCGCCAGCCGGGGAGCGATTCGCTGGCGACGACGTTGCTCGAGCGAGACACCGCCTCGATCTACACGAGCAACCACGGATTCGGGCGCGTGGTCTACACGCACGGCCCGGGGATCGATCATCCACTGGACGTGATTCGGATGGGTTATAGCGCCACCTGGCCCATGCCGATCGCGCTGATCTTGCACTATACCTGGCGTGACGTGCCGGATGTGGGGTCGTTCGACAACGGAGCCGCGAAGCGGTGTCACCCCAACACGACGCCGTCGGACTGCGTGCTGCCGAGCTGGGCGGCCTACAACCGGGGGGCGTATCTTGAGGACAACTACCCGCAGCAGTACACCCCGGCGCCGATCTGGTTCGGGGATCTGGCCGAGATGAAGCGCGATGCCACGGGGCAGCTGTACATGCGAAACCGGTCCTTCGATCCCGCGACGGGCCACTTCACGCAGGAAGATCCCCTCGGCCTCGCCGGCGGGCTCAACGTGTACGGGTTCGCGGGGGGAGATCCGGTCAATTTCAGCGATCCGTTTGGGTTGAAGGCGGACACCAACATCGTTTATGACGTCAAGGGTGATGAACTGTCTCGCAGCGGCACAGACCCGAAGAACAACTACTTCCTGAGCCTGGACGGTGGGGCGTATGGGCTCGACTACGGCTTGGAACCTGGCAACACGGCGTACGAGCTTCATACGGATCCCGGTGCGCTGGACCGAGAGGCCGTCCACCTTGCAGGTCAGGCTCCGGCTTACGGGAACCTTACCTCGATCGGCTTACACTCGCTGCCCGGCGGCAGGCTGGACTTCAAGACCAGGTTGAACGACAGGTCCTTGTGGAATGCCGGTGGGGGTCTGTATGTCCACAAGCACGCGGTCGGAAACGCCGCCTGGGGAAATTACATGGCACGACGCGGATACGGTCTGGGCACCGCTCTCAGGGGCGCTGCCGGTCAAGGGCTCACACGGGGAGGCGAAGATCCGCTTGATCAGCTCATGATCACGCGCGGGTACAACTTGTGGCCGCAGTGACGGCGATGAGGTCCGACGGTGGGAGGGCCTGGAGGTGATGAACGCCGACTCTCGAGAGCTCGATCATGGGATCAAGATTGGTCTCTGGACCGGCTGGGTGTGTTTGCTCTTGCTGTACGGGGTCGCGGCACCCACCACCGAGTTTAGGGCACGCCTATCGTTCCTCCTGCAGGTGAATGGAGAGACGTTCGGGGCGACCCTGGTGCTGAGTCTCGCTGGGGTTGGAGCTGTGGTTCTCGGGATCACCCGAACCTGGTCCGCGCGAGCTCTCGGCGGCACCGTCATCAGCTCTTTAGGAATGGTGTTGCTGTTGACAGCCCTCAGCGAATGGCACGCGATTCCTGAGCTTCCGAGTGTCGCAAGCCGCTGGATCGTGGCAGCGACGGCGATGACTTTGGGCGTATGTGGTCTCGTATGGGAATCTCGACGCTACCGTGCTTATCGCCAAGGTCGGATCGGCGCCAAGACCGCGGATGGCGCCGTCGCGGAATGACTGATTGATCCGGAGTCCGGGTCGGCGACGTCGCAGCCGGGCAACAACCGCGTTGTGCCGCTGATGGACCCACTCCCCTCGCTCTCGCTTGGTGCGCATGAGGGGCCTGTCGTCGCGATCTCTTTTCGCTCATCGCGCAGCATGTGCGACACGCCCCCTCAAGATGCACATCGGGGCTCAGAGCACGTTTTACGACCAAATGCCGAGAGACCGGAGCAGCTAAAGACAGAAGCGGCCGTCACCTGCGAATGGCCGGTGGCTACGATTTCACGTCGATCAGGAGTCTCACGCAGGAAGACCCCGTTGGGCTCGCGGGCGGGCTCAACCTCTACGGCTTCGCCAAAGGCGACCCGGTCAATTTCAGTGACCCGTTCGGGCTGTGCAGCAAAGAAGACGGGTGGACGAACTGCAAGACCTGGACGACAGCTGACGCTCGCACAGTATTTACGCAGTTGGGGCAGATGGCGCCCGCCATCAACCGCGAAGTTGCCACGTTCGTTCCGAAGAACATGGCGGGCGGCGCTCGGCGGGTTGGCCGTTGGGAAGGCAGTTGGGGTAGTCGCCGCGTCGATCGAGGCAGACGTCGCGACGGGTGCGGGCGGGAGTAGAGTTGGGCAGTTGGTAGGCAGAGGCTATCCAACGAAGCTCAACAGCGCGGGGCAAACGCAGCCGTACAACCCCGTGAATGGACAATATCTGAGTCCGTCGGCGAATCCTGGCCTTAGGCTTTCGCCGGTAGCTCAGGTTTCATCAGGATTCGGACAAGGCTATGCTAGCGCTGTAACCGGCGGTATGGTGCCTGATGCAGTCACCAACTTGCAAGCTTGGGCGCAGGTTCTAGGGCACATGGTAGGGAGTATTGCTCCGTGATGCATCATTGGCTGATTGCTCTAATCGGCGCGGTGGTGGGTGTCGGACTTTTCCTGTGGTGGTACGGGCAACGGCCGTACCGCTACAAAAACATCCAGCGCAACAAGTTGGCGCGGTTTCTGGAAACACTGCTGCATCGTGGTTACCAAGGTGGCCTATTGATCCTCGAGACGAAGAGATCGGGACCGGAGCGTAAGTTTCTGCAATTCTCGAAGTATATCGGGCAAGACGGCCGCGCCGGCCTTGAGTTCGGCTTTCCGCTCGCAGTCTGGTCGAGGCCTTACTACGACGTTTTGCGCAAAGAGCTGGAGGCCGAAGGTATTCGGTTTCAGCTTCACGACACCGGCCGACAGGATACGTTACAGTTCCTGGTCGTCGATATCGGACCAGACGTAGCACTCGCTCAACGGGTCGCGGATCTCGCTGTTCACACTGTATTCGGAAGCACACACTCGAGCTTTCAAGCGTTCTACCAGAACGTGAGCCCGCGAGCAGAGAGAATTGGACGCTAGGTGCCCAGGCACTTGCGTGATCCGAGAGTGGGACAAGTCTGTGCGGAGGGCTGACGACCGGCGGCTGACGACACCGCCAGGTGGAACCTTACGTGATCCCTAGACGTCAGGGCCGCAGCTCATGGTGTCCAGAGTCGCACGCGTGCGTAATTCACTGTCACGCGCGTTCGTTTGTTTCGTCTGCATCTTCACCGCGGGCTGCCGATCGCCGAGACCACCAGAGGCTTCGCAGTGGGTAGTGATCGGCTCAAGCGCGGATGTGGCGGTCAGTCTGGATACCGAGCGGGTGCGCGTCGATAGCGTTGGAGCGCGAGTGTGGCTCCGATTTGATTACGCGCGGCCTCAGAGGGTCTCGGATTCAACTCGGCAGTTCACTCGCAGTGAGATTGAAGAATACCTCGACTGTCAGAAAGAGCGCGTGCGCGACATCGAGATGCAGGTGTTCGACTCCACCGTCCGAGTGGGTCGCCGAATCTCGGATTCGTCCTCTTGGGTCCCGTTCCGTCGGCACCCTGCGAGCGATGTGTACTTCAAGCTCGCTTGTGAGGAGCTTCGGCGGTCCGGCAAGCTGACGTCCACGTATGCCAACGCAGGCCTATACGGTTCTCCGCCCGTCGGGCCGAGATTGACGGCGCCGGCACCGATCCCAGGGAGCTGGATGCACTGCGCCGCGCCTACGCCAGTGTGACCGGATGGGAGCGCGAGCAGATCGGTTGGACGATCAATATGATCGAGCGCCGCGACGCGGAACGGCGCTAATCGCCCCTCTCGAGACCTGCACTGTCTCCGTAGCCTGGAGGGTATCTCGATCTGCACCGACTTCCGAATGCCGTGGCGCCCCCGGGAGCGCGATCCTCGGCGCCGACCGGCCCTAGCTCCCCCGCTTCTCCGCGAACAACTCCGCCCGCGCGTCGGACAGCCGGTCCAGCCCGTCGGGCACCTGGGTCGCCCAGAGGTGCAGCGCCTCGTCCGCGGCGCGGACGTCGCCCGCCTGGAACAGCGCCTGGGCGTTGAGCCACAGGGCTTCGGCGCCGCCGCCCGCCGCGTGGGCGCGGGCGAAGCGCGCCGCCGCTTCCTGGTAGCGGCCGGCGCGGCGGTACAGATCGCCCGCCGCGATCGCCGCATCGGGGCGCTCTTCGAAGGTGAGTACCTGCTCGTACGCCGCCAGCGCCTCGTCCTGGCGGAACACCATCTGGCACGCCTCGCCGAGCAGCATCCACGCGTCGGGATTCTCGGGAAACCGCTCGACCGCTTCCTGCGCCGCCGCGAGCGCGCCCCAGCGGTCCTCGATGGCGCGCCGCAGGCGTACCAAGGCGGGGTAGGACTCCGCGAAGGCGGGCGCCAGCGCGCAGCCGAGTTGCAGCCAGAAGTCGGCGCGCTTCGGAGCGTGGCGCTGGCAGGCGGCGGCCCGCCGGACGGCGAACCGGGCGAGCGCGGAGCGCAGGGAGCGGAGCATGATAGATTGCAACCAATCTATGTCACGTCGTCCGGGCCCGCCGGATTCCGCGGCTGCGCGTCCCCCCCGCCCCGCCCGCCCCCTTGCGCGCCGGCGCATCGCGGTCACCCGCGCCCGCGCGCAGGCGGGCGAGTTGGTGCGGGCGCTCGAGGCGCTGGGAGCGGAGGTCGTCGCCGCGCCGGCGATCCGCATCGAACCGCTCGCCGACCTCGAGCCGCTCCGCGCCGCGCTCGCCCAGCTCTCCCGCTACGCCTGGTTGGTGTTCACGAGCCGCAACACCGTCGAGATCGTGTGCGATCGGCTCCCCGAGTGGGGACTCGCCGCGCGCGACCTGGCACACGTAGCCGTGGCGGCGATCGGGCCGGCGACGGCAGAGGCGTTGGCACGGTACGGCGTCACGCCGAAACTCGTCCCGCGGAAATACGTCGCCGAAGCGGTCGTCGCGGCGCTTGGCGAGCGCGGCGACCTGCGCGGGAAACGGGTGCTCCTGCCCCGGGCGCGCGAGGCGCGCGACGCGCTCCCCGAGGGGCTGCGGGGACTCGGCGCGGTCGTAGACGTGATCCCAGTCTACGAGACCGTCCGGGAGACGGGAGACGGGGGCGAGCTCGCGGCGGCGATCTCCGCCGGGAAGATCGACGCGGTCACGTTCACGTCGTCTTCCACGGTACGGCACTTCGTGGACCTGGTGGGGCGCGCAGCCGCGACGTCGGGCCGGTTCGCCGCGGCGGTCATCGGGCCCGTCACGGCCGCGACCGCTCGGGAGCTCGGGATCGCCGTCGCGGTCGAAGCGGACGAGTACACGGTGCCCGGGCTCGTGGAGGCGCTGGTGAGGTACTTCGGGGACGAGGGACGGGGGACGGGGGACGGGTGACGGGCGCGTTGAAGCTCGGGACGCGCGGGAGCAAGCTCGCGCTGTGGCAGGCGGAGTGGGTGCAGGCCGCGTTGGCGCGGCACGGGACCGCGGCCGAGCTGGTGGTCATCGAGACGCGCGGCGACGCCGACGTGGACCGGCCGCTGCACGAGCTCGAGGGCAAGGGGTTCTTCACCAAGGAGATCGAGGAAGCGCTGCTCGACGGCCGCATCGACGTGGCGGTGCA
>WNGA01009500.1_pt1 | contig 13094 bp, 9 predicted proteins | sample 5400061 | NCBI WGS metagenome assembly WNGA01 (sample SAMN13153366, study PRJNA577476) | soil metagenome | isolation source: 100 cm soil or saprolite under grassland replicate 2 | place: USA:California | collected 2016-06-15
TACGGTCACGTCGAGCGCGGTCGTCGGCTCGTCGGCGATCAGCAGATCCGGGTCACAGGAGAGTGCCATCGCGATCATCGCGCGCTGCCGCATACCGCCGGAGAACTGGTGCGGGTAGTCGTCGACCCGCCGTTCCGGACGCGGGATGCCCACCCGGCCGAGCAGGTCGATCGCGTGCTTGCGGGCGACCGCCTTGGAGACCTTGTTGTGGATCCGGTACGCCTCGATGATCTGCGAACCCACCGTGTAGTACGGGTGCATCGCCGACAGCGGGTCCTGGAAGATCATCGCCATCTTCTTGCCGCGCAGCCGGCGTACCGACTCGGCGGACGAACCGACCAGCTCCTGGCCGTCCAGCCAGATCTGGCCCGACACATTCGCGTTGCGGCGATTGTGCAGGCCCAGGATGCCCAGACTGGTCACCGACTTCCCCGAGCCCGACTCGCCCACGATGCCGAGAGTCCGGCCGCGCTCCAGCTTGAACGACAGCCCGTCGACCGACTTGACCAGCCCGTCGTCGGTCGGGAAGTGGATCTTCAGGTCTCGTACCTCGAGGAACGCGGTGGACTGCTCCGAACGCTGCTCCGGCATGATTTCCTCAGTCATCAGCCCAGCCTCACCCTCGGGTCGACCACGGCGTACAGCAGGTCCACGATCAGGTTCGCCATGACGACGAAGAACGCCGCGAACATCACCACGCCCATCACCTTCGGCAGGTCGTTCGCGAAGATCGCGTCGATAGCGTACTTGCCGAGTCCGTTCAGCGAGAACGTGCTCTCGGTGAGCACCGCGCCACCGAGCAGCAGCCCGACATCGAGTCCGAAGATGGTGACGATCGGGGTCAGCGCAGCCCGTAGGCCGTGTTTGACGATCACGGTCCGCTCCGGTAAGCCCTTCGCCCGGGCGGTCCGGACATAGTCCTCGCCCATGGTCTCCAGCATGCCTGCCCTGGTCAGCCGGGCGTACGCCGCCGAGAACAACAGGGCGAGCGTAATCCAGGGCAGGAGCAGGTCGTACGCCCACTCGGCGGGATTCTCCGTGAGCGGCGTGTAGGCGCTCCCTTCCGCGGTCCAGCCGAGCGAGTAGCTGAAGATCGCCAGCGACATCAGACCGGTCCAGAAGATGGGCAGCGAGACGCCGCCGAGCGCGGTGCCCATCGCGACCCGGTCGAAGACGCTGCCGCGTCGCAACGCTGAGATGACACCGATCAGCACGCCGCTGAGCAGCCAGAGAATCGCCGCGCCGGCGGCAAGCGAAGCGGTGACCTGCACCCGGTCGAGCAGGTCGGGCCAGACCGGGTGCAGACCGATGTACGAGAAGCCGAGGCAGGGCGCCGGGCAGTGCTCGGTGGTCGGCCCGAGGTTGACCTCCGAACCCACGAAGATCCCCTTCAGCCAGCGGCCGTACTGCACGTAGATCGGGTCGTTGAAGCCCAGCCGCTCGGCAGCAGCCGACACCTGCTCACGCGTGGCGGTACGGCCGACGTAGCGAGAGGCGAGGCTCTCCGCCGAACCGCCCGCCCACCGCGGGATCACAAAGAAGATCGCGAACGTGACGACGCTGACGATCCAGAGCATCAGGACCGCGCCGATCAGACGCCGAATGATGTACGTGACCACGCTGTCCGGCTGGGTGGCCGGCCCGCCGGGGAGTTCGTCACCCCCGGGCGGACCGGCCACCCGTCGCCTTCACCTGCCTTACCTGGAATCCAACTTGTTGACTACTGGGGCGCGGCCTGAGTCACTCCAGGCCCATGGCCGTGTAGTCGTACTGGCCGAAGGCGTCGTTGACGAACACGTTCGTCACACCCTCGCCGCGCACCGTGACCTGAGCGGCATAGACGCCCGGCAGGATCACGGCCTCCTCCATGACCCGCTTATCGATCTCCGGCCACATCGCCTCACGCTTCTTGACGTCGGGCTCGGCGATCGCGTCGTCGAGCATCTTGTCGACCTCGGGGATCATGACGCTGCAGTTCGACGAGCCGCCCTCCGGCCGGATGACCCGGCTGTCCACGATCTGCGACAGGTAGCCGAAGCCGTCGTTCCAGTCGGCGCCCCAACCGTTGACGATCAGGCCGAGGTTGTTCTTGTTGCGGTAGCTCGGCTTGCCCGCGTACAGCGAGAAGTAGTCGCCGGTCGGAAGCGCCTTGGCCGTCAGCTTGATGCCGACCCGCTTCAGCGCCCGCTGCAGCGCCTCGGCCGTCGCCTTCTCCTTGGGCCGCTCGGACCGGTAGGAGACGTTGGTCGAGAAACCGTCCGGCTTGCCACAGGCCTTCAGCGACTCCTTGGCCTTGTCGAGGTCGCCCTTGTTGTCCTTGCCGGCGGGGTACAGGTCGAACTTCTTGTAGCCCGGGATCTGCGGCGGCATAACGGTGGTTGCGATCTTGCCGCCGGCCAGCGGGCCACCGTACGCGGTCTGGTACTCAGTACGGTCCATCGCGTACTCGATCGCCTTGCGGCAATCGATGTTGTCCAACGGCTTCACCTGCGGGTTGATCGAGGTGTACCACAACCGCGCGGACAGCGGGTTGTCCGCCCGCTCCTTCAGCTTCGGGTCGTTGAGCACCCGGCTGAGGGCGGCCGGCTGCACACCCGTACCGGCGATGTCGACGTGGATGTCACCCTTGATCAGCCGGTTGTCGAGGTCGTCGGCGTTGACGCCGATCTGCACCACGTACTTGTCCGGCAGGGCCTTGCGGTTCGGGTCCGACTTCGGGTCCCACTGGTCGTTGCGGACGAGGGTGAACCCCTTGCCGGCCTCGTACGACTCGAACTTGTACGGGCCCGAGGAGACCACGTGCTCCTTGTACTTCACGCCGGTGTCCTTCGCCTGCGGCACTGGAGCCGAGGCGGGGTACTGGGTGAAGTAGTCGAAGCCACCGAACGGCTTGTTCAGGTGGAAGACCACCGTACGGTCGTCCGGCGTGTCGATCGCCGGGTTGTCCTTGCCCTTGGACGAGTACGGGCCCTTGTAGCCCTTCAGGTCCAGGAAGTCGTTGAAGTACGTGGGCCCGTTGACCAGCGTGCCCTTCTCCAGCGACCGGGACACGGCGTACTCGACGTCCTTGGACGTGATCGGCGTGCCGTCCTCGTATTTCAGACCCTCGCGCAGCTTGTACGTCCAGGTCTTGCCGTTATCGCTCGGCTTGCCCACGTCCTCGGCGAGGTCACCGACCAGCTTCCTGCTTGCCTTGCCGGGCGCGACCTTGAACATCGTGAGCGACCGGGAGTAGAGCCGAGCCAGGTTCCACGACAGACCGTAGTAGGTGTCACCCGGGTCGACCGAGTCCCAGTCCGACGAGATCGCGAACTTCATGGTGCCGCCCTTTTTGTTGGACGGATTGAAGATCGCGCCGTTCGCCGCATTGAACTTCGGTTCGGAGGTTGTCTTCGTACCCTTCTTTTCGCCACCCCCACACGCGGTGAGAGCGAGGGCGAGCGCGGTACTGACCGCGACCGCACCAATCAACCTTCTCTTCATCTACCTGAACTCCCCTCGTTGATACGAGACCCGTGGTGTCAGCGGGTCTTCGGATCGATCGCATCCCGCAGCCCGTCACCGAACACGTTGAACGCCAGTACGGTGATGAAAATGGCCATGCCGGGCCAGAACATGAAGTGCGGAATCGTGTAGTAGTGCACCGCCTCGGAGAGCATCCCACCCCAGGTGGCGGTCGGTGGCCGAACACCCACGCCGAGGAACGACAGGGCCGCCTCGAACAGGACGTTCGTCGGAATCAGCAGGGTGGAGTAGATCAAGATCGGCGCCACCAGGTTCGGCAGCATCTCCTTGACCAGGATGTACGTGTTGCGCGCCCCGAGACTGCGGGCCGCGTCGATGAACTCCCGTTCCCGCAGCGACAGCGCCTGGCCCCGGATCACCCGCGCGATGTATCCCCAGTTGAAGAACCCGATGATGAAGATCAGCAGGACGATCCGCAGCGAATCACCGGAGAGCCCGAAGGCGGAGTCGGGGATCACCCCGGCGAGCGCGATCGCGAACACCAGCAGCGGGAACGCGAGGAACACGTCCATCGCACGGCTGACCAATGTGTCCACCCAGCCTCCGAAGAAGCCGGCGATCACGCCGAGGGCCGAGCCGATCACGACCGACAGCATCGTGGCGAAGAACGCGATCAGCAGCGAGATCCGGGATCCGTACACCACCCGGCTGAAGATGTCGCGGGCGCCGGGGGCGTCCACCCCGAACGGATGGTTCGAGTCGTACGTGCCGAACGGGAAGGTGTCCTTCGGCGACTGGATCGTGTTGTTCCACGCCGTGCGGTCGGAGTCGTTCGGGTCGTGGCCGAGGTACTTGATGATCAGCGGCGCGAAGACGGCGATCAGGATCAGCAGGACGACGACGACCGCGCCCCCCATCGCTACGCGATCCCGCTTGAGCCGGCGCCAGGCGATCTGGCCGAGCGACCGGCCTTCGATCTTGCCTTCGCCACCCTCGGCCAGTGACTCACCGATCGGGGCGGCGAGGTCCTGTGAGGTCGGCTCGGGAGCGACGGTCATAACTCGATCCTTCCCAGCCGGGGGCCGGGTCCGCCGCCTCGCCCCGGCGACCGTCTCGCTGATATCCGCGACGGCCCCCGTGACCTGGCGTGACGCCGGCAGCCGATCGGCTGCACGTGCACTGCCTTTACGCGGTGCCCAGAGGTTAACCAGGACACGCGACACAACGCCGACGGGAGTTACGTCGCCGGTTAACCGAACCTTCGTTCTTTGCCAGTCCCTTGGTCAAGGAAGCCGGTGCCCTGTGACCAAGTCCAAGCCGCGCCGTGATACCACCGTTACCTGTCAAGCACGACCACTCACGGCGCCGCGGCCGGTCCGGTTACCGGACAGTGGATCGCGTCAGACGTCCAGTACGCGGCGGCCTTCGAACGCCCGCCCGAGCGTGATCTCGTCGGCGTACTCGAGGTCGCCGCCGACCGGCAGGCCGCTCGCCAGCCGGGTCACCGACAGCCCCATCGGCTTGACCAGCAGGGCCAGGTACGTCGCCGTCGCCTCGCCCTCGGTGTTCGGGTCCGTCGCCAGGATCAGTTCCTTCACGGTGCCGGCCTGCAGCCTTACCATCAGCTCCCGGATCCGCAGGTTGTCCGGACCGATCCCTTCGAGCGGGTTGATCGCTCCGCCCAGCACATGGTAACGGCCCCGGAACTCGCCCGTACGTTCAATCGCGATCACGTCCTTGGGCTCCTCGACGACGCAGATCACCTCGTCCGTACGCCGTGGATCCCGGCAGATGCGGCAGTGCTCCTCTTCGGCGACGTTGAAGCAGACCGCGCAGAACCGGACCTGGTCCTTGACCCGCTTGAGCACTTGGGACAGTCGCGCCACGTCGGCCGGATCAGCGGCCAGGATGTAGAACGCGATCCGCTGGGCGCTCTTGGGACCGATCCCCGGCAGCCGGCCCAGCTCGTCGATCAGATCCGCTATGGCGCCTTCGTACACGACATCACAGTCCGAGGCCGGGCAGCCCGCCGGGACCGCCGAGACCGCCGGTGATCGGGCCCATCCTCTGCTCGCCGAGCTGCTGCGCCTCGGCGGCCGCGTTGTGCACCGCGGCCACGATCAGGTCGCCGAGCGTCTCGACGTCGTCCGGGTCGACCACGGACGGGTCGATGTCCAGCGACTTCAGCTCGCCGGTGCCGCTCACCGTCGCGGTCACCAGGCCGCCGCCCGCGGTGCCGGTCACCTCCGACGCGGCGAGTTCGGCCTGCGCGCTGGCGAGCTCCTCCTGCATCTTCTGCGCCTGCTGCAACAGCTGCTGCATGTTCGGCTGGCCACCACGCTTCACGCTGCGCTCCTCGTACCACCCTGGGAACTGACCCTTGCAGCGTATCCGGCGGTAGGCGCGCCACCTGCCGCGGCGGGCCGGGCGTCGCGGTCTCAGCTGGTTTCGATCAGAACCTCACGGAGTACGCGGGCAGCCGGCTCCGGCTGCATCGCGAAACCGGCGTGGTCGCCCGGGAACTCGACCACCGTCGTGCCGAGCGCATCGGCCAACGCCACCGCCGTACGGTTCGCCAGTTGCCCCTTGGACGCGGACCCGGCCGCGACCACGATTCGGGCGGGAGCCGCCTGCAACGCGTCGATGTCCGGGCGGTAGCGGATGGTCGGCAGCAGCAGGTGTCCGAGGAAGTGCTCGGACATCGCCCGCATCCGCTCGATGTCCTCCGGAGAGGGCTGCCACCCTCCGTCTCCGCCGGGCCCACCCCCGCCCGGGCCACCCCCGCCGCCGGGTCCGCCCGGTCCGCCGGGGCCGCGGCCACTGGCGACGTTGGTGACCGCCAGGAACTTCTGCATCGCCGCGTCCGACTCGCCGGAGCGGTACATGTCGTACACGTCGTCGAACTGGGGGCGTACCTCGTCGGCATCGGGCAGCAGCTCGACCAGGGGCGGTTCGTGGGCGACGAGGGTCCGCACCTGGTCGGGGTACGCGGTGATCAGCGCGAGCCCGACGACGGCTCCGCCGCTGCTGCCGAAGACGTACGCGGGTTCGCTGCCGATCGACGCCAACAGGTGGTTCACGTCCTCGGCCTGCAGTTCGGGCGTCACGTCCTCGCTGGTGTCCTCACGGGTGCTCTTGCCGACGCCGCGCGGGTCGTACGTCACCACCGTGTAGTCCTCGGCCATGCCGTCGGCGAGCCCGGCGAAGCCGCCGCTGTCCATCGGCGAGCCGATCAGCAGCAGCAGCGGCCCGGAGCCGCGCCGTTCGTAGTAGAGGCGTGCCCCCGGTACGTCCAGCTGATGTGTCGTGGGATCGGTGTCAGACATAGCGGCCAGCCCTTCCGCTGGTGTGTCTCAGCGTGGCGTACCCGAAACTCGTCGTGTTAACTCGCCTGTGGACCGTCGTCGCGGATCGGTTCCGCGCCGAAGGTCTGCCGGAGCAGTGCCACCGCCTGCTCCTCCGGCGTACCGACGTCCTGGGCGCCGGCGTCGTCCAGCGGCTGGTCACCGGGGTCGAAGCCCTCGTACATGGAGCGGGGTGGCTCGGGGTCGTCGGCCGGCGGCGGCCCGACCCAGTCGTCCGGAGCGGGGGTACGCTTCGCCGGTTTCTCCGCGGGCGCCGCGGCACGTGCCTCGGAGCCGGCCGGCGCGGCGTGGGCAGGCCTACCCGCCCGGCCGGCGACCTCGCACCTGATCTTCCAGCGCACCCCGAGCACCGCCGACAACGCGTCCTGGATCACGCGTACCACATCGTCGTCGGAGAACCGGGGCAGCAGGCCGCCGTGCTGCAGGTCGAGCACCAGCACGTCGCCCTGCACCGCCCGGGGCATCACGTTCTGCAGCATCGACCACACCACGCGCCGGCGCTTGGTGTGCTCCAGGATCTCGGGCCAGACCCGGCGTACCGCCGCTGCGTCGATACCTGGCGGAGGCAGCACCGGAGCATCCGCCGCGGCCTTGCGTGGCTCGGCCGCCGTTTCCGGTTCCGGCTTTTTCGGGGGTACGGCATCCGCCGCCGCTTCCGGTACCGGCTCAGCCGCGGGGCCGGTCCGCTTGGCCCGAGCTGGCCGGCTGCCGGCGCCCGACGTGGCCGAGCCCTGGGCCGGCGCGTGACCGTCCTGACCCGGTGCGGCCGAGCCTTGAGCTGGTGCGACCGGACCTCGGGCTGGCGCGGCAGAGCCTTGAGCCGGCGCGGCCGGACCTCGGGCTGGCGCGGCCGGGCCTTGGGGCGGCGCGGCGGGGCCGCGCGGCAGGACAGCGGGAGCCGCCGCGGAGGTGGGGGTCTCGATGCCGAAGCGGCGCTCCAGGCGCTCCAGGCGGGACAGCATCGCCTGGGCCGAGTCCTCCGTGCCGGGCAGCAGTGCGCGGGCGCAGATCAGCTCCAGCACCAGCCGGGGAGCGGTGGTGCCGCGCATCTGGGTCAGCCCGTCGTGCACGATGTCGGCGATCCGGGACAGCTCGGCCGTGCCGAGCCGCAGCGCCTGCGCCGTCATCCGCTCCAACTGGTCGTCCGGTACGTCGAGCAGCCCCTTGCTCGCCGCGTCCGGCACCTGGTTGAGCACGATCAGGTCGCGCAGCCGTTCCAGCAGGTCGGCGGCGAACCGGCGCGGATCGTGACCCGCCTCGGCGACCCGGTCGACGGCCTGGAACACGGCGGCGCCGTCGGCTGCCGCGAACGCGTCGCACACCTCGTCGATCAGCTCAGTGTCGGTGACCCCGAGCAGCTGCACCGCCCGCTGGTAGCTCACCCCGTCGGGGCCCGCCCCTGCCATCAACTGGTCGAGCACGGACAAGGAGTCCCGTACGGAGCCGGCGCCGGCGCGTACCACCAGGGGGAAGACGGCCGGCTCGACCGTGACGCCTTCCGCCTTGCACAGCTGCTCCAGGTACGGCCGCAGCACGCTCGGCGGGATCAGCCGGAACGGGTAGTGGTGCGTGCGCGACTTGATCGTCGGCAGCACCTTCTCCGGCTCCGTGGTGGCGAACACGAACATCACGTAGTCGGGCGGCTCCTCGACCAGCTTGAGCAGGGCGTTGAAGCCGGCGGACGAGACCATGTGGGCCTCGTCGATGACGTACACCTTGTAGCGGCTGGAGACCGGGGCGAAGAAGGCGCGTTCCCGCAGCTCACGGGCGTCGTCGACGCCACCGTGGGATGCCGCGTCGATCTCGATCACGTCGATCGAGCCGGGGCCGTCCGGGGCCAGCGCGACGCACGACGCGCACTCGCCGCACGGGTTGGGGGTCGGGCCCTTGGCGCAGTTCAGGGAGCGGGCGAGGATCCGGGCGCTGGAGGTCTTGCCGCACCCGCGCGGCCCCGAGAACAGGTACGCGTGGTGCAGTCGGTCGTTGCGGATCGCCTGGGCCAGCGGCTCAGTGATGTGCTCCTGGCCGATGATCTCCTCGAAGCTCCTCGGCCGGTACTTGCGGTACAGGGCGAGGCTTGCCACAGCGATCCCCTCGGTGGTTGACGACCGGTCCGGTCGTAACGATAGGGGACCCCCCGTGCACCCGTCAGAGCCCGCGTACCCTTGCTGCCTTCCGGCCCTGGGGGAGTTTACGAGTTACACGCCGCACGAGGGGCCGTCGCCACTGTACCTGCCCGTACGGCGAGCGACGACCGCCCCCCGGACATCCGTACGAGGGCTTCGGTATCCTTTCCCGCGGAGGATTCGCCTAGAGGCCTAGGGCGCACGCTTGGAAAGCGTGTTGGGGGCAACCCCTCACGAGTTCGAATCTCGTATCCTCCGCGTCTGAGCAGGCAGATTTCTGAGCAAGCAGAGTGCCGGGCGGGCCGTAATGGCTCGACCCGGCCTCTCGCGTCTGGGCCGCCTGTGTCAGCCCCACGGCATAGCCTGCGGATACGTGTCCACCCCGGAGGTACGCATGAGACTGGCAGGCAAGGTCGCGATCGTCACCGGCGGCGCGCAGGGCATCGGGCGGGCCGCCGTGGAGCTGTTCGTACGGGAAGGCGCCCGGGTCACCGTCGCGGACGTCCAGGACGCGTCCGAAACCGTCGACGCGGCCAACGCCAGCAAGGCCGACGCCGTCGCGTGGCCGGTCGGCGAGGCGGTCTACCGGCGTACCGACGTGACCGACGAGGAAGACTTCGCCGCGTTGCTGCGGGAAACCGCCGAGCGGTGGGACGGCATCGACGTGGTGTTCAACAACGCCGGCATCGCGTTGTCCCGCCCGCTCACGGACACCACGGTCGAGGACTTCGAGCGGGTCATGGCGGTCAACGTCCGGTCGGTCTTCCTCGGCTGCAAGTTGAGCCTGCCGTACCTGCTGGACCGGGGGCGGGGCTCGGTGGTCAACATGTCGTCCAACGGCGGGCTGATCGGGCGTACCGGCGATCCGGTCTACAACGCCTCCAAGCACGCCGTGATGGGGCTGACCAAGTCGCTCGCGCTGGCGTACGCGTCGCACAACATCCGCTACAACGCGGTCTGTCCCGGCCCGATCGACACGCCGATGATCTGGGGCGACGCCAAGACGGCCGCCGAGCGCGAGGAGCGGCTGCCGGCCGTACTCGCCAGCTGTCCGATGGCGCGGGCCGGCTCGCCGGAGGAGGTGGCCCAGGCGGCGCTGTTCCTCGCCTCGGACGAATCCAGCTTCATCACCGGCGCCGGCCTGCCGGTGGACGGCGGGAAGGCGGCCGGCGCGATGACGCCCGACCGGTACCGACTCGACTTCGACCTCAACCCCGGCTGACCGGCGGGTCGCTACGCGTGGACCTTCGCGGCCGCTGCCTGGAGCTCGAAGAGCCGCAGGTCGACGGCGTCGGCCATCGCCCGGTATCCGGCGTCGCTGGGGTGCAGGTGGTCACCTGAGTCGTACGCCGGGCGCAGCCGCGACGGGGCCGCCGGGTCTCGTACCGCGGCGTCGAAGTCGACCACGCCGTCGTACTCGCCGCTGGTGCGGATCCATTTGTTGACCGCCTCCCGGGTCCGCTCGCCCAGGTCGGTGTAGTAACCCGCTCCCCGGTACGGCAGCAGAGTGCCGCCGTAGATCCGTACTCCCGCGGCGTGGGCCCGCTCGATCAGCTCGCGGTAGCTGCCGATCAGGTCGGCGGGGCGGATCAGCGGGTTGAGGCCGATGTCGTTGATGCCCTCCAGCACGAGCACGTGGCTGACCCCGGTCTGGCGCAGCGCGTCCCGTTCGAACCGGGCGAGCGCGCTGGTGCCGTAGTGCACCCCCTCGGCGAGCATCCGGTTGCCGCCGATCCCCGCGTTGACCACCGACCGGTCGACCCCCGCGTTACGCAGCCGCGCGGCCAGCACGTCCGGGTAGCGCCGGTTGGTGCCGGGGGTGGAGCCGACGCCGTCGGTGAGCGAGTCGCCGAACGCCACGATCGCGCCCTTCGCGCCGCCCTGCACGTCCACCCCGTCCAGGAAGAACCAGGAAAAACTCGTCTGGGAGTACGCCGCCGCGGACTCCTCCGCCGCATGGTCCCCCAGCCCCGACAGGTACGTCGTCGCCATCGCGTTCGGATGCCACGAAGTCGGACCGCTGCCGCCGGCGGGCAGGTACGCGCTCACCACCAGGTCACCCCCGGCCGGTACGTCGAGCGACACCGGATCGCTCGCGACGCGCTCCCCCGCGGGCACCGAGACCGCCTTCGCGCCGTGGTGGAACGTGACCCGCCGGTTGGTGCCCGCCTTGACCGTGCCGGCTGCGGCTCTACGGCCCACGTACACGGTGCCGAAGGTGACCGGGCTGCCGCCGAAGGTGTTCGCGAGCCGGATCCGGATGGTGGCGCCGCCGACGCTCACGTGCACCGTCATCCGTACGGTCTGCTCGCCCACGGAGATCGTGGAGGTGTCGGGCGGCGCGACCAGTCCGGCGGCCCAGGTGCCGTACCAGTTTCCGGAGTCGGCCACGGCGCCGCGGGCCACCGGCGGGGACGACGTGAGGCTGGGCAGCAGCGTCGACACCGATGCCCCGACCACCAGCGCCAGGACGATCAGCACCCGGGTGGACCGCCGCAGCCGACCGACACCGCCGGTCAGGCTCGAGAGGCGACTCCCCATGACTGCCTCCTGGCGGCACCGCGGGACACAGCGACGCGGTGCGAGCACACCGCAGCTGAGCAGCGGCTACGTACCGCGCGCAGCAACGGTAACCAGCCGGGGCAATGCAGCGGAAGTCCCCGATATGGCACACAAATGTGTCGGGCCGGCCAATTGCGGACCAGCCCGACGGATGAGTGCCCGGGACGCTAGTCGCGCCCGACGGGCGGCAACGAGGCGAGGATCCGCTCGGCTTCGGCGAGCCACGGGGTGGCCTGACCGCGGAGCGTGTCGACCACGTGTCGCAGCACCGGCTCGGCCCTGTCGGGTTGGCCCGCGGCGGCGTACGCGGTGGCGATCCGTACCAGGCTCTCGGCGTGGGTCGGCAGTTCCGCTGCCTTCCGGAACTCCGCCATCGCCAGGTCGGCGTACTCGACTGCCTGATCCAGCCGTCCGACGCGTACCTGGCCGCCGGCGAGCGCGGCCCACGCGATGGCCTGCATGAACTCCGCGCCGAGCTTCTGGTAAGCCTCCAGCGCCAGTTCCGTGTCCGCGATCCCCACCGCGACATCGCCGTGGTGGATCTCGCACACCCCACGGTTGAGCCGACAGTGCGCGGCCCGCGCAGGCTCGGCGTCTTGCGCGGCGTCGAGCCCTTCCTGCCAGGCCCGCTGCGCTTGCCGACAATCCCCCATGTCGTGGTACGCGCAGCCCAGCGCGTTGAGCACGCACGCGATCCGTGACGGCATCCCACTCGATCGGGCGTGCTCCAGCGCCTCACGCTGGTATCCCACGGCCTCCTTCAGGCGGTGCGCGTCCGACAACGCGCAACCCAGCGTGTACGCACCGAGGTAGCGCGCCTTCAGATCCAGTGACGCGGCACTGCGGTATCCGATCTCCGCCATCGCCACCCACTCGTCCACCCGGCCCGTCAGCTCGCAGAAGGCGGTGAGGACCCACGGCAACTGCCACGCGTGGACGAGCTGGCCGCGCTCCGCCGCTACCTTCGTCAGCGCCACCAGGTTCGGCAGCTCGGACAGATACCAGTGGAGCGCATCGGGGGCGGTGTCGCACCGCAACGGGCTGAGCGTCGGGTCCGCCGGCTCGACCACCGTCTTCGGGCTGTCGATGCCGCCTCCCGCGCTCATCTCGTTGGCGGTCTGCAGATACCAGTCGAGCAGCCTGCGTACGGCTGCGTCCCGCTCGTCGCCGGGTTCGTCGGCGGCCGCGCGTTCCACGGCGTACTCCCGGACCAGGTCGTGGAAGCGGTAGCGGCCGGGAGTGGACGGCTCCAGCAGGTGCACCGCCGCCAGCCGCTCCACCGCACGGCGCCCCCGCGCCGTGGTCTCGGCAACCAGCGCGCTCGCGCATTCGACGCTGAAGTCACTGCCCGGGTGCAGGCTCAGCAGTCGGAACACCCGCGCCTGGTCTGCCGGCAACGCCCGGTACGACCACGAGATCACCACCCGCGGATCGGCCGTCGGGTCGTCCGGGTCGGCCAATGCGTCCAGCCGCTGGGCCCGCAGGTCCGCCGCCAGGTCCGGCAGAGCCAGATCGTCCTGGCGTACGGCGAGGTCGGCGGTGATCCGCAGCGCCAACGGCGACCCGCCGCACAGCG
>WNGA01022113.1_pt1 | contig 13094 bp, 15 predicted proteins | sample 5400061 | NCBI WGS metagenome assembly WNGA01 (sample SAMN13153366, study PRJNA577476) | soil metagenome | isolation source: 100 cm soil or saprolite under grassland replicate 2 | place: USA:California | collected 2016-06-15
CACGGTTAGAGCGCATCCCTGATAAGGATGAGGTCGTTGGTTCAAGTCCAACCAGGCCCACTCGAAAAGCCCTGCTAGAAGGCCAAACGAGCGATCCCGCACGTAGAGTCCGTAGGCCGGGCCCTGCGCTGAGGTTTCGTCTCTTCGGTACTGGTGGGGTTGGGAGTTCGGTCGAGCTTCCTTCTCCTCACACCCATTCGAGGGTGTACCTGAGAATCTTGTCGGCGAACTTCAGGTAGACGTACTGCCCTGTTTCAGATTCGCCGTTCTCAAGTACGAGGATGTCCTCCACCCCTGGCACCTGCCGCTTGGCCGCTGCCAGCAGGACGTCCCGGGTTCCACTCTCCCGACGGAGATCATCGGGCCAATGCACGTACAACTTCGCTGGGGCCCTTACCTCGACCAACCCTTCCTCCTACGTGGAAGTGTGGCGAAGAGTCGAACTGCGGTCAAGCCCACCGTTTGCGACCCGCCGCGGGAGCGGGTCTGGACTGACGAGATAGACTCGTCCGACCAGAGTGAGAGGAAGCCTGATGGGTGAGGACACCGGATCCGACCAGAAGAAGAAGCGCGGGTTCTTCGGAAAGCTCCTCCGCCTTGCGTTCATCGGCGCGATCGTGGCCGAAAGCGAAGTGGGCCAAGGGCCCGTGCCGGGGGCACGGGCCCTAACTCTTATCCTGGCCATGATCGGTGGGGGATAGACTCGCCGGCGCCATGGCGGTGAACGCGGCCCGGACGCTGGCGGAGGACGCCGCCAGAGCAGCCGGCGTCGAGCTCCGGCTCCTCACGACCCTCGAGGATGCCGACAGGATCATCGGCGTCATGGTTGCGACGTGGGGCGAGCACCAGCTGGTCCCTCGGGAGATGATCCGGGCGTTGGCCGACAGCGGAAACATCCCGTACGGAGCCTTCCGAGGCGATGAGCTCGTCGGGTACGTGCTCGGGTGGATGGCGCTGGATGGGGACGGACCCCATGTCCATTCGCACATGCTGGCCGTGCTCCCCGGGTCGCGGTCCGGCGGTGTGGGGTACGCACTGAAGCTCGCCCAACGGGCCCAGGCCCTGGAGGCGGGCTATCGCGTGGTCCGATGGACGTTCGATCCGCTCCAGGCCCGGAACGCCCACTTCAACCTGAACAAGCTCGGGGTGCTGTGCGATCGGTTTCATCGCGACTTCTACGGTGCGATGAGCGATGCGCTGAACCGCGGCGACCGGAGCGATCGGCTGGTCGTGAGGTGGGACCTGGATCGGGCGATCGACAGCTCCACCGGACCACCCGGGCCGCACGTGGATGCGCTCCGCGCCGGCGGGCCCCTCGAGATGCCCACGCCGGAGCGGGGGGAGGAGCCAGTCCTCGCCGCAGGCGGGAGCGTGCGGGTGGGCATCCCAGGCGACTATGTCGGCCTCAAGGAGCGGGATCCGGCGCTCGCCTCGGAATGGCGAGACGCCGTGGGCGATGTTCTCGATCGGTGCTTCGACCTCGGCATGATCGTGGTGGGCCTCACCCGCGACCCCGACGGCCCGAGGTATGTGCTCACGGCTCCCGCGACCCCGGCCACCGGATCTGCATGACCTTCGTTCGAGCCATCGAGCTTCGCCTGATCAGGCTTCCCCTTGTTCGCCCCTTCCGAACAAGCTTCGGCCAGGAGACGGAGAAGGAATGCATCCTCGCCAGGGTGGAGACCGATGACGCCGAGGGGTGGGGCGAATGCGTCGCCGGCCCCGGCCCCGGCTTCTCCGAGGAGTTCAACGAGGGCGAGTCCCTCGCCGCATACCTCGGCGCCAACAAGGACCGTGTGGCGTGCGGCGTTTCGGTCGGCATCCCGCCGAGCACCGAGCAGCTCCTGGAACACGTGGCCGGGTACCTGGCCGATGGATATCGCCGGGTCAAGTTGAAGATCCAGCCGGGTCTCGACATCGAGCGTGTCGCCGCGGTGCGGGAGGCGAACCCGGGGGCCACGCTCTCGGTCGATGCGAACGCGGCCTATTCGCTCGACGACATCGAGACCTTCCGGACGCTCGACAGGTTCGACCTGCTGATGGTGGAGCAACCGCTCCATCAGGACGACTTGGTGGAGCACTCGAAGCTCCAGCGCGAGATCCGAACCGACATCTGCTTGGACGAGTCGATTCGATCTGCGGCCGATGCCGAGGCGGCGATCGAGCTCGGGTCGTGCCGCATCGTCAACGTCAAGCAGGGCAGGGTGGGCGGTCTGCGGGAGGCGAAGCAGATCCACGACGTCCTGCTTCCTCGCGGGGTCCCCTTGTGGTGCGGGGGGATGCTCGAGACCGGGATCGGCAGGGCCACCAACCTGGCGCTCGCCGCCCTCCCCGGCTTCGTGCTCCCCGGTGACACCAGCGCGAGCGGGCGGTACTTCCTCGAGGACATCACGGAACCGTTCCTCATGGATCCCGACGGGACGATGGCGGTCCCGGGAGCCCCGGGCATCGGGGTGGACCCCCGACCCGACCGGCTGGCCCAGAGCACCTTGCGAGCGGAAGTCCTGAAGAAAAGAGTGACAAGAAGGGGGACCCCGGCTTGACCGAGGAGCCCGGCGCCCCCTACAGTTCAGCACGAGAGGCCGCTGGGACCTTCGGGTTCTGGCGGCTTCTCGCTTTCCCGTCCCGGTACCCCGGCCTCCCTTTCGATGTGCTTGACCGCTGGCGGTACGCGGGTACTTTGCGATAGGTCGCCGGTCGCGCCATGCTAGTAACGAGCACGGGTGGCTGGCAGCGAGGGGCAGAACCATGAAGAAACGCGTCGTACGCACGGGCGAGATCGAGGTCGAGGATTCTCAAGGGCGGGTGCGGGCCCGGCTTGGGGTGACGAACGACGACTCGCCGTTCGTTGCGTTCTACGGCCCGGACGAGCGGCTGCGGGCCCGGTTCGGGGTTCAGCTCGACGGCTCAGCCGGCCTGGCCATCGCAGACGACGAGGGCAAGGTCCGGGCCACCTTCGGCCTGTTCTCCGACGGCTCGGCCAGCATGGCCATGGTGGACCACAACGGGAAGGTCCGCGCGAAGTTCGGACTGTCGACCGAGGGCTCGCCGACGCTCGCGCTCCGGAACAAGGACGGACAGCTCGGCTTCGTGTACAGCCTGGCGCAGCAGGGATCTCCCACCATCTCGCTCCAGGACGAGGACGGGAAGGTGCGGGCCAGGCTGGGCCTGGCAGCCGAAGGCTCGCCCATCCTGCGCCTGTTGAACAAGGACGGCGAACTCCGGGCCGTCATGGGACTCACGGCGGAGGGCACGCCGGTGATCCAGTTCATGGACAAGAAGGGGGAGCCGACCTGGATGGCTCCGGAAAAGCTCCCCTTCGTGGATCTGACCGAGGTCGAGTCCGTCCCCGCGCAGGGGGAGGCCTAGCGCTCGTGCCGGGGTGGTGGATGGCAGCCTTCGCCGTCCAATGGTTCCTGCTCATCGCCCTCTGCGTCGTGGTCGTGGCCCTGGCCCGCCAGATCGGCGTGCTGCACCTTCGGCTCGGCCCCCTCGGTGCCCTGGAGATCGACGACGAGGGGCCGCCACTCGACCAGACGCCGCCTCTTCTTCGCGCCAGGGCGGCGGACGGCTCGACCGTCGACCTGGGAGGCCCAGGACGTGGCCGCATGGTCGTGTTCGAGTCCTCGACCTGTCCGGTGTGCGAGCAGGTTCGCCCGTCGATCCCTGCGGCGGCGGCGGCGGCGGGGCTGGTCCCGCAGGCCGTGTCCGATCCGCACGCCGAGCGGGCCTGGGCGGTCCCGGGCGTTCCGTTCGTCGTGATCCTCGACCCGTCCGGGGTCGTCAGGGCAAAGGGCACGGTGAACGACCTGGAACAGTTGGAGGGGCTGGTCGACACGGCGGCCCGCCGGATGACCTCTGAGCTCCAGGAGGCCCGGGCGGGCTGATGCGCCCCGAGCTCGCCCGCATGCCCGTCGAGCTTGCCCGCAGGACGAGCAGGCGCTCGTTCTTGGGCAAGGTTGGAAGGGCCGTGGTCGCCCTGGCGGGCGGATCCTTCGTCGCCGTCGCGCTCGCACCCGAGCGGGCGGAGGCGCACCACATCTGCGGCCACCTGTACACCACGGGGTCGTGTCCGCACCCGTTCGCCCCGCTCACCCGGGTGGACGCGTTCGGCTACCCGGTGCATCCGGTGGATGGCTATCCGGTGGACGACGACGGCCGCATCTACACAGACCGCCGCCAAAGACGACGGAAGATCTGCCAGACCCGGGTCCCCGACGAGTATCCGGGGGTGAGGAATCCCCGGTACGGCGGTGGCTGGAGCCGATGCTGCGGCGGGCGCGTGCGCCACATCCAGGACTGCTGCTCGAGCTCGAGGATCCGGATCAATGGGGACGCCTCGGTCCGGGGATACTGCCCGGACGCCCTCCGGGTGTTCTGCATCGCATACCGGGAGCTCAACGTGGCATGTTGAGCGAGCCCGTGACGATCGCCGTGATCGTCGCGTCGATCGTTGCCGGGGTCTCCACGCTCTTCGGTCCCTGAGGGCTATCGATGGTGGAGACCATCACCCCCGTGGTCCACGGGGGACGAGCCGGAAGATGGGCCGGAAGCGTGGTGCTCCACGTGACGGGCGCTGTAGCGTCCGCGGCGGCGTTCGGCGCGACCCTCGGCGCCGCGGGGTCCCTGCTCGGCGCTCCGTGGAGGGGAGGTGGGGCCCTCCTCATCGCCCTCGTGGCCGTGCTGTATCTGGTGGGAGAGGCGACCGTCGTGCCGGTCCCGGTGCCGCAGCTCCGCCGGCAGGTCCCGCAGTGGTGGCGGACGTTCTTCTCCGTTCCGGTGGCGGCCTTCCTGTACGGGGCGGGGCTGGGCGTCGGGTTCCTCACCTATCTCGCCCACGGGACCTTGGTGGTGGTGGCGGTGGCCGCGGCCGCCTCGGGAACCCCGCTCATGGGGGCGGCCCTGGTAGCACCGTTCGGGCTGGCCCGCGGCATGTCGGTGTTGGTAACGGCCCGGGCCCGAGAGCCCCAGGAGGGCTCGGCGTTGGTTGGCCGGCTGGCGCGCAGCGCTTCCTCGTCGGGGTGGCGAGCGGCCCATGTTGCAGTGTTGCTCGCCGTGGGAGCGGCCGCGGCGGCCATGCTCCCGACGAGCGACGTGCCCGCTGCGCCCCTGGCTGCGGCGGTGCTCGGTGCCGCGTTCGCCTGGTCGGCCGGGACCAAGATCGCTCGCCCGGTTTCCTGGCGGCGAGTGCTGGCCGCCTATGGGTTGCGGCGATGGGTGAACCGGGCGTCCGTGATCGGGGTGCCGGTCGCCGAGGTGGCGATCCTTGGCTTGGTGGTGATCGGGATGCACCGGACCGCCGGGATCGCCGCCCTGGTGATCCTCGCCGCCTTCTCGGCGGCGATCCTCCGGGCTCGCCGGCGGTTCGGGGACGTGGTGGCTTGCGGATGCTTCGGGACGAGCGGTGCGCGGGACTATCGGATCCTGCTCCTCCGAAACGCCCTCCTAGCCGGTGGCGCGTCGATCGCAGCCCTCGGCGGCGTCGACGCGCCCCGCATCAGCGTGCCGGGCCTCCCAACGGCCAGCGACGCCCTGCCCGCGGCCCTCGCTGTCACCGGCATCGCTGTGGCCGCCTGGATGCTGGCCTCCTCCCTCCGCTCGGTCCGCGTCAGAAGGATCGCGTGAGGCGGAGCCTTCGCCTGGTCTGGCTCGCCGGGCCCGTGCTCGGGGGACTCGTGGTGACGAGCCTTTCGATGGCGCTCGCGGCGCCCGTGGACTACGCGGACGGGAACGACACCTTTGGCCGCCTCGACGTGATGACAGTGGAATTCACGGCCGACCCCAACCCACCCACATGGACCATCCACACATTCGCCTCCTGGACCGCGAGAGACATCAAGGACAGCGGATTCCTCGTCGTGCTTCTCGACACGCGTGGAGATGCCGAGGAGGACTACATCGCAGTGGCTCGATCGAACGGTCGCGACCTCGTGGGGAGGTTGTTCCGCCGCCGCCCACGTGGTCCGGACACGATCGTCGCTCCTACCACCTTCGCCCTCCCCGTCGCCTTCGCCCTCGCCCTCGCCGAGCCCCAGCCTCACGCCGACGCCCTCCCCGACCGCCTCGCCGACGTCGTAACTGGGACCGCTAGGCGGTGCCGCGGCGCCGCCTCGCGGCGAGCCCGATGGCGATCCCGAGGAGCGCGAGAGCTGCCGCGAGCGCGACGGTGATCGCCAGGCCCGCCCCGAACGACCCGCCGGATCCACCGTCTGCCGCGACGGCCTGCGTCGTCGGGCGTTCGTCGCCGGTTCCGTCCTCTCCGGTGCTCGCGGGCAATCCCTTGTTGACGAGCAGCGTGAGGAGCTCGTCCGCGGCCGGCCAGTACCCGGGCATCGACCGACCGAAGCACTGCGCGGCCCCGGGAGGGGTAAGGACCTGCAGCCCACCCGGAGCCTCCGGGTACAGCGTCTGGATGTACCGGACCGCCTTGCCGTTCCAGCAACGCATCCGCACCGTCGCCCGGTACGCCGTGCCGAGCTCCGCATCGGGCGTCAGGTTGCCCCCGAGGTTCGGCACATCCCATTTGGGCTGGAACGCCCCGGATCGTTGGACGAAGACGAACGCGTCCTCGCCGCTCAGGCGGATGGGCTCGGCGAGCCCGGGACCCCGGATCGCCACCCGGGCGTGCTCCTCGAGCCCCTTCGACTGGGCGGGCCACGGGAGCAGGTAGAGGGCCGCCGTGGCAATCGCTGTCACGAGCAGAATCCGTCGCATGAGGATCTCTTTCTCCAGGAGGGTGCTCCCACTACACCGTGGGTTGGGGAAGGGTTCCCTCACTCCCAGGACCATTAGAAAGCGTCCCCTCTTGACCGTAGCCATGAGGCCTATCCGTGGCCGGTGCCTCAGCAGATAGCCAAACGTTCTTTCGGGACGGAAACGGGACTGGGAGTCGCGGCCGGGGCTAGCTCCAACTCCGCCTGGCGGGAACGCGTTGACCTGTAGCTTCGTCCTCTTCGTCGAGCTCGATCAGGTCGAGCGAACGTTCGGTTGCAGGCTCGCGGGTGGCCTCGTCTGGGAGTGTGGCAAGCTCGGCCAAGGCCGCCAACCGGTCACCCAGCGCGGCGATGGCCTGGGTGAGGGGTTCGACGGCCTCGTCCACCCGGTCGCCGATCCCAACCGCCCGCTCCTTTGCGTCCTGGATTGTCGACTGGACCACGCCGACGAGGGGAGACAGGCGGTCCCGCCATGCCGCAAGCCGCTCGATCTCCGCCAGGGTCTCGCGGCGGGCTCGCTCAGCCTCCCGGAGCTCCGCCGCCGCACGGGTCCGCGCACCGTCCATGATCCGGGCCATGGTCCGTCCCGCTGCCTCCAGGACAGCGGCCGGCTCCTCCGCTCCGGCCACCGGCACGGGGCGTGCCGCGGCTTCCTCCACGGCCGCGTGCGCGGCCTCGAGTTCGGCTGTGGCGGCGCTGAGCCCCTCATCGAGGTCGGCGCGCACCGTCCGGAGTTCGGCTTCCAGCTCCTGGATCCGAGACTCGGCGCTCCTGGCTCGATGACTCTGGATCAGGAAGTACCGGCGCGCCAGGCCGAGCTCCTGCCGGAGGACCGTGATCTCGCCACTCCGCTTTCCGCTCAGCTCCTCCGCCGCTCGGCGCCGCTCGTCCTGGCGTTCAAGTTCGTCTCGGGCGGTCTCGATCTCGTGTCGGGTGGTCTTCAGGTCGTACCGGATGGTGTCCAGTTCGCGTCTGGTGGTGTTCAGCTCGAGCCCCAAGCGCGCCGCGTCCGCCACCGCCGCCTCGAGATCCCCACGAGTGGCGTCTCGGTCGGCCCTGAGGTCGGCCGCCTCGGCCCCTAGTTCGCGGAGCCTCTCGGCCTGTTCGGCGCGCTGCGTCCTCAAGATCTCGGCTCCGGAGCGCAACCCGAGCACCACACCTTCGGCTGCCCTGGCTTGTTCCGTGGTCCTCGCGTCGCGATCGGCCAGAATCAGACGAACGCTCTTGGGCGTGTAGCCGAACAGGCCTCGCTTGAGCTGGGGTGCTTGCACGGGAGTCCCCCTTTGGCGCTTCGGGAGCTGCGCCGCGATTCTGTCGCCCTCGGCGAGGCAGTTCAATCACCCGGACGGACCTGGCGACAGGAGGGACCAGCGGATGCTTCACGTCATCAGGGTCAAAGACAAGTCGGGTGCGGTTCAGATGCCCTCGAGCTGAATGGGCTGCGGGTTAGTCGCCGCGAAACGCGCCTGTCGCCACCCTTCCTTGAAATCATCGGATCTGTTCTGAGGCGGAGGACCAGGATCCTCACCCCGTGACTTGAACTTGTCTCTGTACGCCTGGTGCCCCTTGATCAGCTCGTCCATACGCATGTCCTCGTCACCTCCAAGCACGTCCCGCACCATGCCGAAGAACTCCGGGTACTCGAACCCCCCCGGATCCCAGTGGTCGTCGCCAGGGAGCTCGATATGGCCGTACACACCAGGGACGTCGGGCCAGAGGCCCGCCGTTCGCCGGTAATAGTCGAACACGGCGGCCGGCAGGTGGTCCACGGCGATGGGCCAGTCGTCGGTCGGCCTCGACAGTCCCGTCTTGATGAGCCTGCGTTGATGGAGGAACGCAACCAGCGCGACGAGCGGCTGCAGGGCGGGACGGAAGGGGAGCCAGGGGGCGATGTTCGAGAACCCCGTGATCTCGATCTGCATCGCCCGGGCGTCCTGCGCCTTGGAGGCCTTCCCCTAGGCCCAGACCGGGAAGAGCTGAACGATCCGGTGATCCCCCACGCCGAACTGCGGCGGAAAGTCCCACGTTTTGTATCGCTCCTTCAGGTCCGGGGCCTGCGTGGTGTGCAGGACGAGGTTCGGTCTGAGGACGGCGAGGCGGACGAGGGACAAGTCATTGCGTGGCTCCAGCTCGACTTGGTACGCTCGCCCGTCAGGCCCGGGGAGCTCCCCGTGGATCCAGCCGTCTCGAATCCGAGCCGTCACTGGTTTCCACCCACTGCCCTGGCGCCCGCCATCGTTGGAGAAGACCAGGATAGTTCCGTCCGTCGCGTCCGCTCTGTTGATAAGGCGGCGGCCGTGGAGGCACTATCTGTGCCAAACTCGCAGTCGGATGTTTCCGCAGGTAGACATGGGGACGTAGCTCAGTCGGTAGAGCACCTGCTTTGCAAGCAGGGGGTCGGCGGTTCGAGTCCGCTCGTCTCCACTTTCCCAGGTCAGAGATCCTTTTCCGCGATCCCGGTCGACGTTCCGGTAGCACGACGTATAGCCAGCCACTAACCGACGGCAGGGGGGAACGGATAGACACGCGCACCGCGGCGGAGGTCGGGACGATCCGGCGCCTCGCCGAGTCGTTCGAGATCGCGCTCCGCGCCCGGAACCTCTCGGACCGGACGGTGGAGGGCTCCTCGACGCGGTCGGCCTCTTCGCCCGCTTCCTCGAGGACGCCGGGATGCCGACGCGGGTCGACGCGATCCACCGGGAACAATCTCGCGAGGCTGATCAAGGCCTGCGACGGGACGGCGTTCGAGGATCGCCGGGACCTCGCGATCGTCCGGCTCTTCTCGACAGCGGTATCCGCCGACAGGAACTCACGGACCTTCACGTCGACGATCTCGACCTCCGGCTCCGGCAGGCGACCCATGATGCTCCTCGGCTGGCGTTCGCGTTCGATGCTGTCGCGGTACGGATCGTCGGCCGCGGCCGAGCGAGCACTCGAAGACGCGCACCGGCGGACGGCTCCGGGGGATCGGCTGTGACCCGCCCCTCGCTTGCGGATCGTCTGCGCGGAGCGCGACCGCGTCATCGGGAAGGTCGTGGACACTGACGAGAGTCCGGCGTACGGCACCCGCGAGCAGGTGAGCCCGCTGATGAGAATCACCTTCGGAGCCGCCATCGACTTCGCGCACTACCGCTCCTCCTATCCGAGCCCCCACCACCGATCAGGTCAGACCACCGCCGTTGCGAGGACCTGGATCGAGAACTCGCTCGAGGCCAGGCACGCCGGGAACGACGCCGTCGTGTTCAGCGTCAGCGTCGTCTCTCTGCCCGCCGTTCGCGGCGGCGGGATGGGCTGCTCGGGCTCCGGGGTCACGGCCTCGGGTTCAGTCGTCCTGTTTGAGGCGGACCATCGATCCCGCACCCGCGTGAGCGGGTCGAGACGTCGAGGTCCATGGGCACGTAAAGCAGATGTTGCCTGTTTAGACATCGGTGCCGAGACCGGTGAGCGCGCGTGTCGCGTGTCTCTGATCTTGAGGTGCAACAGCTTTGGATTTTTACGATCAACGCCGTATTGACTCCGCTTAGGAGGGAGGGAAGCCTCAGCCCAACTGACTCGAGGGGCCTAACCTCGACTGGTCGAGAGGGAGGAAGACATTGACACGTAGACGATCTGTCTCACTCGTGTCGGTCATCGCGGTGGCAGTCGGTGCGCTCCTTGGGACATCCGGCATCGTCGGCGCATCGGCCGCACCACCCGCCACGGCAGACGCAACCGCAGTGATGCAGTGGAACCTCATAGCGGTCAGCACGCTCACCGGCTTTCCCGGGCCAGGGCTTCCAGGCCCAGCGGGCGGAGCACCACCAGCATCTGCAATCCACATGGGGATGGTTCAGGGGGCTGTCTATGACGCGGTCAACGCGATCACGCCGAAGCCTCACCGGCCGTACCTACTGAACAGACGGTTCGCCAACACCGCGTCCGATGAAGCGGCCGTTGCAACGGCCGCGTATCTGGTTCTGAAGAACATCGTCGAGACCGTCCCTCAGAGCATCACGTTCCCCAACAGGGCGACCCTGCTCGCGACGCTCGCGTCGCAGTACGAAGCTGCGGTGAACGCGATACCCGACTCGCCGTTCAAGGATCAGGGGATCGCTGCCGGCACCGCGGCAGCGCAGGCGATGATCGACGCGAGGAAGGACGATGGACGGTTCGGGCCGTCCCAGTTCGTGCCGAACCCGAACCCGGGGTTCTTTGATCCGGTGGCGCCGAACGGCACGACGGTGCTAGACCCCACTCCGTGGGTCGGCGCCGTCAAGCCGTTCCTGATGCAGAGCTCGTCGCAATTCCGTTCCGCCGGTCCACTTGCGCTCAACAGCCCCGCGTATGCGGCGGACGTCAACGAGGTCAAAGCGCTTGGCGGCGACGGCGTGGGGACGCCCTCGGCCCGAACGGCAACCCAGACGTATATCGCCAAGTGGTGGCAGAGCAACCCCGTCGCGAGCTGGAACGACGTCGCCCGCCAGCTCATCGCACGAAACCATCTCGACGCTGCTGAGAGCGCACGTGTCCTCGCGATGCAGAACCTGGCAACGGCCGACGCAGCGATCAACACTTGGAACGACAAGTACCACTTCAGCTTCTGGCGGCCGTTTCAGGCGATCCGCAGGGCGGCGGACGACGGCAACCCCGCGACCTCGCCTGATCTAACGTGGACGCCGCTGCTCGCGGCGCCCTACCCCGAACACCCGTCGGGACATCTCGGGCAAGACAGTTCGTACACCACCGTGCTGCGGGCGTTCTTCGGCAACGCACCTGCGGGCGGCTACCAGATCACGAGCTTCGCCGTCAATCCCGGCGGCGATGCTACGCGTTCGTTCAGCAGCTTCTCGCAGGCGGTCGACGAGATCGTCGAAGCCCGCATCTGGGCGGGGCTCCATTTCCGCACCGCGGACGTGCAGGCCGTAGAGCTCGGAACGAACGTCGCCAATTTCGCGATGGAGAACTACTTCCAGCCGCTGGGCTGACATCGAGAGCGTTACGGGGCCGCTTCGCGCGGCCCCGTGACGCGCCTCACGCGTCGGCCGAGCAGCCGACTGCATGGGAGGCCCCGACCGTGGCAAAAAGCCCGGCCGACGTTCCCAGAGCCGATCTCGATCGGGCGTAAGGTCTTCCCGGTGGCGAGCACGGCCGGAAGCGACGACCAGGGCGGCGTCAAAGGCTCGCACATGTCCGCGGGGAGGCGCGTGCTGTTGGCGTTCGCGGCGGGCGTCCTGTCCTTCGGCATCGCGAGCCTCCTCATGCCGTGGCAGGTGGCCACACTGATCGGGTGGAGCGTTTCGGCCGCCGCGTTCGTGGCCTCGGTCTGGTTGAGCGTTCGGCGAATGGACGGCGCGGCCACCGCAGAGTTCGCCACGATCGAGGACGACTCCAGGGCCGCCGCGGACCTGGTCCTGATCACAGCCAGTTCGGCGAGCCTCCTCGGTGTCGCGCTGACGCTCCTGAAGGCATCAGGCGAGAGCGGGGCTGCTCGGGCCTTCATCACGGGCGTCGCGACCGTGAGCGTCATCCTGTCCTGGGCGGCCGTCCACACGGTCTTCATGTTGCGGTATGCGAGGCTCTATTTCGCGAACGGCGGCGGGATCGACTTCAACGACGAGCAGACCCCGAACTACCTGGACTTCGCCTACATCGCCTTCACCATCGGGATGACCTACCAAGTGTCCGACACGGCCGTCACCGTCAAGGACATCCGCACGACGGCCCTTCGCCACGCGCTCCTGTCGTACGTGTTCGGTACGGGGGTGGTGGCCATGCTCATCAACGTGGTGGCCGGCCTCCTGAAGGGCTAGATAGGCGTTCGCCCGGGCGGCGAACGCCGTTCGGTCACCTTTCCCGACCTGAGGTTCAAGGAGCCTCCCGTCCCGGCCGAAGCTCAATCAGGGCTCGGCTCGCCGTGCCGACCGCCAAGCCCCGGGGATGGGGTGCCCATGGGATCGGTCCGAAAGCTGACGAGCTCCCGCATGAGCCTGGTCATATGGGCCCTGGCCATCGTTGCTCTGGCCGGCGCGATGGCCCTCTCGTTCGTGTTCGCTTACAGCTCGGTGGGGGACCAGCAGCGGGCGGCCCAGGCACGGGCAGTGGCCGACACCACGAGGAAGCCCCTCTCGGACCTCACCGCGACGCAGGTGTCGAAGCCGATCCAGGAAGACTCCTACAGGGCGCTCCTGAAGGACGTCAAGGACCACGTCATGAAGGACGATCGGGTCCTCCGCGTCCGTATCTTCAACCTCAACGGCACCCTAGTGTTCTCCACCGACGCCGGCGACAAGATCGGCGTGGCCAAGATCGGGACCCCGCAGTTTCAGACGGGGTCCTCGGGCGGCGTCGCGAGCATCATCACCGAACCCGAGGCGGCAGTGCCGAGCGGGTTGGCCGGGTCGA
>WNGA01009502.1_pt1 | contig 13093 bp, 10 predicted proteins | sample 5400061 | NCBI WGS metagenome assembly WNGA01 (sample SAMN13153366, study PRJNA577476) | soil metagenome | isolation source: 100 cm soil or saprolite under grassland replicate 2 | place: USA:California | collected 2016-06-15
CGCCGATTCTTCCCGTCGATCTCGATCGCAAGCGGCGTGCGGCCGAGGAGCTCCTCGCGGCGGAACCGATGCCCGTGCCCGAAACTGTCGAGGAGCTGAAGGCGGAGATCCGGGACGCGCGCGGCTGACGATCGTCGTCGACACCACGGTCCTCGTCTACGCGCTCGGCAGCGCCCATCCGCTCCGCGAGCCCTGCCGCCGCGTGATCGCCGCGATCCGCGACGGAGCGCTCACGGCGACCACGACGATCGACGTCATCCAGGAGTTCGCGCATGCCTACGCACGTCGCCGGCCCCGCCCGACCGGGGTCGCGCACGCACGGCGCTACTTGACGTTGCTCGCCCCGCTGCTCTCACCGACGTATCTCGAGCTCGAACAGGGGCTGAAGCTCTTTGCCGATCACGAGCGGCTCGATGCGTTCGACGCCGTTCTCGCCGCGACGGCGGTCGCGCAGGACGCCGCCGCGCTTGTGTCCGCGGACCAGGCATTCAGCTCGGTTCGGCGACTCCGCCACGTAGTCCCGGGCACTCCGGAGTTCGATCGGCTGCTGGAGAGCTAAGGACCTATCGCGCCTGGAATCACGGCCGCCGCGCTTCGTATGCTGCGGCCGTGTCCTCGACGATCGATCCGGGACGGCTCCGGCACGGCCGCGTCCGCGGCCGGTACTTCCGCGAGAACTTCGCGCAGGCCGGCGTCGACCTCTCGCAGATCCTCCCCGAGCTGGTCACGAACGCCGACGCGGCGGTCGCGGCGGCCGGGCAGTGCACGGGAAGAATCGAGCTCCGGTTCGCCGCGCCCGACCCGGAGTTCGGCCGTCGCTGGCGCCGTGAGCTGAAGAAGCTGCGGGTGCCCGCGCTCCTCGACTGGAAGCACGAGATCGTGTGCCTCGACGACGGTGAGGGTGTCGATGCGGAGGTCGTCGAGCGCAGGCTGGGCGCGCTCGGCGTCACTCCAGAGCACGAGGGGCAGCGCGGTCTCTTCGGCCGCGGCCTGCGCGACGTCTGGCTGGCGCAGGGTGCAGGACGGATCCAGGGGATCCGCGGCGGGCGTGCCGTCGAGTCGTGGTTCTTCCCCGCGGGCGGCGACGAGCCGTACTTCTTCACCCACGTGCTCGACGAGCCGGCGACACTGCAGATCCGGCGCGCCTTCGGCATCGCGCGCGACGGAACGCGGATCACCGTTCCGCTCGCGGAGCGACGGCTTCCTCCCAACCAGCGCCTGCGGACGCTCGTCGCGAACCTCGTCCAGCTCCGGCCGATCCTCGAGGACCCGAATCGCGAGCTGTACCTCGAGCTGCCGGGCGAGCCGCTCGAGCTCGTGTCGTACTCGCCGCCTGACCCGGACCCCGACCGGCCCGTCCTGTTCGACGCGGAGGTGACCGTGACGCGCGGCGTGTACGCGCACATTGTCGTCCGCCGCGCAGCGCAGCCGATCCCGCTGGCGCCGTCGCGTGCGACTCGGCGGGGTGGTCTGGTCGTGCGTTCCGGTCGCGCCGCGCACGAAGCGACCCTCGCCGGGCTCGAGGCGAGGCCAGGCGCACGCCACCTGTACGGCGATCTCTCTTGCGACGCACTCGAGCAGGTGCAGCGCAAGGCGCTCGAGTCGACGCGGCCGCAGGTGGCGGTGCGGGTCGACCGCAGCGGACTGAACGAGAGCCATCCGCTCGTCCAGAAGCTGTACGCGGCCGTCGAGCGGGTGGTGAAGCCGATTGTCGAGGCGGAGGAGCGGCGCGCGGGCGCTCGCCTCGTCCGCGCCGGCCGGGCGGTGACCGCGCGCGACCACATCGGCGTCAAGGCGCTCAACGACGCGCTCCGGACCGCGTTCGACGCGCCGGGTCGTGCCGGCTTCTCGCAAGGCGGCCGCGCGGCGGAGAGACCGCCGCTCGAGCAGGTCGCAGCCGAGGCGCCGGTCGCGCCCCCAACCCCGGGCCGGCCGCCCGCGATCGACGCGGCAATGCGCTTCAAGCAGTCGCCGCTCCGCGTCCACCCGGGAGAGCAGCGAACCGTCTCGCTCCTCTTCGACCCGGCGCGGGTGCCGCCGGGGACGCCGATCGAGCTCGCGACCGACCCCGGCCTCTCGTTCTCGCTCGGGCGCAGCGAGGTCCCGGCGCCGGGCGTCGGTGGCTGGTCGCGTGTCCGGGGCATCCTTCGCGCGCTCGCGTCGGCGAGCCCGGGGTCGCGGCTCAGTGTCTTCGCCGTGGCCGGCGAGCACGACGCGGAGCTGGTGGCGCTGATCGTCCGCCATCACGCGAGCGGTTGGGTGCGCGAGATCACGCGCAAGGACGAGGACAACGCGATCGAGGCGGAGTTCGACCCCGAGGCGGGGGTCGTGACGGTGTTCGAAGGGCGGCGCGAGTTCAAGTCCCTCGAGCGCGCGGCCCGCCGGGCGGGGCTGACGAAGGCGCGCGTCCGCGAGTACGTGCCGTACCGGATGCTCGAGGTCGAGGTGGCGGCGAACGCGGTCTACGCGTGGGCGGCCGAGCGGATCCTCGAGCGCCGACTCCCGGGCGAGCGGCCGACGGATCCCGCCGGCTACTCCGAGGCGGTGCGGGCGGAGGCACAAGCGTTACGGCACAAGTTCCACGAGCGGCTGATGCGCGCGTTCCTCGGTCCCGAGGTCTTCGACGGCGGCGTCCTCGTCGCGCGCGCCGCGGCGTCTCCGGCGGAACGCCAGCTCAGGCTCGCGGACGGCCGCTGAGCCGCTGCGTTACTTCTGGTCCTGGTCGAGCGGCGGGTACTGCGGGGGCGCTTCGCCCGTGCGTTCGAGCACCTGCGGGTAGGCACGGTCGTCCGCGTTGCGGAGCCCGGCGACCGTCAGCTCGACCTCCCACTGGTCTCCGAAGTCGAAGAGGTACGCGATGCGCCGACCTTGCTCGAGACCGAGGCTGCCGATCGGCGTCCGCGCGCTCTTGGCGTCGCTGTCCTCGAGCTCGTACGGCGCGGTGTATTCCGTCTCCGGGCCGTCCCAGATCTGGCCGCTGAGCCAGAACGAGTACAGGTGAGGGTCGTCCCACCCGAACTCGGCGCGCAGGAGCTCGTGCAGGTCGTCGAGCGTCTGCTCTTCGATGAGCGCAACCGTCCGCGTCACCTCCGGAGCCGCGACCAGCGTGGCCTCGAAGACATAGACGCGGCTCACGCCGCCACTCTCTCACGGATGGCGCCGTCCGAATTCGAGCTGTGTCGCCCGGGAGGCAGTGGGCGGGCGGCGCAACGATCAGGGTCGACGCTCGTTTCCGAGGGGGTGCGTGGCGCCGCAGTTGCGGGCGAGGGTCGATCGGAGCGAGACGCCACCGGAGCTTGTAACTCAGAGTTACAAGCACCTCGGCGCCGCGAGTCGGGCTGGCGCGCGTCCAGCCGGCGCCGTGACACCAGGGCGACAGCCGGCGACGCGGCTCTTTCCAGATCGCCGACCCTGCGGCGTGTCTCGGGATCGCCACAACACGGTGCGCTTGACAGTCTCGTGAGGATTCCGTTGAGGTGCCCAGGCGCCCGGGATCATGCCGGGTCAGAGCGAGCCGAGGGGAGCGATCGCGCGCACCGGCTGTCCTGTAACGGCGGCGATCACCTCGAAGTCAGCGTCGTAGTGGCAGAGGCCGATACCGGCCGTTTCGGCCGCGGCCGCGATCAGGAGATCGGGCAGCTTCACGCGGCGGTGGTGGAGAGGACCGCCGGAAGACAGCTGCTCGAAGACGTCCGTGGCTCGCCGCCACTCACGCGCGCCGATCGGCAGCTCGTCGAGCACGTCGAGTCGCTCGCGGCGGCCGCGAAACTCCGCGTGGTCACGCACCTCCCACAGAAGTTCGAGCTTCACCATCGGGCAGGTCGCGATCTCGCGACGTGTGAGGCGTGTGGTGAAGTCGGCGAGGACAGCCTCGTCCTTCTGCCGGTTCGTCCACGCGCTGGTGTCGGCCAGCTCTACCACGTGCGCGTGCGCCGAAGCTCGTCGAGAGCTGCCGGTGTGAGATCGCCGAAACGTTCCTCGGCGAGCTCGAGCAGGCGCTTCCGGCGGACTACATCTTCCAATGCGCGATGGATCGTGTCTGTCGTGCCCTTGGTGCCGAGCGCCTTGCGCGCCTCGGCCACGAGCTCCAGCTCCAGGTTCAGCGACGTACGTTTGACCATAAAGGGAGCATACAAGAATTCGTGAGCAGACCATACAAGACACGGCTGGTATGGCATACGAGGTCGATGCGGTCGGCCTCGGCCGACGGTTTCCTGAAGGGGTTGGGGGCGCGCGTCGGCCCGGTGTTTCCTTGACTTCCGCGTTTCGAACGTGGTACGTACCTTGGTACAAACGGGCAAGGCCTCGCCCAGACCATGCGCGGCCCGCGTTGCGGCACGCAGTTGCGTGTGCGGGATGAGGGGAGCCCGCAATCGAGAGCCGGTCGTCCAGGGGCCCGCCGGTGTTCGCGCGCCGCACGAAGCGACACCGTTGCTGCAAAGATCTCGGCCGACCCGACGAAGGAGGCAGTCATGCCGCGGAAGCGTTCGATCGAGATCGGTGTCGAGCCCAACGAGGTCGTCATCGGCAGCCCGCACCTCGACGTGCGGGCGGATTCGCCGCTCGACCCGGAAGCCGTCAGAGGTGCACTCACCCTCGAATCGGCGTACGGCCGGGTCTCGCTCTCGCAGGACCGGCGCGTCGCGAGCTTCGTCCCCGAGAACGGACTGCCGCCGGGGCCGCAGACGCTCGTCGTCGAGGAGCTCGTCTCCGAACGCGGCAAGCGCCTGAGCGACCGCCTCGAAGTGCCGTTCTTCATCAGCGACTCTCGCGCGAAGATCGACCCCAAGCTCCGTGTGGAGAGCCTCGTCCGCCTGCGCATCGAGCGGCTCGGCACGGTCAGGCTCTCCGCGGCGAAGCGACCGAGCGGCAAGTTCATCGAGATCATGAAGGCCGTCAACCGGAAGACGGGCGCGCCGGTCGAGCTCGCGTTCGACCAGGACGGCAAGCGCGTCAACAAGACCGCGATCTTCGAGCAGATCGAGCAGAACCGCCGGGCGGCGTTCGGAAAGCTGCACCCGGCGCTGAAGGAAGCGGTCGGCGATGCGGGCGCGGGCGAGCGGATTCCCGTCGCGGTGTGGTTCCGGGTCGCCGAGGAGCCGCTGCACGAGAAGCGCGAAAAGGGTCAGACGGCGAAGCCGCCGCGCGGGGAGCTCGCGCAGGCGAAGAAGATCAAGGAGACCGGCGCGCGCGTCGCGGAGATCGTGCGCGAGCACGGCCCGTCGGACGAGCCTCGGCTCGATCCGGACGCCCCAGTCGTCTTCGCCGAGCTGCCGGTCGATGCGATCAGGAAGCTGCAGAAGCGCGAGGAGGTCGCGGCGCTCTTCCTGCACGAGACGAAGGGCGAGACCGACCTTTCGGACTCGATGGCGATCGCACAGTCCGACACCGTGCACTCGAGCCTCGGCGTCACCGGCCGCGGCGTCAACGTCGCCGTCTACGAGGACGGGCCGGACAAGATCACCGGCCTCCTGTCGATCACGGCGAGGTTCCTCACGAACCCGACCACGGACGACCACGCACGGCACACGCACGGGATCATCAAGAACATCGAGGCCAACAAGCCGCACGGCCACGCGAAGGACTGCAACCTCCATTCGGCCAACAGCAAGGATCTCGCCGCGATCAACTGGGCCGCCCGCACGCGCGGGTGCACGGTGATCAGCCAGAGCTTCCACCGCGGCCCCGAGCAGACCAACTCGGGCCTGTCCTTCGACGACATGTACAAGGACTGGCTCGCGCTCCACTGGCCGTACCCGACGATCTGCGAGGCGGCGGGGAACGGGTCCAGCACGGAGTTCGTCAACCACAAGGGCTTCAACAGGCTCACCGTGGCCAACCACGACGACTCGGCCGGTGCGCTGGCGAGCGACTCCGTCTTCAAGAATCCCAGCTCGTCGCACAGCGATCGTGAGCTGCCCGAGATCGCCGCGAACGGAACGATCGTGACCTGCGTCCAGCTGACGAAGAGCGGCACCAGCATGGCCGCGCCGGCGGCCGCGGGCGCGGCGGCGCTCGTCCAGGAGACGAACGGGACGCTGAAGTCGTGGCCGGAGGGCTGCCGTGCGATCCTGCTTGCCAGCGCGAGCAAGAACGTCACCGGCAATACGTGGTGGGCCGACCGCAGCAGCGCCGTCGACGCGAAAGACGGCACCGGCGCGGTCGACGCGCTCGAGAGCGTGCGGATCGCGCAGAACCGCCGCTCGCGAAACGCGGCGGCGACCCGCCGCGGCTGGGACGTCGGGACGCTCCGCTCGAGCGACATCGGTGCGAACGGCGAGACGACCTTCTCGTACCAGGTCTCCGTTCCGTTCTTCTTCTTCGGTGCGAAGGTCAAGGTCGCGCTGGCGTGGGACAGCCTCGCAACGCTGCTCGACCTCGGCTTCATCCAGATCGCGAGCGACAACCTGAAGCTCGACCTCGACCTCAAGGTCTACGACAGCGGCGGCTCGCTGGTCGGCTACAGCGGCTCGTGGGACAACAGCTACGAGATCGCGGAGTTCTCCGCGCGGCGCGGCGAGACGTACACGATCAAGATCCGCCGCTGGTCGGGCACCGACGACGTCTGGTACGGCATCGCCTGGACCGTCCAGGGCACGCCGTTCATCCGCGACAACTGGGACCTGACGGACCGGATCGTCCGGCTGGCGAACGGGTAGGTCGGGCCAGATGACTGAAGACGGCGCCCCTGCGAAACGGGCGCCGTCTGCTGCCCGCGGCGCGCTTCAGCGGCGGGACACCGTGGCGCTCGCTGCACGCGGAGTCTGGGCAAGCTTGACGGTCGCGTAGTCGGCCGCCAGTTTCTTCGCAAATGTTGGATCAGCGGCCGCGAGCTGCTCAGCCTTTGCGGCACTCGCCTCCGACTCTTCCGTCGCGCCGAGCTCGAGTTGAACGATCGCCAGCTCGTTGGCCGCATTTGCATACGAGGGATCAAGCGCCAATGCCTGTTCAAACAGCGCTACGGCGCGCTCCTTGTACGGCGTGCGGCGAGCGATCTCTGCCAGGTTCGTATAGGCGACCTTGTTCGGATAGAGGTCGAGCGCCTGCCAGAGAAGCCGTTCGGCCCGTTGATGCGACTCGACCGTCCGGGGGAACGTGAACAGGATGATCCACGCCGCGTTGTTGAGCGCGAACGACTTGATCCGCAACGCGCCCGACGATTTCCCGGGCAGACGCACGACGGACTGGTACTGAGCGATCGCCTCGTCCCACTTCTCGTCCAGTTGCTGAATCCAGCCACCGACGAAGACAGATTCCTCGAGCTTCGGCGCAAGCGAAAATGCCTCTGCGGCGGCCTTGCGCGCGCGTTCTGCGTGATCCTTGCGCGCGCGTTGGAAACGGTGGATCGCCTGGGAATGCGCCATCGCCAAGCCGGCGAACGCGAGCGGCTGCAAGCTCGAATCCACGGTGGATGTTGCAGCCTCAAAACCGTCGATCGCCCGATCGTTTGCGTCCGGGAGATAGCGGTTGTAGAGCATCACCGCGCGGTTGTACGACGCGCGAGGGAACTGTTGCTGGACCGCCAGGGCCCGCTCGTATGCCTCGAGCGCGGCGTCGCGATCGCTCGCTCGGCCGTATCGGTAGTGCCTCAGGTGGGCGCCGTAGCCCTCGAGGAACAGGCGTGCCGCTTCCCACGTCTCGGCTTCGAACACGGCTTGCCGCACGGTCGCCGATCGCGTTCCCATCGGCTCGACGCCGCGGTGCGTCCGGGATGAGCGGAGCCGCCGTCGCCTGTTGGTGCGGTCGCGCACCAGGTACACCCGATCCTTGGCGAGGCGATATGCGAGATCTTCGATCGCGGGCACCCACTTGTCGTCGTGGATCTCCGCCTGTTGAGTGCGTCGCGACCGCCGCGCGAGCCCGCGTTGCTCGAATTCGACCCACGCGAGCTGAGATCCGCCGACAGTGAGGATCGTTCCTCGCAGCGTTCGTCGTGCGACCAGCGCAGGCGCGGCCCGCAGCAGAGCGAGGATGTCGCGGGGAGAGAACGACACGCCGGCGAGGCTGATCACGCCGAGATCTGCGTCGGCGAGCGCGCCGACGCGACCGAGCTCGACCACGTTCGTGAGCAATTCGTCGCCGCTCGTACGGGGGGCAGCCGTGCCTGAACCGGGCTCCGCCGTCACCGGAGGCAGCTGAGGCAACTCGGAGCCCGACGCCAACGGCGTGGCTTCGGCGTTTCGTCGGCCCTGGTTCTCGCTGCGGGACTCGTCCTGGACCTTGCGATTGACGCTTCGGCGCATTGCCTCGACCTCACGAGCAAGCGCGACCCATTCCTGCTCGATCTCCGTTAGGCGGCGGACGAACAGCTCCGTCAGCTCGACGCGCCGTTCCTCACTGCCTCCGAACGGCAGTACGAGCACCCGTCCGCGGATCGCGACGCGAAACGTCGCGACGATGAGATGAACTGCGGCGATTGCGAACAACCCGAGCGCACACAAGATCGCTACGAGCTCGAGCACATCGAGCGTCCCTCTGGTCGCGTCGCGGACTTGCTCGAGCATGCGAGAGATCAGCCGACGTCGAGCGTGAAGCTCGAGTCGTCGAGGAACGACGAGGACAGCTTGCCGCGGCTCTTCCGCGCAGCCGCCTTCACGAGCTGCTCGATCCCGCGCATGTGCTCGCGCTCGGGCTTGCCGGGAGCCGCTCGCGACGAGCTGTTGAAGTGGAGCGCGAAGTCGTTCCCGGCCTTCGGGTGTGGGTTGCGCGACTCCTCCGGGCCGAGGCGGGAGTCGATCACCGCCTGGACGACGCGCGGATCGGGGTTCTCGTGCTCGCCGTTCCCGCAGAACACGTACGCATCCGCGCTGACGCGCTGAACGAACGCCGGGTCGAGGTTGTGCTCGGACCCGTGGTGCTGCACCTTGAGCACGTCCACGTGGATCAGGCCGTCACGGTCGAGCTTCTTCGTCTGCTCGAGGCCTTTGAGGATGTCGAGCGCGTGTCCGTCTCCCGTCAGGAGAATCGTCCGCCGTCCCTCCTTGGCGTGCAGCATCAGCGAGGCGAGGTTCGGAACCGTCACCTTCGAGCGGTCGCCGAGCTCACCCGCGGCCAGCTCGAGCGGCTCGTTCAGCGCCGTGACGTCGGTCCCGAGCCGTCCGGCGTCGCGCTCCATCTGGCGCTGCAGAGTCGCGAGCTGCGCGCGATGCGTCGCCAGCCACTCGTTCCACTCGCGGCGAAGCGCGTCGAGGTCCTCACGGAAGGGCCCGATCACCGTGAGCGTCAGCCCGCGGAGCCGGATCGACTTGCCGCCCGTCCTCACCAGGGCGAGGCGCCCGTCGAACTGCTTGTTGACCGGAATGCCGAGCTGCTCCGGCCCCGCTCGGCGCGCGAGCTCGAGGCCTTCGCTGATGCTCGTCGCCAGCTCGCGGTCGAACGGCGCCAGCTCCTGGAGCCCGCGGTCGTTGCTCGCGGCGAGGATCGCGGCCCGCGCGGCGAGCAGGTCCTCGATCTCTCCCGTGTTCTCCTGGACCTGCTCGTGGAACGCGTTGTGCCAGAGGTTCGCGATGTTCGGCGGGCGCGGGCGCTCTGGCTCCGGGAAACGGTCGTTGCCGCGGCCGCGCTGGAAGTCGAAGACGCGCCAGTCGAGCGTGTCATCCAAAAGCTGCAGCACACCGGAGATGTGGTCGCGGTCGATGTGCGACAGGTACACGAGGTCGAGGCGTTTGTCCTCGTCGGCGAGCCGGCCGAGCGCGGGGGCGACGTGTGTCTGGTACGCGTCGCGCATCCCGCCGTCGATCAGGACGTTCGTGCCGTCGCGGCCGGTGAGGAGGAGGCAGTCGCCCTTCCCGGCCTGGAAGACGGTCAGCTTCACGTCAGGTCGCGCCGCTGCCCGACGCGCGCCGCCTCCTCGAGGCAGCGCTCCTCGTCGATCTCGCCTGCGCCCGCGTCGTCCCGCCACGTGAAGTCCGCGCCGGGGAGCGGCCGCGCCGTGCGCTTGAGGATGCCGCCGATTTGCGCGGACGTCAGGCGCGGACTGGTCGCAAGCATCAAGCCGGCGAGGCCGGCAACGTGTGGGCTGGCCATGCTCGTGCCCGTCATGGCGATCCAGTCGCCTCCGGAGAAGCCCTTGGCCGCGACGACGTCCGTTCCCGGCGCTGCGATATCCGGCTTCTCGCGCCCGTCGCGCGTCGGTCCCTGGCTGCTGGTGATGTGGACCCGCCGTAGATCGCGGTCGAGGTTGGCCACCGACACGATTCGTGGACCGCACGCGAGCGAGCTGATCGTCGACGAATCGACGAACGAACGCTCCGAGAAGAAGGACGGAAAGGCCCACGCGTCGCGCTCACCGACGCGGCCGAGCCGGCGCGGGTCGTCGCGCTCGATCCAGCAGTGGAAGCGGCCGTCGCGGACCTCGTCCCCGATCAGCCGGATCAGCCACTGACCGGCCGTGACGCCGACGACGGACGACTCCCGGAGCTGGGGGCTCAGGTAGACGGCGATCAGGTTCGCGCCGTTCGCGGGGTGGTAGAGCTCGTTGTAGACGCTGAGGAACGAGCCGTCCGGAAGCTGCCGGTTCTCGATGTACTCGTAGGGCTGCACCTTCTGCGTCCACGCGCCGCCCGGGGGCTTCACCTGAACCGAGAAGCGGTCCTGCGCGCCGTACCAGATCTCGAGCTCGTTCTCGGAGATGTCGGCGATGCCGTTCCCGACGACGTTCCACTCGATGTCGTGGACGAGCTCGCGCGCGGCAATCCGGCCGCTCGAGTGGACGCGGCCGAGCATCCACCCGATGTCGCCCTCGCGTTCCGTTCGCTCCTGTCCGGCGTTGCCCGCGGCAATGCTGACGCAGCGGCCGGGCTTCGACAGCGAGGCGTCGATCCAGCGGGCCACGGGGCTCGAGTCGTCGTGTGCGTGGCCGTTCGTGCCGAGGCTGATGTTGATCGAGATCGGCATGCCCTCGCGATCGGCGACCGCAAGCAGGTAGTCGACGGCGTGCGCGAGCCGGGTCGAGTCGTAGAACGATCCGCGCCGGCCGAGCTCCTCGGGGGGAATCGAGATCAGCACGGCCGCGATCCGCGCCTTGCGGCAGACGCCGCGGTTGCCCGCGGCGATGCTCGCGACGTGGGTGCCATGGGAGCCGGCGGACATCTGGGACTGCGGCTCGAGGAGGTGCGCAGGCAGGCCCTGCGCCGGCGAAGCGGCGATCGCGGCGTTGAGGTCGTCTGCGACGAGCTCGGCGCCGTAGTTGAACGACGCCGTCTGGCGCTCGGCCGGCGACGGGCGACTGCTGCCGCCCTGGTCCCAGATCGAGATGAACCTCGTCTTGCCGTCGGTGACGAAGTCAGGATGGGCGAAGTCGAACCCGGCGACGTCGACGAGGCCGATCAGCACGCCGGCGCCGTGGTGGTGGCGGCTGGCGTCGCCGAAGCGCCGCTCCTGGGACGAGGGCTGCGAGACCGCGCCGGCGGTCACGACCGGACGCGGCAGCGTCAGCGGCTGGCCGAGCTCGACGAAGCTCACGTCCTCCTTCGCGGCGAGATCGAGCGCCTGCTCGACGGGAAGCTCGGCGGTGGCGAGCCCTCCTCTCGATGCCGTGAGCGGAAAGCCGCCGGACGGCGGGAGCTGGGCGTTCAGCTCGGTGCCGGCGAAGCCGACGAAGACGCTCACGAAGGCGTCGGCGCGGCGCGTGAGGCGACCGGTTTTCAGGCGCCTGGGCGCTTCGGGGGGCGCCGCAGGCGTGCCGTTGTCGGACCGGACGGCCGCGAGCGCCTCGGCCTGCTCGGGCGCGACCGCCACCGCGGCGGCGTGCTCGGCGCGCAGGACGTTCACCTCGGTGTTCCCGTTCGCGACCATGCGCAGCTTCGGCTGCACCTTGCGCAGCCCTGACCCGGGCAGCTTCATCCGACTCCTCCCTCGTACGGGAACCCGTCTGGCGGAGGCGCCTCCGGAACGACGTGCTTGCGCATCGCCGTGTCGCAGACGGCGTAGCCCCAGTTGATCAGGCGCTCCTGCTTCCGGCTGTCCAGCTTTCCGAGCCGCGTGGGCTCGTTCGCGAGCGCCGTCGTCGCGTCAAAGGGGCACGACAGCGCATCGGGCAAGCCGAAATCGTCGACGTTGCTGCGGATCCCCCAGTACGTGCCGCTCCGGAGCTTCGCGCGGTAGCCGTCGATCGTCTGCCGCTTCCGCAGGCTCCGGACCTGATTGTCGTCGACGTCGAAAACGCGACGGAACTGCCGCAGCCAGTCGTGGGGCGGCTTGGGGTTTGGCCGCAGCTTGCCGCCGCCGTCGCTCACCAGCACGGTCGTGAAGTTCTTCCAGACCGTCTCGAGGCCGAGGTTGTCGTAGACACCGCCGTCGGTGAGCTGGAGCTTGCGCCGGTATTCGGGCGTCTCCAGGTCTTCGCCCGATCCCGGCACGAACGCACCGTCCTCGAAGCGAAGGACGACGGGGGAGAGGAACGGCGGAAACGCGGACGACGCGGCGACGGCGACGGCGACGGGAATGTCCGGCTCGCGCACCTCGCCGACGCGGTAGTCCCAGAGGTACGGCTTCGAGATCCGCACGAGCGCGCCGGACTGGAGGCTGGTCGCATTGAAGACGAACCGCGGCTCGTCGGGAATTGCACGGAGCGTCTTGCCCGAGAACAGGTGCCGGTCATATGACGACGCGATCCGGTTGCCGACCGAGCCGGGCAGCAGCGTCCCGAGCAGGATCGCGGAGACGTCGATCGTCTTTCCTGCAAGCCGCCGAACGGGGTCGACGACGGAGGCGACGAAGTTCGTGGCGCGATCGCTCTCGTCGAACGTCAGACCGTCCCACGCGAGCGCGAGCACGCCTGCGGTGATCGAGCCGCCGGACACGCTCGACACGCGTGCGACGCCGCGCAGCTGCCCGAGCTCGTTCAGGCGCCACAGCGCGCCGAGGTGGAAGAGCATCGCGCGGTAGCCGCCGCCGGAGAGGCAGAGACCGGTGCCGACTGCGGGATCGTCGAGCGCCTCCCGCTCGTCGGGAGCGGCCCGAGTCGCCTGGACGGGTGCAGCCGCGCGCTCGAGCGCATTCGTCTCGTGCCGGCCCGGATCCAACGGCTCCCCCGTTCGTTGCTTGCGAGGCCACCGTAGAGCGTTCCGCTACGCCGGGTCAAGCCGCGGCC
>WNGA01009504.1_pt1 | contig 13092 bp, 13 predicted proteins | sample 5400061 | NCBI WGS metagenome assembly WNGA01 (sample SAMN13153366, study PRJNA577476) | soil metagenome | isolation source: 100 cm soil or saprolite under grassland replicate 2 | place: USA:California | collected 2016-06-15
CTCAATAGAGTTTCGGTGACCATGGCGAAGGGGAAACACCCAGTCCCATTCCGAACCTGGAAGTTAAGCTCTTCAGCGCCGATGGTACTGCGACCGGGAGGTCGTGGGAGAGTAGGACGTCGCCGGACATTCACACTGTTAAGGGCCACCCACCGGGGTGGCCCTTAACATTTCCCCTCGCGGCCATCGCGCCGGCCGGCGGACGTTCAGTCCGCGGCGGCGTAGAAGACGACCTGCCAGCTCTCGATCTTGTCTCTCTCGTCGAGCAGGTACAGCCGAGCCGCGGGCAGCGTCGCCTTCCCCGCGCCCAGGTCGGCTTCCACAGTGAGCAGGAGTAGAGCGTTGTGATCGTCGCCAACACTCGCGCTCACGTGTGCGGTGCCGGGCACCACGCCTTGGGCGAACTGGATCAGGCCGCGCATGTGGTCGTCGACCCCGGCGCCAACTGCAGGTGCACTGCTAGCGGATCCTCGGGCGCTCCGCCGGCCGACGAGCGGCTGTACGACGACGGGCCCGGCATCCACGCGAAGATGCCGGGCACGTCGTCGTACTCAGGCTGCGTCGGTCTGCTCGGCAGCGCCGGTCTCGGCTGGATCCACCGAGCGGTTCCGCCGGCGCCGGTAGACGACGTACGCGATGAGCAGGGCGACCGCGACGACGGCGAGGGCGGCCATCGAGACGCGGCCGAAGATCTTGTCGGCGTTGTCGCCGATCTTGTACGCGACGACCGCGGTCAGGCCGGCCCAGACGATGCCGCCGGACGCGTTGGCGGCCAGGAAGCGCGGGTAGTGCATCCGCAGCGTGCCTGCCATCGGACCGGCCAGGATCCGCAGCAGCGCGACGAACCGGCCGAAGAACACCGTCCAGACGCCGAACCGCTCGAAGTAGCGCTCGGCGGCGGCGATCCGCACCTCGCCGAAGTGGTGGGAGCGCCGGCCGAGCCGGTCGAACAGGCTCCGCCCCGCGCGCCGGCCGACGACGTACCCGATCGAGTCGCCGACGATCGCGCCGGACGCGGCGGCGACGATCACCCCGGTGAGCGACAGCTTGTCCTGGGACGCCAGCAACGCCGACCCGATCAGCGTCGTCTCGCCGGGGAGCGGAACGCCCATGCTCTCCGCGCCGATGATGCCGGCGATGATGAGGTAGGCGAGCACCGCCAGGCCGCCGGTTGGCAGCGCGATCTCGAGCAGCATGCCACCAATGGTGGCACCCGCATCCCAGCCGAGCCGACCAGGGCGACATCCCCAAGGAGGCAGCGGGCCCGGGAGTCCGCGAACGGATCCCGGGCCCGGACGTACGACGCTCAGGCGGCGACCCGCGGCCGCGGCGCGATGGTGCGGCTCGGGTCGTAGAAGGCCCGTGCCGGAGCGGACGGGTCGTACCGGAGCGGAACCCGTTGCCCGATGGCCGGCGCGTCGCCGGGCAGCGGGTAGAGCACGTCGTTGTGGATCACCTGGGTGCCGACGGTGTAGCGCACGAGCAGGAAGGTGCGGTGGCTGGCGCGAAGCACGGACACGACGCGCGCGTCCGCGGCCGGCCAGCTCTGAATGTCCGGCGCGGCGACCCTGCCGCGACGGAGAGCCCGGGCGAGCGGTGTGAGGAACGAGACCACCAGCGCTGCCACGGCGATGACCAGGAGTGTTGTCATCATCATCAGCCTGACCCCCATCCGAACCGATGCCCCGAGTAGGGCATGTTGATTATAATCAACATGTTCGTCATGCGGTCAAGGGGATTTTCCGCTATCTTGAGCGTGACCGACTTGCTGGAGGGCTCAACCGTGCACGCGTACGAGCAGATCGCCGAGCAGCTCGCCGCCGAGATCCAGGCGGGCGAGTGGCCGACCGGTTCGCCGCTGCCGACGATCCCCGAGCTGGAGGAGCGGTTCGGCGTCAGCCGGATCACCGTCCGCGGCGGCCTGCGCGAGCTGGAGAAGCAGGGCCTGGTCTACACCGGCTACGCCGGCGGCCGGCGTGGCACGATCGTGCGGTCCACCGGCATCACCGACCACCTGCTCAGCGACCCGCTGCGGTACCGGGGCGAGCCGCCCCGCGAGGGCACCTTCGCGCAGTTCGCCGCCCGGCAGGGACGCACCCCGAGCACGCGGTTCGAGATGCGCATGCAGCACGTCGACGAGAGCATCACCGAGCGGCTCGGGGTCGACCCCGGCGAGCTCGTCGTGGTCCGGATCATCCACCACCTGCTCGACAACGAGCCGTGGTCGCGCGAGACCAGCTACTACGCCCGCGACCTGGCCGAGGTGGTCGGCCTGGACGCGCCGCACATCCTCGAGCAGGGCACCATGCGCACGCTGGCCGACGCGGGCTTCCGCGAGCTGGCGCACGTCGACGAGGTCAGCTTCGAGGCGGCCGGCGCGGAGGACGCGTACGACCTGTCGGTGCCGGTCGGCACCCCGCTGATCGTCCAGACCCGGACGGCGGCCACGGCGGACCGCGTCACCCGCGTGTCGCGCTGGCACCGGATGGCCCGCAACAGCCGGATGGTCTGGGAAGCCGGCCAGGACGACGCCCTCGAGGTGATCCGCAAGGCCCGCGCGCCCGCCGTCGAACAGATCCTGCGCTGACGTATCGGTATGCTCCCGCCGCGAGGCTGAACAGTGACGGGTCAGGAGGTGCGGCGGTGAGGCGAGCGGCTGCCGTGCTGACGCTGACGCTGGCCGCGGCGTCGCTGACGGCCTGTACGTCGGAACCGGCGCCGACCGGCGTCACCGTGTCGTGGGCCGACGCGACCCGCAAGTTCGTCAAGGTGACCTGGTCCGAGAGCGATTCGCAGCCGAACAAGGTCACCGTGGTCGGTGTCGCGGCCGCGCCGCCGGACGTGGTCGAGTACGTGCGCGCCGAGCAGCCGAACCAGATCCTGATCCGGGCCACGGACTTCCCGCTGAACGGGAACTTCCAGGTCGCGGTCTCCGTCGGCTCGACGTCCGGCGGCATCACCAGCAAGCCGGGCCTGTCGCCGATGTTCGACACCGACGGGCCGGTCGAGCCGGTGCTGGCGTCGGTGCACAACCCGGGCGGGAACGTCGTACAGGTGGAGTGGCGGCCGGGTGCGGTGACCGAGGACTACACCCCGGGTGACCCGCTCGACGTGAAGACGCCGAGCACATCGTTCGTGCCGCTGGTGGTCGGCGCCGGCAGGCTGGAGGCGCGGCAGCTGACCGGTGCGGGCCGCGCGACCCGGCAGGTGATCCGCAACGTGCGGCCGCCGTACCGGTTCACGGTCCGCGCGGTCAACGAGTGGGGTACGACGTACGGCGCGTCGGTGGTCGCGGACACCACCACGACCACCGCGGCGATCCCGACGCGATCCGTGTACAGCCTAACGACGCCGATCCGCGGCCGGGTCACCCGGCACCGGCTGGTCTGCCGGGATGGGCGCTGCGCGGCCGAGTCGGTGCCTGGAACCGGCCTGCCCGTCGTCCTGCAGGCGCGCAGCGACGCGTCGCACCCGTGGATCCCGGCCGGTACGACGCGCACCGGCGCGGGCGGCACGTTCTACATCCCGGCGAAGTCGCCCGGCGTGCGGCAGTACCGGGTGATCGCGCAGAACTGGGACGGCTCGCCGTGGGTGGCGTTCGGCTCGGCCTCGACCGCGGGTACGACGGCCTCCCGGGTGCGGGTCTGGGCGAGGTTCAGCAAGTACCAGCTGACCTACGGGCAGCACGCGATCGCCTCGGTGGTGGTATGGCCGCGGGTGAACACCACGGCGCTGCTGCAACGCTGGAACGGGCGCGGCTGGATCGGCGTCAAGAACGTTGCCGTGCACAACGGGATCGGCCTGTACACCTTCAGCGCCGTGCTTCGCGGCCCGTTCGGCTACCGCTTCGTCGTCCCCGCGGTCCAGTACGACGGCCGGACCGTGCTCGGCTGGGAGACCGAGAGCTTCGTGCTCGTCACTCGCTAGGCGGCTCGCCGGCCGGGATCAGCGCGACGAACGAGTTCACCAGCCGGGTGTCGGCCGGGTGCCGGGCGGCGGTGTGATGGGCCTGGTACTTCCTCAGCACGCCTGCGATCTCGCGCTGGAGCGAGCCGAACTGCTCGCGGGTCAGCCACATCCGGCCGCGGTCGATGATCGTCTCCTCGTCCCAGGAGTCGTCGTCCGAGCGGGCCGTCCAGTCGTCGAGCTGCGCCTGCAGCCGGTTGAGGTAGGTCTGGATCGCGGCGCGACCGGCCGCGCGGCCGGCGACACCCGGCGGCGACGAGATGATCATGGTGCGGGCCGGTGCGCGCCAGGGCCGTTCGCGGCCGTCGACGGCGGCCTCGGCGCGCTCGATGATTCCCCAGCGGGCCAGCGCGCGCAGGTGGTAGCTGACCGCCGACGGGGTCAGCCCGACCAGGTCGGCGCACTCGGTGGCGGTCAGCACGCTGCCGCCGTACAGCTCGTCGATCAGGCGCTGCCGGGCCGGGTGCGCGAGCGCCCTGATCGCCCTGGCGTCGGTGAGTACGACGGCCTTCTTCTTCCGTGGCACGGGACCAAGCGTAGCGGGATGTTGACGGTTTTCGGTATGAAGCACTACTTTCACAAATACGAAGCAACCACTTCACGAATCCCGCCGTTCGCTGTGGTCCTTCCCCGACATGCGGCTGGTTCGGGCCGGCCGCACGGTGTCGTACGCCGGCGACGCGGTCGCCCTGGTAGCGCTCACAATGCGGGTCTCCGCCGACGACAACCCGGGGGCGGTGACCGCGCTGCTGCTCGCGTTCGCGGTGCTGGCGGTGCTGATGATCCCGGTCGCCGGCCGGATCGTGGACCGGTACGACTCGCGCCGGCCGGAACCCGGCGAGCACGAGGAGAGCGGCGGTATGCTCGAGGGCTTCCGGGTGGTCTTCACGGACGGCCTGCTGCGGGTCCTGGTGCCAGGCTTGTGGGTGTTCATCATTGCCGCCGAGGTGTCGCGGACCAGGGCGACGCCAGCCGCATTCGCCGTGATCGGCCTGGCCTCCGCGGCGATGGGCGAGGCGCGGAACGTCGTACGACTGTTCGTGTCGGGGGTGGCCGGTGGCCGGTGGCATGGCGGGCGGGTTGCTCAACGCGGCGGCCGGCGCGTTGTTGATGACCCGGACGGTGGACGCCGTCCGGGGCCGGGTGCTGGCGGCGCTGACCGGGAGCGGTCGCGCGTTCAGCATCGTGGCGCTGGTGCTCGGCGGGCTCGCCGGCAGCGCACTGGGAGCGCGTACGACGTTCGTGGTGACCGGCGGCTCGTCCGTGCTGGCCGCGGTGGTGCTCGCCGCCGCGCTGCGAAGCCGCCTGCGACGCGTCGTACCGGATGTCTCACCCGCGGCAAAGGATTCGGTCCAAGCGGTGCCCACGCACTAGCGTTGGTTCCCATGAGTGAGCAGCAGAGCCCGCAGACCGCGACGGACGACGGGCAGGCCGACCTGCCCGAGCAGATCCGGGTCCGCCGGGACAAGCGGGACCGGCTGCTCGCCGAAGGCGTCCAGCCGTATCCGGTGACCGTGCCACGATCGCACACGCTGGCCGAGATCCGGAAGACGTACGACACCCAGGAACTCGAGCCGGACACGAAGACCGGTGAGACGGTCTCGGTCACCGGCCGGGTGATCTTCCTGCGCAACACCGGGAAGCTGTGCTTCGTCCGGCTCCGCGAGGGCGACGGCACCGAGCTGCAGGTGATGCTGTCGCTCGCCGACGTCGGCGAGGCGTCCCTGGCCGAGTTCAAGAGCGCCGTGGACCTCGGTGACCTGCTGGCCGTCACCGGCGAGGTGGTGACCAGCCGCCGCGGCGAGCTGTCCGTGCAGGCGACGTCCTGGGGCCTGGCCGCGAAGACGCTGCGGCCGCTGCCGAACGAGCACAACCCGCTCAGCGAGGAGACCCGGGCCCGGCTGCGGTACGTCGACCTGATCGTGCGCCCCGAGGCGCGCGGCATGGTCCGTACCAAGGCCGCCGTGCTGAAGTCGCTGCGCGCCACGCTCGACGGGCAGGGCTACACCGAGGTCGAGACGCCGGTGCTGCAGCTGACCAACGGCGGCGCCGCGGCGCGGCCGTTCCGGACCCACCTGAACGCGTTCGACCAGCCGATGCTGCTCCGGATCGCGCTCGAGCTCGACCTGAAGCGCGCCATGATCGGCGGCGTCGACCGGGTGTACGAGATCGGCCGCACGTTCCGTAACGAGGGCCTGGACTCCACGCACGCCGCGGAGTTCTCGATGCTCGAGGCGTACCAGGCGTACGGCGACTACAACACGATGGCCGAGCTGGCCCGCACACTGGTGCTGGACGCCGCTCGCGCCGTCGGGCGGACCGTCGTACCGGCGCGGGACGGGAGCGAGATCGACCTCGAGGAGGAATGGCGCCGGCTGCCCGTTCTGGAGGCCGTGTCGACCGCTGTCGGGGAAGAGATCACGACCTCGACGAGTGCCGAGGAACTGATCAAGATCGCCGCTGCTCACGACGTCGAGCTGGTGCCGTCGTGGGGTTACGGCGAGATCGTGCTGGAGCTGTTCGAAAAGCTCGTCGAGCACACCTTGATGCAGCCGACGTACGTCATCGACTATCCCGCTTCGGTGCGTCCGCTGGCGAAGCCGCACCGTGAGATCGAGGGCCTCGTGGAGGCGTTCGACCTGATCATCAACGGCGTCGAGCTGGCCCCCGCCTATTCGGAGCTGAATGACCCGGTCATCCAGCGTGAACGGCTGGTCGAGCAGTCGTTGCTTGCGGCAGCAGGTGACCCCGAGGCGATGGAGCTCGACGAGGACTTCCTGCGTGCGATGGAATACGGCATGCCGCCCGCCGGGGGTATCGGGATGGGCGTGGACCGGCTGGTGATGTTGCTCACTGGCAAGGGAATCCGGGAGACCATCCTCTTCCCGCTGCTCCGTCCGGAGTGAGCTGACAATTCCCGCGGAATGCGTCCGTGACGCGCCGCGTACAGGGCGTCGCCGTACGGCGCGTTGGCGCGTGAATTCCGAAACGCCAGGCTGCAATTCGGCTGAGTTCGATGACAAACCTGCCTTCATGAGGTACAAATCAGTTAACCAACGACGGCAGGGGGATTTCGCCGGTCAAACGGCTCTGGAAAGGACAGGTCAGGGATGGCGCAGAGGGTTCAGGTCGTGCTCGAGGACGACCTCGATGGCGGTAAGGCTGATGAGACCGTGACCTTCGGTCTGGATGGTACGTCGTACGAGATCGACCTCTCCAAGAAGAATGCGGCCAAACTGCGCGACGCGCTCGCCCAGTATGTCGGCTCTGGCCGGCGGATCGCGGGACGGCGCGCCGGAGGCGGTCGTGGCCGCGGCCGTGGCCGGGCCGGCAGCGACTCGGCCGACATCCGCGCCTGGGCCAAGGACCAGGGGTACGAGGTCAGCGAGCGCGGCCGGATCTCCGCCGAGATCCGTGCGGCGTATAACGACGCCAAGTAACCAACTCCGAACGGTCCCGGACACCGCCGCACTGAACGGCGGTGTCCGGGACCGTCCGTATTCCGGGCATCGGGCGGGCTTCGCTCTGGGCGAACAGCCGCGCCGAGCGGGAACATCCGGCCTGTCCAGCGGGGTTGTGTACCTATGAGTGCCGGCGGGCGGTCGATCCGACGCCCTCCCGATCTTCACTCAAGGCGAGTCTGTGGGTGCCGGGGACTAGCATGCAGGTACGGGGCCCGACAGTCACCAGGCATCATTGTCACCCACCGCTCGTCCGGGTCCCCAGAGGCAGTACTGAGGCAAGGAGCGCTTTGGCGATGTTTGAGAGATTTACGGACCGCGCCCGTCGGGTTGTCGTCCTGGCTCAGGAAGAGGCCAGGATGCTGAGTCACAACTACATCGGGACCGAGCACATCCTGCTCGGCCTGATCCACGAGGGTGAGGGTGTCGCCGCCAAGGCTCTCGAGAGCCTGGGTATCTCGCTGGAGGCTGTCCGGGCCCAGGTCGAGGAGATCATCGGCCAGGGCCAGCAGGCACCCAGCGGGCACATCCCGTTCACCCCGCGTGCCAAGAAGGTGCTGGAGCTCTCGCTGCGCGAGGCGCTCCAGCTCGGACACAACTACATCGGCACCGAGCACATCCTGCTCGGGCTGATCCGCGAGGGCGAAGGCGTCGCGGCCCAGGTGCTGGTCAAGCTCGGCGCCGACCTGAACCGGGTCCGCCAGCAGGTGATCCAGCTGCTGAGCGGGTACCAGGGCAAGGAGACCGCGACCGCCGGCGCGCCGCAGGAGGGCGCACCGTCGAGCTCGCTGGTGCTGGACCAGTTCGGCCGGAACTACACCCAGGCCGCCCGCGAGGGCAAGCTCGACCCGGTGATCGGTCGCCAGAAGGAGATCGAGCGGGTCATGCAGGTGCTGTCCCGCCGGACCAAGAACAACCCCGTGCTGATCGGGGAGCCGGGTGTCGGCAAGACCGCGATCGTGGAGGGTCTGGCTCAGCAGATCGTCCGCGGCGACGTGCCGGAGACGCTCAAGGACAAGCAGATCTACAGCCTCGACCTCGGCGCCCTGGTGGCCGGGTCCCGCTACCGCGGTGACTTCGAGGAGCGGCTGAAGAAGGTCCTGAAGGAGATCCGCACCCGCGGTGACATCGTGCTGTTCATCGACGAGCTGCACACTCTGGTGGGTGCGGGTGCGGCCGAGGGCGCGATCGACGCGGCGAGCATCCTGAAGCCGATGCTGGCTCGCGGTGAGCTGCAGACGGTGGGTGCGACCACGCTCGACGAGTACCGCAAGTACCTGGAGAAGGACGCCGCGCTGGAGCGCCGGTTCCAGCCGATCCAGGTCGCCGAGCCGACGATCGCGCACACGATCGAGATCCTCAAGGGCCTGCGCGACCGCTACGAGGCGCACCACCGGGTCACCATCACCGACGCGGCCCTGGTCGCCTCGGCCCAGCTGGCCGACCGGTACATCTCGGACCGGTTCCTGCCCGACAAGGCGATCGACCTGATCGACGAGGCCGGTTCGCGGCTGCGGATCCGCCGGATGACGGCGCCGCCGGACCTGCGCGAGTTCGACGAGAAGATCGCGAACGTCCGCCGGGAGAAGGAGTCCGCGATCGACGCGCAGGACTTCGAGCGCGCCGCCAGCCTGCGCGATGACGAGAAGAAGCTCATCAACGCGAAGGCCGAGCGGGAGAAGCAGTGGAAGGCCGGCGACATGGACGTCGTCGCCGAGGTCGACGAGGAGCTCATCGCCGAGGTGCTGAGCACGGCCACCGGCATCCCCGTCTTCAAGCTGACCGAGGAGGAGTCCTCGCGGCTGCTGAAGATGGAGGAGGAGCTGGCCAAGCGGTACGTCGGCCAGCACGACGCCGTCAAGGCGCTGTCGCGGTCGATCCGCCGTACCCGCGCAGGTCTGAAGGACCCGAAGCGGCCGAGCGGTTCGTTCATCTTCGCCGGCCCGTCCGGTGTCGGTAAGACCGAGCTGTCCAAGGCGCTGACGGAGTTCCTGTTCGGCGACGAGTCGGCGCTGATCAGCCTCGACATGTCGGAGTACTCCGAGAAGCACACGGCATCCCGGCTGTTCGGTTCCCCGCCGGGGTACGTGGGCTACGAGGAGGGCGGCCAGCTCACCGAGAAGGTGCGCCGCAAGCCGTTCAGCGTGGTGCTGTTCGACGAGGTCGAGAAGGCCCACCCGGACATCTTCAACTCGCTGCTGCAGATCCTGGACGAGGGTCGCCTGACCGACGCCCAGGGCCGGGTCGTGGACTTCAAGAACACCGTGATCATCATGACCACGAACCTCGGCACCAGGGACATCTCGAAGGCGGTGAACCTGGGCTTCAGCCAGACGGGCGACGCCCCGGGCTCCTACGAGAAGATGAAGTCCAAGGTCGCGGACGAGCTCAAGCAGCACTTCCGGCCGGAGTTCCTCAACCGGGTCGACGAGATCATCGTCTTCCACCAGCTCAGCGAGTCGGAGATCGTCCACATCGTCGACCTGATGGTCGCCCAGATCGAGGAGCGGCTGAAGGACAAGGACATGGGCATCGAGCTCACGCCGGCGGCGAAGGAGCTGATCGGCAAGCGCGGGTTCGACCCGGTCCTCGGCGCCCGTCCGCTGCGCCGCGCGCTGCAGCGCGACGTGGAGGACATGCTGGCGGAGAAGATCCTGTTCGGTGAGGTCAAGCCGGGCGAGCTCGTGCTGGTGGACGTCGACGACGACCCGGACAAGGTCGCCGCCGACGGCAAGAAGTTCACCTTCACCGGCAACACCAAGGCCACCCCGGCCCCGGAGCTGGCCACCGCCGACGCGGCCGGCGCACAGCCCAAGTCCGGCATCCAGGACGCCTGACGGCCGGCACAGCGGTACGACGAGGCCCCGCGGACCTGATCCGGTCCGCAGGGCCTCCGTCGTACCTGATCCGCCGAGGAAGCACGCTCTCGTGATGTCCCATTCACGGACTGTCGTGTGGACCTGGGCTGTCCCTTCGCGGTAAGAGATGGAATCATCTCGTCGCATGGACGCGTCGCGTCTGCTTGAGGACGCCCAGGAACCGGCGCAAGCCGCCGGTTCCTTTGGCGTGCGTGCCGCGGGTGACGTGCTCGCCCGGGCGCAGCGGATCGCGGACACCCTGCGCGAGCAGGCCGAGCTGGAGAACGACAGCGCGCTGGCGGAGGCCGGGCAGGTCCGCGAGGAGTCGAAGCGGATCAGGGCCGAGTCGGAGGCGGCCCGGGCGCAGGTCGCGCAGGAGCTCGAGAAGGCCCGCGCGGAGGCCGAGCAGGAGCGGCAGCAGGCACACCAGACCGCCGAGCAGGAGCTGGGGGTCGCGCGCGAGACGGCCCAGCGGGAGCTCCAGCAGGCGCGGCAGATCGCGCAGCAGGAGCTCGACAAGGCGCGTCAGGAGGCGCAGCGGGAGCTGGAGAGGGCGCGCGCGGACGCCGAACGGATCCGCCACCAGGCCCAGCACCAGGTCGAGGGCGCCAGCGAGGAGGCCCAGCAGCTGGTCGCCGACGCCGGTGAGCAGGCAGCCCTGGTGGTGCAGGCGGCGGGGCGTACGTCGGCGCAGCTGACCGCGCAGGCCGAGGAGGACGCCGGCAGGATCCGCGCCGCGGCCGAGGCGGAGGCGCAGACGATCCGGGGCAACGCCGCCCGCGAGGTGGCCGGGCTGCGGGCCGAGGCCGAGCGGGCGCACGCCGAGGGCCGGATGGAGCTGGAGCGCCGTACCGCCGAGCTGGCCGAGACGGAGCGGTCCCGGCTGGCCGCGATCCAGGTCGAGGTGGAGCAGCTGCGGGCCAAGGCCGTCGAGGAGCTGAACCGGCGCCGGATCTCCGTCGAGCACGACGCGCAGCAGCTGCTCGCGCAGGCGCAGGAGCAGGCCCGCAAGATGGTCGAGGCCGCCGAGGCGGAGCGTCGTACCGCCACGGCCGACGGCGAGAAGGTCCGGATCGAGGCGCGGCAGGCCGCCAAGGCGGAGCTGGCCTCCGCGGCCGAGCAGACCGCCTGGACGCGCAAGACCGTCGACAAGGTGATCGAGACCGCGGAAGCCGAGGCACAGGCGATCCGCGAGGCGGCCGAGGCCGAGGCGGCCGAGCTGGTGCGCGCCAAGCGCGCCGAGGTGCAGGGGCTGATCGGCCAGGCGACGGCCAAGCTGAAGGACTCGCAGGACGCGGTCAGGAAAGAGGCCGAGGACCTGCGTACGGAGGGCCAGGAGCTGCTCCGGGCGGCACGTGAGGAGGCTGCCGGCGAGCGGTCGAGGGCCGAGGCCGACGCGACTCGGATCCGCGCCGAGGCCCAGGTGGAGGCGAAGGACATGCTGTCCCGCGCCGAACGCCGGGAGACCGAGGCCGAGTCGAGTGTCAAGGTCCTCCGTGAACGGGCTGCCGAGGATCTCGCGCACGCCCAGCGAGACGCGCACGAACTGCTGCGTCAATCCCGTGCCGAGGCGATGGAGATCGAGGCCCAGGCACGGGCGCACGCCGACGAGCTGCGCACACAGGCACGCAAGCTGGTGGCGGACGCCGAGGCCCGGGTTGCGGCCCTCACCCAGCGGCGTGATGAGATCACCCGGGAGCTGAGCCAGCTTTCGGGCGTGATCGACGCACTCGCTGTCCCAGCAACCCTTCCAACGGGCAGTATGTCCAGCAGCGAAGAATCCACGGGGACCAGCCAGTGATTTCCAGTCCGACGACAACACACACCCACACCACCCGAAGTGAGCCCCGAAGATGAGCAGTGAAGCCTCCTCCCTTCCGTTCCGCACTGTCCTGCGCGGGTACGAGCCCGCTCAGGTCGACCAGCACGTTCGTGAGCTGACCACGTCCCTCACCGCACTTCAGGAGCAGTCCGAGCAGCTGCAGCGGCACACGCAGGAGTTGCAGAAGCGTCTCGACGCCGCCGAGGCCGCGGTGGTCGCGGCACAGGACGTCGAGCCGAAGCAGCCGACCTTCACCGACTTCGGGGAGCGGGTGGCGAAGATCCTGTCGCTGGCCGACGAGGAGGCGCGCGACCTGGTGCTGCGGGCGCAGACCGAGGCGCAGGCGCACCTGAGCGACGCCGAGCAGCACGCGAAGAAGGTGCGTGAGGAAGCCGAGCAGTACTCGGTCGACTGGAAGAGCGAGGTCGACGCCGAGGCCGCCCGGATCCTCGAGGAAGCCCGTACCCAGGCCGACGACACGCGCGACGAGGCCGAGCGGGACGCGAACGCCCGGCGCAGTGAGGCGCAGGCACTGTACGAGAAGGAGCGCGCGAAGGCGGCCCAGGCCGCGGCCGCGTTCGAGACCACGCTGGCCGAGCGCCGCGGCAAGGTCGAGCAGGAGTTCGCCGCGCGGACGGCGCTCGCCGAGCAGCAGCTGGCCGCCGTCACCGATCGGGCCGCGCAGGTCCAGCGGGAGGCGGACCGGTCCCGCGCTGAGGCCGAGCGGCTCGCGCAGCAGCAGATGGCCGACGCCAACCGGCAGGCGCAGGAGATCATCGCGGCCGCCAAGGACAAGGCCGAGCGGATCCGGTCCGAGTCCGAGCGCGAGCTGGCCGCCGCGACGCAGCGCCGCGACAGCATCAACGCGCAGCTGACCAACGTCCGGCAGATGCTGGCCACGCTGTCCGGCGGTAGCCCGAACATGTCGATGGACCTTCTCGGCGAGGAAGCCGGCGACAAGACGGACACCAAGAAGAAGTAGGTT
>WNGA01028149.1_pt1 | contig 13090 bp, 8 predicted proteins | sample 5400061 | NCBI WGS metagenome assembly WNGA01 (sample SAMN13153366, study PRJNA577476) | soil metagenome | isolation source: 100 cm soil or saprolite under grassland replicate 2 | place: USA:California | collected 2016-06-15
CTCGAGGCCGGGCTGCGCGCTTTTGGGTACGGCCACGCGGCCGCGTTCACCGTCCCCTGCACAGTCCAGGGCCGCCCCGCGTACTGTGACAACGACCGGTTCACGTGGCAGTTCTTCCCCCCTGGTGCGTTCCGGTTGCTGCCCGCCTTCGCGATTCCCGCTGCGAAGCCGCCGGGGACCTTCCGGATCTTCATCGTCGGCGAGTCGGCGGCGCAGGGCGACCCCGAGCCGTCCTACGCGTTCGGCCGCTACCTGGAGGTGATGCTCCGGGAGCGCTTCCCGGCAGCGAGTTTCGAGGTCGTCAACACGGGCATCACTGCTATCAACTCCCACGTGCTGCTGCCCGTTGTGCGTGACCTGGCGCGTCGCCATGGCGACGTGTTCGTGCTCTACATCGGGAACAACGAGGTGGTCGGGCCGTTCGGAGCCGGGACTACGCTCACGCCACGTGGCTCGAGCCTTCCGGTCATCCGGGCCGCCATCGCCCTCAGGTCGACGCGGCTGGGGCAGCTCCTCGGAGGCGTCCTGCGATCGATCACGAAGCACGGTGACGCTCGGGCCTGGCGTGGGATGGAGATGTTCCTCGAGCAGCAGGTGCCGGCCGACGCCCCCGCCCTCGCCGGGGTCTATGAGGACTTCCGGAGCAACCTGCGGGACATCATCGACGTCGCCGGCCGCTCAGGCGCCCGGGTCCTCGTCAGCACCGTCGGCGTCAACCTGAAGGACAGCGCGCCCTTCGGCTCCCTCCACCGCGGCGACCTCACGCGCGCGGAGCGCGAGGCCTGGGAGGCGGAGGTGAGCGCGGGGCAGGCGCTCGAGCGGGCCGGCCGGCATGCCGCGGCGCTCGAGCGGTACCTGGCGGCCGCCGCGATCGATGATCGCCATGCCGAATTGCAGTTCCGGATCGGTCGGACCTCCTGGGCGCTGAACGAGTTCGCCGTGGCAAAGGAGCGTTTCGCGCGGGCCTGCGATCTCGACGTGCTGCGGTTTCGCGCCGATGGCAGGATCAACGCGATCATCCGGTCCGTGACCGGGGCTGCGGGGGCCGGGGTCGAGTTGGTCGACGCCGAGGCGCTGTTCGCGGACAGCAGCCCGCACGAGGTCCCCGGCCGCGCGTTGTTTTACGACCACGTGCACCTGAACCCCCGCGGCAACTACCTGCTGGCGCGCGCGCTCTTTCCCCGGGTCGTCGCCCTGCTGCCGGAGGACGTGCGGCGGTCGGCCGCCGCAGCGGAGCCGCTCTCCCAGGCGGACGCCGAGCGGCTGCTCGCGCTCACGCGGTTCGACCGGCGCCGGATCGCCCGGACCGCGCTCGGATGGCTGAGCCAGCCGCCGTTCACGAACCAGCTCAACCACGACGAGCAGGTTCGCGAGCTGCAACGTGAAGCCGAGGGCAGGAGCGAGAGCCCTGAGCAGGCCGCCGCGGCGTACCGCGCGGCCATCGCGAGGGCCCCCGCCGATCGCTGGCTGCACTTGAACTACGGCGTCTTCCTGGAGGCGCAACGCTACGTGCCGGCCGCCGCGGTCGAGTTCCGCCGCGCGCTCGAGCTCCTTCCCGGCAATTACGTCGCGAGCGACAAGCTGGCGAGCGCCCTTGCCCAACTGGGGGAGTTCGATGCGGCCATCGCCCAGTGCCGCGACCTCCTCCGCCGCATGCCGTACCACCCACCGGCGTACCTGACTATGGCCTACGCGCTGGCGCAGCGCGGGTCGCTCGAGGAAAGCATCGCGGCTTATGAACAGGCCATCCGGCTCTATCCGGCCTACGCGCGGGACGCGTACACAAACATCGGGGTCATCGAACTGCGCGAGGGCAGGTTCGAGCAGGCCGCGGCGACCTTCCAAAAGGCCATCGACCTGGACACGGGCCACGCCAAGACCACGGACCTGCTGAACAAACTGGGTTACGCGGTGACGCAGCTCGGCAGGCACCAGGAGCGCTGAGCCGCTCCCGGTGCCTTGCTGCGCGGATTGGATGACCTACGCCGTCAATCCTCGTCGAAATCCTCTTTGCACGCGGTCGCCTTCGGGTTCTTTATGTTCTTTTCCGTCCACTTCAGGATGACGTCCATGACCTGGAGGTTCCGGTCTTCGATCATCATCATGTGCGAGACGCCCGCAAAGGGGCCTACGTAGCCTGCGCCGTAGGGGCCTGCATATTTACCCTGCCACCAACCCTCTTCGTCCAGCTTGATATAGTCCGCCGTTCCACCCAGCGCCTTGATGGCGGCAACAAGTGTCTGGGCCGTCGCGCTTTGACCCGTATAGTCTCCTATGAAGTACAAATACGGGACGTCCTTGAAGTCCTCGGGCGTGGTCCCGGATGCCGCGGCGTTCGCTCCCCCCTCGATTTGAATCAAGCCCTTCAGCATGTGGAGCTTGCCGTCCTCCCTCAGGATGCGGACCATATTCATCCCGATTTGTCCTGACTGCGAGTGGGTCGCCACCACGGCACCACCGAGGCCTTCGACCAGCGTTGCCAGGGCGCGCGGGCTCCAGGTATTGGTGGCGTTGAGGGTGGTTGGGTTGCAGGTGGCGCACACGGATCCGGGAAGCGTGGACTCCGTGTTGGGCACGTTGAACTTATAAGCCTGCAACGCCAGATACCGGTCGTTCATCGGGAATGCTGCGTTGACGTGGCCGCTGACATCCGGCGTTACGGTTCCCAATCCTGCGGGCGCTCCAATTCCCGTGCGCGATGCGACGGCCTGGTCGACGGCCCACGGGGACTCCGGCTCCATCGGGATGTGTCCGAATTGGTTGCAGTGGGCCGGGTCAGTCAAGCACAGCGGATCGCCGGGGGCGCCATGGCGGACCATCTGGCCATTGGTGACGTCCGTGCCCGTCGGAATGATGTGGCCGAACCAGCTCGTCCAAGCGGTGCTGGTAGACCCGCCGAGGGTCGGAAGCAGGTCCGCCGCCGCTGCCGGGTTGGTGCCAATCAAGAATTCGCCCTCATGGATGACGGACTTGTCGAACCCGGAACGTCCGCGTCCCGCCTGATCGACGACGTAGGTCGGGATGCCGTGGCGCACCGTGTAGTCCATCCAGCCTTCGCTCCCCGACGCGGTGCCCTCGACGCACGACCCCGTATAGCCGGACCCGTGCACCATGATGAGCGGCCAGGTCTTGGACTTCATCGGAACCTGGAAGTGCACATACATGCTGCCGATGATGATCTGTGTGTTGGCGCCCAGCGTCGGCCCCGCGCCAAACGGCGTCACTTTGGGCGCGCCACCGACGTAGAAGATGCCCTGATCGCAGACTTTCAGCGGCTTGGTCAGATACCGATGCTGCGTCGGATATCGCTGTGCCGACGCACTCGTGGCGAATGCGGCGCACACAGCCACACACGCGATCGAGTGTACTGCTCGCTTCGTGAGTCGGTGTTGTCGCATGCGGACCTCCTCGTTGGTTTGTGCCGCGTGAGTCCTGCTTACTTACTTGTCCCTTTTCGCCTTCTCGTCGCAGTCACCGGGCACGAACGGGTTGTCTATGTTCTCGCCCGCCCATTCCAGGAAGAAGTCGAAGAGCGCGATGTTGGTCGTGCCCAGCATGTTCATGTGGGTCTGGCCGTTCAATCGCCCCTCGAAGCGGGGGTCTTCGATATCGAGAACGAGCGCCGGCCCCACCGTCCGCGTCGGGCTTGCATTCATGGCCGCAGCGGCGGCGCGGTTCACCTGCCGCGTAGCCAGCGGACGGTAGTCGCCGTTCACGAGCAGAAACGGAACGTGATCGAAGTCCGATCCCGTGAGTCCGGTGGCCGCGAGATTGGTGCCTCCCCCCTCCGGGATGATGATCCCCTTCAACAGATCGAGCTTGTTGTGCTCCTTTAGGATGCGCACCATGTGAAACACCTGGCTGGTCGACTGCGAGTGGGGCGATACGATGGCGCCACCGAGCCCCTCGACCAGTTCAGCGAGGGCGCGCGGGCTCCACGTATCGGCGGGTCCGACCGCTGTCGGCGTGCAGCTCGCACAGATCGAGCCCGGCAGCGTGGCCTCCCCGTTCGGGACCAGCTGCTTGTAGTACCGCAGCGCCAAATAGGTGTTGTCGACCCGATTGGGCGGCAATCCGAGCGCCCCGAACCGCGCCTCGATCCTCGGATCGATGGAGCCCGGCACCGGGGGAATCGGGTAGGCTGGCGGATAGTTGCCGTGGGCCTCGGATGGATTCGCGGGGTCCTCCGGCGGATCGGGGTCGCCGTCGTCCCCATGCCGTATCATCGTGCCCGTCAGGATCGTCGAGCCGGCCGGCAGCAGGTGGCCGAACCATGTCGTCCAGGCACCGTTGTCCGTGATCCTGCCGATGCTGGGGATCAGGCTCAGGTTCCCCGTGATTCTCGCCTCGTGGAGAACGGATTCGTCGAACCCGGAGCGTCCCCGTCCCGGCTGATCCATCACGAAGGTGGCGAGATTGTTGCGCACCGCATGCGCGAACCAGCCTTCCCGCCCGTCCGGCGTCGCATCCAGGGCTGCCCCCGTATGCGTGGACCCGTGCACCATGACGAGTGGCCAGCGACGGTGCTTCTTCGGAATCTGGAACTGCACGTACGCTTGACCGATGATGATCTGCTGGGGCGTCCCCTCCGCGACCGCGGAGGAGGCGAAGGTTGTGACTTTCGGCACGCCACCGACGAAGAAGGCGCCCTCGTCACAGATCTGGAGGGGAGGTCCGGTCAGGTAGCGCTGTTCCAAGGGATTCGCCCAGCCCGATGCGCCCGTGACCTGCGCCGAGGCGCTCGTCACCGCGGCCGCGAGGAAGGCCGCCCCGCACAGACCGCCCACTTGCCGTATGAAGCGACTGCGATGTCCCATGAGATCCTCCAAGCGTGAGTTACTCAGTTCTTGCCTTCCGGACCGCACTTACCGTGCGCGGGCGGATTCTTGATGTTCTTGTTCACCCATTTCAGGATCTCGTCGAAGACCTCGAGGCTCTTCGTGCTCATCATCATCATGTGGGTGACGCCCTGAAACCGCGTTCCGTAGGCGGGGTCGTCCAGCCCGATGTAATCCGCCTTTCCCCCGCGAGCGTTGATGGCCGCGACGGTGTTTACGCATACCTGACTTGGCGCCGCGTACCATCCCTTGAAGGCGAGGTAGGGGATGCCATCGAAGTCCGCCGCGGTGAGCCCGCTCTGCGTGAGGGAGCAGGACCCCTCAATGGTGATCAAGCCCTTGAGCAGGTTCAGCTGACCGTCTTCCTTCAGGAAACGGACCATGTGATGACCCACGCTTCCCGATTGCGAGTGCGTCGCCACGATCGCTCCACCGAGCCCTTCGACCAGCTCCGCCAGGTCGCGCCCCGACCAACTGTCCGCGGGGGGTGGGTTGGTCGGATTGCAGGTAGAGCAAGTCAAGGTCGGGAGCGTGACGTTTGTGTTGGGCACTCCCCACTTGTAGTGCTGCAACGCCAGATAGCTGTCGTTGGCCGCGTTGGGCTCGGGCCCGATCGCACCCACGCGCGCCTCGATGTTCGGGTCCACGGTGTTCGGAAGTGGTGGGATCATCTGGGCCGGGTGGTACGTGCAATGCTCGGGATCGGTCACGCACTGTGGGTCGCCGGGGTCCCCGTGCCGTATCATGGTGCCCGTGATGATGTCAGCGCCCGCAGGTATGATGTGGCCGAACCACGCCGTCCAGATGCCGCTGCTGCTCGTATTGCCTAGGTTCGGAAACCCGGCCAGGTCGCCCGTGGCTATGGCCTCATTGATGAAGGAACGGTCGAAGCCGGAGCGCCCGCGTCCAGCCTGGTCCACCACGTAGGTGGCGAGCTTGTTGCGAACCGCATATGAAAACCAGCCTTCGTGCCCGTCGGGTGTCGACTCCAAGCACGACCCGGTATAGCCGCCTCCGTGCACCATGATGAGCGGCCACTTGCGGGCGTCCTGGGGGACCTGAAACTGCACGTACATCTGCCCGATGATGAGCTCTTGCCAGGAGCCCGCCGTGACGGAATTGGCGTACTGGGTGGTCTTGGGCACACCCCCGACGAAGAAGCTTCCCTGGTCACAGATCTGCAGCGGTCCGGTCAGATGCCTCTTGACCGTCGGGTATACCTGGGCGGCCGCCGTACTCGCCGTTCCCAGCGTCGCCACAAGCGCGGCCGCACACACGATCCAGGGTACCGCTGCCTTCATGAGACGATAGCGTCGCATCACGACCTCCCATCCATTAGCGCCGGTCGAGCCCCTTCCGCTTGAGAAACTCCGACAGCAGGTCGGCGATCTGAACGTTGTTCAGATCGAGCATCAGGAAGTGTGTTCCAGCGTGAGGCGGGGTCCGACGTTGATCAGATCGAGCTCGCGCGGGATGTAGTCGCCCCAAAGGATCTGGATCGGGAACTTCGTGAGCTTCATGAAGTCCGCCATCGGTACTTCGCGGCCGGGGCTCTGCATCGTCCCGTCGGCTCTGGGGATCGGAGCCGGCAACTCGCCTTGGGGATACACGTACGCGCCGGGCTCGTACGACACGATGGCCGCGACCTTGTCGCTCTTGAAGCCGGTGATCCAGCCGCGAATTCCGGTGGACGAATGGGTGAGCACGACGGCGGGGCCGATCTCGTTGAGCAGCACGGCGAGGGCGTCCGTCTCGACCTGCTCGTTCTCCGGTGCGTTGAACTCGGGAGTCTGGACCCGGAAGAATTCATCCAGGGCGCGCTGGTCGTTGGCGAACTGCACGCCGGGATAGAATTGAGGCGCCACCATCCCGGGGAGCCACAGGCCGATCCGCCAGCTGTTGAAGCGACCCTGGTCGCCGAGGCTCGGCGTGTACGAGGTCGCGCCGCAGCCCTGGCCCGCCTGGCCGGTGCGCGGCAGGTCGGTGATGTAGACCGAATAGCCGCGGCGGAGAAAGATGTCCCGGAAGCCTTCCCGGCCGTCGAAGGTGGTTTCCCACGTTTTCTTGCTGCTCGCGTGAACCATCAACAGCGGCAGCCTGCGCGGGTGCGGCGGGATCTGCCAATTCACGTAGCCGTGATCACAGTGGAGCGATCCCGTGGCGGGATCGCCGGTCACGGTGCCGCCGAACGGGCGGTTGCCCTGGTCTTTGATCACCAGCGGCGCCCTGTTGGCGCGCTGCGCCGAGCCGCTCGTCGCCATCGCGACGAGCAGGATGGCGGCGGACACACAGCCCCCGACCTGCCTGCGGAACCGACTGTCGCATCGCACAGACTCCTCCTCATCGAGATCGATTCATAGATCGTCGACGAGTTGCGACGCAGCAACCGCAAAACGTCTGCTTCGGTCCCGAAATGTCTTGGCTCCGGCAGGTGGGACGTTTTGCGACAACGTGGGACGTTTTGCGCTTGCGGCTCCCTCCCGCGTCACGGAAGCTACGTGCTGTCAGGTTAGAGAAGTTGGTGACCGCGCGCGGCACTCACGGCTGGAGCATGGAGGTTCGCATGTACCGACTCATCCTCGCCTTCCTCCTCATCGGTTCGGCCGCCCCCGCGCAGGCCCAGCGGGCGAGGCCGCCGCGGCCCTTCACCCTGCTCGAGCAGGGCAGCTTCTTCGTCGGGGGCACCGTCCAGTTCCGCGATCCCGCCGGCACCACGCCCAATGATCCGCGGTTCGTGGCCGGGGACATCTCGGTCGACCACATGTTCGTGGAGTACCAGATCCCTGCCGACCAGAGGTACCGCTTTCCCATCATCCTGATGCACGGCGGGGGCCACTCCGCCAAGGTGTTCGAGACGACTCCCGACGGACGCGAGGGCTGGTACACCAGCTTCACGCGGCGCGGGTTTTCGCCGTACGCCGTCGACGCGCCCAATCGCGGGCGTTCGGGCTACGATCCGACCCAGCGGTACAAGGTCTATCTGGGGCTCGCCGCACCGATGACCCTCGAGGTCGGCAACATTTACTCCGCGCAGGCCGCCTGGGTGGCGTTCCGGTGGGGGCCGAGCTACGGCGTGCAGTACGACGGCCAGCAGTTCCCGGTCGAGCGTCTGAACGACTACCTGCCGCAGTCGGTGCCGTCGTACCGCGACGCGACCCAGAACGTAAAGATCGCGGCCGACCTCGTCGCGCTGATCGACAAGGTCGGACCCTGCATCCTCCTTGGCTGGTCCACCGGCGGCACCAACGTGCGGGACGCCGCACTTCAGCGGCCGAACCTCGTGAAGGGGCTCATCGGGATCGAGGGTGGAGCGTCGGCGCCCGCGGGCACCGAACCCGTGCTCGCGAGCATACCAACGCTGCACATCGTGGGCGACTTCCGATCACAAGCCAACAACGACGACCTCAAGGCGTTCGCGGCCCATCTGAATAGTCTGGGCGGTGACGTCACCGCCATAGTGCTCCCGGAGCACGGCGTGCCCGGCAACGGCCACACAATGATGCTGGAGCGCAACAACGAGCGGATCGCTGACATCATCGAACAGTGGATCGCGGAGCACGTACCGAACGTGCGCGGTCGCTACACCCACCCGTAGCCGCTCACACGCCGGCCCTCGGCGGCGGGCCCCACGGAGAAAAGCTCCTCAGTGGGGCCCGCGTGTGCGACATCCTGGGACGATGCGCGACGTTTTGTGGTTGCCGAGCCACGTGCGGAACGGGATGTTCGACATGCGCTAGACATCAGAAAAGGAGGGTCAGGCGATGAACACGATCACGCGATGGCGCTCGGTAGCCGTGTTGGCAGCGCTGGCGCTCGGCGCAGGCGCGCAGCTACGGGCGCAGAGCGACGACGGCGAGTACGTCAAGCTCGCCCGCCAGGGCTTCTTCTACGTGAACGGGGAATACTACACAGACGCGGGCGCCGTATTCCTGCCCGGCCTGCCTACGACGTCGGGGCCGGGGGGGCGGCGCATGGCGAACCAGATGTATGTGCAGTACCAGATCCCTAAAGAAGTGAAGCACCCGTTCCCGCTCGTTATGATCCACGGCGGGTCACAGACGGGGGTGAACTTCATGGGGACACCCGACGGTCGCGAGGGCTGGGGCACATATTTCCTGAGGAAGGGGTACGCGGTCTACATCGTGGACCAGGTGGGGCGCGGCAGGTCCCCGGCCTACAACCCGTTGCCTCCTGCCACCGAGGTCTACGGTACTCCGTTCGGCCGCCCTTCGAATGTCGAGAGTCGCATGGTGAATTGGACCCGGCTCGAGGCGTTCAACCCGTTCCCGCATGCGCATCTGCACACGCAGTGGCCGGGTACGGGCCAGCCAGGTGATCCAGCGTTCGACCAGTTCTTTGCCTCACAGATCCAATCCAGGTTGGATGCGGCAGGGACAGCGACGCAGGCAGCAGCTCAAGAAGGAGGGGTGGCGCTGCTCGATCGGATCGGCCCCGCCATCATCGTCACGCACTCGCAGTCAGGCACGTTCGGATTCCTCATCGCGGATGCGCGCCCCGATCTGGTGAAGGGGGTCGTGACGATCGAAGGGGGCGGAACCCCCTATACCTACCCTCTGGTCGGGCCACCCACGTACTTCGGAGCCCCGACGCGTAGCGCTCTCTGGGGGATCGTCTCGATCCCCATTACCTACTCGCCGGCGGTGACGGATCCCTCGCAGTTGAGCTTCTACCAGGAGGCGACCCCGGACGGCCCGGACGTCCAGTGCTGGCTGCAGACGACGCCGGCGCGGCAGCTCCCGAACCTGCAGCGGATGCCCCACTTGCTCATTGTGGGCGAGGCGAGTTCAGCGTCCAGTACCAACCGCTGCGTCTCGAAATACCTCACCCAGGCGGGAGTGCTGAACACGTGGGTGAACCTGGGGGACGTGGGGATTCATGGGAACGGCCACATGATGATGTGGGAGAAGAACAACCTCGAGATTGCGGCGTTCATCGGCCGCTGGATCCAGGAGAACGTGGAGGGATGCCGAGCGCAGGGGAGTCACCCCCGTTGCTGAGTGCGCCATCTACGGCTTGATGTTGAGGGCGCGGTTCGTCGGGACCGCGCCCTCATTGTGGCCCGGAATGTCTCAACCACCGCTACCACGATCATTCGAAGCCCCGGCTCCCACATCGCCCCCCCCTCCCAGGCGGCGAGCCCGGCTTCTTTGCCGGTGCTCGCCACTGATGAGCGTCATTCTGGGACGAAACGGGACGTTTTGCGGTTGCCGTGTCGTGCGCGGAAACGAAACTCTTGCACTCTGGCATCAACGATCCATCCAGCTGCGGCGCGGCTGGGCGGTCTAAATCCTCGATCAACCGTGGCGCGGCCGCGGCGACGACTAGGAGGTACTCATGCGATACAGCGTCTCACTCGCGGCGCTCCTGGGCGTCGCGCTCGGCACGGCGGTCAGTGCGGCCGCCCAAGCGGGCAGAAGCAAAGCACCGCTGGTGCTGAAGGAGCAAGGCAGCTTCTTCGTGGGCGGTCGGACCATCCACACAGACGCCGTCAGCGGGACGCCCGGCGGTCTACTCGGCACCGGTAACGGGGGCAGCATCACCGTCGACCAGATGTACGTGCAGTATCAGATCCCCGAGGACGACGGCCACCACCTTCCGGTGGTCCTGCTTCACGGGTGTTGCCTCAGCGGCAAGACCTACGAGACCACCCCTGACGGGCGGATGGGCTGGAGCGAGTACTTCGTGCGCAAGGGCCGAGCGGTTTACACCCCGGACCAGGTCTCGCGCGCCCGCTCGGGCTTCGACGCGACGACCATCAACATGGTCCGGTTGGGCACGCTGCCAGCGAGTGCGCTGCCAAACATTTTCACATTCAGTCATGAGGATGCCTGGACGGTGAATGCCGCTGACGAGTTTGGCAAGCAGGTGATTCCGGACTTGAACGCCCTGCTCCCGGTGGCCAATCCCACGTACAACAACCTGTCCGCTCTCGCGATCAAGCTGAAGGGCGCCATCCTGATGGGCCACTCCGAATCCGGCTTCTTCCCCGAGGAGGCGGCGCTCATCGACCCGACCGGCATCAGGGGCCTGGTCTCGATCGAGGGGAGTTGCGACAGGTCGTTCGCGCAGCAACCCCCACCGACGCCGCAAGAGATTGCGAGGCTCGCGAGAATTCCGATCCTCGTCATCTTCGGCGACCACATCGCGGATTCCCCCTTTTGGCCGCTGTTCTTGAGCGGTTGCCAGCAATTCGTCCAGCAGGTCAACGCCGCGGGCGGCGATGCGACGATGCTGCATCTGCCGACCGCTGGACTCTTCGGAAACAGCCACATGCTCATGCAGGACAAGAACAACGTGCGGGTCGCCGACCTGATCTTGGCGTGGATCGACCGGCACGTCGAAGCCAGGAAGGACTGAGCCGCTGGCCTCAGAAGACGGAAGGAGGTTCCTATGTCTCGCTTCGCGACGCTCTCACGGTTGGCGAAGGTCCCGCTCGCGCTCCTGCTCGGTACCACGGCGAGCGCTGCGCTGGCGCAGGGTCCCCCGGGCCCCGACGCGTCCTCCGGGCTCAGGTCGGTCAAGCCCCCGCTCGTCATCGCGGAACAGGGAAGCTTCTATGTCGGCGGGCGGATCCTGTTCTCTCAGGCGAACTACGGGGCTCCAAGCCCGCTGTTCGGGCCGGGAGACATCTCCGTCGATCACGTATACGTGCAGTATCAGATCCCCGTCCAGCAGAAGTATCGCTATCCGGTGATCATGGTGCACGGCGGCGGCCACACCGGTAAGACGTACGAGACGACACCGGATGGCCGGGAGGGTTGGTTCACATCGTTCGCGCGACGCGGATTCTCGCCCTTCGTCATCGACGATCCGAACCGCGGGCGGGCATGCTGCGAGCCGACCCAGATTCACTTGGTGAGGCTGGGACTCGCGCCCAGCTCCACGCTGCCGCTGACCTCGATCTATTCCAAGCAGGTAGCTTGGACGGGCTTTCGCTTCGGGTCGGCGTATCCCACTCCGTACCCGAACGTACAGTTTCCAATCGAAGCGATCGATCAGTACGCCGCGCAGTGGGTGCTGACGTATCGGGACCCGCCGGAAATCGACAAGATCACGGCCGGGATCATCGCGGTCATTGACAAGCTCGGCCCGTCGATCCTCGTGACCCATTCGCAATCCGGCACCCCCGGCCGGCGGGCGTCAGTCGCGCGTCCCGACCTCGTCAAGGCCGTCGTGGCGATTGAAGGGGGCGCCGCATTTCCGCAGGGGAGTCAGGAGGAGCGGGTGCAGGCGACGATCCCGCTGCTGCAGGTAGAGGGCGACAACAACACTCAAACGGCGTACGCCAGCCGCAAGGCCATCACCGATCGCTTGCGGAGCCTCGGCGGCGACGCGTCCACGATCGTACTGCCGGAGATCGGAATCCATGGCAATACCCATATGATGATGATGGACAAGAACAGCGAGCAGATCGCGGATGTCGTCGAGGACTGGATTAGGAAGCACGTACCCAACGTCCACGGCCGTTACCAGCGGTGAGGGTAGTCGGGCCGAAGCAGAACGGAATCACTTAACGCAGCAGTCTGACGGGAGGACCGACCATGAGAGTGGGACGAATCAGCAGTCTCGTCGGGGTCGCGATGTGCGCCGTCATCAACGTCTCGAGCCCGAGGGGCGTGTTGCTCGCCCAGGCGGCCGGCCCCTCGGTGCTGGATCCGAACCTCGCCGTGAGAACCGTGGTCACAGGTTTGAACCAACCCACTACCATGGCCTTCCTCGGCGCCGACGACATCCTGGTGCTCGAAAAGGCGAGCGGCCGGGTCCTGCGCGTCATGCACGGCGTCATCCAGGGCGCGGTCCTCGATCTGGCCGTCAATTCCGCGTCGGAACGCGGGTTGCTCGGCATCGCGCTGCACCCCGACTTCCCCGCGAACCCGGGTGTGTACCTGTACTGGACGGAGAGCACCACCGGCGCGGACGACAACGCGCTCGCCAACGTACCGTTGCTCGGCAACCGCGTCGACCGCTACCTGTGGAACGGCTCGACGCTCGCGTTCGACCGCAACCTCATCCGGCTGCACGCGTTTCAGGCCGACGCCGGCCAGCCGCTGCGGGGCAATCACAACGGCGGCGTGGTGAAGTTCGGGCCCGACGGCAAGCTCTACGTCGTCATCGGGGACAACGGCCGCCGCGGCTGGATGCAGAATCTCGCCGACGGCCCCTTTGGGCCCGGACAGACCGACGACCAGTTCGGCGGCCCGGAGCCCGACAACGCCCACCTCACGGGCGTC
>WNGA01027476.1_pt1 | contig 13089 bp, 17 predicted proteins | sample 5400061 | NCBI WGS metagenome assembly WNGA01 (sample SAMN13153366, study PRJNA577476) | soil metagenome | isolation source: 100 cm soil or saprolite under grassland replicate 2 | place: USA:California | collected 2016-06-15
GAAGACTAACCTGGGCTAATACCAGAGATAATCTAATATTAACGAAATTCATTATCGACGACTTTAACCCTCCTAAAATGAGTAATAACATATCTGAAATTAGATGTGGTAACGCTTGAAGCGCGCACCAATTTAAATCTTCAGTGTTGGTTGATAACTTTTATTTATACAATAGGCAATATTATGACCGGTAATATTTTGAAGATACTTCTTTTAGTAAAAATAGAGTTATTGGGATTTCGCCATTATCTCTTAGGTTCACTCCAAAAGATCTCTAATTTAAGACTTGTTCATTTAGTACCATTGGTAATTGGGATCACCTTTTGAACGCGAAATTCCGTATGAAAATTTGATCATTTATTATCTATGTAACATTGTTCGCAGCCCACTTTGTCGCACACTATGTCAGCCTTATGGCACATTTAGATTACTACCTACGTCGGCTCGGAGATTTTTTCCGTACAAGATCTCCGTTTCAATTTTGGACCATCTACCATAATTACTGTGAAAATCCCTCGAATTTCTAAAAAGATGAATTTTGTTACTTTCTCGCTTTCTTTGGATATTTATTTTGCAAATAGGTAGAAATTATTATTACCATGAGAATTGTCTACCTAGCATATGCCTATCTCAGATTCTGTTTCGCAAGATAAAAAGGAAGTTGTAAGGAACTTATATTTATCAGGAATAGGAGAAGAATTCATTTCTATGCAATTAGATTTAGAAATGCCCTTAGTAATTGATATTCTCAAAGAGCTTAACGTATATAGACATGAGAAAAATTTCGAATAAATTGTCATTATAATATATTGAGAAGGAGGTACCCTGGTTGCACATGATACTGAAAAGCATGGGTATTTGATTTTTCAGTAATTGAATGGACTTTTCTCGTATCTCAATTATACTAATTATTGCACTAATAGTAGATAGTTTACCCGAAAGTGAATTATGTTAAGCCAGACTTAAAAACAATGATAGACGACCTACCAGTATCCTGAATATGTTAGAATCCTATAGTCATTCGAGAAACTGCAATGATGTTGAATATCCTTTACGAATCGAAACAGAATGCAGAGGTCCCATTTTAAGAACAATCGCATATGTTTGTAGCAAGGTAAATGATGGATTAACTGAAAGCGAGATATCAGATTATTTTGGATCTCGAGACAAATATGATAGAGAATTCATTTCATTCTGTGTTGATTTTGCAGTAGAAAATAACTGGTTAATTAAACCAGCCATAGGTAATAGGTATTCTTTGACTGATACTGGGAGGGCATTCTTGTCAAGTCAGTTTGGTTGAAATTAGCATGGAAGATTGGTCTTGCCCCAACCAGATCTGCATTCTTAGCTATTAGATCAACCCAAATCTTAAATCACGATAATTCTACTTACTACGAGCTCTAAATTGCCTTAATACCGACCACGATCTTTCAGCTATTCCTTTGCACGACTTTAATAGTGTAAGTGGAAGGCTAATCCATCGAGCCGATGCTCATACAACCCAATCAAATTGAACTTTGCTAATTTCCAAAATACCGAAATATGTGGAAAGGGAAAAAAGTAACAGCGGAAACAATTTTGGACAAAGCTGTCTAGGCAAACAGTGATGGCATTTTTTATCGCTGCAATTTAGTTATTATGGTATATCGGTGCAGATCAACAACAGAACAAATCCTCTGAATGTAATAGAACTTATCTAGTTTTTATTATTTTTATCGCTCATTCGGAGGCTATATCTCTTACCATAGATCCTGTATGATAGTTAAGATGCATTACTGCGATTCCAAATATAATTACTACCACCATTATTAAAAAAATTAGTTATTTACTATGATGGGGGACCAAATTAAATAATAAAAGATCACATTAGTTCCGGCCAAATTGTTTGTAAAATTCAGCAAGCATTAGAGTGATTCTCATGCGCAGAGAATTTGACTGAAAAATCTTTATGTATATTTATTTTAGACTAGAGAGTAATTCTTTAGCTGACAGTGTATTAGATATATCTGATTTCTTAGCCCAACCCCTCCTAGCTTGTCCTATACCAAATCTTAGAAAAGCAAAATGTAAAGCATGATGAGCATCAGAATCAATTACTAATTTAACATTATTTTTAACTGCCATTCTTATGAAATCATCTTTTAAATCCAATCTGTCATAGTGGGCATCAATTTCAAGGATTGTATTGGATTCATTTGCTATTTCTATCAACTTCGGTATGTTAACGGGATATCCCTCTCTCCGATTAATAATTCTGCCTGTCGGATGGAATATAATATCAATACTAGGATTTCGAGCCGCATCAATGAGTCTAGCTGTTTGTAGCTCTATTGGCAAAGAAAAATGAGAATGAATAGCGGCGCCTACTATGTCTAGCTTGTCCAAAACGTTATTCGAAATATCAAGAGATCCCTCTTTTAGAATGTTTACTTCTGCAGAAGATAGAATACGAAAGTCCTTGTTCTTGTTGTTATTATTCATCTTAATCCTGTCATTTAGGTCGGCGATTGTGTTCGCTTGATTTAGCAATTGTTTCTCATCAAGTCCGTTAGTAAGCCTCAAACTTTTAGTATGATCAGAGATCGCAATGTAGCTCAAACCAAAATTGTCTCTTGCGTTCAACGCCATTTCTTCAATGGTCATTGTGCCATCTGTACTACTGCTATGAACTTGTAAGTCTCCTTTCAAATCATCAAAATCTATTAATTGTGGGAGCATTGAATTCCGTTCTTTTTTTTCGTTTCCATCTTTCCTAATTTTTGCTAGCTCTATTTCTCCTTTATTTTCCCGCATCTCTGGAGGAATCCACTCTAGGCCTAATGCTTGATACACTCCTTCTTCAGTTGCGCCAGCTACCCTATGATCCAGACTCTCTTTAGGTACTACGAGTAAATCTGCATCAATTCCATTGTTTAGTTTTACAAACGCTTTGGTTGATCCTCTCCCCCTTACTTCTTTAACTTCGGGCATGTTTACAAAAAAATGAATTATATTATCTCCTTCTCTTTCAGACATAGCAGAGACCAAATAATCAATATCTCCTATAGTTTCCTTCATGCGTCTAAATGAACCTACAGCTACTGCTTGTTTTACTCCAGTAAAGCCTAAGAGTCTATCCTCTATTCGCTTTACCAAAGGATAGACCTCTCCAATTAGCAGTCGTCCTCCGCCTTTTCTAAAGAATTGAATCTTCTTAGAAATTAATTCTTCTTTCCTTTGAGAAAATCCAGGAACCTTTCTGATCTTGCCTTCTAGTGCAGCCTTTTCCAAATCAGCGATACTCTTGACTCCGAGACTAGCATACAGTGTCTTGATTGTTTTTGGCCCAATTCCCTCCAGCCCGAAGAATTGGCTGACATCTACTGGCAACTTCTCTTTTAGCTCTTCATAATAATGTATCGTTCCTGTTGTGAGAAACTCCTCAAGTTTTGTGGCTATAGCCTTTCCAATTGATGGTATTTTTAGCAATCCCTTTAGTTTTTCCTCTTCGTATATGTCGCTTATATCTGAAGATAAATTTTGTATTTCTTCGGCAGCCCTATTATATGATCTTATTTTAAAGATCACATTAGGTTCGCTATCCTTCTCCTCCTCTGTCTGCAAAATGAAAGCTATTTCTCTAAGAATTTTGGCAGCTTCAGAATTCTTTTTCATTGTTTAACCTATTCTCTATGTTAGGTGCCTGACTTAAGCCGAACAATTGGATTAACTATCCTCCGATAACAGTTAAAGACAAATTCAGTTAAAAATGCTTTGGAATTACGATAGAATGTCTTAATGCAGTTAACTTCTTACGCATCTTTACATATTCTTGTTTTAATACTAGAAAGGGAAAAGGGGTACTCTAATTTCAGAGACTCGACCAAAGATGGGAAGACAGACTAAATGAGTTTAGATGCTGAATTAAAAAATCAAGCCAAAAGAAAAATAAGGCTAAGTATACAATTTTTATTACTTTTTCTTTTCCATTCTTAATACGTCTACTTGACCGCTATGAAGCCAATCTTTTAGCTCTTCATGTGTAGGCTTGGCATCGTGCTTCCCTGATAAATGAAGGTGCAGTAGAACATAGTTAATTTGGTTTAATAATGGCTTGTTTGCTTCATCACCTTGGCGAGCCTTTTGTTTCAAATCTAGTGGAACTGTGCTCCACCACTCTTCGAATGATCGTCCCATACACAGAAATTGAAAACAAACCTTAAAAGCCTTTTGGCAGACTTAAATTTCAAAAATAAGGTGGCACTCAACTTAATTTTACCAATTTTTTCCCTTCAGTGATGTCACTAAACATTGTCTGATGCATACGGTCGATAAACTTGCTCGGGGTGGATCATAGGATAGTTTAAATACTTAGCTTCTTGCCAATCATCTTATAATATTAAGTATAATTGTGATGGATGGTATTGTAAAATAAGGCAATATATTGAACAAAGGAGAAAAAAAAGAGACTGAATATTGGATTAATATGGCATATTCGTTAGATAGACAGGGGAAGCCTGACAAGGCTAGAAAGTATTATGAAAAAACATTGGAGGTCGATCCAGAAAACCTTGGAGCCCTTATCAACTTAGGCAAGGTATTAGGTCAATTGGGGAGATTTGAAGATGCCATGAAATATCTTCTATATGCAACAAAGGTTTATCCTGATGTAGTGGAGGCGTGGATTAATCTTGGTGCGGTTTACGATAACGTAGATAATGTGAATGAAGCTAAGAGATGTTATGATAAAGCAACAGAGCTGGATCCGAGTAATCCCAAACTCTGGCACAACAAAGGCCTCGTCTTCAAAAGATTGAACAGATTAAAAGATGCAATTTCATGTTATGACGAATGTTTGAGACTTTCGACGAGCAATATAGGTGCCTGGTGCGATAAGGCTTTTGCACACATGAATCTACAGGAGTATGCGCAAGCCGAACAATGTTACGATGAGATTTTGAAAATTGACCCGAATAATGTTGATGCAATCAATGGCAAGGGTTGTATACAAGTTTCCATGGGGAACTACGAGAAAGCAATTCCTTTTTTTGACAGAGGGTTGAAAATTGATCCGGGAAATATCCAAATATTGATGAATAAGGGTTTCGCGTTAGAAGAATTGGGGGACCTTGAGAATGCTCAAAAATTTTACGATGCAGCTAGTAGTACTTCTGCTCAGGGTTGAATTCATATCAATCTGCAAGTTTTTACTTAATTACACGTAGAGAGGCATGAACAAAAAATAATTCCAAAAGAATTCCAAAGGCTTTATAGTCATTAATACTCATGTCTTGACAATTTCGACGCAGCAATCACGTAAAGAAGAAATCTACAAAATATGTTGAATAGAATTCTATCATTGACGATAAATTGTAGTGCATCATGTGTAAACATGACGTATCAGTCATTTGGTATGGTCCTACATAGAGAACTACAGTACACGATCGCGAGATAATTCTTCATATTGTCGGTAGTACCACTTGGATCCTCTTAGCAAAAAGAAAGCAAGAATCATTAACCAGAGTCCACTCAGAAATGAATACGTCATTCCTATGATAATGCCTGCCAATACAAGGCAAAGTGAAATAATCATTCCTATCCGTATCGCAGCCTTTGTTCCCTTACTATGATCGTGCATGCGTGTAGACATAATGGCCCTCAATATTCTACCACCGTCAGAAGGGAAGATTGGTAGTAGATTAAATGTCCCTATGGCTACGTTGATGAGTGTGCTATAGAAAAGTATTCCAGCGAAAGGTGAATTTTGCAAGTCAAATGCGCGGCTTTGGAATATTATCAACCAAAATGCGAATGACATCCCAGAAATAATAAAACTAATCCAAGGGCCAGCAAATGCCATATGAATCTCATTTTTAGGAACCCTTATTTCGTAGGAACTCAATGCTAATCCCCCCAGAGCAAAGAGTATTATCCTTTCAAATCTTACTCCATACTTTTTAGCTACAGCCGAATGACCAAGTTCATGAATGAGCAAGGAAAACAGTGAAATAAATGCTCCCGTCAACCCCATTGTGACATACATTAGCGGGGCTAAACCTGGATATGTTCTCGGAAAAAATACATTTGATAGACTGTAGGTAATAAGAATAAAAATAATGGCGAAACTAAAGTGTATATTGATTGGAATCCATCCTATTTTTCCAACAAATAATCAATATCGAGATATCCAGTCTTTCTCGTCAGTGGGAGCGTTCCCCAATCGATTAATGTAAGTGGTATTCATAGTTATATTGCAGCTCTCCAAAAGTATAATAAATGATTTGAGCTCATGACTTGTCTGAGGGAAGGACTCACCTTGTTTCCACCTAAGCCCTCTTAGTGGAAATCGACTCTTTCCAAAGACAATTTGCCAACTCGAACTCTAGTGTTCACTGATCTATCCAGATATAATTTATCTTGCAAAATAAGGCCAGAATATGAATAACAGAGAAGAAGAATATATTCTCTGAGTAACTATGTTACCTAAGCCAATAGAACAAGATTTCTAGGTATTATAAAGAGACTAAAATTAATGAATTATGATTATGAAGTTATAACAAGGGTACAGCAGTATAGTTATGGCTACGGTCCTGTTTCCCTTTGGACTTTAATAGTCATATCAGCAATCACCATACATGAGTTTATTATCTAAAGCCATCATCCACTCAGCACCTAAAGTCCGTTTATACTCAGCTAACAGAGTTGCATTTGCATTTGGTTGACAATGCTTCATATGTGATTTTACAAACTGTTCTAAATCAGATACACTGAAGTCCGACATCGATAGTTGAGTTCCTTTTTATATTCCAAAAGTTAGATTATGTAAAGTTATGTAACCCTCTAATTCACCTCTGTATCCAGTTTCATTCGTTACTTGACTTTGTAACTCATTTAGTGACCCGGCTAGACCATATACTGACTTTAAAAATAATATAAGACCTAGTCCTATGATAGCCACCCCTATGAACTAATTCAATTACATACAAACTCCAAATTATCACCATTTAAACTCATAGCTCTATCACTTCACTGTTGCCTTTGTGATGTAGTATCTGTATAGTTCCTCATCGGATGTAAAAACGAAAAACTGCCAATTTCCTTTTTTAATATTGCTTGGAACATTGCCATGAAATACATTACAATGAATATTCCCTCCAGCACAGTGCCGGTTCTCCAGGTAATATTTTTTGTCGAAAGTCAGACTGTGTGACTTAACCTTAAAGCTCTTTGTAAAGAATGCCTTCAGTGAACTTGCTTCGTCATCCTGTGGATGAATATCCCCGGACAAATAATCACCCCTGTGGACCTTCAGAGTATCTTGTGTAGCTTATGTGCTATGATACACCGTTCCAACCCCATCATCACCGAAAATGATGTAATAGTCTAAATCAAAATCAGAAACACCATTGGGAGGTTCGATAGTTACAGTATTAATTTTGAAAGCATTTGCGTTACCTGCTATGCAAATGGTCAGACAAGAGACTAATGCAAGTGTTAGGATTTTCTTATAGAACATTGCAATTATGTGTTTTTCCCACCTATAAAGGGAAATTGGAAAAATGATACATACCAAAATTCTTAACAGGACCGCTCTCCCTCTCCTAGGAAGCGCTGTTCGTTATATCTGAAAATTGAATTTAAGCTCAGCTCTAATGAAATGCACTGACTTTTGTAAAATTATAGGTTTCGGCAATGGAGCTTATAGTAATGGAGTTCGTTACTGTTCCACCTGTCAATGCTTCTTCATGACTGGAGATATCAAATGTTTATGTTGTAATACTAGATTAGGATACAAGTCGAGGAGGAAGTGATTAGCCTAGAACTTTATTGGAGACCCAGTCCTCTGACCCGAACCCTCAGATTTTTTTACTTCTTGCTCAGATTTTGGGTTTACCTTAGACCTTCTATATTCTACCATTTTGTCATAAATAAACTTCTGTGCCCCACGTATCACTCCATTGTTCAAATCAATTACTATTGTTTGATTAAAGTCTCCATCAAAATATTCAATGATGGTATAGTTGTATTTTTTCTTTATTAAATACAATAACGCTAAAGGAAGAAGTATTACCCCTGCCACAAGGCGTGAGCTATCTCTTCTCATTTCGTTAGTATTGCTGATTTTGTTAATATTGGAATAGGGAATCTTAAGATGATAGCAGTCTATCTCAAATCTATCTTCATAAAATCTTATCCAGGTTCGTGCCTCTTTTGGATATGCCATATGACCTCCCACATAATGAAACACTCCCTCTGCCACCGCCTTTTCTACTGAATTTTCATCATTCTTGTTGCCGAAGCCAAGGACCATATCTGTATCTCTAAAATAATGATTATGTTATAGATAAGTCATGCTGGGTAAGACAAAGAAATATCAGATTAACTTTAATGGTGCTAATTATAATTTCAAGACTAGAAAATATGAAACCAGGGATGGTAGGAATATAACTTATGGAGAAGCATCTAGAGATAAATGGATGTGTGAAAAATGCTCAGAAACATTTCCAACTTTTAAAATGCTGTTAATCACAAGGATAAAGTTCATTCATACTGAGCTACTTAGTCCAGGATATAAGATATGAATATGCAACCCAGCTAGAGAGTATGATTAATCCGTAAGCAATTAGTATATTTATGCTTGAAACTTACTAATAAAATTAAGAACTCTAGGTGAGAGTTGTAGGATGTTACTGTGTCTCCCATCTAGAGCTGATGACCTTAGTTAAATCTTAGCTAAAGTAATATTTGAAAATTGAACTAAACTTTGGGTTACGATATAAATTCAAGAGGAAATAAGATTTAATCTGGTTGACTCTAAAAGGATTTAACCACACAGCTATATACGCCTAGTAAAGTGAACTCATTATCAAGCTGGTAGACTGGGTGTGTGGGAACAAAAACCAGCAACGGATATTGTTCTACCCTGTCTACCAGTGTAATAATTTTGTCTACCGAACTAATTAATCTTGAGAAAATAAGATTTAAAATCTGGTCTGGCTGGTGGTGAGTCTTTAACCTTAACCCTAAAATAGTATCTGTGACATAAATAACCATGCTTCCTGGAGAAGGGAAGCTTGGGCAAAAGGTGGATTAGTGAGGATACATAATTTGGGTTCATTATCATCCTCACTAATCTACTTGACGGCTCCCGTTATGTTAAGTGGGCCGTATCTAAGGTTAAAGTCTTTACAAAATGGGTCGTCTACGGCAGCCTTTCCGCGATACGAACAGTACTGAAATTCGGTGATTTCTCCTTTAATTAATTTCGTTAATTCTCTTGCAACAATGTAGCCGTTGTAAACGGGAATTATAAAAGCAAACGTTACAATAACAGCCGCTGCGGTGCCAATTGCTATGAATGCTATCTTTCGCTTATTCATCTTTTCCTCTGAGTATCCCGGTATGACCTAGCATTGAAATGACACTGGCTCATTTTGCAGAGACTAAGGGCAAGTTCGATAATATTCATAACGTGAAGGGTTAGTAGAAATCTTTTACTAGTCTATTGCTTTCCAAACCTATCAAGCTAAATATTTTGGACCTGGAACTTACTGATACGTGTGTCGGCGTCTTGTGGTAAGGCAATGCAAAAGCAATTGGATAAGATTAGCAATTCTGTCAGTCGCATTAACAGAGACTAAAAGGCAACCGCAAGAAGTAGATCTTATTAAATATTTTAAATTCCATTCTGATGGGGGACAGGCATTCCGAAATGAGTTCATTGTTCAACCCCGCCAGGGGTTATAAATTAATTTCATAACATAATCGGATCTTATTTCTCTGGAATCTCTGCTGCAACTTATAAATAAAATATTTACATAAAAAGATTGATCATTGTGTTAGATGTGACGGATGTTTTAGAATTATTATCTGACAAGGGAAATATTTAGTGCCATAGCTGATAGTGGAAATATTCGCAGCAAAGGTCTACAATCAATGAATGGTTTTAGCAAGAAGCAGTACTATTCAAGGACAAAAGGACTACTGACACACGGACTTGTTAAAAGAAAATTTGGAATCTTCTCGTTGACCTCGTTTGGTAAAGTAGTGTACCATACCAAACTTAGGCTAGATGCTGCTGTCAAAGAATACTACAGATTAAAGGCAATCGATTCTATAAAGGAATCAAAGGAAATGAGCGAAGAAGTTAGAAAAGAAATCATAGAAAGCATTGTAAGTGATAAAGATGATAAAGATATCAAGGTGGTTCTGCTAGGTAAATAATAATGCTTCTCGGTCTATTTAGCCCCTTGAAAAGTCTTCTAATAAGAATCTAGTTTGACTATAGGATGCACCTGTATGACTACAAATCGTTTTAGACTTTTATTCATGTCATTTGGCTTAAATCGATCAATTAATGCTTCCAAATCTTCGATGCCAACCGGCTTTTTCAATACTTCCACTTCGTGAGTTTGCATTATAACAAGAGAACAAACACAATACAGGAAAGGAGATGCATAGTCTAAGTCTTCGATCTAACTAATCAACTATGCCAATTAACACCATGTTTTTGTGCATCTATGTCCTGGCTGTAGGCTTGAGAATTAACCCTCAGAGGTCATGAAATAAAAAATAATGATGGGTCAAGACTAGAAGTCTTCACAGTTGCTTGTTTTGGTATCTCCTTTGCTTGGACTAAAGTCCAGAATCTCGTCAACCCCTTTACCGCAATCGAAGTAATCTGCTCCAGCACCGCCCTTCATGTCATCATTTCCACTACCGGCATACAGTTTATCATTGCTTCCATCTCCGTATAATTTATCATCTCCAGGACCACCTATGATGATATCTCTTGACTTTCCGCCGTGCAATTCGTCGTTTCCTCTGTTACCATTGACCTTATCCTTACCCCCTTTAGAATCAATTTTATCATCTCCTGCAAGTCCTAATATGGTATCAGGGTTAACTGTTCCTAGGAGATTATCATTGCTATCAGTACCTGATACCTCTTCAGCCCACGCATTGTTAAAGTAAGTAGATACTGCTAGTCCATTACTATTTCCAGCAAGTAACGCGGCTGCTATAATCCCTACTGTCAGTTCCAATAGGTTTCTTGCTTTCATTAATATCTATTCCATCACTTCAAGTATGAGAGATGCTCAACCATTTACAGAAATATGCAAGAGTAGATGACTAAGTAATAAAGTACTGTGTTATCAGTTATCAGTTTTACTTTCATATATTTTGGAAAAAGTGTTCTTATTTACTGGGGGTTAAACCTTAGCCTCATGATCTTTTAAATACATTAACAATTTTTCCTCGTCTTTAATTCCATAGTACTTCATTAGAGTCTCTATTCTATAGTGAAGTTGATTTCTATTTTCCGCCATAATTTGGTACTGGTCTTCATTACTTATTAGAGCTCACCTTCTTAATTCTTAGGGTAATTAGTATTTTCATTAAGAAATTCATTATCAAACTTAGTTTCATGATCAAATCATTTACTAATTAGTAGAATATATCTGAGAATCAATTCAAACTTCTTAATTGTTGATTAGTGTAGAATCTGAGAATATTGAGGCTTCGCCTAAGCAGACAATTTCGAATAATCCTCCAATCAGCATTATTTTTGTTCCAGCCGCAAGCTCCAACATCTTTGTCCCGGTTTACTAAGGCGTATAAGGAATGTTACTTAATATCTAAGTGTACGGTGGGATTATGGTTTCAGATCTCATTATGGTTGTAGAAGATGATGGAGACCTTAGACAGCTGTATGTAGACGCTTTGAAAATGAAAGGGTTCAAAGTTCAAGCCTATTCAAGTACCAGAGAAGCTTTGGACGAAATTAGTGATGATCCAAGAAAATATCGGCTAGTCATAAGCGATGTAATGATGAAGCAGATGAATGGCTCTATCCTTGCTAACAAAATAAAGGAAATTAACAAAGATATCCGGGTGATACTTATATCAGGATTCAACTTTAAGGGAATGGATCTGTCACATAGTCACTACGATAATTTTATTCAAATTCCGGTCACCCTATCGGAGCTCCTTTCTATTGTAAATCAAGTATTAGAAATGTCTCCTTTCTCGATTTCTCGATAAGGATATAGTTTAACAAGTCTTCTATTAGGGATAGTATATTTATTACGTATATTTATTATTGATAGACAGTCTTCATCCCTTACTGTTAGACCATAGTGGTGGACTTTTTCTGTATAGTTTTAGCATGGAATACGTTAGAACAGGATATATAATGAAAAAGATGGGAATTAGTAACATCAGGGAAATGTTTAGTTCATTTTCGAACCTACAAGTTGTTATCTGCCGTTAAAATATTTCTGCATGAATTGTGGAAATGGACATATAGAAATCGATTGTCAAAAGTGCGATCAAAAATGAAAAAGGTAGGATGGATTACATCTTTTAATAAATGTGAGATGAGTTAGTACATTTAACATGCTCTTTGGTGGACTAGCTAAGGATCAGACATTCAATAGTCCATCAAGCACTTTATATAGGCGAATGTGGAATTCACGCTTGATTTTTTTACCATAGATGCCCACCTAAAAACTATCATCTGATTCCCACGCAACACTAAATATCAGACGTATGTATTAGAAATTTATCTTTTGTTCCTTGTTTATCCATGATAGATAACTAAATTACCTGATGTTTTGTGACTAATGCTATAATTACCCCTTTGTGAGAAAAGTAAAATGACAAAAACTGATGAATACGTAATTTACTATATCCAATTCATGTCATATTCTGTGCGTTCACAGAACTGATTCCTACGGCAGGAAACAGAGAATAATAGCTGCCAAGATGATAAATAATTGGTAACGTGCTGTTTTGTGTAATCATATCAATTTTATCAAAGTGTAACTGGTTAAAATCTATCTAACGGAGGAAAAGGACTAGTTCTATTCTTGATTTTACTTTTCTTCAGCCTGGATAATCAAATGTTTAGACGGTAATTCAAATGTCATTACTACTGGATCATAACTATATGTAGTATGATTAAACGTCCTAGTAAATAGAAGGGAACTTTTATCACCGCAGTTATATAGCGTTTTCCGTTTGAGTAAATTTTCTTTAACGTCATTAAGATGACACGATGAAAACATATTCACATCAACTAATACCTGCATCTTTGGAGTAAAA
>WNGA01009507.1_pt1 | contig 13087 bp, 14 predicted proteins | sample 5400061 | NCBI WGS metagenome assembly WNGA01 (sample SAMN13153366, study PRJNA577476) | soil metagenome | isolation source: 100 cm soil or saprolite under grassland replicate 2 | place: USA:California | collected 2016-06-15
TGCGCCGGGAACGTTCTCGCTGGCGAAGTACGCGCCGAACGTTCCAGCCATCGCGATGATCAGCCACTCGTAGGAAAGTGCCCTCTTCTCGTACATCTGCATGGCGAAACCGGCGACGACGGCGAGGATGACGATGCCTGCGAATGCGATGAAGCCCATTTTTCCCCTCTCCTTTACCACGTAGCGACGAGCTTGTTGACCACGGTCCGGACGCCTTCGGTCATCCATGCGGCTTTCTCGGCGAGCGCGCGATCGCCGTAGAACTGCACGTTACCCGAGAGGGTGACGAGACCGTCTTTCACGTTGACGGTGATGTGACGAGCGGCGAGCGGTATCCGACGCTCGATCGCCCTCTCCACGCTGGTCCGGATGGCGTGGTCCGAGATCGACGGGGGGACGATTGTGATGTGGTTGTTGATCGCGTACACGCCGTTGAGCGCGACCACGCGGTCGCCTGCTGCCCTCTTCTGGTACCAGTAGTCCACCGACCCCTTCAGCGTGACGGCGCCCCTGCGCACGATCACCTCGATCTTCTCCTCGGGCACGTCGACGTCCCACATCAGCGCGGTGCGCACCGCGCCGGCGAGCTCGGTGTCGTTCGGGCCCGTGAGGCCAGGCGTGCGGACCGTGAGCTCGTTCGCGACACCCTTCGTGCCCGCGATCTCCGCGGCGATGTCGGCGGCGGCCATGAGCTTGGGGTAGCTCGAGACCGTGCCGGTCAGTGTGACGACGCCCTGATCGACCTCAACGCCGAGCTCTGCGGCCTTGAACCGCCAATCGCGCTCTATCTCGTCGATCACGTCCTTCCGCAGCTGCGCGTCGGTCTTGACGACGGTCGCCTTCATTCAGAACCTCCGTTCCACCGCGCACGCTAGGCAGGCGGCGGAACGCTGGCAGTCGGGTTGTGCCCTCAGCGGCGTCGGTCGGTACCCGACGCGCCTTGGGGCCGTTCGCGTGACCTTTGGCGTGCCGAGGGGAGCCGTTCGCCTCACGCGGATCCCGCACCTGCGCGGGACCCTTGGCGAAGAGCCTGCGCCGGAGGTGCGTCATGCGCGTCCTCATCCCGACCGACTTCTCTCCACAGGCTGAAGATGCCCTGAAGATCGTCAAGAAGCTTCTTCTCCCGTCGGGCTCGACGGTCCGAATCGTTCACGTCGTCGAGCCGTTCCCGGAAGTCACCGCCTTCGCGCCCGCGGCGATCATCGAGATCGGCAAGGCCGCGGAGCTGCAGTTCCAGGCCGAGCTAGAGAAGAGTGCTGCCAAGCTCCGGGCACTCGGACGCGACGTCGGGACGGCCCTCGTGCTCGGCCGGACCGCCGACGTCATCGTTGAAGAGGCCGAGCGATCGAAAGCCGACCTCATCGTGATGGGAAGTCGCGGTCGCCGCGCCATCACGTCGGCGCTCCTCGGCTCCGTCTCCGCCGAGGTCGTGGATCGCGCACCGTGCCCGGTGCTGGTCGCGCGGGGTCCCGCGCTGCACCGGGTCATCCTCGCCGAGGACGGCTCGGAGACCGCGGCCGCGGGTGCGCGCCTGCTGGCAACGGCGCCGGCGCTGGGCGATCTCGAAGTCCGTGTCGTGAGCGTGGTCGACGCGCCGTTCCCGTCGACGCTCGCCGCGGACGACGCGCCGATGGCGACGTACGGGGCCGTGCAGGCGTACTACGACTCGCTACCCGCACTTCGGGAGGCGACCGGCAAGATCGCGCATGAGCGCGCCGCGGCGCTGGTGGCTGCGGGGCTGAACGCGACCTCGAAGGTCCGCGAGGGCGACGCGGCAGCGCAGCTTATCGCCGCGGCGGTCGAGGAGCGTGCCGACTGCATCGTCATCGGAAGCCACGGCCGTACCGGTGTGGCGCGCATCTTCCTTGGCAGCGTCGCGCGTGCCGTGCTCTTCAACGCCCCGTGCTCGGTGCTGATCGTTCGCGCTCCGAAGGTCGCGATGTCTGGCGCGCGCGAGAAGGTCCTCGCCAGGTCTAACTAGCCGGTCGAACCTGCTGCTCGACGATCGCGGAACGTGACGGCCGCGAGATGCGCGATCGAGGCGAGGCCGAGCACGATGATGCTGATCGCGACGAGCTCGGCGACGAACTCAACCGGACTCTTCGGACGCAACACAAGGGCGAACGCGACGCCGAAGACGAAGGCCAAACGCTCCTCGCCGCCGGTCGCGATCTCGCTCGCGCGAAGGTACATGTAGGCCGCGCAGCCGGCCACCCCGATGACCACGAGTGCGACGATGATCGCCATCGGCTCCACGCTACCGGCAGCGACGCACGAAGGAAGTCGGCGCCGCCAAGGACAGGTGTAGGAGCCCACCCGACGCGGTCCGCGACATCTGACCCGCCGCGCCACGACCATCGGCCCTGCCAAACCACGATCCGCGGTGCGAGGATGGAACGCGTCCCAAGGGGCCTGCCGAGGGAATCGCGGATCAGAGATCCGATCAACGACCGCGAAACTGGGAGCGGCATCAAAACGATCACGATCCAAGGAAGATCGGGGATCGGCTCCTTCGACCGAAGAAGATGTGTCATGACAGAAGCTTTGGCGAACGGCAGGTCGCTCGGGTTTCACTTCCCCCCCCCAAGCATCCCCGTTCCCAGGTGTCGAATGGCCGCGAATAAGCGGCGCAACGGCTCTCGCCCGCGAACGCGCCCAGGTGGACCCTGTCTGGATGGCGACGCTGATCCAGCGACGGCTCGATCTCCAGGGTGTTCCCTGGCCGCTCACGCTCCGCCGTGTGTCGAAGACGGTGCGGGAGCTCTCCCGCGGCGAGCTGATCGAGGTCCTCTCCACAGACCCCGAGTCTGTGCGCGCGCTCGACGCTTGGTCCCGCGCGACCGGCAACGCCCTCCTCGAGTCGAGTCAGTTCGGGAACGTGCTCCGTTTCGTCGTCCGCAAGCTGTAACGAGCACAGGGTGCGCCGCCGTCGGCTCATTCCCTACACGCGCGACGACCTTCGGCCCTGCGTGCACGTGACGAGTGCCAGTGTGAGGGTCGTTGCCGGAGTGCGACGATGTCCACGACCCGAGGGGTCTGCTAAGGGATCGTCGTCAGAGATCCCATCAAGGATGAGAAGCCTCCGACGACCGGCAGATCGCTCGGGTCTTTTCGTCAGGTAATCGCCGTAGGTGACGGTCGGCTGTTCCCGTTGGGCCGTTCGGCCGTGGCCGCGTCCGAGCCGAGCGCTCAGGCTCTTCTCATGATCGCCGCGCGGTACCCGGGCATCCCCGTCGTGGCCGATGGCTCCGAGGCCATTGCGCATGTCGAGACCCGGATCTCGGAGGGCTCCTGCGCGTACCCGATCACACCCTCGACGACCATGGCCGCCCTGTTCCAGGCGGCGGTCGCGGACGGCGCGACGAACCTGTGGGGAACGCCGCTGCGGTTCATCGAGCCCGAGTCGGAGCATTCCTCGGCCTCCGCAGCCGAGGGCTTCGCGCTCGCCGGCGGACGCGTGACGAACTTCACCGCCGGCCAGGGACTCATCCTCATGAAGGAGGTCCTCTACGTCATCGCGGGCAAGCGCCTGCCGGCCGTGTTCCATGTCGGCGCGCGTGCGCTCACGAGCCAGGCACTCAACATCCACGCCGGGCACGACGATGTGATGGGCGTCGCCGATACGGGATGGGGGATCCTCTTCGCGCGCAACGTGCAGGAGGCCGCTGACCTCACCGCGATCGCGCGGCGTGCGGCCGAGGCGACGGAGATCCCGTTCCTTGTCGTGCAGGACGGCTTCCTCACGACACACACGTTCGAGAACGTGCTGCTTCCCGAAGACGAGCTCCTGCGAGAGTTCGTCGGCGATCCACGCGAGCGCGTGCGGTCCTACTTCGACCCCAAGGAAGCGCTGATGACCGGCGTCGTACAGAACCAGGACTCGTACATGAAGGGGAGGATCGGGCAGCGCGTGTTCTACCACCGGCTCGCCGAGGAAGTTCGCCTGGCGATGCACGCGTGGACCGACCTCACTGGCCGCCCATACAACCTCATCGATGCGTACCGCTGCGAGGACGCCGAGACGATCGTCGTCGCGATGGGCACGATCGCCGACACGGCGATCGCCGTCGTGGACGAGCTCCGTCGCGCGGGCCGCCGCGTCGGCTGCGTCGCGGTCACGAGCTTCCGTCCGTTCCCGGCGGCGCGGCTCGCCGCCGTGCTGAAGCATGCACGCGCCGTCGCGGTCATCGAGCGCACCGACGAGCCCGCCGCAGCCGACAACCCTCTCACGCGCGAAGTGAAGGCCGCGCTCGCGGACGTTGCCGGGAGCGGGGCGCACATCCCTCTCGTCGCGTCGGTCTCAGCGGGCCTCGGCTCGCGGGACGTCGCGGCCGGCGATATCGCGGCCGTCTTCCGCTGGTTGCAGGAGCCACTGTGCAACGAGCGCCGATTCGCTGTGCTGGGCATCCGTCATCCGCTCGCGCTCGAACGCATGGACCTCGACGTCCGACCCAAGGGCGCGTACGCCATGCGCGGCCACTCGATCGGTGGGTTCGGCTCGGTGACGACGAACAAGCTGCTCGCGGCGCTTGTCGGCGATCTCTTCGGCCTTCGTGTTCAGGCCTACCCGCGATACGGCTCCGAGAAGAAGGGTCTGCCGACCGCGTACTTCCTGACGATCGCGGAGGGACCCATCCGCACGCACGCGGAGCTCGAGCGCGTTAACTTCGTGCCGCTGCACGATGTCGCGGCGTTCGCTCAGGGTGCGCCGCTCCATGGCCTCGTCGACGGCGGCACCGTCTTTGTCCAGTCGCCGTTCACCGACCCGGAGCGGATCTGGGCATCGCTGCCGGTCCGCGCGCGCACCGAGATCCTCGCGCGGCGCATCCGCCTCGTGGCGCAGGACACCGCCGCGCTGGCCCGCGCGCACGCACCGCGGCCCGATCTTCTCGTGCGCATGCAGGGCGTCGCGCTCGTCGGTGTATTCCTCCGAGTCGCGCCGTTCACACAGCGTGCCGGACTCGACGAGGACCAGCTGATGGCCGCGGTACGCGATCGCCTGACGCGCTTCTTCGGCAAGCGCGGCGGCGCGGTCGTCGACGCGAACATGGCCGTCGTCCGCGCTGCGTACGACGGTCTCATCGAAGTGACCGAGGCGATCACCGGCGCTGCCACGACTCCCCAGCTTCAGGAGGTGACGTGATGACCAAACGCATCGTGCGGGACGTCATGACGAAGGCCAGCATCAACGTCCGGATGGATGCACCACTCAGCGAGGCGGCCGGGCTGCTGGACACGTACCACATCAGTGGCATGCCGGTCGTCGATCGAGATGGCCACCTCGTCGGCGTGATCTCCCAGACCGATCTCCTGCGCGCGCGCGTCATCGATCACCTCTGGCGGGCGCTGCCCGGCCTTGCCGTGCGTCACCTCATGACCGTCCCCGCCGTCACCGCGAGCGAGAGCATGGCGCTCGACGACGCCGCGGCTCTGATGGAGAAGCAACAGATCCACCGGCCCGTGGTAGTCGCCGAGGATGGACGCACGCCGATCGGGGTGCTGTCGGTCTCCGACGTCATTCACGAGATGGCGCATAGATGACGCTCAGGAAGCAGCCCGGCGCTCCGACCGAGACACACGCGGTGGCCGACGCTCAGCACCTTTTCGACGTGCATGCGTACGTCGACGACTTCAACCGCGCCGTGATGCGCGCGTATCGCGCGAACGACGCGGACGTGGAGCTTCCAGCGGACCGCGGCGTCGCGCGGAGCATCATCCCTCCAGGCACGGCGGCGACACGCGACTTTAGCCATCTGGCGCCGCGCATTCCGGAGTTCATCGCCGACCGCTGCGTGGGCTGCATGAGCTGCGTGAACACCTGTCCCGACACGGCGATCCTCGGCATCGCGCTGCCGAAGTCCGCCGTCGAAGAGTGGACGGCGGCATTCGCACAGACGGAGCCCAGTGCGGCGCACGCGACCGAGACGGCGCGCTCGCACTTCGTCGAGACGCGGAAGTACGGCGAGGTACCGGCCAAGCGTGGCCTCGAGCCCGCGCTGTTCGGGATCTTCGTCGATCCCGTGCACTGCAAGGGCTGCGCGGAGTGCGTCGAGGTGTGCGTCGCCCTAGGCTACGACGCGCTGGCCATGATCGACAAGACGCCAGAGAGCTCGAGCGGGGAAGCAACGCTGGAGCGCTACGCGCGCGACATGCGCTTCTTCCGATCGTTGCCGCCGACGCCGAGGGAGTATCGCAATGAGAAGGCGCTCGCCGACCTGATGCTCGGCGAGCACGCGATGGGCTACGTCGGGGGCGCGGGCTCGTGTTCCGGCTGCGGCGAGGCCACCGCGATACGCATGCTGGTCGCAGCGACGCGGCAGACCTACGGCACCGAGGGGATGGGTATCGTCGCGTCCACTGGGTGCAACACGGTGTTCGGCAGCACCTATCCGTACAACCCGTACCTCGTTCCGTGGACGAACTCGCTCTTCGAGAACGGTCCGGCAGATGCCCTCGGGATCCGTGCGCGCTGGGATCAGGAGGGCAAGACCGATCGCCGCATCTGGGTGATCGGCGGCGACGGCGCGATGTATGACATCGGCTTCCAGTCGCTGTCGCGAATGGTCGCATCGGGCGCCGACATCAAAGTGCTCGTGCTGGACACGCAGGTGTACTCGAACACAGGTGGCCAGGCATCGACGGCGTCGTTCGGCGGACAGGTCACGAAGCTCTCCGCGTACGGTAAGTCGCTGCACGGACGTCCCGAGCGCCGCAAGGAGCTCGGCCGCATCCTCATGGCGCACGGCGACGTCTTCGTCGCGCAGACGACGCCGGCGCACGTCAACCACTTCTACAAGGCGATCCTGGACGCGAACAGCTACCCCGGACCCGCCGTCGTGATCTCCTACGCGCCGTGCCAGCCAGAGCATGGGATCGCCGACGACGCATCGAATCGCCAGTCGCGGCTCGCGGTCGATTCCCGTGCGTTCCCGCTCTTCACCTATGACCCGCGCAAAGGGCCAACAATGACGGAGCGGCTGTCAATGCAAGGAAACCCGTATCCGGCGGCGGACTGGTCCACGCTGCCCGATGGAACCATCGTCGACTTTCTGATGTTCGCGCGCACCGAGGGCCGCTTCGCGCCGCATTTCGCCGACGAAGGGACGCCGAGTGCCGAGATACGCGCGACCCAGGAGGATCGCCTTCAGAACTGGCGAATGCTTCAGGAGCTCGCTGGGATCGGCCGCACACCACCCACCACCTGAACTGCGGGGCGGCGCTTCCTCCAGCATGGTGTGCATGGACATCATCGTGTTCTGGGTGCTCGCACTGGTCGTCTTCGCCGCGTTGAGCGTGCTGTTCGGTCCGGACAGCCGCGACACACGGCGTCCGATGGACCACTACGGCAGCTGGGCTGGACTCAAGGCGTAGCAGCGCGCGAGGCCGCTCCCCGTGGGAGGTTGCTGCGCACGACTGCAGTGCTTTGCCGTCTATCCGCTCCGACCTCTCCGAGCGACGCTGGAGCGTGAAAGGAGAGTTGCCGGACCCTCCGCGCATGATGCTTTCGCATCGCGAGGTGGCGGTTCCCTTCGGTGAGCGGTGCCGCACACTCGGTGCAGCGATCCACTTTGGCCTTCGCTGCTGGCGTCGGCGCAGCGCTCATCAGATCGGCGCTGTCGGCCCCCCGTAATGCACCCTGAGGAGCCCGGCGATCTCGTAGAGGACGCGCCGGATCTCGCGGAGCGTCTCGCGGCTGTGTTTCCTGGCGATCCTCGCCTTCAGAGCGCCCAATCGCAGTGTGAGAGCCTCGATCTCTTCGACCTCGACGTGGTCGTTGATGCGGCGATGATCACGGTAGGCCATCCGTTGACGGAGCTGTTCCTCGTCGCGAGCATTCGGCAGGAAGCGGCGCGTCAAGAAGTCGTATGCACGGTCGATACGCGACCGCATGTCACGCGCAGGCGCATGACCTACGCAATCCGCCGCGGCGCAGACGCACGCCGACTCGGGAGCGAGCTGATCGTGTCGTTTCCACGCATCTCGCATATCTGGAAAATAAGGAGAGGCAGGATGCGCAACTAGGGTCAAAGAGCCCGACCTTGCGGGGCCGCACGACCTACTGTCGGCTCCTCTCACGTCGAACCGCTTGACGTCGGACCGCTAACCCTTCGCCACCTTGCGCACGATGAGTACAGAGCACGGCGAGGACGCCGGCCGGCAGACGCAACGATCCCACCAGTCGCGCGGCTACCTCAGCCTGTGGCGAACCGTCGATCGCGAGAAGCAGCGTCCATGGCTTTCCCATACGACACCTCCGAAAAGACGCTCGCCGACGGCGGAACCCTCCGACAGGGTCGAACGTGAGGACAACCTCGACCGAACGCGCCGCCCTCGGTCAGGCGGACTCCCGCGCGCCTAGCTGGGGACCCCGACGCCGCCCGCCTCGACCCACTGGTGATGGCCATCGGGCTGACCCGGACAGTAGCCATCGGTCCCGTGGTGCGTCACGAAGAAACCGAACGTCTCCGGCGATGCCGCCCGCCCGCGACGCCCAGGACGGTCATCGTGAGGGTGAAGGCGCACCGGTGATCCGGGACGTCGCGGCGTGTCGACAGGGGTGCAGCGGTCGCGGCTCAAGTTCCGTCGGGTAACGAACCCTACGGCGTGGGCGTAAGCGCAGCTTGGTAAGAGCCAATTGACCCGCGTGCCCGGCAGAACGGCTCTAAGCGGAATTTGATCCGCGACGATCGAGCATCCGGGAGTCGCAGATGACGTAGCGCGGCGGATCGTTGTCGTCGGCGCGGACCAGGCGGAGACACTCGAGGCAACGCTCGACATGCACGTGGCGGTAGCTCAGCGGACAGAAGACGGTCTGGTCCAGCGGCGAGACCGCCTGTTTCTCCAGCATCTTCGTCATGTGGACAGCCTGCGCCGACCATTCCGATCGCCAAGGGCCGAACGGCGCGCGCCGGCCCGACCAACGGCACTAAGTTGCGTACCGGCGCCGCATCTCTGTCAGCGAAGGACCAGATACAGCGGCGACCGAACCCAGGATCGCGGAGGCAACGGCTCCTCGGCCGTGAGAGCCCACAACGACAAGGTCGGCCTCCCACCGCTCGGCCTCTTCAACGATCACGATTGCGGCTCGGCCGCGAAGAGCCTCGGACTCGAGCGCGATCTGCGCCTTCCGAAGCGGATCCGCGAACGCCGTGACAGCGGCCTGAAGCGAGGCGAGGACCGCGGTCACGACCTCGTCGCGCATAGCGTCGGGAAGACCCGCCGCGGTGGGCTCGGCGCCCAGCGCGCGGATGATGCGGATCGTCGACCCCACCGGCAAATGGAGCTTCCGCACGAGGCCCCTGGCACGTTCTGAACCTGGGGACTCGTCGGCAGCGAACAGGACGCGGAGCGGCTTTTGTGTTCCTTCGTTCATCGACGAGGTCGCGGCGCGTCGGGCTCGTACGCGATCGACTCTCTCACGTTTGCGCTGGTCAGTATGCGTTTGGCGATTCGACTCCGTCGGATGCCCGGACGCGCCGCTCGCTGCTTTCACATCGAGCGGCGCGTCTCAGGCACGAAGGAGGTGACTACGGAGCCGTGATGAGGAACGCGAAGCGGAAGATCGGTAGCGGTTCGCCGGGATGGTCCGACAGTGCGGTGAGCTGCGGCATCTTGTAATTCGCGGGCCGCACCTCGCTGCCCTGGTAGATGCCGGGGTACATGTCGATGTAGTGCCAGCCCGGCGCCCCCGAGGCTGTCAGGAAGATCGTGAGGTCGCCCGCGCTCTGGAAGGCGCAGGCATAGCCGGCGAAAGCGTTGTCGTACACGACGTGGTAAATCTGCTCGGTCTCGGTCCAGCCGACACCCTTCAGGTGGAGTGTCGTCCGCGTACCCGATGCTCCCCTGTCGATGGACAGCGGGAGCGCGCTCGCCAGGATGTAGACGCTCGTCTTCGCGACCACCGTCTCGCCGAGCTTCGCCGTGACGGTGTGGGTCCCCCCGAGGTCATCGGGGATCGGGTAGGCCCAAGCGAACGAGCCCGTCGCATCTGTCCTCACCTTCGTGAGCGTCTTCGTGCGCTCCTCGAAACCGGTGACCGAACGGTTGCCGACCATCGTCGTCCAGAGGAGCTCGATCTCGGTATTCGCCGGCAGCGCCTTGCCGCTCAGCGTCGCGGGCGTGCCGACCGTCGCTCCGTACGGCGCGGACCAGATGCCTTGGGTCACCGGCCTCGCCGCGATCTGTGCGAACCCCTGCGTCTCTGCGGCCGTCGGCATTACCGCGACGCCCTCGGTGACCGTGAATGCGATGTGCGGGAATGGCCGCGACGCGACGACGGGCTGCTGGTTCGGGTTCATGTAGGGCGCGCCGAACTCGGAGTGGCCCAGCGTGATGATGTGCGTGCCCACATACCCGGTCGCAGGGATCACCACCTTGGCGTAGCCGTCGGTCGTGATCGAGGAAACCCAGCCGGTGTACGCGTTGTCATACGCCAGCTGGAAGCTGTTCTGGTACGACTGGTAGCCGATGCCCTTCACCTCGATGGTGATCGGCGTACCGACAGGCCCGCTGGTCGGCGTGATGGTCGTGACCATGTCGACGTCGAAGAGGCTCTTGTTGCGGATCACTTTCTCCGCGTCGACGACCATCACGTCGTGCGCGTAACCGAATCCCTGCGGGACCGCGAACGTCGTCTTGAAGGCGCCCGTCGCGTCGGTCGTGACGCTCTGCAGCGGGTTCTGCACCGTGCGAGCGTCGCGTCCGAGGAATTTGCTCCGGTCGTCCGAGAGCTTCCACTGCACCTTCCCGGTGGTCCAGACGAGGTCGTATTTGGTAGCGGGCTTGAGCCCGCTCGCCGTCGCGGTCACCGGTGTGTCCCATGGGCCGTGTGCCGGCTGCAGGGAGAACTTGCCGACGATCTCCTGTGCTTGGGTGGCGGGTTGCGCCGAGGCGGCCGTCGTCGCGGACGCGACGGTCGTGGGCGTTGCGGCGACGCTCGCGCTGGGCTCGGGCACCTTCGATGCGCTGCCGCACGCGGACAGGATGGCTGCGAGGGCGAACGCGACGGCGACACGCCTCATGTCAGCTACCTCGTTCCGGCCGGGACGATCTGGAGCTGCGCCGCGGGCACCTTGAACTGGTCCCAGGTGCCGATGGCGCCGTCCAGGTTCGTGGCCTTGATCTTGTAGTTGAACGCTCCGGTCGGGTAGTCCTTTGGCACGCTGAAGCCCGCGGTCCAGAAGAACTCCGCGGGTGCCTCTTTGGTGCCGCCGTGCCCGCCGTACTTGAATGCCGCTGTCTTCCCGTCGGGAAGGACGAGGTCGAACGACTTGATCGCCTTGTCATCGAGCGCCTTGCTCGTGAGCGGGTCGAGAACCCGGTAGCGCCACACGACGCGCGATCCCTGCGGGAAGCGGCTCTGCTGCGTGCAGGAGAGGAACGTCTTCTCCTCGTCGGTGAGCCCCTCGGGGCTGCGGACCGTGTCGCCCTGCAGGATGAGGAACGTGGCGACCAGTGGCTTGGCCGTCGCCGCGACGGTCGGCGCGGTCGTCGGGGCCGTGGTCGCGGAGGTCGGCGTTTCGCCGGTGCCGCCTGCGCACGAGGCGAGCACGCCGGCGAGGAAGGTCATGGCCGCGGTGGACGCGAGAGCGCGGAAGCGGAAGGTCATGCGGTGTCCTCCTTTGCGGATGTGTGAGCCGCGCGAACGGCGATGCCGCGCGCGGTGCCGAACAGCGCGAACGCGATGAGGCCCCAGACCACGAGCACGATCGCGCCTGCAGCGTAGGGGACGAGGCGCGTGAAAGCGAGGAGAGCCGGCTCGTCGCTGCGGTAGGGCGGCGTCGCGACGGTGGCCTCGAACGTCGCCGTGCCGACCGACGGCACCAGGGATCCCTGCCCGGCGAAGCGGACCGCGATGTCGTGCGATCCGGTCGCCGCCGGCAGATAACTGAGCGAGGCGTTGCCCTGGCCGTCCGTACGCGCGGTCCCGATGAGCTCCTCACGCGGGCCGAAGAAGTCGACGAGGTCGTAGAACCGGACGACGGCGTCGTTGACCGGTCTGCCATCGGGCCTCACGACGCGTGTCTCGATGATGTATCCGAGCTCGGCCTTGGTCGCGGCTCGCGTCGTGACCTCGACACGAGCGCCGTCCGGCGGTGGCGCGATCGCGGCACGAGCTGCGGGAACGCTCACGGCGTCGTGTCCCGCGTGCGTCGCCGTCGCGGCATCCGGTGCCGGCGCGGCCTGTGCGCTGATCGGCCGTGTCGCGGTCGGAAGTTGTGAGCGTCCGGGTCCGAGCAGAAGCGTCGCGGCGATTGCGACGGCCGCGAGTGCGATGACGACGCGCCTCATTCGTCGCCTCCTGACGCGAAGCCGGGCATCAGCGCCGCGGCGCGCGGCTCGGATGCGCCTTCGACCTCTTCCATCTCGTGGACGGACATGACCGGGAAGAAGCGGAAGAAGAGGATCAGGATCAGCGGTATCGCCGCCGCGGTCCCGATGGTGATCGTTATCTCGACCCAGGTCGGCGCGTACCGGCCCCAGTCCCAGGGCATGACCGGTTCGGCCATGCCGGGGACCACGATGAGGAAGCGCTTGAGCCACATGCCGGCGATGACGAGGCTCGACGCCGCGCACACCCGCGCGATCGCCCACCGTCCGGGGACCGCCGCCAGGACCAGCGGGAACAGGAGGCCCAGGAAGGTGAAGCCCCAGAAGGCGGGTGCGTACGTCCCGACGAAGATCGCCTCGAGCACCGGCGTCGTCGCGGCGTCGAGCAGGTAGCCCTCCGTGAGGTATTCGCTGACCATGAAGTACAGGTAACCCATGCCCAGCGCGATCAGCAGGTACGAGAGATAGCGGAAGTGCCTCGCGGTGATGAACTCGTGCAGGCCGTACACCTTGCGGAAGACGGCGACCACGATGATCACCGCGGCGACGCCGGAGAGCATCGCGGCGAGCACGAAGAGCGGCGCGAAGATCGTGCTGTGCCAGCCACCGCGAGCGGTCACCGCGAAGAGCCACGCGAGCACGGAGTGCACCGAGATCGCGAGCGGGATGATTAGAACGGCCATAACCGCGATGCCGCGCTGCAGCGAACGCTCCTGACCTACGGCGCCACGCCACCCAAGGGAGAGGATTCCGTAGA
>WNGA01009511.1_pt1 | contig 13084 bp, 11 predicted proteins | sample 5400061 | NCBI WGS metagenome assembly WNGA01 (sample SAMN13153366, study PRJNA577476) | soil metagenome | isolation source: 100 cm soil or saprolite under grassland replicate 2 | place: USA:California | collected 2016-06-15
CTCGGCGTCGACTGTTGCATTCCAGATCCGTCGGTATTCATTAAGGAGATGATCTCAGGGTTGTCTTTGACGTAGACGAACGCGATCGCCTTGCCAATCATCTCTCTGTCACCTCAACGTGAAATGACCAGCGCCGAACATGATTTAGGCGTCCCAATTCTGCGAGCAAACGCGACAAAGAGTTGTCGCATAACGTTGGGGGACCTCAGGCAGCTTTATCTCGGGTATCCTCATCATGCTGTACGAATTATCCTCAAAATCTTATTCAGCGTCCTGGTTTTTTAGGCGACGATTTTCATTAAGATTCTGTCGCCTAACACTCGCAAGGCCTGTAAAGATCGGAGGATTCTGGTCCTCATGCCTGGCAACCGATGGTTTGTCAGAGAGTTGGCTCATCGATCCCTTTGCTTTCGAGGGCGTCGGCGGGGCTGCGCACGCCCTGACACCCGGAACGGTTCAAAACGTGCGTATAGATCATCGTCGTATTCAGGCTCTTGTGTCCGAGCAGCGCCTGGACGGTTCGGACGTCGTAGCCGTCCTGAATGAGGTGGGTCGCGAAAGAGTGGCGCAACGTGTGACATCCGATCTGGCGTTTGATGCCCGCGCCGCGGCCGGCTTCCCGGACCGCCCGCTGAAGCACGCGCTCATGCAGATGGTGTCGCCGCCTGGCCTCCGATCGCGGATCTTCCGAGAGGTCTTTCGCGGGAAACGCCCACTGCCAGCACCACTCGCGGTCGGAACCGGGGTATTTCCGGTCCAATGCATAAGGCATATAGACGGAACCATTCCCGCGGGCGAGATCCTCATCGTGCCAGCGCTTAACCCGGGCCAGATGCGAAACTATGGCTTGCCTCACGACGATGGGAAGCTGGACGAAGCGATCCTTCTGCCCCTTCGCGTCGCGGACCAGGATCCGATTGAGGCCGAACTCGATATCCTTGACGCGCAGGCGCAGACACTCGAGAAGCCTCATGCCGGACCCATAAAGAAGCGTCGCGATGAGACGTTCCACGCCGGTGAGCCTGTGGAGAAGCGAGCGGACTTCCGCTCGCGTCAAGACGGTAGGCAAGCGCGCCGGACGCTTGGCGCGGACGAGGTTCTCAAGGGTCGGGAAAGGCTTTTCGAGGACTTGGCGGTAAAGGAAGAGCAGGGCGCAGAGAGCCTGGTTCTGGGTGGAAGCACTGACTCGATCCTTCACGGCGAGGTGCGAGAGGAAAGCGTTGATCTCGGGCTCACCCATCTCGAGCGGGTGACGCTTGTTGTGGAAGAAGATGTATCGCCTGATCCAGCCGACGTAGGCCTCCTCGGTTCGCAAGGAGTAGTGGCGGGTGCGGATGGCGATGCGGACGCGGTCCAGGAGCTTGGGAGGCTGGTGCTGGCCGGGGACCGTGCCGGGAAAGGGGGTGACGGTGGAGACGGGTTGCTCCGTCATTTTGCCTTCTTCTCGGGATGACGCTCGTGGAGCTCGTCGCGGGTCCAGGTAGGACGCCGGGCGAGCCCGAGGCTCTTGGCCTTCTTCATCATTCGACGTTGCCTCTTCATGGCTCGCCCATACCCATCGCTCTCATCCGCGACTTCGCGCAAGGAACCAGCCATACGGATATTCTGTTGAGTCAGTTCTTCGCGCAGGACTCGACGCAGCGTTGCCTCAAGAGGTTCCCGGCGGCGAGACATGTGCTCCCGCAAAGCAAGATTGATCAGTTTCTGATAATTGCCCCCTCCGGCGGCATTAACCTGTTCGCGGAACCAGTCCAGCACGTCGTCGTCGATTCGGATCGTGATCCGCGTTTTTCCTGCAGGGATCGGTACTAGGGGCCCTCGCTTGCCTTTGCTGAAGTCGTATTCCTTTCTCATCCTTTCCCCTCGTATGCTCGGCGTTCTCGCGCCGTCGCTTTTCTGGCCGAGATGATCCGTACCCGACTTCCCAGCGAGACATACACCACGACCAGGGTGCGCCCCAGCAGGTCGGTTCCGATCGTCACAAACCGGTCCTCGGCTGGAAAATCATCGGGGATAGTCAGAGCAAGCGGATCGTCTTCCACCGCCGACACAGCATCCGCGAATGCAACTCCATGTTTTTGTAGATTCGAGATTGCCTTTTGTTCATCCCATTCAGACTCAGCCATCACTATTATATGTACAAACGTACATCTCATTCAAGTGCTGGTCGTAGATGTCATCGGCGAGATTCGCAGGGCCTTTGCGAATCTAGTCATAGATCCCATCGGCGAACCAGGCGTTGGTCTTGCCGTCGCGGTAGATGCGGTAGAGGGCGCCGTCGGAGAGCTCGACGTCCCAGTAGTCGCGGTCGGCGGGCTCGGAGGACCACCAGCCGTCTTCGAGAGACCAGGGGCCGGAGGCGATTTTGATCGAGCCGGAGATCTCGAGTGAGCCGTTGCCGCCTTGGGAACGGAGGGAAACCAGGCGAATTGGAGGTAATGGGTGTTCGGGAGCAGATCCTTCGTCGCTACTCTCCTCAGGATGACAGGGACGTAGAGCGAAGGGATGACAGGTCCCCTCACCCCGGCCCTCTCCCGCGGGGAGAGGGGGAAGAGGATCGGAGGGACCAGGTTCGACGAGGACTTCCAGCTCGACGGGAGGGCGGAGGACTCTGACGCAGAGGAGGCCGCGGCCGCCGCGAGGAGGACGGGCGAGGGTCGGAGGGGGCGGAGGCGCGTAGGAGACTTCCGTGAAGCGTTCGGGGCGGTGGCCGTTGACGAGGCGAGGCGAGCCGACGCGGTTGGCGCCGAGGAGAGCGGCCAGGCGCGCGATCGTGGTCGCCAGGCGGTCGGGGGAGAGGGCCGCGGGGCCGAAGAGGGAGAGCTGGGCGCGACGCGGCCTGTCCGGATGCGCGGTGAAGGTGAAGCCGCAGACGGGAGCGCCGGGCGGGCGGGCCTCGAGCTCCAGGCGCATGAGCGCCAGGAGAGTCTTGACCTCGCGCGTTGGCGCGGGCAACGCGATCGCGCGCGCGTCGCAGCCGTCGGGATCGAGCTTCAAGGTGACCTCGAGCTTCACGCAGGCGAGGCCCTGGGACTCCAGGCGTCCGACGAGCCTCTCCAGAGCCGCGTTGCCCAGGAAGAGGAAGGGCTCGAGGGAGACGAGCGGCCACTCCAGATCCATCCCTTCGGAGAGGCAGGGAGGAGGCAGGCGCGGCTCGAGCGGGCGCGGATCGATCCCGCGCGCGGCGGCGTGAAGCTCGCGGCCGAGCTCTCCCAGGCGGCTCGCGACCTCGCCCTCCGGCAGGCGCGCGAATTCGCCGATCGAGCGGATGCCCCAGCGCTCGAGTGTTTCCGCGATGTCGATCTGGGGCGCGAGGCGCGAGAGAGGAAGTTGGCTCAGGAACTGTTGCTCTTCCCCTTCGGGCACGACGGTGGGCGAGTCGGGGAGTCCCGCGGCGACGCGCGCGGCGAGCTTGGAGTTCGCGATGCCGACGCGCAGCGGCAAAGAGGCTTTTTCCGCGGCGGAGATGATGTCGCGGGCGAGATGGCGCTCGCCGTCTGTTTTCGGGTCGCTCGTTCCCGTCGTGTTTTCCGTGCCGTAGGGGCGGCCCTCGCGGCCGCCCGCCTCCCGTTCGAGCTCGTCCTGGTCGTGTCGTAGGGGCGGCCCTTGCGGCCGCCCGCCTCCCACGGGTGACCGGAGGCGGGAGGGGGCAAGCCCCTCCTCCCCTACGGCTGCGGGAGCACGTGTGAGAGCCGGGATTCCATCAATGTCCAGGTAGGCGAGGCCTTCGCCGGCGTCTTCGACTCGCGGGGAGAAGGTTTCGGCGATCTCCAGCAGGGCTTCCTGAGCGGCGCGCTCGCTTTCGGGGTCGCGGGCGCGGGCAGTGAGCCCTGGGTAAAGAGAGCGGGCTTGAGGGAGTGTCATCCCGGGCTGAATGCCCTTCTTCCGCGCCTTGCGCGCGGCGGCGACGACTCGGGCGGCGTTTCCGTTGCCTTCGAAGACGGCGACGGCTTCGCCTTTCAGGTCCGGCTCGCTGCGCAGGCGCGCGGCTAAAGGGAAGAGCGGGACGAAGAGGCAGGCGAGCATCAGGGGAAGTTGTGAGTTGTGAGTTGTGAGTTGTGAGAGAACGAAGCAGGATGGAGCAAGGTCAAGGCAAGAGATTGACTCATCATTATGAGTCGATTAGACTCATGGTATGAGTAAGCGATTGCAGGTGCTCCTCGAGGAGACCGAGATGCGGGAGATCCAGCGTTCGGCGCGCCGGCACCGGATGACCGTGGCCGAGTGGGTGCGCCACGCGCTGCGCGCGGCGCGCCGCAGCGAGCCGCGAAGCGCCGCGGGCAAGAAGCTTCAGGTCGTGCGCGCCGCGGCGGAGCACAACTTCCCCACGGCCGATATCGGCGAGATGCTGCGTCAGATCGAACGCGGCTATCTCGATTCGCCGCCACGGTGATCTTCCTCGATTCGAACATTCCGATGTACCTTGTGGGGGCGCCTCACCCTCACAAGCGGGACGCTCAGCAGATCCTGGAAAGGTGTCTTTCCGAAGGAGAGCGTCTCGTCACGGACGTAGAGGCGCTCCAGGAGATTCTGCACAGGTATGTCGCCATCGATCGGCGTGACGCGATCCAGCCTGCCTTCGACGCGCTCCTGGGCGTTGCCGACGAAGTCTTCTCCACCGAGCTGGCCGACCTCGAACGGACCAAGGAGATCGTTCTTGGGAACTCTCGTTTGTCGGCCCGAGATGCGCTTCATCTGGCGGTCATGAACCGGCATGGCGTCGCCCGGATCATGAGCTTCGATCCCGGCTTCGACGGGTTCCCGGGCATCACGCGAATTTCGCGGTAAGCGCGCATGGACGAGTTTCCGGAACGGGCACGATGGGGATTGCCGGACGCCCAGCGTAAGACGCGAGGGAGTCTTTGACGCAGAGTGAGAGCGATGCCGTCGTGCCGGGAGTCGCGCGGGCGAGCTTTTGTAAGGTCAGGCGGGAGGAGAGGGCGGTCAGGAGGCGGGGGGTTGCCCCGGCGCCCTGCCAGAGGGGACGGGAAGAGTCGGCTGTCAGGACGGCGTCGGCGGCGATGCCGCTCAAGCGGTAAGGAGTCAGGAGAAGAAGAGCGGAGTCTTGCGTCTGCGACGCGCGCGCGAGACGGATCCAGGCGGCGTCGGGCACGAAGCGTCCGCCGCGCGCGGACAGGCCGAAGTCCGCGACGATGAGCGGAAAACCCGCCGCGAGCAACATCTCCGCCGCGGCAAGCGTTTCCTTGACGCGGCGCGGGCGCACCCAGAGGAGAAGCTCCAGATCCACTCCGGCCGCGGCCGCGGCCTCGGGATCCAGATGCTCCCCCGGATCCAGGAGCGCCGCGGGCTCTCCGGCCGAGGTGACGGAAGCGAGCGTCGCGAGCCCGATCGAGAAGCGCCCGCTCGAGCGTCGGCCGACGATCTCGATGAGTTGACCCCGCGGCAGTCCGCCGGGGAGCAGACGATCGAGCGGTTCGACGCCTGTCGCCAGACGCTCGCGGGTCTGCCGGCGCGACGGCAGATCCGAGGCGACCGCGATCTTTGCCCCCAGACCTGAGAGCAGATGGCTCTTCGGCCTGGCGGCAAGCGCCTTCTCGACGATGTCTTCGAGTCTCAGAGGCTGGGGCATGGCAAGCCCTATGGTTCAAGGTCCAAAGTCCAAAAGGAGGACCGAAGCCCACCATAGGCGTAAAAAAAGCGTAAGTCAAGGTCTGGACCGAATTCAGAATTCAAGACAAGAAAAGACTTATAAGCCTTGCGTTATGAGGAGATTATGAAAGAACCGGGGAAGCGCTGGGAGCGAGAAGGTTATGATCCGCCAAAAAAACCGACGTCCCGTAGAAAGAACGATTCCGTGAGCGAGACGATCGAAAAGGCAGCAGTGCCTGCCGGGCAGACGGCCGGAACCTGGGCGACCATCCGCGAGGCGCTGCGCGGGTCGCGGCAGGACTACACCGAGGGGCCCATCGGACGCGCCATCGTGCTGCTCGCGGTGCCGATGGTCCTGGAGATGGTTCTCGAGTCGGTGTTCGCGGTCGTGGATGTCTTCTGGGTCGCGCACCTGGGGGCCGACGCCGTGGCGACGGTCGGGCTGACCGAGTCCATGCTGGCGCTCCTCTATGCCCTGGCCATCGGGCTTTCGATGGGGGCCGCGGCGACGGTGGCGCGCCGCGTGGGAGAAAAGGACCTGGACGGCGCGGCGAAGGCGGCGGTCTCTTCGATTGCGCTCGGCATTTCCGTGTCGGTGCCGATCGGGATCGCGGGGTTCCTCGCGGCGCCGCGGCTGCTCGCCGCGATGGGCGCCTCGGGAGAGCTCATCGGAACGGGATCCGGCTTCACGCGGATCATGCTGGGATTCAACGTCGTCATCCTGCTGCTCTTCTTGATCAACGCGATCTTCCGCGGAGCCGGGGACGCGGCGATCGCCATGCGCGTGCTCTGGCTGGCGAACATCATCAACCTGGCACTCGATCCCTGCTTCATCTTCGGTCTGGGCCCCTTCCCGAAGCTCGGCGTCATGGGAGCGGCAGTGGCGACGACGTGCGGCCGCGGCACGGCGGTCCTCGTTCAACTCGCGATACTTGCGCGCGGAAAGGGGCGCATCGCCATCCAGCGGGGGCACCTAGTCATCGAGCCGGCGGCGATGCTGCGCCTCTTGAAGATCTCCGGCAGCGGCATCCTCCAGGCCGCCATCGGCACGGCGAGCTGGATCGGGCTCGTCCGCATCCTCTCGGCCTTCGGGAGCGCCGCCCTCGCCGGCTACACGATCGGCATCCGCTTGATCGTTTTCGCGATCCTTCCCTCGTGGGGCATGTCCAACGCCGCGGCGACGCTGGTGGGTCAGAACCTCGGCGCGAAGAAACCCGACCGGGCAGAGCGCTCCGTCTGGAAGGCCGCGCAGTACAACGTGGTCTTCCTCGGCTGCGTCGGAGTGACGTTCGTCGCGCTCGCCCGTCCACTCGTCCGCCTCTTCACGAGCAACCCTGCGATCGTTCCGTACGGGGTGGACTGCCTCCGCATCGTCAGCTACGGATTTCTCTTCTACGCCTTCGGCATGGTCATGACGCAGGCCTTCAACGGGGCCGGCGACACCTGGACGCCGACGTGGCTCAACCTCTTCGTGTTCTGGCTCTGGGAAATCCCCCTCGCCTACGTCCTGGCGCGTCGCCTGGGGCTAGGCCCGCGTGGAGTCTTCTGGGCAATCCCCATCGCTTTCTCGACCCTCGCCGTCGTCAGCACCCTGCTCTTCCGCCGCGGGAAATGGAAGGAGAAGAAAGTGTGAACGTACGCGGTCAGTAGCGCCAGGGAACGGTTTGGAGCTGGCGCGGCTTTCGCCCAGGCGCGGAACCGAGCACGGACAGTGGCATTGCCCAAAGCTCGGCTCCGGTTTCTCCGTCGTCGGCGGTGAAATAGACGAGCGACCCGGCCTTCGTGAAGTTTCCGGGCGAGGAGGAGGCCGGTCCCGGGAAGATGTCGTCTAGAAGAAAGGTGCCTTCCTCCGTTCCGTCGCTCCTCCAGAGTTCCTCGCCGTGGAACGGATCTCTTGCGGAGAAAAGGAGCACGCCGGCGATCGCGGTGAGGTTTCTGGGGTTCGAATCGGCTGCTCCCGGCGCGATGTCCTTGACCCGGCGCGTCCCGGCGGGCGTTCCGTCGCTCGTCCACAGCTCGACGCCGTGCTCCGCGTCTTCCCCGGCGAAGAAGGCGCGGTTCCCGATCGTCACAATCTCGTTGACGAGGCCAATCTCGTTGACCTGTCCGTAGGGGAATTCCGCCAGGAGAGTCGTCCCGTTCCGAGTGCCGTCAGTTCGCCAGAGCTGACTCCGATAGTCCGCTGTCCATGCGCGAAAGAACGCTCCATCTCGCGAGAGAACGAAGCGTCCGACTCCCTCGCTGAGAGGTTGCACTGAACGCCAGCAACCCCGAGGAACAATCAAGGCCAACGTCCTTGATGAATTCGGTGCCGGCCTCAGTCCCATCTGTCTTCCAGAGTCCGGCTCCGTGGTCTCCGTCGGTCGCGCCGAAATACAGCGTGCCTCCGACGGCGGTGAGCCCGCAAGGAAAGGAACCCCGAATGTAGGGGTAGACGACTCCGCCTGGAACAGCGATGTCCTTGACCAGGCGAGTCCCTCCTACGGTCGCGTCAGTCCGCCAGAGCTCGGAGCCGTGGATTCCGTCATCGCCGTTGAAGAAGAGCGATCCTCCAAACGGTGCGAAAAGTCCGCTCGACGGGCCGAGAAAGCCGCCTCCAAAGACGGGAGCGATCGGTTGCGTGCCGGCGTCCGTTCCGTCGGTTCTCCAGAGCCCCGAGAAGCCCTTCCCGTCGTTGGCGAAGAAGAGGAGCGACCCGTCGAACTCACCCAGGAATTGGGAATTCGAGGAGGAGTTCTCTCGACTGAGGACCCGCACGACCTCAGTCCCGGCGGGCGATCCGTCCGTCTTCCAGAGCGAGAACCCCGCCGGTCCCGCCGCCGTGCAATAGAGAGTCCCGCCGAAGTTGACGAGCCTCGTCGGATCCGAAACGGAATCCGAGACGAGCGAGGGCCGGGAACCCGTCGAATCCGTCTTCCAGAGCCGTTGGATTCCCGGCTCGAGGGAACGTGGCTCGACAAAGAAGGCGGAGAAAAAGATCGTGTTCCCAATGGGAGTGATCTCGTCGGGAAAGGAGTCCGCCTTTCCCGGATTGATGTCGGCCACGAGCATCGTCCCGGCCTCTGTTCCATCGCTTCTCCAGAGCTCCCATCCGTGCTCGCCGTCGTCCGCGCGGAAGAACACGGCAGGGCCGGCTACGGTCATGCCGACTCCGAAGGTGGAATCCAGCGGACCGGGGTAGATGTCCTTGACCAATCGCGTTCCCGCTTCCGTGCCGTCGCTCGTCCAGAGCTCCCTGCCGTGAACTCCGTCACCGGCGACGAACACGAGTCGGCCGTTCAGAACTCGAAGCTGAGGATTCTCCGGGTCGAGGGGAAGCGAAAAGGCGCTGCACGTTCCCGGGCAGACGTCTTTCACCAGAGTCGTTCCGAGCGTCGTTCCGTCAGTCCGCCACAGCTCGAGGCCGGAGACTCCGTCGCTCGCCATGAAATACGTCAGCCCGCCCAGGGATACGAAGTCTCCCGGAGGCCAACCGAAGCAGCTTTCGAAATAACAACCGGTGGCCACCGAAACAAACTGCCGTACCAGGCGCGTCCCGCTCGCCGTTCCGTCCGTCGAGTAGACCGTACCCGGCGAACCGGGAGAGAAGGAAGACTCCGAAAAGTAGAGCCTGTCTCCGCTCGCTCTCAGGCTGAAGAGCGTGGAGCCTTTCGAGCCGGGGTTCAAGTCCGCCGCGAGGACTGTCCCGTCCTCCGTCCCATCCGTCTTCCACAACTCGACCCCGTGCACACCGTCGTCCGCGCCGAAGTACAGCTCGCTGCGAAAGACCACGAAGCTGTAAGTATTGGAATTTCCCCGACCCGGATTGATGTCGCGAACCATCAGGGTTCCGTCGAGAGTCCCGTCGGTTCGCCAGAGCTCGCGGCCGTGCCCGCCATCGTTGCCCACGAAATACAGAATGTCGTCGAGCACCGCCTGCAAGCTCACGCTCACGGCGCCGGTTCCCTCGACCCGCTGAGTTCCGTCAGTCGTTCCGTCGCTTTTCCAGAGCTCGCCGGAGACTGTGAAGTAAAGGGTGTGCCCGGCCACGATCGCCGAACCCGGTCTGGCCGAATTCGCTCCGAAGAGGGTGTTGATGTCCTTCACGCGATGAGCCGGTCCCGGCGGCGTCGCGGCCAGGAGAAAGACTGAGAGACAGCCGAGCAGGACCGAGCGTGGCACGGGGAAGGCCAGGGCGGGCATGACCGGTTTCATAATTTCCGGAACTCAAGCTCTTGTCCAGAGGCAAACCCATCGGTTCCTGCACTGACGTTTCGGCTACTCCTGCACCTGAGCAGATCCTTCGTCGCTTGACTCCTCAGAGCATGCCCTGAGCTGCAGGGTATCGATCGAATGGACGGGAGCAGATCCTTCGCTTCGCTCAGGATGACAGGAAAGGGAGCGAACGGATGACAGGGAGGTAGAGCGAAGGGACGACAGAGAGAGGCGGAGGGATGACAGGCACGAACTCTCGGGCGAGGATGGCGGTGGATGGCTACTTCAGGATCTGGAAGAGGCTGCTGTAGTCATCGGTCCAGAGGCGGACGGTTGTCCCTTCTTCGCGGCGAGCGCAGGCGCGGGCGATCTCGGGGACGGCGAGAGCCGCGGGGTCGCGAGAGAGAAGCACCCAGGTGGTCGCCCAGACGGTGCTGTCTCTCTCGTTGCGGTCCACGACGCACATCGGAAGGGAGAGGGAGCGCGCGACGGCACGCACGACGGGCTCGAGATCGAGCTGGCGGTTGGAGATGTGAAGCGCGAGGATTCCGCCGGGCCGGGTCAGGCGGGCGAGGTCGATCTCGATCGCTTCCTTCGTCAGCAGGTGCACCGGGATGGCGTCGCTCGTGAAGGCGTCCACCGCGAGCACGTCGAAGCCGGCCGCGGAGCCCCTCGAAAGCTCCCGCTCGAGGGAGAGGCGGGCGTCGCCGGCGGCGATCTCGACCTTCGCCGGGCAATCGGCAAGATAGGTGAAGAGCCTTCCGGGGCCGGTGGAGAGGGCGATGACGGCCGGATTGATGTCGTAGAAGCGAAACGTGTCACCCGGGCGGGCGTACGCGGCGATCGTGCCCACGCCAAGGCCCACGACGCCGACGTTCATCGGACCCCCGGCGCGGCGCGGATGGTACTCCAGCGCCAGACCGATGCCGCTCTGCTCGGTGTAATAGCTCGTCGGCAGGCGGCGCTTCTCCGGAGACCAGTACTGGAAACCATGCACGATCCGGCCGTGCCTCAGGTCCAGGCGCTCTTCGTTCGGATCGCCCGCGCTCAGCCGCTCGACGGTCAGGACGCCGTAGAAGTTGCGCGAGACGGAGACGGCCGACTGCAGAAAGGACTGGATCTCGGAGACCAGGAGCATCCCCACGAAGGCGAGCGCTCCCGCAAGGAGCGCGCCCGCAAGATACGGCCTGCCGCGGGTGGTCAGGAGGCGCAGCCGCAGGAGGAGCAGGAGCGCCGCGGCGCCGGCTCCAACCGAGAGAAGTCCGGCGCTGGAGGAGAAGAGAAGACGCAGGGAGAGCCGTCTTGCCAGGGCCGAGGAGAAGATTTCCGGGTCCCGCGCGTAGTAGACGGCCGCGGCGCAAACAACCAGCGCGAGGAACGCCGGCCACGGCCGGCCGCGGTGAAGCCACGAAGTCCGGTCGCGGGCGAGGGCGGCGATGGCGAGGACGCCGGAAAGAAGGAGCGCGGCATGGATCTCCCAGAACCCTCGGAAGAGCCGGGGTGCGATGAGCGCCACGAAGATTCCGCCGGCCGCGCCGCCGGCCGCTATCGTCAGATAGAAGGAGGTCAGTCGGGCGGGATGCGGCTTTGACCTCGCCAGCTCGCCGTGGCAGACCATACAGGCCGTAAAGAGCGCCGCGGAGTAGGCGGCGATTTGTATTCGGATCGGAACCGTGAAGCCGCGAAAGAGAACGACAGCCGCCCAGCAGAGCGCGGCCAGATAAGCGGGACCGAAAAGCGCGCGGTTGTAGAACCGGTCGCTTTCGAAGCAGAGCACGAAGGAGGCCAGATACAGGCACAGCGGCAGGACCCAGAGGAAGGGGATCGCGGCGACCTCCTGGCACATCTGATTGGTCGTCGCCATGAGCATCATGGAGCCGCCCGCGGCGAGTGCGAACCAGAAGAGATTGGTGATTGGTGATTGGTGATTCGTGATTGAAGGGGCGACGGGAGCAGATCCTTCGTCGCTTCCTCCTTCGCGCAATGCGCTTCGGAGGACAGGTCGCTCGCGCCGTCGCCATAGCGGCTTTCCGCCTTCGCTGGAGCGCCGTAGCCGCTTCGGCGGAGGCGCTGGCGCGTCGGCGACCTCAGGATGACAGGAGCGGTTGGGACTATTGACTGTTGACTGCGGAACGTCGACTTCCCTGCTGCGGAGCGCGCAGAAGAGGGAGGCGGCGGCGAAGGCGACGTAGGTTGCCGACCAGAGCCAGGCCTGAGCGCGCAGAGACAAGAGACGCTCGACGAGTGCGGGGTACGTCACGAGAGCGAGGAGCGACGCCAGATTGGAAAGGGCGTAGAGGCGATACACGCGGGCGCCGGGATGGGTGCGCGCGGCCCACGCCTGCGCGAGCGGGCTCGTGGAGGCGAGAAGCAGGTACGGCAAACCGATGCTCGTCGCCAGAATCAGAAGAATGCGCCGGATGGGCTCTCCCGGGTCGCGCGGCTTCAAACCCGGGCCGGGGAGGATCGGCGATCCCCACGCGAGGGCGAGCGCCAGGAGCGCGGCGACTGAGAGAAGGAGCAGCGCGCAGTGGAAGGCGCGGGCGGCGCGCGGGTTCGAGCGGCGCACGAGACCGTGCGCGTAGAGGTATCCCGCCAGCAGCACGAGCTGGAAGAAGACGAGACAGGTGGACCAGACCGCGGGCGCTCCCCCGAACCACGGAAGAATGGATTTCCCCATCAGCGGCTGGATCTGAAAGAGAAGGAACGCCCCGAGAAAGACAGTCAGAGCGTAGGCGAGCATCAGTGATTGCCGGTTGACGATTGACGATTGACGATTGACGATTGGACTCAACTCATCAATCCCAATCATCATTTATTTGGCTCGTTCCCGGCCGCCGGCCGCCGCGTAGGTGTTCAGATCAGCGAGGAGCGCGGCCGCGAGCGGGATCACGGAATCATTCTGCCCGAAGCCCTTACCCCGCGCCCTCTCCCGACGGGAGAGGGAGTTTTTGCGGCGGCGCATTGCGCCGCGACGGACAGTCGAACATTCCTGCATCCGACAACGTATTGATTGGTGTCCCGAACGAAGGAGCACGCGCTGAGCTTTCCTCGGAGAGAGGGCAAGTCCGGAATTCATCGTAATGCATAGACCGGGAAGGGGTTATGACTAAGAGCAGGAAGAGATGGCTCTGGGGAGCGGTCCTCGTGGTCGTCGCGGGAGGGGCCGTCGTGGCGATGCGGAGCCGGGACAAGAAGGATCCGAAGGCCGACGCGAGCCCGTTCCGGCTGGGCAAGGTCCAGGAAGAACCGCTGCAGGTCTCCGTGCGCGAGGTCGGTG
>WNGA01015350.1_pt1 | contig 13079 bp, 14 predicted proteins | sample 5400061 | NCBI WGS metagenome assembly WNGA01 (sample SAMN13153366, study PRJNA577476) | soil metagenome | isolation source: 100 cm soil or saprolite under grassland replicate 2 | place: USA:California | collected 2016-06-15
AAATGACGATTTCGCTGCCAGTATGCAGTCGCCGGAGCCCACTGACATCCCTCGAACGGGTGAACGCCCAGCGCGAGCCGGGCGTTCCTGTTTCCTAAAACGGCGGGAGGCGGTCCCACTTCCAGCCGGCGCAGACGGCCGAGCCGAGAATGAGAGCCGCGGACATGCTGATGCGTGTGAGCCAGTAGGGGAGATGCATCTCTATGCTCCTTGGGGTCGCAGATTGCGAGGGGACGCCTTTTGATCGGCACGAAGGTTCGACGATCTCTCCCCTTGGAGGGGGATCAGCTGCGATTCGCGAGCGGAAGCTCGAAGCTGAAGGTGGAGCCCTTCCCCAGCTCGGACTCCAGCCAGATTCTCCCGTCCATGCCCTCGACGAGCTGCCGACAGATGTAGAGCCCGAGTCCCGTGCCCCCGACGCCCTGGGTCATATCCGGATCTAGGCGGTAGAACTTCTCGAAGACACGATCGTGTTGTTCCAGCGGGATGCCGAGGCCGTCGTCCCGGACGCTGAAACGCATGTTGCCGTCCTCCCGCCGGAACCGAACCTCGATCCGGCCGTCGCCGGAGTACTTGACCGCGTTCTCGATCAAGTTGCCGAGGACCTGTCGCAGCTTGTCGGGATCTGCGGCGACCGGCGGCGACTCAGGCTCGTGCTGGAGATCGACGGAGACCCCGGGCGGGAGGTGTGTGCGCGTCGCATCGACGACCTCGGAGACGAGCGTGAGCGGCTCCACGGCTCTGATTGAAGGCTTCGCACGACCGGAGTCGAGGCGGCTGACCCAGAGGATGTCGTCGAGGAGACGCGCGAGCCGAGCAGACTCCGTGGAGACGATCTCGAGCAGCGCGTTGCGGCGTTCTTCGTCGAGCTTCTGGTTGTTCAAGGTCATTGCGGCGCCGTAGACAGACGTCAGCGGCGTGCGCAGTTCGTGCGACACGATCGCAATGAATTCATCTTTCAGCCGGTCGAACTCGCGTAGGCGGTCGAGCGCTCCGTGGATCCAGCGCTGATACACAGCGGTCGCGAGCAGCGGGCCGGCGAGGACGACCGCCACGAACGGAGACCTGTCCCAGAGGACGACCAGGATGACCGCGAGGGAGGCCATGATCAGGAAGGGGACGAGCGTCAACAAGACGTAACTGCGGAGCGACGGCAGGAAGGAGAGCTGCCGCGAGCGCGAGACGACCGCGGCGAGGAGCGAGATGTCAACGAGGTAGAAGCAGATCGCTGCAGCGATCGCACTCAGGACGAGACCTAAAAGCGTGTCGTCGTCCGCGATCGCCGCTCCGGCGCCTGCGGCGATTCCCGCTAGCGCGTAGATGCCGCAGTTGAACGCGATCCGGCTGAGCGGGCGGCGACGTCCGACCTCCACGAGCGCCATCGCCAGGAAACCGGCGACGGCCGCGGCAGGCCAGCTGTAGATGGCGGCGACCGCGACCAGGAAGATCGTTGCAAGCGACATCGAGCCCACCGCGACGCCCTCGATCGGTACCGGGAACGCCTCGGCCACTGAAGCTGCGATGAGCAAGACCGCGACGCCGGCGAGGTCTTCCCAGCCGTACGAGCCCGAGACAAGTGAGGAAATCGCAAAGCCGAGGCCGACGATGCCGCCGATGGACACCGGAAGCCACACGGCCAGGGCTTGCCGCGAGCTGGGATCGAGCTGGACGCGCGGAAGGCGAAGCGCTCTCTCGGAGGCGCCCGTTCGAACCGGAAGATGGTCGCTAAGACTCACGGTGCGGTTCCGGGCGGGCCGCACCGCCGGTTAGTTTGGCTGTCCAAGTATGCCACGGCCTCGATCTTTCACCCGGTTTCGCGCTGCGGAGGATCCCCGCAACGTTCCGTACCCCATTGCCAAGCGAATCCTCGACAAGCTCGTCGCGGCCGCTCTGCTCGCAGTTCTCACCCCCGTAGTCCTTGTCCTGCTTGCGTTGATGGCGATCGACATGCTCGTCGCTCGGCGTGACCGGGGCGGCTTCGTGTACGGCGAGCAACGCATCTCGCAGGGGCGGGCGTTCGAGCTGCTCAAGTTCCGAACCCTGCGGACCGACGCGTTGGCGGAAATGCGCCGCAGTGGAGGGCACGCCCGATTGTCCGAAGCCGATCCGACGAACCTCACCTGGGCGGGCCGTCGAGTCCTCAAGCCCTGGTATCTCGACGAGGTCCCGCAGTTTCTCAACGTCCTCTGGGGCGAGATCAGTCTCGTCGGGCCGAGGCCGTGGCCGCCCTCGCTGGTCGAACGGCAGGTCGCCGAGGGTCACGATTACCGGAATCTCGTCATGGCCGGATTGACCGGGCCGGCGCAGGTGACGAAAGGGACCGGCGTCCCCTATGCCGATCTCGACCAGCAGTACGTCGAGCGCTGCCGGAATCTCGGCGGCTGGGCACTAGTCCGTTACGACCTGGGGATCCTGCTGGAAACGCTGAGCGTGATGGCGCGGGGCGAGGGATTGAATTACTAGGTCAGGTCCGCAGCCGAGCTGCCTCGACAAGCTTGCGCGGCGCGACCTCCGCGTATGCGTCCTCTGCGATGCCGGTCAGCTCGTCCCAGTGCAGCCCACGGTCGAGCCGCACTCCCAGCCAGCCGCGGTGGCCGACATACGGCGGAACGAAGAAACGCTCATGGTCGGCGTCGACGAGCATCGACTGCATTCCGGTCGGGGCCGCGCACCAGAGGGCGAAGCGGCCGTCGCCATGGTGATCGGTCATCACCATCAGGAACGCCTTCTTACCGCGCACGAAGAAGGTCGGAGCGCCGTGGCTCAAGCGCTCGCTCGTCTCCGGCAGCCCGAGACAGATCTCCCGGATCCGCTCGAGCGTCCGCTCCCTGTCGACCTCACTCACCATAAGCTCATTCTCAGCCAAAAGGCCCTCCGTGCCGATAGACGCAGGATGATCAACGCGGAGTTTCCCTGGCGCCCGCTAGGCACACTCCTGGTCGACCAGGGCCTGCTGACGCCCGCCGAGCTAGAGCTCGCGCTCGCGGAACAAAGACGAACCGGCCGTCTGCTGGGCCAGATCGTCGTGGACCACAGCTACGTGACCGCTTTCTCGTTGGCGCGAGTCCTCTCCGAACAGCACGGCGTCGAGCTGCGGCCGACGCTCGTCCCGGACGAGACCGTTCCCCCGGCACCGGCACCCGAGCCGACCGAAACGAGGGCGTGGCGCCCGCTCGGCCGGGTGCTCGTCGAGAACGGCTTCCTGAACGAGACGGAGCTCGAGAACGCGCTCGAGGTGCAGCGCGAGCGAGGAGGTCGCCTGGGCGAGATTCTCGTAGCGCGCGGCTCGATGACCGGACAGGCACTCGCGCGTGCGCTCGCCGAGCAGCACGGCGTCGAGCTCGAAACCGCCGACCAGGTGGAGACCGACGTCCAGACGGTGATCAAGCCTGCCGCCCCCTGGGAGGCGGTCTATCAGGTCCGCGAGATCGTCTTCAGGCCCGGCTACCAAACGCAATTGGTCCTGTTCGAGAACACCAACTTTCTGGAATGCGCCGACTACGCGTACGAGTTCGTGCAGGAGCACCAGCCGGTCGCGATAGAGATTCTGCACCGGGAGCGCGAGTCGGGCGGCAGCGCTAGAAGCTGCGCGGACGAGTCTGATCGACACCTTCGGCTTCGATCCGATCACCTGGAACCCTTCGTAGCCGAGCGAAAGCTGCGCTTTCGCTCGGGGTTGGGTACGCCGCTTCGCGGGGAACGTGCGCCGGCAAAGCCGGCGCACTTCTAAGGGGGCGCCGCTTCGCGAACGGGCGTGGGACGCATGCAGCGGCGCTTCGCGTCGCCGCACGCGAAAGTCCGGCCTACGGTTAAGCGGCTTCGCACGCTTAACCTCCGGCCCTTGGTGGTTGGGCAACACGGACGGCTCAAGCTCGAACTTGCTCTGATCTCGCGCGTTCAATGATTTCGGAAGTCGACGATCAGCCGCGCCGGCGAGGTCGTCGTCCGGACACGAAAGTCGACCCGCTCCTCAAGGCCGACGGCCCAGCTGAGGACTGCTTCGAAGTCTCCTGTGCGGACGAGCTCTCGCACGATGGACGTTCCCGCTGCCGCGCCGTCGATCCGTTTCGGACCGCGGTAGACCATGACGCCCTCCCCCGTGGTCAGGTCGAAGCCGGAGGCAGGCTCCATGCGCACGACGACGAACGCACTGCCCTTGACCTGGACGACGTTGCCGGAGCCGTCCTCCTTGAGCGGCGGCTCGACATACTCGACGCGATAGCCCGGCAGGTGATCGCGAAACTGGAAGACGACACGGTCGAAGCCCTCGTGCCGGCCGATTGCGACGCGCTCCAGGAGAGCCGTCGCGCTCCCGGTCGCCGTGCCCTCCACAGACGTTGTGCCAGCACCCTCCAGTGGATCGATCCCGTCCGTCGTCTCGCTCGTCGACGCCGTGGTGGTGGTGGTGGTGGGCGGTTCCGCGCCCGGCTGACCACCGTTGCCGCCGGAGGAATCCCCGCAGCCCGAGAGGGCCAGCAGAGCCGCAACGACGAGGCCGAGAATGATGTAGACGCGGATCTCGCGAGCGTACTCCGGCCCGGTTAAGAAACGGCGCGGATGCAGCATTGGCTCCTCGTTCGCGGGACTGGGAGCCGTTCCCTTCCCAGTGACGCGATCCTCGCGGCCGGCTCAGCTCTCACAGATTTCTGACATTGCGCAAACATCACCGAGTTAGAGTCGACCCATGCGCAAGTGGGGAGCGCTTGTTGGGGTCGGGGTCTGTGCGCTAGCCGGGGCGGCAGCCGCGGTCCCCGCCGCGACGAACGCCAAGTCCCCGAACGGGAAGGTTCTGCGGGCGCTGCAGGGCGTGAACTTCATCAGCTCTTGCCGCCTCAGCCATAGGCTCATGGACGATCCGATCGTCTTTCCCGGGATATCCGGGCCTATCGCACGATCACACCTTCGTCGGCAACACGACCACGAACGCGTCCTCGACACTCGCGTCGCTCCGCGCCGGCTCGACAACGTGCAAGCGCGAGGGCGATACCGCGGCTTACTGGATGCCCACGCTTCTGCTCAACGCTCAGGTGGTCGAGCCACGCGGCGCGACCATCTACTACCGGCGCCGGACGATCGCGCGCGTGCGGGCCTTCCCGCCCGGCCTGAAGATGATCGCGGGCAATAGCCGCGCGACGGCGCCTCAGGATCTTCAGGTGACCTACTGGAACTGCGGCGCGCAGGCCGGCATGCCGCCGACTGCGAGCGTCCCGACGTGCGCCAACGGCCGCGCGGAGGGCTTGCGGCTCCAGGTCAACTTCCCGAATTGCTGGGACGGCATCAATCTCGACAGCGCCAATCACCAGAGCCACATGGCGTATTCGCTGCGCGGAGCATGTCCCTCGACGCATCCTGTCTCGGTTCCGGCGATCTCGCTGATCTTCCGGTACCCGATCGCCGGCGGTCCGGGGGTGACACTCGCCTCGGGCAGCCCGTACTCGAGCCACGCCGATTTCTTCAACGCGTGGCGCCAGGGTGCCCTGAGCTCTCTCGTGCAGGGCTGCCTGAACGCCCTGCGCCACTGCGCGCAGGGCACCTAAGCTCCACCTCGTGCAGGAGATCGCACCGGGGCTTCGCCGCTGGACCGCCTGGCACGAGGAATGGGAAGAGTACGTGGGGTCGCTCGCCGTGGAGACACGCGACGGCCTCGTACTGATCGACCCACTCGATCCGCCGCAGGAGGTGGCTGCGCCCGACCACGCGCTCGTCACGGTCTACTGGCACGGGCGCGGAACGGGCAGGTCGGGCGCGAAGCATGTCTGGGCGTCGACACGGTCGGCACAGCCGCTAAAGAAACGCGGGATCGAGGTGACGAACGCCTTCCGCGCCGGTGACGACCTCCCGGGCGGTATCCAGGCGTTCCAGACGGCACGTGCGGCCGAGGTCGTCTACTGGCTCCCGCAGCATGCGTCGGTCGTCGCCGGTGACGTTCTGCTCGGCGCCGGAGCGAAGCCGCGCGCAACGTCCGCTGCTCTGCGCCTCTGCCCGGAGCGGTGGCTCGGAAAGGGAACGCACGACGATCTGCGCGAGTCGCTGCGCCCGCTGCTCGAGCTTCCGGTGGAGCGGATCCTCGTCTCGCACGGAGAGCCGGTGCTGCGCGACGGCAAGCGCGTGCTCGCCGACCTCGTTGCGTCCTATTAGTGAGAGCGGAGGCAGGCTGAGCTCGAGGACCTGGGCGATCACCCAGACGACGTACCTCCAGGGTGGTGTGTCGAACGCGAGTGACCCCAACCACAGCACGACTCCGACCCCGCAGCCGCTGCTGTAGAAGCGAATCAGGGGCGGCCCGAAAACCGAGGTCATCCGTGTCGAACCGGGTGGCATACGCCATGTAGCCCTGGCAGGCGACGTAGACCGGGAAGACGAGTGCCGCAAAACGCAGGTAGCCGCCGGCCGAGTGGTCGGCGACGAGCTGATGGCTCAGCTCCGTGATTGCGACGACAAAGACGAGGTCGAAGAAGAGCTCGAGCCAGCTTGCGCGCCGATTGTCGTCCGCGTCGGTCGCCGTCAGGAGTCGAGGTGGTACGAGCCAACGCTCGCGCTGCGTCGAAGCGTGACGGACTCGGATATCCATCGCGTGAGCGTACGGTAGGGGAAGAAGATGACGATCGGTTTCATCGGCCTGGGTGCAATGGGCGCGGCCCGAATGGCGAGGCGGCTCGTCGCCGCCGGCTACGACGTGACCGTCTGGAACCGCACGCCGGCCCGCGCCGAGCCGCGGCCAAGAGCATGCTTCGCCAGTGGCGGTGCTGTCTCCGGCTTGAGCCCTAGACCGGCGACTCGGTGCCGCCCGCTGCGGCCCGGTCTCGTTCCCGCTCCCGCTCGGCGTTCTCGTAGAGCTTCCTCGCAATCGAGCTGAGCATTTCCCAGGCGATCTCGCCGTTCCTCTCGACGAGAGAGCGGAAATCCCACGAGGTCATGCCGTGGCAGCGCAGATCCGTCTCGGCGGTGACGGTCGCGGCGCGCGGGGTCTCGGCGATGAGCGCGATCTCCCCGAAATGGTCGCCGGGCCCGAGCTGCCCGACGTCCTCTCCGTTCATGGTCACTTTCGCGCGGCCCTCCTCGATCACGTAGAAGCCGACGCTGATCTCGCCTTCCTTGGTGATCTCGTCGCCCGAGGCGAACGTCCGCTCGGCCATCGCCTGCGCGATCCCCTTGAGTTGCTTCTCCTTCAGGCCGGAGAAGAGCGGCACGCGCTGCAATACGTCGGTGCTCGCGCCCACGGGACCAGTTTATGCCCGCAGGAAGGCCGGCCGGCTAACCCGCGCCGGATGGGCCGGAACGCGAACGCCGCCGATCGCGCCGCGCACGTTCAATGCGGTCACGAGGTGCCGCCAGCGACCGCGCGCCTGCCGGCGGCCGTTGGGATCGGCGACGAAGATCAACCGCAGTTCACCGCCCGAGCAAAGCGCCGTCACGTCGAAGCTCGACCGCGGACGGCCGCTGCGCAGGTCGCGCGCGAACACGACGGCATCGACCAGGATCGTCCGGAGCTCCGAAGCGGGCAGCGCCGCCAGCTTCGGAGGGACCGGCTCGTCCGGTGAGTAGACGATTCCGTCCGGGAACAGCTCCTCGAACGTTCGGCGCGCGGCGTCCACGTCAACCGGAAAGACGGGCTCGAGCAGATGCTGGCTCGCGTAGCCGACCAGCTCACCGCGTCCCGCTGCCAGCAACGCCTCCTCGCCCGTTGCACTCTCCTGCTGCTCGACCAGCGCCATCAGTCCGCCGCTCGCCGGTTGTAACCAGTCGACCGTCACGCGGGGCGAGTCCCCCGCAGACTCGAACCAGACGAGCCGATCGGGACCGATCCATGCGGCTGCCCCTGACGGTCCCAGACGCCGTGCGGTCCGTTCGGCGAGCTGGGAGAGCCGCCAGCGGTTGCGACCCTCGCGGGTACGAGCGTCAAGCCGTTCGGGGCCGCCGGCGGAGACGACGCGCGCAGATCCGACCCGCACCGGTGCGCGAAGGTTGCCCAGACGCCGGAGCCATTCGAGCGTGAGCAGCGCGGTTCCGGGCTCCCCGCGTGTGCGGGCGGACCGCCTGACGCGGGTAAGCGCGCCCGCGCAGGCCGCAGCGACCAGACCGACCGCAGCGAGCCGAGCGGTCTCCCCATCTGCGAAGAGACCGACAGCCGCGAATCCGCCGAGGCACAGCGCGCCGGTCGCGAGAACCTCGGCGTACGCACCCTCGGCGAAGGCCTGGATCTGCGCGCGCGCGAGAAGCGAGCGCGCGACGAAGAACCCGAGTAGCGCCAGCGCGAGGCCGCCGACGTCCTTCCTGTAGTAGCCGGTCGCAATGCCCGCTGCGACGGCCCAGAACACGAGCGCAAGAAGCCACGCCAGCCGCAGAGTGTGGCGCTCGAACCGCTTGCGGAGATTTGTGAACAACCTCAGCTCCAGGCGCTTGAGGTCGAAGTAGAGGAGGCGCGCCCACTCGGCTCCCGCACGGATCGTGGGCATGGTGAGGAAGAGGACGAGGAGTGATCTCGAGTCCACCTTGGCGCCGAGGAGCAACGCGAGCACAGCGAGCGCGTCCAGGGCCATGACCGCATGCGACGTCCCCGCGATCAGGAATTCGCGCTTCGCGCCGCGCAACGACACGCGCATCGTGTCGATGCCGGCTTCCCGGATCGGCCTGAACCCGAGGAAGTGATAGAGGCGCCGCGTGTACAGCAAGCTGAGACTGGTCAGCACGGCTGTGGTGAGGACAGAGCCGATCACAACGCTCCACACGCCGACCAGCGGCCAGAACACCAGGATCGTCGCCAGCCCGAGGAACTCCGGCGCCAGCGTCGCAGCGAGGGGCTTGTACACGCGCCTGATCGCGTAGACACCCGAGTGGTAGCAGCGAACCGGCAAGTCGAGAGCGAGCCGCAGGAAGAGGACGGCGACGAAGGCGTCGGCGACGTCGAACCTGCCGTCAATCGCCCGCCAGACCGTCCAGCCGGCCCCGGCGACCACGAACACGCCCGAGAGCCCGAGTGCGAGCGTCAGCCACCCGGCGATCGTGGCCTCGATGCGGTGCGGCTTGCCGGAGCGATGCAGGTCGCGCACCTGGGCGCGCAGTGCCTCGAGCGCACCCCACCAGAAGCTCGACACGAAGGCGCTGACCGCCGTGGCCACGACGACGAGCCGGAAGTTCCCCCACGCGAGGTGCCGGAAGAGGAAGAGCACCGTCACCGCATGCAGCGCGGACTCATTGAGGTAGCTGAGGAAGAAATAGCGAAGCCGGTAGAACGAGTAGCGCCAGAGCCGATCACCGAGGAGCCCTTCCTCGAGCACGACGACACGCTGCTCGCGCGCCGCCTGCCGCCGGAGCCAGCGGTCGAGCGGAGTCTCGGTCACCGCAGCGCTTACGCTCACGCCCGTGCTCGCGTTCTTGCTCGCGTGCGTCGCGGCCGACGGTTGCGGGCCGCGACGACGGAGACGAGCCCCCACTCCTGCCGCAGCTTCCGGTATGGGATCTCGCGGAACGCGCGCGCGTCGCGGCGGCCCGTCAGAGCCTTTATGACGATGCGGGCGATCCAGTAGTCGAGCTGCTGTAACTGGCGCCGGTCGGTGACGACCCGCCGCAGAGCGATCGCCGAACGTTGCTGCGTCAGCGCGCTGCGCGGATCCAGTGCGCGGCCCACGACCGAGCACACCGCTCGGCCGGCCTGGTCAAGGTCGGCTCCGCGGAGCGTCCGAGCGGTGACGGAGGCTCTGCGATCGAGCTCGCGGAGGAGCGAGCGCACCTTTTTCTCGTCCAGCCCGATCGTTCCATCGCCGGCGATGCGTGTCCCGAGGAACGGCACGGATGACGAGCCTTTCGCTTCGGGCCATTCGGCGGAGTCCCGGCCGGCGGTCGTGAGATAGAGCGTCCTCCGTTTCTTCTCGTTGACGGTCAGCCAGAGCGGCTCGAGGATGCGGTCGCTGACAGCTCCCGCCTCCCGGGCCACTGCGGCGTCGGCGTGCGCGAAGAGAAAGTCGTCTCCGTATCGCGCATAGAAGCCTCCCGGAATCTTCTCGAGGGCACGATCCATCTCGCTCAGGTAGAGATTGGCGAGGATCGCCGCGATCGGCTGGCCCATCGGCAGACCCTTCACACGGCAGACGATCCCGGCGCCGGGAATCCGCATCTCGACGCGAATGACCTGCTCCACGAGAGGCGCAAGAGGTGCGCCGAGCTCGGCCTCGAGCATCGGCCACAGCGGGGAGCTGTCTCCGATTGGGATCGAGTCGGTGTACGAATCGACGTCGCGGCGGAGAACGTAGATGCCCCGCGCTCTCGGATCGGTGTGCTTCCGCCTTTCCGCCCTCACGAATTCCGCGAGCTCCGCCAGCGGAGTGAGCCACGAGAGACCCTTCCGGTACGAGAAGACGCGGCGGGACAACCGCGGCGTGACTGCGTCCTGGACGATGTCGGCGACGACCCCGTGGACGATCAGGTCCGTGAGCCGGCAGGCGAAGACCTCGCGCGTCTTGTGACGGGCGCGGATCGTCCGCAGCTCGCCGGGCTCCAGCTCGTAGCGGCCCGCCGCGACCTCGCCCGCGAGGAGGCGCGCGACCTTGCCTCGATTCATGACGATCGAGGCGAGGGAGACCTCGCTCTGCCGCATCTCGTAGAGGCGGCTCGTGAGCAGGTACCGCTGGTGCAGCCGCTCGATCTGGCGCTCGTACCTGCGTCTGTCCGACAGCTGCGTGTAGACGTCCAACGCGACCCGAAGCTACCGCAGCAAAGCGAATCTGCCTAGGTTGGGCACCAGCATCAGGCGAGGCGAGGGGTCTAGGCGTTTCGGCTTCGAGAAGCCAACTAGACGGAGTCCGGCCGCCTCAGGTGGCGCGATAGGGCCGGGCGAGTGGTCTGTTTCTTGATTGAGTGAGTCAGCTCAAGGAGAGGCAAAGCGTTCCCTGATACCGAATCTCTAATCGGACGGGAGAAGACCGCGGTCTCTGTTCCCGTCAGGTACAGCGCTGCACGTCGAGTGCAGGAGTCGCCCGGCCCTGTCGCTCGCGCCACCGCAGAACGTTAACACGCTATGAGCCTGAACCGGGATCGGCCGGATCGTCCCAGAGCGGCCGCTCGTAACCGAGAATCTCGCGCAGGCGGCCGACGTCGATCTCCGGGACGTGCTCCTCGATCAGACCATGTGTGTCTTCGACGAGCGCCGTCAACGTTTCCTTGCTTGTTCGGAGCCGAAGGGGATACGACGCGCGCACTCGCTCGAGCAGATCGTGTGGCGCGATCTGGAGATCAGCGGTCACGGCCTCGAGCGATTTGAGTCCCGAGAAGTAGACACGGTTGAGCCCGAGGAGGGTCTGCAAAAGCTCTTCATGGGCCGCGGTGAGAACCGCGTAACCTGCCACCGGATTCGCACGCGCAGAGTAAGCGTCGAGGCGCCAGAGGCCCTCGATCTGTGCGTGCGCACGGACGACCGCGACACGCAGCTGGTCGGGGTACGTCGCGGCGCGCCTCTGCCAGGACTGGACGAGCTCGTGTCCGTGGAGCGGTATCCCGGTGAGGATCCCTCCGACAAGACTCTGCTTCAAAGCATCAGGATCGAATCCGTCGACGACATCGCTCAACGTCTTCTCGACGCTCGCGGCGAGGAAGTGATGCATGTCCACCTCGACGCCGGTGAACGGACTCTCTTCACGGCGGCCGATCTTCCAGGCGTCAGACCAGATGGGTCCGAGGCGACCATCGTCTTCGACGGTGTAGAGCCAGACGAGGTCACCCCCGGCCGTTGTGATCGCGTGGCGGCGATCAGCATCCGTCGGCGGCGCCGCCCAGATCACCCCCACCTCGAGATCCGAGAACCGATCGGCATGCCCTCTCGCCGTTGAGCCACCGACGAAGAAGGCAACGACACCAGCGTGGCTTGCGTAGGCGGGAGCGATCCGCTCGGCAAACGCGCGCCGGAGGAGCGAGGCTGGGGTGACGGGGCGGCTGGGCAAGGCCGCGGATCAAGGCAGATCGGCCCGGCCTGTCCGGGCATCATTTGAGGCATGACCGGAAGCGTACGAGCGCTCGGACTCGGCTTGGTTGTTCTCTGCGGCTTCCTCGCGGCGGCTTGCGGCAGTGATGAATCCACCCGCGCGACGACCTCCGTGCGCAATCAGCTGCCTGCTGCGGTCGCTGCCAAGAGGGATGCGATCGTCTCCGCGGCGCGTGCCTTCGACTACGACCGCCTCGAGACGCTTCTCGATCCGGCCCACTTCTCGTACTCCTTCGGCGAGAGCGGTGACCCCGTGGGCTACTGGCGTCGGCTCGAGGAACAAGGCGAAGTCCCGATTCTGGGCGACTACCTGCCGGTGATCCTTTCCGAGCCGTTCGCGAAGCGGAACGAGATCTACGTGTGGCCGACCGCCTATGCCGAGAAACCGTCCGAGTGGACCGCGGCGGATAGGCGCTGGCTCAGGAACCTCTATTCCGAACAGGAGATCCGGGGCTTCGAGCGGGCCGGCGCGTATCTCGGCTGGCGCGTCGGCATCCGAAAGGACGGCACCTGGCTCTTCTTCATCTCCGGTGACTGACTAGGAGTCGTGCCGGTCCAGATCCGCGATCTTGTGCCAGACGAGCTCTCGTTCCTCGGCGAGATGCTCTACGCCGCGCTCGCCTGGCGGCCGGATGCGGAGCTCCCGCCGCTCGATGTCGTGCTCGCGCATCCCGAGGCGCTGATCTACCACGATGGTTGGGGTCGAGCAGGGGACGTCGCGCTGGTTGCAGAAGCAGACGGCCGGAAGATCGGGGCGGTCTGGTACCGGTTCTTCACCGAAGCCGAGCACGGCCACGGCTACATCGACGACGAGACGCCCGAGCTCGCGATCGCAGTCGTCGACGGGTTCCGCGGACGCGGGATCGGGCGCCGCCTGCTGGAAGCGATCCACGAGAGGGCGCAGCAAGACGGCCTCGAGCGAATCGCCCTCAGCGTCGAGCCCGACAATCCGGCAAAACGGCTCTACGCGTCGCTCGGATATGTCGACTTCGAGCCGGGCGACGGCCACGGCCGCATGATCCTCGAGTTGAAGAGCGATGGTGTGGGTCTTGGCGAGTGATACCCCGACGCTGAGGCGGTCTTCGCTGCCAGACTTGCACTGGAA
>WNGA01039807.1_pt1 | contig 13077 bp, 13 predicted proteins | sample 5400061 | NCBI WGS metagenome assembly WNGA01 (sample SAMN13153366, study PRJNA577476) | soil metagenome | isolation source: 100 cm soil or saprolite under grassland replicate 2 | place: USA:California | collected 2016-06-15
AATCCCGCGCGCTCGTTTCCTGGTGGTTGTGGTGCGGCCGGGTGCCCTCTGGGCGTCGCACCAAACCCCACCGGAAACGAGGCTTTGCAACCGCCATGGCGTATCATTTACACAAAAGAGTTGGAAATCTGCGACCTGCGTAAGCCGCTATCAACAAAGAGTGAAGATTAATTATGTCAACTGCTCAGCGCATTCGAATCCTCGGGGTCGCGGTAGATAACTTAGTCGAGGCCGAGGCGATCGAGCGTATCGTCGGCTTCGTAACCGAGGACCGACCGCACCATGTCGTCACGGTCAACCCCGAATTCGTCATGGAGGCGCGGCGCAACGGCGCGTTCCGTCGCGTGCTCGCCGCCGCCGACATGGCCACGCCGGATGGGTTTGGGCTGCTTGTGGCAGCGCGCCTGCGCGGCAACGCCTTTCGCGGACGTGTCACCGGCGTAGCGCTAGCCGAGCTGATCGCAGCACAGGCGGCCGAGCGTGGCTGGTCGCTGTTCCTGCTAGGCGCCGCCCCTGGCGTGGCCGAGCGCGCTGCCGAAGCGCTCCAGCACAAATATTCGGGCCTGCGCATTGTGGGCTGCTATGCCGGCTCGCCAAGCCGCGACGAGGAGCCTGCGATACGAGCGCGCATCATCGCCGCGCAGCCGACCGTGCTGCTGGTGGCCTACGGGCACCCAGCGCAGGAATTGTGGATCGCGCGCAACCAGCCGCTGCTGCGCGTGCCGGTAACGATTGGCGTGGGTGGCGTGTTCGATTATCTGGCCGGTGAGACGCCGCGCGCGCCGGCCTGGATGCGCCGGATCGGCCTGGAGTGGCTGTACCGGCTGATCCGCCAGCCGCAGCGCTGGCGACGCATCCTGGTGGCGGTGCCTTTGTTCCTCTGGGCGGCGGTGCGCGAGGTCCGCCTGCCAAGCGATCAGCGCTGATACAAATAGGATTTACGCAAGCGGGAGGTTTGGAGGGCCGCAGGCCCTGCCCGCCGCGCCGGATAGGCGCCGCACATCCCGCGCACAAGCGATTAAGGGCGCCCGCCCGCAATGAACAGCGAAGCGCCTACACAAGTTCTGAACAATTGATTGCTATAATAGTCTGCTGTTTGGAGGCAGAACTATGGCGCAGACAATTCTGGTCGTCGACGATCACGCCAATGTTCGGACACTGATCAAAGAATATCTCACCGAGTTGGGCTACCGCGTCGTCAGCGCAGGCGATGGCGCGGCGGCGCTGGCAGCGGCCCGCCGCGAACCGATCGACCTGATCTTGCTCGACGTGATGATGCCAAATCTGGATGGCTTCGAGTTCCTGAAGATCTACCGTAAAGAACATGGCGTGCCGATCATTTTGCTGACCGCGCGGCTAGCTGAGTCCGACAAGGTACTCGGCCTGGAGCTTGGAGCAGATGATTATGTCACCAAACCCTTTGGCATGCACGAGCTGGTGGCGCGCATCCGGGCGGTGCTACGCCGAACTTCGGCATCGGGCAGCGCTACACCGGCCGATATCGTTCGGCTAGGCGAGCTGCTTGTCAACCGCCAGGCCCATAACGTTATGGTCAGTGGCCAACCTGTGACGCTGACGCCCTCAGAGTTCGCGCTGCTGGCGACACTACTGGAGTCGCCCGGGCGAGTCTTCTCACGCGAGTTGCTGCTGGAACGACTCCAGGGCCACGACTACGAGGGCATCGAGCGCACGATCGATGTGCATATTCGCAATTTGCGCAAAAAGATCGAGCCCGACCCAACCCAGCCACGCTATATCAGGACTGTTTTTGGGGTCGGGTATCGCGCATCCAGCGCGGATGAGCTCGACTAATCCAAACACTCTTGAGAATGGTACTTCCCAATATTATATCTTTACACTGTTCTTTCGCCCGGCCGGGCGAAAGAACAGTGTAAAGATAAATAGAAGATAGAGTACCGCTGCGAACGACCACGCGTGTGGTGGCGAAACGTTTGCGTATGAGGATATCCCGTGCGTTCACTCACCTTCAAACTCGTGCTGGCATTCCTGCTGACGAGCATCGCCGGCATGGCGCTGGCGGCGATCTTTATTCGCCAGTCGGTCACCAGCGAGTTCGATAGCTATGTTATCGCGCAGCAGCGCGCCGACTTTATCGACCAGGTCAGCGCGTACTATGAGCGTTCCGGCTCGTGGGATGGGATCGACCGCTGGCTGCGCGAGCAGGCCGCGCGCCGGCTGGCCGACGCAACGCCGGCCTCGGCCGAGCAGCGCCGCGCGACGCCGCGATTGCGCTTTGTGCTGGCCGATAGCGCCGGCACAGTGCTGCTGCCATTCAGCCGCTACGCGCTCGGGAGCAAGCTGAACCAAGAAGATATCGGCAAGGGGACGCCGATCACGATCGCTGGGCGCGTGGTGGGCACCGTGATCACCCCCGATCGCTCGGATTTCCGCAGCGCGCCCGAGGATCGCTACCTGGCGCGCACGGATATCGCGCTCGGCATCGCCGCCGCGGTGATGGTGGGCGTGGCGCTGCTGCTGGGCGCGCTGCTGGCGCGGCTGATCACGCGGCCGGTGCGCGAGCTGACCGCTGCGGCCGAACGAATCGCCGGCGGCGACCTGGCGCAGCAGGTGCCGGTGCGCTCGCGCGATGAGCTAGGCGCGCTGGCCGGCCAGTTCAACCATATGAGCGCCGACCTGGCGCGCGCCACCCGGCTGCGCCAGCAGATGACCGCCGATGTCGCCCACGATCTGCGCACGCCGCTGACGGTGATCGCCGGCTACCTAGAGGCGCTGCGCGACCAGGTGCTCAAGCCGACCCCCGAGCGCTTCGCGATGATGCACGACGAAACCCAACTGCTGCTGCGGCTGGCCGACGATCTGCACACGCTGTCGCTTGCTGATTCCGGCGAGCTGCCGCTCGACCGCCGCCCGATCGCGCCACGCCAGCTGCTGGAGCGGGTGGCCCAAACCTACCAGCACGTCGCCGATCAGTCCGGAGTCGTGCTCCAGCTCGATCTCGCCGCCGCGCTGCCGGAAGTATGCGTCGATGTCGAGCAGCTCACACGCGCCCTGAGCAACCTGGTCAGCAATGCGCTGCGCTACACCCCGCAAGGCGGCACGATCACGCTTTGCGCGAGGAGCGAGACCAACGACCAACGACCAACGACCAAAGCCATTGACGACCCCGCTTCGTCCTTCGTCCTTCTGGATGTAAGCGACACCGGCGCTGGCATCCCCGCCGAGCATCTGCCGAGCATCTTCGAGCGCTTCTACCGCGCCGACCCATCGCGCCAACAAGCCACCGGCGGATCGGGGCTGGGGCTGGCGATCATCAAATCGATCGTCGAGGCGCATGGCGGCCGGGTCAGCGTCGCGAGCAGAGTCGATCAAGGCACGACGTTCACGATCGCGCTGCCGCTCTCCGTAGGCAGTAAGCAGTAAGCAGGCGGCAAAGCGCAATAGCGGTGAGCAAAGAAGTTGATCCGCGTGCTTTGGAGTGCGGCAGCCATGCTGCCAGCGCGCGGCAGCATGGCTGCCGCACTCCAAAGGATCAATGCATCTGCACAGCGATATAGGCCTGCGAGTTACTGCTGCACTTCAATGGTACTTCCCATTTCAGCCGTTGTTCGTTTTTTCGCTCCGCGAGCGAAAAAACGAACAACAAGAAGAAGATAGAGTACCGCTGTGCATGACCACATCCGGGCACCGCGTAAGTCGTGTTATTTGACGCCGCGCCCGTTTCTCGCATAAGATGAAGCCCTACTGGTTTTCGACAATCAAAATCTGCAATCTGCAATCGCACCAGGCGGGGAGGGCAAACAATGGCCTTGATACCAAGCATGCTGCTGCGGCAGCTCTACACCTTCGGCAGCCTGAAGAACGCCGATCACGGCGTGCAGTTCTCGATTAAGAACCGGCTCAGCGACGCCGAATTTACCGAACTTCAGAGCATTCGCATCAACGGCAGCGCGGTGCCGCTGGACGCGATCTCGATCGACCTTGGCGATGGCGTCGGCCTGTCGCTCGACCGAATTTCACCCAGCCACCCGATCGCCTTTCCGCTGCGGCGGACGCTGATCGTGCGCGCCGGGATCGCGGCGCTACCGCTCGGCAAGCACCGGATCGAGATCGCGTTCAAGAGCAAGCCATTCGGCGCGCTCAAGTTCGAGGTCGAGGATGCAATCGCCGAGGTGGACGAGCGGCGCATTCATATCCCACGCGACTCGGCCGATGATTATGCCGAGGCGATCATCGGCCAGCGCCAGGGCTTCGCCGAGCAGTTCAGCGGCGTCAGGCTGGAACATACCACCAAATACTCGTTCGACCCGCATCGCGCCGGCCACAATTGCGAGAACTTTACCGGCGTGGCGCAGATCCCGCTCGGGCTCGCCGGGCCAATCGCTATCCACGGCGAGCATGCCCAGGGCGATTTTCTGATCCCGCTGGCCACCACCGAGGGCACGCTGGTGGCCTCCTACAACCGCGTTTGCGACCTGGGTTCAGGCCAACTTCGAGCCGATTCGCGCGCAGGCCGAGGCTACGTCCAGCGTCGCCAAGCTGCACGATATCGACCCCTACCTGGCCAGCAAATTCGTCTACTTGCGCTTCAACTACACCACCGGCGATGCCGCCGGCCAGAACATGGTCGGCCGCGCGACATTCGCCGCCTGCGGCTGGATTCTCGATCACTATCAGGGCGTCGAGCATTTCTACCTGGAGTCGAACTTCGCGACCGACAAGAAGGCCTCGCAGGTCAACATTATGCGCACGCGCGGCAAGCGCGTGACCGCTGAGCTGCTGCTTAAGCGCAATGTGCTGATCGAGAATATGCGCGTGGAGCCGGAGGGGCTGGCCCACCACTATGGCATCGCCAACATCGGCGGATTTCTATCGGGCGTGAACAACAACGGCCTGCATTCGGCCAACGCGATCACGGCCATGTTCATCGCCACTGGGCAGGATGTCGCGAATGTGTCGGAGTCCTCGGCCGGCATTCTGTACGCCGAGCTGACGCCCGAGCAAGATCTGTATCTTTCACTGACCATCCCCTCGCTGATTGTGGCCACCTATGGCGGCGGCACAAACCTGCCGACCCAGCGCGAATGCCTGGAGGTGCTGGGCTGCGTTGGCAAGGGCAAGGTCAACAAGCTGGCCGAGATCATCGCCGGCGTGGCGCTGGCGGGCGAGATCTCGCTGGCCGCAGCGATCTCATCCTCGGATTGGGTTTCGAGCCACGAGAAGTACGGGCGGAATCGCTAGCGGCAGGACGAACGACGAACGACGAAGGACGAAATCACAAGTTCGTCGATTGTCGTTCGTCGTTCTATCGGTCTGCGTCAGCCGTCGGCTGAAAGAGGCTTGTTCGATAGATCGGAACCACGTTTTCTGTAGCTGGATCACACAGAAGATCGTGGCTACATGAGGTGCGTTGACAACAACTGCTGGATATACTTTATGATTGGAGATATCCCAAAGCGGCTATACGCTCCCGGCTTTGTGCCCGACAACCGTAAATCCAGTATCGTCGACGTTCACCGGCTCGAATGTAAAAGGTGCACTATACAACTCGATCGGATTGAAACCAGCGCTTTCAAATACGGCCCGCGCCTGGGCCTGGGTGTACGATCGAAGTGCTGGCGACCGTCGATGCACTTCTTCGGCCACTATTTGGTCATCCATTACCACCTGATACCGATCTTCCGTGTCGGTACACTCACGCACCGGGTCATACCAGTATCGGCCGATGCGCCGAAACGTCGCCCCGTCTTCCGCACGAACCGCCGTCTGCTCCCATTCTCGCTCAAGCGGGTCACCCGTTTTCCAGACGGTCATGAAGGGTGACGCCACAATGCCGCCAGGCAACAGATGGGCAGCGAGCCGCTGTAAACACTGAACGGCCATCGCGGGGTCGATCACCAACTGGAGCGTACTGGACGGGATCGCGATCGTGCGATACTGCCGGGGCAGGGACAAGGTTTCCAGATATTGCTCATACAACGTCGGTGCCAACCCGAGGGCGTTGGCCTTGTGTCGGCAGAGGGCCAGCATGTCGGGCGAATTATCGACGCCGTCAATATCGATCCCTTGCGCGAGGTAATCGAGCAACAAGCGCCCGGTGCCGCAGCCGACATCTAAGACCGGCTGCCCATAGGTCTGAATAAGCTTGAGATAGAAGAAGCGGTCGGCCGACTGCGAGGTATCACCCCGGAGCACATCCCAGGATTGGGCCATCAGGTCTCTGTATTCATACGCTGGCAACGTCATTGGTCATCTCCTCAAAAAGATGCTGAACGTCTCGATGCGCCTATTACACCACAGGCACCGGGGCCTGGGGTAGCAGCTAGTGATACAATAGTGATACAGGATACCTCTACGAGTGACTGGCGAAAGGAACACGCTCGATGAACGAGACCGCTTCCTTTGGCGAGTGGCTCAAGCGGCGGCGCAGCGCGCTGCTGCTGAGCCGCGAGGAGCTGGCGCAGCAGGTCGGCTGCACCATCGTCACGCTGCGCAAAATCGAGGCCGACGAGCGCCGCCCCTCACAGCAGATCGCCGAGCGCCTGGCGACATTGCTGGAACTGGCGGATGCCGAGCGGATCATCTTCGTCAAAGTCGCCCGCGCCGAGCTGCCCCTCGACCGGCTGCCGCCCGCCCGGCCGCACGAACGCGCCAGCACCGCACCGCCCGCGCCAACGGTTCAGTCTGTGCCGGCGCTGCCGAGCGGGACCGTTACGTTTCTGTTCACCGACATACAAGGCAGCACGAAGCTGTGGGAGCAGCACCCGCAGGCGATGCGCGGTGCCCTGGCCCGCCACGAGGCCATCCTGCGCCAGGCGATCGAGTCACGTGGCGGCGTGGTCTTCAAGACGATTGGGGACGCCGTCTGCGCCGCGTTCAGCAGCGCGCCGCAGGCGCTCGCCGCCGTCCTGGCAGCCCAGCGCGCCTTGCAAGCGGAAGCCTGGGGCGCGGCTGGCGTGCTGCGGGTGCGCATGGCGCTGCACAGTGGCAGCGCTGAGGCTCGCGACGGCGATTACCTGGGGCTGCCACTCAACCGCGTGGCCCGGCTGCTGGCGGCGGGGCATGGCGGGCAGATCCTGCTTTCGCTGGCGACCCAGGAGCTGGTGCGCGACCAGTTGCCCGACGACACCGTCCTGCGCGATTTGGGCACCCACCGTCTCAAAGACCTCGCCGGCCCAGAGCCAATCTTTCAGCTCATCGCTCCCAACCTGCCGGCGATCTTTCCCGCACTCAATAGCCTGGACGCGCGTCACACCAATCTGCCCGCACCGCCAACCGCGCTGATCGGCCGGGAAACCGAGCTGGCGCAGATTGCTGACCGGCTCGAACAGCGCGACTGCCGACTGCTGACCCTGGTCGGGCCGGGCGGAATTGGGAAAACCCGGTTAGCGCTCGTTCACGGTCCGGCCGATCCGAGAGCGCAGCTCCTCGCCTACCTGCGCGAGAAGGATCTCCTGCTGGTGCTAGATAATTTTGAGCACTTGCTGGCCGGCGCGGATGTACTGAGCGACCTCGTCGAAGCTGCTCCGGGAGTGCTGCTGCTGGCGACCTCGCGCGAACCGCTGCATCTGCGAGCGGAATGGCTGCTGGATATTCAGGGTCTGCCAGTGCCTGAGCGCGCCGACGACTCGGGCGTCGAACAGTCGAGCGCCGTGCGGCTGTTTGTGCAAACGGCCAATCGGATGCAGGCAGATTTCGCGCTGTCGCCGGAAAACATTCCTAGCGTGGTGCGCATCTGCCAGCTGGTGGCGGGGATGCCGCTGGCGATCGAGCTGGCGGCCGCCTGGGTGCGGGCGCGGTCGTGTCGCGAGATTGCGCAGGAACTGGAACAGAGCCTGGAGTCCCTGACGACGACGATGCACGACGTGCCGGCGCGGCACCGCAGTATGCGGGCAGTGTTCGACCACTCCTGGCGGCTCCTGTCTGACGCGGAGCAAGGCGTGTTACGACGGCTGTCGGTCTTTCGTGGGGGCATGCAGGCGGACGCAGCCGCACGTGTCGCCGGCGCCACCCCGTTGCTCCTGGCGGCGCTGGTCGATAAATCGTTGCTGCACCACAACGGCGCCGGGCGCTATGAACTGCACGAGCTCGTGCGGCAGTATGCGGGTGAGCAGTTGGAGCAGGCCGGGGAAGCGGAGCGCACTCGGGACACCCATGCGGCCGACTTTCTAGCGCTGGCCCAGGCAGCTGAGCCGGGACTGGACGGGCCAGCGCGAGCGATCTGGCTGGGACGACTGGAGCAAGAACATAACAACTTGCGCGCGGCCTTGGCCTGGAGTCAGGCGGCAGGCAGGGCCGAACTGGGATTGCAGCTTGTGTGCGCGCTTCGGATGTTCTGGTGTGAACATCGCTGGGTGAGTACGCACGGGCACAGGAGCTGGCCGAACAGAGCCTGGCACTCTTCCGCGAAGAAGGGATCACGGCGGGCGTCGCCTGGGCGCTCACAAGTCTCACAGAGCTGGCGATGGTGCAAGATAACAATGCGCATGCCTGCATGCTGGCTGAAGCGAGTCTGGCACTGAACCAGGAACTGCATGACCAGTGGAGCATTGCCAACTCCCTCGGCTACCTGGGCCAAATAGCGCACCGCCAGGGTGATGATGTTCGTGCGGCAGCGCTCTTTGACGACAGTCTGACCCGGTTTCGTGAGCTGGAGGACACAGCGGGGATTGCTTCGATACTGTGCCTTGTCGGAGAGATGATCCATTGTCAGGGCGACAACCTGCGGGCGGCGCCGCTCTTAGAGGAGAGCCTGGCCCTGTTCCGCGAGCTGGAGAATAAAGGCGAGATCCCCTGGGCGCTGGGTCACCTGGCGCGTGTGGTGCACAGCCAGGGTGATGATCGACGAGCGATCGGACTCTTTCAGGAGTGCCTGGAACTCTCGCGGGAACAGGGGGATAAACCAGGGATCGCCGGGTGCTTGGAGGGCCTGGCGGGGATCGCGGCGCTGCGCGGCCAGCCGATCCGTGCGACACACTTATTTGGCGCTGGAGTGCGGCTGCGCGAAACGATCGGCGGCCAGTTCCATCGGCGGCCGATCGACGGCGCCGAATACGAGCGCACGTTGGGCAGTACGCGTACCCAGCTCGACACCGCAACGTTCGCAGCCGCATGGGCGCAAGGGCGTGCGCTGACGCTGGAGCAGGCAATTGCTGAGGCGCTGATGTAACGACTGGGTAGTGGGGATTGGGAACTGGGAGTTAGACCCCATCTCCCGATCCCCAGTCGCCAATACCTAGTCCCCAATCCCCAACCCCTAGCTCGCCGGCGCTACCGGGAAATCCGCATGCGCCCGCGCGGCATCCTCGATCGCCCGCATCGCGGCAAGCGCCACATGTTCGCGCCACGGCCGCGCCACCACCTGCACGCCGACCGGCAGGCCGGCGCTGCCCTGCTCGACGGTGTAGGCCGATTGCTGCACCAGATCGCGCGATGGCTTGCGGCCGAGCTCCTCGCCGGCGCGCACGCGCGTGATAGGAAAGATGACCTACCTTCCGACTGTCAAGGAGCCAGAAGCCCTGGCTTAGGACGCCTGGCCAGGCGCCGGGAGGACGCCGAGCTGCTGCAACATGCCCATTGTATCGACGAGCACCCAATCCTCGGCCCACTTGCCAGCGTCGAAGCGGCTGACGATGAATGCCCATATCACGGCCGACTTGCCGGTCGGCGCGATGCCCATCAGCTCGCCGCGGTGTGTGCCCCGCGCGGTCACGCGCCAGGCGACCTTGTCGTCCTCGGCGAGCATATCTTCGATGGTGAAGTGCATATCGGGCAGGGCGGTGCGGTACATCGTGACGTAGGCTTTGAATGCGTCTGTGCCCCGCAGATCCGGTGCGCCGGGGCTGTGGAGCGTGTAATCGGCGGCATAGAACTCATCCACCATGCTCAGATCACCGGTGTTCCACCCGCTCGCTACCCAGCGGCGGACGATCGCTTTGTTCTGCTCGGCTGACATTGGCGTCTCCTTGTGTGTGATCGCGATTGACTGGATGGAGTCTATGCGATCGGCGATCGCGCCGTATAGGGAGTTCTCCCTATTTCGAACCATATCGAGGTGATGGAGAAGCGCGGGATGGCGCGGATGGCCGGCGGGCGGCTATTCGCCTGGGCGATCGACATGAATCATCCGGTCGAGAACGCGCCGCGGCGCGCCGGCATGATCCTCGAAAAGCTGGCCACCGACCTGCTGGTCGCCCGCCTGGAGATCAGCGATCTGGGCCAGGCTCTGAAGAGCGTCAACAGCGCCGTCAATCGCCTATCGCTGGGCATGCTGGCAAGCTCGCTGATCATCGGCGGCGGGTATGTCCTGGGCGCGCTGATCAAGCGTGATGCGGCGAGCAGGGGCTAGAGCGGCCGCGCGCGGGGGTTGGGAGATAGGGGTTGGGGGTTGGGGATTGCGATGCACTATGCGGGTCAATTCTTTCCTGGAGTGCGGCAACCATGCTGCTGCACTCGATCCGATCACTGTATTCTGCGCAGCGCTAGAGGAGCTCTAGCCGCCGAGCAGGTCGTTTTCCATCGTGAGCAGGTCGCACCTGCGTGGGCGATCAATATCACTGGTCACGGATGCGCCGCTTGGCCGTCGAGGAACGCGTCCATACTCATCGCCAGCACCTGATCTACCGCCTGCTCCCAGCTGAGCGCTCGCCCAGTATTGATGGCTGTCGTGAAACCTGCCTCGTCCATCACGCCACGTACGCCTGCGACGATACGTTCGTACCCCGGACGCTCGGCTGGCGCCACGGGCACCCCGATCGACTCGCGCAGGGCTGCGGCAGTACCAAGCAGTTGCGCGGCCCAATCGGCTTGTCCATAGATCCATGCGATCTCTGCGATTCCGTCGAGACAATCAGCCGTATGACGGCGATTGCCGAATGTCCGCAGTGTCGGTAGGTGCTCCCGGTATAGGCGCCACGCCGCAACGTAATCGCCATGTGCTCGCGCCAGGTGGCCGACGCAGATCGATACCTCGGCAATCGCGGCACGGCTACGGGTGGCACGGAAGAGCCGGAGGCTCTGCTCATAATGTGCCGCCGCCGTGTGCTGGCCTGTGAAACGCGCTGTTTGTCCCAGGTTGAAATGCACCCAGGCAGTGAAACCACGATCGCCACACTGTGCAAATAGCTGGTTGGCCTTCACAAACTGTTGCTGTGCAAATGGGTAATCCGTCTGATCCATAGCCAGCACTCCCTGTACGAAATTGGCATACGCTGCGATCCAGCGCGCTTCGCTCGCGCGACTCAGCTCCAGGCTTTCCACGACCACCAGACGCGCGCGCTCATACTGGCCGCGCTTCCGGAGTGCAAGCGCGAGCCCAAGCAGTGCCATCGCTTCGCCGGGCAGATCACCGATGGTGCGCGCCAGCGCGCGACTCTCCTCCAGCCAGGTAATGGCGACATCGTTATCATCCTGCAGGTGGGCCAGCCAGCCGACACCGGTCAGCGCTTGCACACGGGCGCGCAGGTTCGCCGATCCCGCTCGCTCCAGTGCCAGCACCAGCCAGCGCCGGCCTTCGCGGCGATCGGTGATGGTGTGCAAATACCACCAGACCGCGCTCGCAAGCCGGATTCCAAGCTCGGCACGCTCGGCCAGAGAAAGCCCTGACGAGAGCGCACCCGTCGCGGGTGATTGAACCGGCATTGCCGGCTGCGGCGCCTCAAGGCACCACGAGAGTGCAGCCCGCAAGTTCGCATCGTCGGCCACAAGGCGGTCGAGCCAGGCCAGCTGATCTGGCCCGCGCAGCGCCGGGTCAGCTCGCTCCGCCAGGGCGCAGTAGTATTGCGCGTGCCGGCGCCGCAGCTCGCACTCCTCGTTGGCCTCGGCAAGCCGCTCGAGCGCATATTCACGGATCGTCGCCAGCATTCGAAAGCGCAGCCCGCCCTCGGCCGCAACCTGGTGTTGAAGCAGACTCTTGTCGACCAGGGCTGCGACTCGATCGAACTTGTCCAGCGTCGGCTCAAGCGGATCGGGGTATACTTCGATAATCGCCTCGAGTGTCGCGCTACCATCGAATACGCCAAGCCGCCGAAACAGCGCCTGGTCGACAGCATCGAGCAGGCCGTAGCTCCAGTCGATCGTACTGCGAAGGGTCTGCTGACGAACCGGCAGATCGCGCATGCCGCCGGTCAACACGGCCAGCCGATTCTGGAGCCGTGCCTGAAGTGCATGTGGCGTAAGCAACTTACTTCGTGCCGCTGCCAGCTCGATCGCGAGCGGTAGGCCGTCGAGCTGGCGACAGATCGCGACGACGGCCGGCGCGTTTGCGGCGCTCAGATGAAAGTCTGGTCGAACGGATCGCGCGCGCTGGACGAACAGCTGCATCGCCGCGTACTGCGACAGCGCGCTGATATCCAGCACGTAATCGGGTTCGGGTACCGGAAGCGGTTGTACGATCAGCTCATGCTCGCCGGAAAGACGCAGCACTTCGCGGCTGGTGGCGAGCACCTTCACCTCGGGCGCAGCCGCCAATACTTCGGCGACGAGCGGCATCGCCTCCAGCACATGCTCGCAGTTATCCAGAACCAGCAACATCTGCAGATCGCGCAGGTATGCTTTCAAGCGCGCTGCCATCGACAGGGAGCTGCTATCTTGAATGCCCAGTATTTGGACGATGGTGTCGAGAACCAGACGGGAGTCGCGAAGTGGCGCAAGTGAGACAAACACGACCCCGTGATTGGGGCAATCCACCCGATTGCGCTGGATGTCATGCGCCACCTGAAGGGCCAGGCGGGTCTTGCCAACGCCCGGCGGCCCAGTCAGAGTCAGTAGCCGAACATCTGGCTGGCGCAGCAATCTGCGTGCATTCATCACCTCCTGCGCGCGTCCGAGCAACGTGGTGGTTGGCATGGGCACGCCGTTATGCACAGACTGGGCCGGATTCAGCTGCGCCGGTGCGGGCAGCCAATCGACCCCTAGCTCCAAACGCGCCACTTTGAGAAAGACTGGCTGCTGCTCCGGGGATAGCGCGAGCTGCACCGCCAATTGCTCGGCAACGGCAGGTGATGGCCGGTGCTCATCACCCTCGATCTTGCGGATCGTCACCGTGGCACAACCGACGCGGGCAGCCAGGGCATCCTGCGTCAGGTGCAATACGCTGCG
>WNGA01017962.1_pt1 | contig 13075 bp, 12 predicted proteins | sample 5400061 | NCBI WGS metagenome assembly WNGA01 (sample SAMN13153366, study PRJNA577476) | soil metagenome | isolation source: 100 cm soil or saprolite under grassland replicate 2 | place: USA:California | collected 2016-06-15
CGGCTTTGCGCTAGGCGGCGTCGCTTTGGGAGTCGCCACCTATTTGCTCCTCACCTCCCCTTCCTCGAAGACGGTGGCGCTTGCCCCTGCGCTCGCGGGCCGCACGGGCGGAGCAGCTCTCACCCTGCACTGGTAGTTACTTCGCGACCTTCACCACGGCGTCGGCCGTCGTGAAGTAAACGGAATCATCATCGATGGCGATGGCGCGTACGAGCGGCCAACCTCCCGAGATTTCCGTGGCAAATTCTTCGCCGTCTTTCTTGATGCGCCGCACCACCCCGTGGCCGAGCAACGAGGGGTCGTCCCGGCAAGCATAATAAAGGTGCGAAGCGTCGAGAGCGATCGACGTGGTACGAATCGCCGCTACCAGCGGCGTGACGTCGTTGCTCGGCTCGGTTTTCGCCTTCCGGTATAGATGGTCTAGGTCCGCCCAGTAGACGAAATCGCCATCCACACCGATCGCGAATGATCCTTCCGCGTGCGTCGAGAACGTGTCCGGAGGATCGCTGGGTGTTGCATCTTGACGAATCCGCCAAATGACTTTGAGTCCGATGTCGGTCACGTAAACATGTTGATCGTCGGCGGCCACCGCAGCAAGCAATGATCTGTCACCCGCCGCGTCGTGCGAACCGATGAACAGGGCGACCGTCGCCGGTCCGTCGGATATGTCCTTGGACGTGCGAAATAGCCTGGAGGGATCCGACATCGAGGAAACAAAGATGTAAGGGTCGCGCATAGCGAGACTCCGCACGTTCGGAATTCCTGCGCTCAGACTCACGGTGTCCCCCGCGCCGTCTTTGCGAACGCGCTGCACGCCGCCGAGCAGATTATATGCGCTGAAGATCATGTAATACGCATACACGTCATCGACGAGGATGTCGTAGCTCGCGTCACTGCCGGCGGGGGCAATCGCCTCGAGTCCCGAACCATCCTTCTTGACTCGCCGAACCGCGCCATCGCCGTCGTCGACCCAGTACACATATCCGTCATTGGAGGTGACGATGCTGCCCGGTTGACCGGACTCCCTCGCGAGAAAAACCGGCTGGCACATCCCATTTTTGCATGTGCTGCCGAGGCAATCGTGGCCACAGCGACCGCAATTGTGGTCGTCGAAACCGACGGCCGAGATTGCAAGTGCCGTTCTCGACTGGAGCATCGCTTGCGACGTCCTGGATGGGGGAGCTTCCGTCTTGTCTTTCTTCGATGGCACCGTCGGCCTCTACGTAGACGATATCGTCGATGCCAATGAGCCTCGAGCACCCGGCCAGCGATGCGGCTATCCAGAAGAATGCCGGCAGGCGCCAGCTACCCCCCTGAAAGACCCTGAGCCTCACGCGTCACCGCAAACCGTGGCGCCAGAGGAGGCGGTAAAAATGCATCCGATCCACCTCCGCGGCGCGCGCCGCCGCCGTCACGTTGTCGGCATGGCGGCGCAGCATCTCTTCGAGGTAGTGACGTTCGAGCACGCGAGTCCACGCCTCCCGCGCGATCTTGAGCGGACGGCTCGGATCGGCGAGCTGCTGCACGGCCATGACGTGGCCGCTGTTCGGCGCGCCGGCGGGTTCGCTCGCCACCGCCGGGCAGCTGCGCAGCGCCAGGCACCGCTCCAGGTAATTGCGCAGCTCGCGAACGTTGCCCGGCCAACGATGCCGCGCGAGCTCGGCTAAAAACGCAGGCGTGAGCAACAGATCGCTTTGACCCGGGTAGTGCGGCTCGAGGGAGCCGAGCACGCTACGCGCTAGACTGTCCATGTCTTCCAGTCGCTCGCGCAAAGGGGGAAGCTTGACCTGGATCACGGCCAGTCGATAGTAGAGGTCGGCGCGAAAACGTTTTTCGTTCACTTCCTTCTTCAGGTTGCGATTGGTCGCAGCCACCACGCGCACGTCGACGTCGAAATGCTTGTTGCTGCCGATCCGCTTGATCTCGCGCTTGTCGAGAGCGCGCAGGAGCTTGGGCTGGAGGTCGAGCGCGAGCTCGCCAATTTCGTCGAGGAAAATCGTGCCTCCTCGTGCTTCTTCGAACGCTCCCACCCGCGGCCCCACCGCACCGGTGAACGCGCCCCGTTCGTGCCCGAAGAGCTCACTTTCCAACAGATCGGGCGGGATGGCGCCGCAATCGACGACCAGGAACGGTCGTTTGGCGCGCGCGCTTGCTTCGTGAACCGACTCGGCCGCGAGCTCCTTGCCGGTGCCGGTCTCCCCTTCAAGGAGCACCGTGGCATCATTGGTCGCCGCTTGCTCGAGCAGCTTGAAAACGCGTCGCATCGCCGCCGACCGTCCGACCAGGCGGCCGAAGCGCTCATGCTCGGAGATTTCCACTTTGGCGCGGTCGCTACGCAGTTCGAACGTCATCTGGGTGTGACCCAGAGCGATACGTGCGCCGGGATGCAAATAGGCAGCGAGCGAGGAGACACCGTCGACCACCGTCCCGTTGCGGCTTCCGAGGTCGCGCAGAAGCGGGCGACCGCTGGTCGGATCGATCTCGCAGTGAAAGCGCGACACGGTGGGATCCTGCAGCCGGAAGTCGGCCGATTCATGCGTCCCGATGACCGAACGCTCACCTTTGGAGACGAAGCTTGCTCCCCGGTCGGGCCCCGACGTAACGAGCAGGCGAAAGCGCTGGACCAGCGCGTGGCCGGGGTCGGACGCATCCACATCCAGTCCTCGCGTGACCCTCGGCTCCGGTTCTCCCGACGCGTCCGAATCGAGGACTCGCTCGTCCCCAGTTCCCGCCGGCGGCTCGGTGCTGCGAGGTTCGGTCATCCCATCAGTCTATAGCGCAGTTTTTCCGGCATGGGGTTTGACAGACCAGTGTCACCGCCAAGATCTGACGCAGTAAATGCTAATCGCTCGGCCCAGCTTCGGTCAGCGGGCAAGTGCCCGTTCCGGAGAGCGTCAACGAGCACTGCCAGTTCGTGCTGTCACAAGTGCACTGGTATTGATCGATGGGCCCGGTCTCGCCCGACGAAACTCCGGAGCAGATCTGGTGGACGGCGACGAAGCACGACAGAGCCCCCGTACAGGGGCCGCTCGGCGCGGCGCGCGAGGTGCTCTGCAAAACATTGGCTGGGCAGCAGTCGCCGGGCAGGAGGCCACCGTCTTGCATTTCCGGAGAAGCACCACCATCGCACACCGGACCTGCTTGCACGCACGAGCAGGCGATGGAATCCAGCGTCGTCCCCGCCGGGCAGTCGAGATCGCAATCGGAGCCGCAGCTCGCCACCGACGAGGCTGTACCGAACACGAGCACCCAAGCGAAATAGCCCAACGCGGTCCTCACATCGCTGACGTTCGCCATCCTACGGCTCGTTGTACCCGAAACGCGTTCGGTGCCAAGTCTTGACCGTACGTGAGGACTGCCTTACGTGGAGCCCGGATGGCGGATGAATGCCCGGGCTCCGATCCTCTTCGCCGCATGATCGTTTCCGTGTGCGTTGCAGCCGCAGGAGCGTGGTTGGCCTGCGGCGGCACGATCGCCCGCCGCACGCGGTCCGAGCCCGAGCCAACGAGCTACGCGCCCGTCGCCGCCTCACCCGCTGCGAGCCATGGTATGGCTCCCTCATTCTGTCGCACGCTCGCCAAGACGGGCGATTGGGCGTCCACGCGTGTTTGGTACGGGAGCGATGGAAAACTGCGTTACGCGTCGGACGGCGAGAACAACCGAATTCCGGATTTCAGCTACGCGGGTTATCGCTATGGCGAGGTAGATCCGCCGAATGTTCCGGTCATCTCGACCCTCGATCCCGCACCCGGTGATGCCACGCAGCGAATTCAGGCGGAGCTCGACGCCGTCGGCTCGCGCCCGCCGGGCACCGATGGCTTTCGCGGGGCGCTCCTGCTCCGCCCTGGCCGCTACGAAATTGCGGGCACGCTATACGTTCGGCACACGGGAGTGGTTCTGCGGGGCTCCGGGGACGGCGCCGACGACAAGACCAATACGATTCTCGTTGCGACCGGAGACACGCCGCACCAGCGCACAGTCGTAGTCGCGGGCTCGAACGGCAGCTCGACATGGAAGCAGGGCGATGGAACGCCGGTCACCGACCCGTTCGTTCAGGTTGGTTCGAGGAGCCTCGATGTACGGAATGCCGCGCTCTTCGCTGCCGGCGATCGGGTGATCGTCCGCTACCCTTCCACGCAGGCCTGGATCGACGCCATCGACGGCGGAGGCGTGGTCAAGAGTGCGAAATGGACGGCCGGGAAGATGGATCTTTCCTACCTTCGTCGCGTGACGAACATCGATGGAACCCGTCTTTTCTTGGATGCTCCGATCTTCAACCACCTCGACAACAGGTTGGCCACGGCGATGGTCTACCAGGCCAGCGCGGATCCCGTTCAGCGTGTTGGGGTCGAGAAGCTGCGCGTGGACATCGAAGCGGCGGGCGGTGACGACGAAAATCACGCCTGGGATGCGCTCGGCGTCAATGGAGCGGAGGATGCTTGGGTTCGCGCGGTGACGGCAGTGCACTTTGGTCACGCGGGGATCTTTACGTCCGGTTCTCGCCTCGTGACCATCATGGACAGCGTCGCGCTCGAGCCCGTTGGCGTTCGCACCGGCGGTCGATTCTACAACTTGGATGCCGAGCGCGGCAGTCAGCTCATCTTGTTCAAGAATTGCGACGCGCGCGGTGGGCGGCACAACATGATTACCAATGGCGCCGAGACCGCATCTGGAATTGTATTTTATCGCATCCAATCGAGCAGCGGCTCCGCGAGCGAAGGCCATCGTCATTGGAGCCAGGGGCTCCTCTTCGACAATGTAGTCGACGGCGGAACCATTCAGCTCATCAACCGCGGCGACTACGGCACGTCACACGGCTGGGGAGCCGCACACTCCGTGATCTGGAACGACAGCGGCACGATGAACGTCCAAAAGCCGCCCACTGCGCAAAACTACGCGATCTCGTCGAAAGGCAGGCTCGCCTATCGTGCGATCTTCCCCGGGGCAGCAGGATTCGTCGAAGTCAAAGCCGGCAGACTCATCCCCGAGTCGCTCTACGAGGCACAGCTCTGCGAACGATTGGGGTTCTGAAGAACAGAGGTGGACTCCATCCACTTCGTCACTGGACTTGGTCCGGGTGGGTGGTCGCTCGCCTCGCCCGGCGAAACTCGTTGGGATCGATGGAAAGGCGCTCCATCCAGCGGTGAATCTGCATTCGAGCACGCCCCATGGCTCGCGCCACGTGGGCGACGTTCCCGCCGTGCTTTTCGAGCTTCGCGAGAAGCTCTTTGCGCAATACGGCGTCGTCTCGCCACATCGGAGAGACGGTAGAAGCCATCGGACGATGCAACGAGAGAGCAACTTGCGGCGGCAGATCGCGGCAGCTGATGGGCTTGCCGTCGGCGAGTAGGAGCGTTCGCGCCAAGCATTGCTCGAGCTCGCGGACGTTGAGCGGCCAATCGTACATGCAGAGTGCCCGGCCTGCCTCGGGCCGAAATTGCAGCCGCGCCGCATCGGCCGGTCCAAGCTTCTTCCACAATGCGGCGATGAGCGTGCCGAGATCTTCGCGCCGGTCCCGAAGATTGGGCAAATGACTCACGAATCCCTCGAGCCTGGCACGCAGGTCCGAGCGGAAATGACCCGAATGGCTCAGCGCCTCGAGCGGATCTTGCGTCGCGGCGACGATGCGGACGTCGACCCGGATCGGCCGGGCACTGCCCACCGGAACCACCTCACCTTCTTGCAGGACGCGGAGGAGCGTCGCTTGCGCCCCTTTCTGCAAATCGCCCACCTCGTCGAGGAGGAGCGTGCCTCCGTGCGCATCGCGAACGAACCCACTCTCATCGCGAACCGCACCGGAAAAGGCGCCGCGTACGTGGCCGAAGAGCTGGCTTTCTACGAGGTTCGCGGACAATGCGCCGCAGTTGACCGCAACGAAGCGCCCCGCCCGCTTCGACGCGGCGTGGATCGCCCGTGCGAACACCTCCTTTCCGGTGCCCGTCTCTCCCGCGAGCACGATGGGAAGCCTCGAACGGGTCAGCTTCGCGAGCTCGGCGACTTCGCGCGCACGGAAGGGCAGCAACGTCGGCGGAAGCTCGCCGGTGATCTCGCCGCAGTCCAAATCGGATGGTGCATCGACAGGTGTGGGCACCGCGAGCCGCACGAGCAGCATCTTGTTGCCGATGTCCAACAGGTCTCCGTCGCGAATGGCAGCTCGTTCGACGCGCGACCCGTTCAAGAACGAGCCGCTCCGAGAGCCAGCGTCCACGACGAACCACTGCATCCCCTGGCGGATGAGCCGGGCGTGCTCCGAGGATAGCGAGCTGCCGGGCATTTCGAGACGAAGCCGCCTGATTCGCCCGCTGACTTCGCGGCTGACACACCGCTCCGATCCGCGGCCGACGATGACCTCGTCGATGCCGAGCAGCGAATACCGGGCGCCACCGGCCGTCGGCCGATCACATTCCAGTACCACGAAAAGGTGAGCCATCCGCGGGCTGAGGGGGGGCGGAAAGTCGTCGTCCGACGTCATCTCGAGATTGGCGAGCATCGCTTACCCATTGTGTTGTCTCGCTCTCGACACCCGCCTCTGTTTGCCGATGCGCGACGAAGATCAATTGCCAAGTGCCGCTCCGCGTACCCGCGGGATCGTCCGTTCGATCGATAAGACGGGTCGCTACAAGATTTGTCGCAGCGATTTCTGTCCGCAACGACAGACCTACATGTTTGGCGCATCGAAGGCCGGTGCGGTCGCAACCGCCGAGCACCCGGCCGAGCCCAGCATCTCTGCGCGTGAGCGACGCGCCAGGTCCGAAGGCCGACGGCTCGAGGACGCGCGGCGCGGAGGTTCCGTCGGTCTGCGGACCTGGCGCGTCGGCCGTGCGGATGATTCTCGGGCAGTACTGCGCGAAGTGTCATGACGCACGGCTTCCTATCGGCGAAACCACAAGCACTTGCCGTCTTTGATCTGACGCAACCCGACTGGACGTATCGGATGTCCGACGAATAGCTGCGCGAATCGGTGGTTCGCCTCGCGGGAACGCGCGGACCAACCCGCGAGACGCCAGCAACGGCATCTGAGGTGGAGTCCTTGAGCGAGTTCGTGCAGCACGAGATACAAGTCCGCACCGTCGGCCAACAACATCGCTGATTGAAGCTCAGGCGTTTCATTGGCGTTTCGATGCGCCGAGGGTACCGAGGGCGAGGCCGAGTTCGATGCTTGCACCGGGCTCGAATCCTCGGCCGTTGGTTCGAGACCCACCCGCGGTCGGACATGCCTATACGTTTTCGCACAGTTCGGCTGGTATCGACCTTGCTCCCAACCTCGCGAACCCCGCCGCGTCAATCGAGCGGCTACCGCGTCTCGGCCGTCGCGAGGTTCTGACCATGAACCTACGAAGAGACGATGTGACGTTGGCGCTCGAGCTTCCGATACACAGGGGCGACGTGTTCGCCGGCAAATATCGGGTAGACCGGGTTCTCGGCTCCGGCGGCATGGGCATGGTCCTTCGGGCCAAGCACATTCAGTTGGACGAGATGGTCGCGATCAAGGTCCTTTTGCCGGACCTCGGGACAGCCGACAGGGTCGCGCGATTCGAGCGCGAGGCTCGAGCCGCCGCGAAGATCAAGGGTGACCACGTTGCCCGGGTCATGGATCTCGGCAGCCTGGAAAGCGGCGCGCCGTACATCGTCATGGAGTACTTGGATGGAGAGGATCTCGACGAACGCATAAGAAGAAAGGGGCCTCTTCCCATCGAGGAGGTCGTCGATTTCATCACCCAAGCGTGCGAAGCGATTGCCGAAGCGCACGTGCTCGGCATCATCCATCGCGATCTCAAGTCGTCGAACCTCTTCGTCACCCGGTGCCCGGATGGATCGAAACGGATCAAGGTGCTCGACTTCGGGATCGCCAAAGTCGCGGGCGGCGCCGCATTGCAGTCGAAGAGAACCATGACCCAGACGTTCACGGTGATGGGCTCTCCCACGTACATGTCACCCGAACAATTGAGGTCGACGCGAAACGTGGACGCGCGCACCGATGTCTGGGCGCTCGGCGTGATTCTCTACGAACTCTTGACGGCCAGGGTACCTTTCGACGCCGACGAGTTGCCTGAGCTCTACATGAAGATCACGACAGCCACCCCGTTGCCGCTCGACAGACCCGACGCGCCGGCGGGGATCGAAGCCGTGATCATGCGCTGTCTCGAGAAGTCGGTCGAGAAGCGCTACGCGAACGTAGCGGAGCTCGCGCTCGCGCTAGCGCCGTTCGGACCGAAGCGGGCGATGGACTCGGCCGAGCGGGTGTCGAAGATCATTCGAGCGGCGAAGCAATCGACGGCGCAACCCAAAACCGCGGCATTCCGCGACTGCAAAATCGTCGTTGCGGCGTTCGCGAGTGCCGCGGCGCTCGTCATCTTCGGCATGCTGCGATCATGTGCCGAGACATCTCACGCAGCGACGCTGCCAACGGCGTCACCCGCTCGCAGCGAGTCGGTCGAAGCGCCGGCGCTTCCGGAGATCTCCATCGAGAACTCGCGTTGACCGGGCCGCCAAGCAGGCCGCTCGCGATGGAGGGCGACGAATTTTTGATGATCGGCGAATCGAGGCGCCAACGAAGCAGTGCCCATCGAGCGTCCGGCGCATGTTGTAGGGAGACTCGCGCTGGTCATCCGGAATGAACGACCATGTCGCAATCGGTCAAGGTGGACGTGCGACGTCCTCAACCCGACGTTCACGAACGTCTACGCCAATGTGATTGGCCCGCGCTGCACGGGATGTCATCGGCCCGGCGGAGGCGGCGTCACGGTGGGCCAGCTCGACATGAGCACCGCTGCGGCGGCCTACGCGAACCTCGTGGGGGTACCCGCGGCCGGAACAGGCCCGGGCACCTCGGGCGTCACCTGCGGATCGCTCGCTCCCAGCCTACTTCGCGTCAAGCCCAACGATTCGGCCAGCAGCCTGCTTTACGACAAGGTCAACAGCAAGCTCACGGGAACGCTGCCGCCCTGCGGATCTCCCATGCCCACACTGGACGCCAACCCGCCGCTCCGGCAAGGGCAGGTGGCGCTCATCAAAGCCTGGATCGACGGCAGCGCACTGAACGACTAGCCGCCGCGCGTCGCCACGCAAAGTCGCTGCAATTTTCGACGATTGAGGATACGCGCGACGCGAAAACACGGACCTTTGCGGGCCCGAGAATCAACTTATTCTGACGAATGAGGTTCCGGAGAGCGCGTCGCAGTGTGTTGGCAGCGGGCCTGCTTGGTTCGTTGGTAGCCTGTTCGGATCAGGGCGCGACGGGACATCCCGCGTTCTCATCGCCGTCCCATGCCGATTCGGGACCGACCGGCCAAGCCGGCAGCAGCGGCGGCGCGGCAGGCGGCCTCGGCGGCTCGCCGTCGGAAGCGGGACCCGAGCCGGACGCCGCGCGCACCGACTCCGCTGCAATCTTCGATGCGGCCGGCGTGGACGCCTCGCTCGGCAACGACGGCGCCGGGAGCCAACGGCACGCCGCGCTCATCTGGGGCTATGGCGAACACCTTCCGACCCCGAGCCCCAGCGATCCCTTGATGCCCCTCGATGTCACCATGAAGGCGAGGCTCGAGGCCAAGGGGCTCATTGTCGACACGCTCGTAGACAAGCTCTCGACCGTCGACCAGGTCGCCGGTAAGGCGCTGATGGTCATTTCGAACAGCGTCGATCGCAGAAACCTCCTCGACGACGGCAAGGCGAGATTCAGGGACGTGCGCGTCCCAGCCATCCTCATGAAGGACTCTGCGAAAGTGATCGCCACGATCATCGGCAAGTCCGACGAAGCGGCCATCTTCGCCTACGCCGTGGGTGCGACGATGATCGACGGCTTCATCGCGCCAGCGAAGCGGATGGGCTTTTTCATCCACCGCGACACGGACTACTCGCCCGACGGCATCAAACTTTTCGACGCCGCGCTGGACTATTTGCTGCGGCAGTGACAGCGCGTTCTTTTACGTGAGCGATGGCGCCCCGTCGACGGCGCAGCGGCGTACTACTTGATCGGGCGACGTCCGTCGCCGCCGAAATGGAGGGTGGCCGCTTCGGTCGTGCGATGCGCGTTCAACAGATCGTCGAGGCGCGTGACCGGAGAGCGGGGCCGGTCGCGCACCAGGTGCGGGTGCCCGTGGGGAAGGAGCACGAGATCACCGCTTCGCAAGCGAACCTTGGCGTTTGCGTCTCTCACGTCCAGCCAACAATCCCCTCGCTCGACGAAGTGGAACGTGACGATGTCACGCCCGGCCACGCTGAAGCCCCAAGGCGCCGTCAGTTCGGAGCGACAAAAGATCGTGCTGCGAAAATGGACCGCGCGGAGCACGTTGCTCAGTGGGTCGAGATCGTCGTCGAGGTTGAGTTTTCGCATTTCGGTGCGCGCCCGGCGTGTGTGGCGAGTAAACGATTTTTCGGCCGGCGGTCAACCCCAGCGGCAGAAAATGGACTCGCTGCGTTGTCGCTTGCTTCCCTCCCTCTGGCGCCCGGCGCTGAAGCGCTGATACGTTAACGAGCATGCAACCGAACATCGCTTGGAGCCGATTCCACGAGCCGATCGGCCGCACCCTTGCGCGGAACATCGCCATTGCCCTGGTCGTCGGTGCCACGCTAGCGTTTCGGAAGCGCGATGCCGGCCTCTTGGCGCCATTTTCGGCACTCGCCCTTTGGTTTTCGCTCGGTGGACACTACGTGGAGGCCGCTTTCCTGAACGGGATACGTCCACGACTATCAAGCGCCCGGCTGACGCAAGTATCTGCACGCCTCGGTGCATGGTTCGTCGGGGGTTCGATGTTATATGTGCTCATGGCGGCAACAGCTCACGTTCTACCCGTTCAGCCCCCGCACTTGGTGTCCTGTTGGTTCGGGGGGCTGTTTTTCATTGGCCTTGAGCTCTTCGTGCACGCAGTTCTAGCGATCCGCGGTTTACCTAACTTCTACGGCGGTGGAGGTTAGGAGACGCATGCTGTGTAACCTGAAGTTGCAACGAGAGCACTTCCCATTTCCTTTTGGGTTCGGACAATCCGGCCAACTCGCTTTCCTTGCAGATGTGGGGAAAGGACGGCAGCCCATGCGTAGGCGACGACTCACGTCTCTGCTGCGAGCATCCAGCGACGGGCCAAGCTGTCATCGTCATGGGGATTCTCCAGGGCGACCCTCTGAGACGCTGGGGAGCACGAGGCTACGCGATGAGCCGCTCGGACATCTGCGAGGTCGGGCGGTGAGACCAGACTGGGGACGTACGAATACTCGAACCTGGCCGATGCGACCCTCGGGGTTCAGGGGGAGTACGTCAACGACAATTCCGGCTGGTGGAATCCAACTCGGCGCGCTCCTCGATAACCAGCCGCGGCCGGGCGCCATGATGGCGGCAGGCTACACGCTGCTCGGGGTCGAGGTGCAACTCCGCTCGTACGGACCGCTGGCCGCGACGTTCGCGGCCCACGCGAAATTACGAATTCCGGTGGGCTTCCTCGGTTACGAGCTGACGCATTGATGCGAGCAGGGCGGACGCTGAATCGCCTACGCTGGCACCGAAGTCACTGCGCCGTTCTCGACCAGCTACGGGCGCGGCCGCAGTCGTGAACATTTCGTCACGCCCCGGGCGTGAATCGCCTGACGCGTTCACCGCAGGGGCCGCGCATTTCGGCGGCCGCGTGGGGCACGAGGCGTGCACGGCGGTCGCCTAATACACGCCGTTCGATCTGCCGAAGACCATCACCACGGGCAATGGCGCCAGCCTCACGATGACCCGCTTCGAATACACGGCCGACCAAGCGCGCGTCGTACGCCGTGACACCGATACTACGCGTCACTACGTGGGCGGTCTGTACGAACGCGTCCTCACTTCGACGGGCGATACTCTCGAAGAACGGTTCCGCCTCTACGCAGCGGGTCGCGAGCTGGGCGAGATCGTCCGCAAAGACGGGGGCGATCGCACGCTCTATTTCCACACCGACGTTCTCGGATCAGTCGACACCATCAGCGACAACAATCAAGTCTCGTTTAGGCAAGAGTTCGATCCTTTCGGCATGCCGGTGGATCCTCCTAACCCCGAGATCACACGAGCCGGATTCACGGGGCACGAGCACGACCGAGATCTCGGTCTCATCGACATGAAGGGGCGCATCTACGACCCATTCGCCGCGAGATTCACGAGCGCGGACCCCATCATGCAATCGCCTTTCTTCAGCCAAGGGCTCAACCGCTACAGCTACGTGGTCAACGATCCTGTAAACCACATCGATCCGAGTGGATTCGCGGTCGATGCGGGCGACATCATTGGAGCGGCCGTGTGGGCTGGCCACGTGGCAAGCGCTGGCCTCATCGCGTACGGATTTGGTGCGAGCGTCGGAAGCATCATCGGCGCTGGAACAGCCTCCGCTGGCAACCTCAAGATGACGCAGGCATCGCCAGGCTTTGGGATTCCCGGAACCGCCGGCAAGGTGATTTCGGTGACGCCTTCTGCAGCGGCCACGGGCGCGGCGTCACCAGGCCAGGGCGGTGCTGGGCCGGCCGCGCAGGCAGGCGCCGGTGGGCATGAGGGCGCAGGTCTAGGTGCGGAGGCACCGGCAGGCCCGTGGCTCAAGCCGTGCGGTTCGTGGTACTGCCCGACTGAGCAAACGCGCCTCGTACTGAACATTATCTGGAGTGGACATCCTCCAGATTTCCGGGTTCGCTTTGGGCTCACACCGCCGGGAATCAAGGGCTTTACGATCGATCACGTTGTGACTATGACAAATAAGTGGCCACAATTGTCTGAGGAGGACCAGGTCTTCCTGCTGGGTCACGAGCCTACGCACGCGGCGCAATGGGATCAACTCGGTCCGTCCGGGTTCACTCGGAGATATGCTGCGGAATTTCCTACGTACGGAGTTCCGCCTGGGTCGTCGCTGTCGGAGGTTCCTTTGGGCTACCTAGACGTCACTGATGCGCAATGGAGCCTTGACCAGATTGCCGATCGAATGGGTAAGGATGCTCGAGTTTCCCCATCACGCGACGGCCTGACGGCGGCCGCGCGATGGGGTGAGCAGCAGGCGGAATGCTGAAAAGTTGCGCCTCCTTCCATCTGTCTCGTACTGGAGTGGTGTCAAAGCAACCCAGTCGCGACTGGACA
>WNGA01054667.1_pt1 | contig 13075 bp, 11 predicted proteins | sample 5400061 | NCBI WGS metagenome assembly WNGA01 (sample SAMN13153366, study PRJNA577476) | soil metagenome | isolation source: 100 cm soil or saprolite under grassland replicate 2 | place: USA:California | collected 2016-06-15
GCGGCATGGGCGGGTCGAGCCTCGTCGCCGACGTCCTCGCCGAGACGTTCGGGGCGCACAGCCTGCACGTGCTGGATAGTACCAACCCCGCCGCCGTCCGCGCTGCCGGGGACGAGTCCGCCCTCGCGCGCACCCTCTTCGTCGTCTCCAGCAAGTCCGGCAGCACGGTCGAGACGCTTGCGTTCTGCCACTACTTCACGGCGCGGGCGCGTCCCGAGCAGTTCATCGCCATCACGGAGGCCGGGAGCCCGCTCGACGGGATCGCGCGCTGGCGGGGCTTCCGCGCGATCATCCCACATCCACCCGGCATCGGTGGCCGCTATGCTGCGCTGACGGCGATCGGCATGGTCCCCGCCGCGCTGAGCGGAGTCGACGGCCGCACCCTGCTCGAGCGGACGCGGGCCGTTGACGTTGCAGCGGCACAGGCGATGGGCTTGGGCGTCGCGGACCGGGCGCTGGCCGGCCGGGACAAGTTGTGCCTGAGCCCACCGCCCCGGATCAGCGCGATCGCGGATTGGATCGAGCAGCTCATCGCCGAGAGCTCCGGCAAGGACGGGCGCGGCGTGGTGCCCATCGTACAGGATCCCGCCCGCGGCGCGTTGCCCGACTCGCAAACCGCCGGGCCCGACCTGTTCTCCGCCGATCCGCTCGACCTCGGCAGCGAGTTTCTGCGCTGGGAGTACGCCACGGCCGCGTTGTGTGAGCGGCTCGGCGTCAACGCGTACGATCAGCCCGACGTCGAGGAGGCCAAGCGGCTCGCGCGCGCGGAATTGGACGGTGGGAATGGACGTGTAGGCGCGGGGCATGCAGATGTAGGGGCGCAGCATGCTGCGCCCCTACCGACCCTGACATTGTCGCAACTGCGCCACGCCTATCGCCCGGGCGACTACGTTGCCATTCTCGCGTACGTCCCACCCACACCCGAAATGCACACAGAGCTCCAGAAGGTGCGGGCCGCCTGGGGCCGTGCCCTGGGATGTGTAACCACGCTCGGGATCGGCCCGCGCTACCTCCACTCGACCGGCCAGCTACACAAAGGCGGCCCCAACACCGGGCTCTTTCTGGTCGTTACGACCGATGTCGACGAGGACGTCGCGATCCCGGAGATGGGCTGGACGTTCGGGGAGCTGCATCGCGCCCAGGCTCGGGGTGACGTGCGCGCCCTGCTCGCACGCGGCCGGCGCGTGGCCCACGTGCATCTCTCGAGCACTGCGGAGCTGTCGCAGCTGATGCCGTGACCGCATTCATCTTTCATCTCATCCCGCACACGCATTGGGATCGGGAGTGGTTCCTCCCGCGCGCCGCCTTTCATGCGCGGCTGGTCCCGATGTTCGACGACCTGCTCGAACGGCTGCACGCCGATCCAGCGTTCCGCACCTTCCTGCTCGACGGACAGACGGTGCTCGTCGAGGACTACCTGCGTGCGCGTCCGGAGCGGGAGAACGACGTCAAGGTACTCGTAAAGACGGGACGTCTCCAGATCGGACCCTGGTACGTGCTGGCGGACGAGCTGATCCCCTCAGGGGAATCGCTCGTGCGGAATCTCCTGCTGGGCGCGGCGGACGCGGAACGCCTCGGCGGACGATTGGACGTGGTGTACTCGCCGGATGCCTTCGGCCATCCCGCCGCGTTGCCGACGCTGGGCCGCGAATTCGGAATGAAGGTCGGCGTGCTGTGGCGCGGCCTGGGACGTGAACCGGGACAGGAGCGTGACTTCTTCCGGTGGCGCGGGACGGATGGCAAAGACATCCTGGTCTGGCATCTCCCACCGGATGGGTATGAGATCGGGGCCGGGTTGCCCGGCTCGGGCGCGCGCCTGCCGGACGTCTGGACACAGGTCCGCGCCTCGCTCGTCGAGCGGGCCGCCGGCAAGCACATCCCGCTCTTCATCGGCGCCGATCATCATGCCCCGCATCCCACACTCGCGCGACTGCGCGATCTGCTCGCCGACCTCGAACCCGCGAGCGCGTTCCGCATATCCCGGCTGGACGAATTCTTTCAGGCCGCTGAAGCCAGTCCCGCGCGCGCGATTGCCGGTGAGCTGCGCTCGTCGTACGGTTATGCCTGGACGCTGCAAGGGGTGCACGGCACCCGCGCCCCACTGAAACGCAGGCACGCGCAGGTCGAGCTCTGGTTGGAGCGCCTGGCGGAGCCGCTCGTCGCGTTGGCGCGCAATGCGGGACATCGCGATCGGCGGCCCGTCCTCGAGACGGCGTGGCGGACGTTGGTGCGGACGCAATTCCACGATACCATCGCGGGATGTACGGCTGATGCCGTCGCCGACGCAGCCGCGCACCGGCTCACGGAAGTCGCGGCGTACGCCGCCGAGTTGACGCGGGGAGCGCTCCAGGAGCTCGCGGGTCACGATCCCGATGTCGCCCGTGAACGTGCCGAGGGCACGCAGCCGGCGTTGGTGCTGTGGAATCCCGCGGCGCGCCCGCGCGGCGGCGTGACCGTAGCGGACGTCACGCTGTTCCGGCGCGATGTGCTCGTGGGTCCGCCCTCGGAAGGACGCTCGCCGCGCCAGGGGCCGGGGTACCGGCCTTTCGCGCTGTACGGCCCTCCCCCCGATCGGCGGGCGATCCCGGTCCAGGTTCTGGCGCAGCGTGTGGCTCATGAGCGCATTGACGCGACGCGGCATTATCCGGATCAGGACGAGGTCGATCAGGTGCGGATCGCGTTTCGTGCGCCGTCGCTGCCCGGCTTGGGACTCGTGGCGTTGACCACCCGGGGGGCGGGGGGGGGGCCCGCTGCGCCACTCGCTCGGGGCGAGGACGTGCGCGTACGCGGTCGCTCACTGGAAAACCGCTTCGTCGAGGTTTCCGTCGAGGCGAACGGCGCGATTAGCCTCGTTGATCGCAAGCGCAACGAGCGTTACGGGGAGCTGTTGCGCCTGGAGGACGGCGGTGATGCAGGCGACGCGTACACCTACTGTCCACCGGTGCGCCACCGCGTGAAGCAGAGTCGCGGTCCCATCACGGTCCGGCGGCTCGCAGCGGGGCCGCTGGTCGCGGCTCTCGAAGCGCGCTGGGAAATGACCCGCGGAATCGACGCCCGATCGCTTGTGCAGTTGTACGCCGACAGCCCCATCGTTCGTGTGAGTCTCGAGATCGACAACCGCAATGCCTATCATCGCTTGCGCGCGCGTCTGGCGACCGGTCTCGCCGGGGCGCTGGCTACGGCCGGCACGGCGTTCGGCGCCGTTCCGCGACCGGCGGTCACCGCCGATCCGGCCGCCTATCCGCGCGAGACACCGGTGCGTACCGCCCCCGCGCAGCGGTTCGTGGCCGCGGCGCGCGCTGGCCGGGGATTGGCGGTGCTGGCGCCGGGCTTTTTCGAATACGAATGGACCGCTACGGGATCGATCTCGCCATCGCACCGGTGAGCGCGGCCGACCTGGACCGCGGCGACGCCGTGCCGCAGCTGTGGGAGGATGCGTTCCTGCCTCCTCACTGTTTGTGGCTGCGGGACGCCGCCACGCTCACGGTGGCGCCGGTGGACGTGGCGTTGGAGGGCAGCGGACTCGTGTTCTCAGCGCTCAAACCCGCGCAAATCGGATCGCCGATGGTGCTCCGGTGTTACAACGCCACCGACCGCAAGACCGCGGGCGCGTGGCGCTTTGGCAGCGGCGTCAAAACCGCGCACCGCGTGCGCGCCGACGAGCGCGAGGCGGTGGCGCTGGTGCTCGAGCAGCGCGGCAATGTCGTGCGATTCGTCGCCGAGCCGCACGAGCTCGTGTCGATTTTGGTGACGTGATGCAGGAACATTCGTTTGCGACGTCGCGATCGGCGCGGTACTTCACGTTGGGCTCGCCCGGCAATGCCGGCGCGGTGTGGTTCGTCTGTCACGGGTACGGGCAGCTCGCGTCACGGTTCCTCGAGCGGTTTCGCCCGCTCGCAGCGGAGCGGCGCTGCATCGTCGCCCCTGAGGGGCTGTCGCGGTTCTACCTGACGGATAGTCCGGCCGAACGACGCGTGGGCGCGAGCTGGATGACGCGCGAAGACCGCCTCCACGAGATCGACGATTACGTGCGCTATCTCGATGCGCTGCATGCTAAGATCGTACCGCAGCGCGCGACGGTGACGGCGCTGGGATTCTCTCAAGGGACGTCGACGGTGTGCCGCTGGGCGGCGCTCGGCTCGGCGCGCATCGACCGTCTGATCGTGTGGGGCGGGGAAGTGCCTCCGGATCTCGACCTGGCACGTGCGGCGCCGCGGCTACGCGCCGCCCGGCTCACGTTCGTCTACGGCACGCGCGATGAGTTCTTCACGCCGAAGATCGTCGCGGCGACGGAGGCGCGATTCCGCACGCATGAGCTGCCGTACGAGCTCATCTCATTCGACGGCGGCCATGAAATCGATGAAGCGACGCTGCGCAGTCTGATCTAGCGCCGCACGCCGGGATCCAGCACGTCGCGCAGCGCATCTCCCAACAGCGTGCAGGCGACGACGACGAGCACGAGCGCGACTCCGGGAGCGGTGGCGACCCACGGCGCGTTGACGAGCGTGTCGCGGCCCGACGCGATCATGTTTCCCCACGACGGCGTCGGCGGCTGCACGCCGAGGCCCAAGTACGAGAGCCCAGCCTCCAGCATGATCGCGTTGCCCACGCCGAGCGCCGCGGCAACGATCACCGGCGTCAACGCATTGGGGAGAATGTGCCGGGCCAGCACCCGCAGGCGTCGTGCGCCCAGCGCGACGGCGCCTTCGACAAACGGCCGCGCCGCGAGCGCCCGGACCTCGCCATGCACCAGCCGGGCGACTCCCATCCACCCTGTGAGCCCCAGCACCGCGATGACGAGCGCGGTGCTCGGCCGCCACAACGCCGCGAGCAGCAACAGCAGCACGACGCGGGGAAGCGCCAGGGCGAAGTCGGTCAGTGCCAGGAGTGCGACGGCGAGCGGGCCGCGCCAATAGCCGGCCACCGCGCCGACGATCACCCCGAGCGCGATCGAGACCAGCACCGCCAGCACCCCGACGCCCATCGAAATGCGCGCACCGTACACCAGCCGCGTCCACACGTCCCGGCCGAACCGATCCGTGCCGATCGGGTGAAACGCGCCGTGCACGTCGGTGGACAGCGGCGGCAGAAACCGGGTCGCCACGATGTCCCGTTGCGCGGCGGGGTCGCCGGTGGTGACGAACGGGGCCGCGATGGCGCACGCGAGCACGATGAGCAGGACGAGGGCGCCGAACGCGCCGCGCCGATCCCGGAGCAGTCGCGTCACGTCGCGCGCGTCCGAATCCGCGGATCGAGCCACGCCGCCAACACGTCGGCCAGCATGTTCCCGGCGACGACCAGCACCGCACTGACCGCGGTCGCGGCCATGACGACGGGGTAGTCACGCGCCTGCACCGCCTCGACCAGTACCCGTCCCACGCCGGGCCAGGCGAACACTGCCTCGACAAACACCGCACCCGAAAAAAGCGCCGGCAGCGACAGACCGAGCAGCGTCACGATGGGCGTGAGCGCATTGCGCAGCGCGTGACGGCCGACGACGCGCCGTGGGGTCAGGCCTTTAGCGCGGGCCGTCGTGATGAACGGCTCGCTCAGCGTCTCGAGCATCGCGCCGCGCACGAATCGGACGGCGCCTCCGATCCCGACCAGCGTCAACGTCGCGAGCGGCAGCGCGAGATGGCGCAGCCGGTCGATGAGCCACGCGCCGCCGCGCAAATAATCCGAGTCGAGTCCGGCTGCGCCAAAGGCGGGCAGCATGCGCGCCCAATAAGTGAAGATGAGGACCAGCATGAGTCCCAGCCAATAGCCAGGTACCGCGAACAGCGTAACCGACGCAATCGACAAGACTGTGTCGGTTCGCGAGCCGCTGCGGGCCGCTTGCACGGCGCCTACCACGAGCCCGATCAGATAGCTGAGCAGGAGGGACAAGGCGACCAACCGGACGGTGGCGGGCCACGCGTCGCCGAGGACGGCGCGAACCGGCCGTCCCTTCGCGATGCTGGTGCCCCAATCGCCCCGCGCGAAACGACCTAACCACGTGACGAACTGCGCCGGCAGCGGCCGATCCAACCCCAATGCCCGGCGCTGCGCTGCGACCTGCTCGGCCGTCGCCGTGGGACCCAGCATTATGTCGATAGGATCGCCTGGTGCGAGGTGCAACAGGAGGAACGTGAGAATAACCACGCCGAGCACGACCGCGAGACCGGCGAGCAGGCGATGTCCCAGCCTGGCGAACATCGGCGGGAATCTCGCGCCGCATTCCGCGCCCCGCTAGAATCCGTGCGTGTCGCGCGTGCCTGTGCCGATTCTATTTACCGTGGCCCTGCTGTTGGCGAGCGCCTGCGGAGACGACGCACCGCGCCGCGGCGCGACGATCCTGTTCGCGTCGGGCGCCGATCTGCAGAGCATCAACCCCCTGCTCACCGTGCATCCGCTCGCGCGTCAGGTCCAGCGCTACGTCCTGCTGACGACGTTAGCGCGCTACGATTCGTCGCTCGTGCCGCGTCCCTATCTCGCGCGCAGCTGGCGCCGGTCGCCCGACGGCCGGATGCTCACGTTCCGGTTGCGGACGGACGTGCACTGGCACGACGGCGCGCCGACCACGGCGCGCGACGTCGTCTGGACGCTGCAAGCGGCGCGCGATCCTCGGACCGGTTATCCGCGACTCAGCGAGTTGAGCGATCTCACGTCGGTCTCCGCGCCGGACGACTCGACGGTCGCACTCCGGTTCGAGCATGCGGCAGCGTCAACCAATTTCCCGGATGTGCTCACTGACCTCGCGATTCTCCCGGCGCACCTGCTGGACAGCGTTCCGCCGCAGCGTTTGCGGGACGCCTCCTGGAACGTGCATCCCGTCGGCAACGGCCCGTTCCGGTTCGTCACGCACGAAGCGAACCGCCGCTGGGTGTTTGCGAGGAACGCCGACTTTCCGGCGGACCTGGGCGGTCCCCCGCAGGTCGAGCGGCTGATCGTCGTCGTCGTCGATGAGCCGATGGTGAAGCTCGCGATGAGCCGATGGTGAAGCTCGCAGCGCTGGTCGCCGGCGAGCTCGATTTCGCGGGCGTGAGTCCGCAGCATGCCGCGTTTGTGCGGCGGCATCGCGGCCTCGGCATCCGCGAATATCCGCTGATCTTCCCATACGGCCTCGTCTTCAACACGCGCCGGCCCCCGTTCGCTGACCCGCGCGCGCGCCTCGCCGCGGCACTGGCGATCGACCGGCAGGAAATCGTCGACGGCTATCTGTTCGGATTCGCCGCCGTTGCCGATGGGCCGGTGCCACCGGGGTTGCCGGGCTACGTCCCGCCGCCGCACCTGCGGCCGGCTCCCGACTCGGCGCGGCGCCTCGTCGCCGAGTTGCCCGCGCCGCCGCGTTTCGAGTTGCTCACGGTGGGCAGTGGCGAAGCGCCGCTGGAGCAGATGCTGCAGGCGAAGCTCGCCGCCGTGGGGTTCGACGTGACGATCCGGCAACTCGAGCTGTCTGCATTCTTGACCCGAGTCTATGGACCGCGGCACGACTTCACGGCGGCCGTGATGGGCATCCCCGGCGATCCGGGGCTTGGGTTCCTGCAACCACTCGGTAATCTGACGGGGATTCCGGTGCCGGCGGACCCGGTCGCCGCTCAGCGACTGTTCGCCGAACGAATGCCCGTGGTGTGGTTGTATCACGGCCGCGGCGTCCAGGCCATGAACCAGCGCGTCCAGGGCGTGCGCATGGACCTGCGCGGGGAGCTGCCCACGGTCACGGCCTGGCATGTGTTGCCATGAGACGCCGCGAGCTGCCAACGTCGTTCCACGCGAGCGCGCCGATGCGACTCGACTTCGCCGGCGGGTGGACGGACGTGCCGCCGTTCTCCGCGCGCGAAGGCGGCGTCGTGGTCAACGCCGCGATCGGGTTGTGGGCGCACGTGGAGCTGCAGCTGGGCGGTGCGCTGCTGCGGCTCGTGTCCGCAGAGCTCGGCGAGACGCTCGAGTGTGCCAATTCGGGCGGCCTCGTCCCCGGTGGGAAGTTGCCGTTGCTCACCGCCGCGTTGCGGATGTTTCCGGTGCTGGGAGGCTTCACGCTGACCACGCGCTGCGACGCGCCGCCCGGGTCGGGGCTCGGCAGCTCCGGCGCGCTGGGCGTCGCCCTGGTCGGCGCGTTGACGCGCGCGCGCCAGGACTCGCTGAGCCAGCCGGAGGTCGCCGACCAGGCATGGCAGGTCGAGACCATCGAGGCGCAGCTGCCCGGGGGCAAGCAGGACCAGTACGCCGCGGCGCTCGGCGGCTTTCATCGGCTCACGTTTCGCGATCCGGACGTCGGGATCGAGCCGCTGACGCTCGATCCGGCATTTGCCGCGGCGCTGGAGCGCCAGACGTTGATTTGCTACACGAACAAGAGCCGCGTGTCCGGCGCCACGATTTCACGAGTGATGGGAGCGTATGACAGAGGTGATTCGAAAGTGACGGGCGCATTGCGCGGACTGAAGGAGACCGGTAACGCCATGGCCGACGCATTGCGCGCCGCGGATCTGGCACGCGTCGGTGCATTGCTGACGGAGAACTGGAAGCAGCAGCAGGCGCTCGATCCCGACATGCGCACCGCAGAGATGGTGCAGCTCGAAGACGCGGCCATCAAGGCCGGCGCGCTCGGTGGAAAAGCGGCCGGTGCGGGAGCCGGCGGTTGCATGTTTTTCGTGATGCGCGGCGACGGGCGACAGGCCGCGAGTGCGGTTGTAGGTGACGGGGCTAAGGTCCTGCCGCTGTCGTGGGCGAGCGAAGGAGTCCGCTCGTGGTGACGGCCGAAGAGCTGGCCGCACGCGCGGAGGTGGTGAACGGCTCCGCCGATCTGTGGGCGCTGCTGGCGCACTTGCGGGCGAGCGCGGCTCCGATCGTGCAGCGAATGCCGATCATCCCGGACCAGAAGGCGCTGCTCACGACCGACGGCGGGTTCTGCCCCGAGGATGGCACGGCGCTCACGTTCGATCCGTGGAATCCCACCGACCATCGATGTCCGGAGTGCCGCAAGGTCTGGCGAGGCGAACGCCACGACTGGTCGTGGGCGCGCTATCAGCACCTCTGGCTGGCGGAGCGCGCTGCGCACCTCGCGACGCTCGCGGCGCTCGGCGGTCCCGAGGACCGCTCAGCCGCCGCCCGTGCGCGTGACATTCTCAACGCCTATGCCGAACGCTACTGGCGCTATCCCAACCGCGACAACGTGCTGGGGCCGAGCCGCCTCTTCTTCTCGACCTACCTGGAATCGGTTTGGGTGTGCAATTACGTCGCTGCGGCGACAGTGCTGCGGGCCAGCGGTCAGCTCGACGATGCCACGGCGCGGGCCGTGAACCAGGTGACGGAAGAAGCCGCGACCGTGATCGGCGATTACGATGAGTCGTTCTCGAACCGGCAGACCTGGAACAACGCCGCGCTCACGGCCGTCGCCGTGTGGTTCGAAGACGAGGAGCTCGCCCAACGCGTCATCGAGGGAGATACGGGTCTCATCGCGCACCTGGTGCGTGGCTATGGGCGCGATGGGATGTGGTACGAAGGCGAGAACTATCACCTGTTCGCGCTGCGCGGACTGCTGACCGGAGCAGGATGGGCGCGCCTCGCGGGGGTCGATTTCGTCGCGGACGAGCGCCTGGCAACGCGCATGCGATTGGCGTTGGGCGCATCGGCGCTCACGGCACTGCCCGACTTCACGTTTCCCGCGCGTAAGGACTCGCGGTTCGGGATGTCGTTGGCGCAGCCGGCGTACGTTGAGCTGTGGGAAATCGGCCTTGCGAGACTCGGGATGCGAGATACGGGAAACGAGATGCGGGATGTCGCCGCGTGGCTTCATGCCTTGTATGCAACACCGTCCGCTCCGCGCGAACTGTCCGAATCGTATCTGCACGATGCTCCCATCGATCGCATCCCGCATCCCGTATCCCGTATCTCGCTAGGGGCTCGCTGTGCTCCGCAACAAGGGACGGTATGTCAGTCTCGAGTGCGGGCCGCATGGGGGCGGGCACGGGCATCCGGACCGTCTGCATTTGACGCTGCACGTGGAGAGCGTTTACTGGCTTCCCGATCCCGGCACTGGACAGTACGTCACGCGCGACCTTTTCTGGTATCGCTCGACGCTGGCACATAACGCGCCGCGACTCGACGGCGACTCCCAGACGCCGGGGAACGCCAGCTGCGAATGTTTTGATGATCAGGACGACTGGGCTTGGGCGCGGGGGCGCTTCGAAAGTTTGACGCGGACGATCACCGCGGGTCCCGCCTACGTCGTCGACGTCCTGGATCTCTCGGCCCGTGAGGAGCACCAGCTCGAATTACCGTGGCACTTTGCCGGTCGTGGATCAGTGGCAACGAAAGGGCGGTGGGTGACTGACGAGCTCCCCGATGAGTTTGTCACGCGCGTGCAACGATTCATTCCGTCCGAGCCCGACGGAGGCTCGATCGTCCTGTCGCATGGGCAGGGGTCCGCGCAACTGACCGCGCATCTCGTGTTCGCCGGGGAATTGCTGGAGGTCGAGGGGCCGGGCCTCCCCGGACGCCATGAACGAGCGCGTTTCTACGTGGTGCGCGCCCGCGGCCGTAACGCCCGTGTCGTCACCGTGCTCGAGCCACATGCGAATGGGTCCGCCATTCGTGCGGTGCAGGTTCGGGGCGACGTGCTGGAGATTGAAACGGCATCCGGTATCGACCGCCATCGCTTCGGCGGCGCGGAGTGGGTGGTCGAACAGGAGGGCCAGGTGCCGCGGGGGCTGCGCGGAGCCCGCGCAGCCGCGCCGCCGTTCGTCCCGCTGCTCGAGATTGACGTGCCGGCGCCGGTCGCGGCGCCGGCGTTCCGTGTGAGTGCTCCTCCACCGCTCGACGGCACGCTCGAGGGTTTCGAATTGTCCGAGCCGCTCGAGCTCGCCCTGGAAGATCAGTACCGGCGCAGCGAGGATGCGTATCCCGGCCCCGATGATCTCTCCGCCATCGCGTACGCCGCGTGGGATAATGCGGCGCTGTATCTCGCGGTGGCGGTCACCAAACCCGACGTGTACCTGCGGCCGGCCGGCTCGGCTCCCCTCAAGCTCGACAACGAGCCGGATGACATCCATTCCGACGGGCTCCAGGTCTATCTCGGCGCCGCTCGCGGCCCGTCAGAAGGGGAGAAGAACGGCCCGGCCCCGCCTGCCGCCGGATATCTGATCGTGCCGAATCAGGACGGACGTACCGTGCGCGCCGGCACCACGAGCGACTCGCGTGACGCAAATCCCGCCGGCGTCAGCGGCGCATGGCGTCGCACCGACGTCGGCTACTGCGTGACCGTGGCGATCCCCTGGCCCGACGGCGTGCACCCGCATGCGGGGGGCCGGGCACGCTTTGATCTGATCGTGAACGAGATGCTGCCGGGCCGCCTGCGGCGCGTCGGGCAGCTCGTGTGGAGCGGCGGCGGTGGCTGGGTATGGCTGCGCGGCGATCGCCAGGATCCGGCGCGCTTCGGGATTCTGGAGCTCGTGGGATGATTACCGTCGTTCTGCACGAGCCCCAGGACCTCGTCAACATCGCGCACGTCGTGCGCGGCATGAAGAACTTCGGCTTGCGCGATCTGCGGCTCGTGAATCCGCGCGAGTATGAGCCGTATCGTGTCGAAGGGATCGCGCATCAGACGCAGGATGTGCTGGCGCGCGTGCAAGCCTTCGCGTCGTTGGAGGAGGCGCTCGCCGACGCCGTGCACATCGTCGGGTTCACGGCACGGGGGCGGACGGCGAAGCGCAATCTCCAGCGGCCGCGCGACGCGGCAGCCGAGATCGTCGCGTTGGCGGCGGGCGGTACGGCGGTGCTCCTGTTCGGCCGCGAAGACAAGGGTCTGTCCAACGAGGCGCTCGATCGCTGTCATCGGGTGGTGACGATCCCCAGCGACCCCGGTTACGCCTCGCTCAACCTGGGACACGCCGTCGTCATCATGCTCTACGAATTGGCGCTCGCGCGCGGCGCCGAGGCGCGTCCGTTCAAGGAGCCGCGCCGTACGTCGGAGCCTGCTGTCGCCGCGGACCTCGAGCGGCTCTTCGCGGACGTCGCAAAGGCGCTCCATGCAATCGAGTTCTTCAAGACCCGCAATGCCGACGGCGTCATGCGCACGATGCGCGAGATCGCCCATCGCACGCCGCTGGATGCGCGTGAGGTCAAACTGCTGCGCGCGATGGCCATCGAGGTGACCAAGTACGGTGAACGACTGGCGCGTTCCGGGCTTCACGTCGACCGCTAGCAAGCGGCCCGACGCGATGTTTGGCTCGCCCGCATTGATCACGCGGGCGTCGGGGTGCCGCGTCTGGGATCCCGACGGCCGCGAGTACGTCGATTACGTCATGGCGCTGGGCGCGGTGGCGCTGGGGTATGGGCATCCCGCCGTGAATCGGGCGGCGGAGGCCGCGATCGCGGCCGGCGTCGTGGGTCCGTTGCCGCCCGTCGCCGAGCAGCAGCTCGCGGAGGCGTTGGCCGAGCGGATCCCGTGGCTCGAGCGCGTGCGCTTTCTCAAAACGGGGGCGGAAGCGGTCGCCGCAGCGGTGCGACTCGCGCGCGTCGCCACCGGCCGCGAGCAGGTGCTGGGCTGCGGCTACCACGGCTGGCTCGACTGGTGCCAGGGGGCGGCCGAAGGCGTGCCCGCCGGAGTGCGCGAGCTGTTCGCGGAGCTGCCCTTCAACGACGTCGCTGCGGGCCGCGAGCTGATCCGGGAGCGCGCCGCGCTCCTGGCCGCAGTCGTCGTCGAGCCGGTGATCGTGTCCGAGCCGTCCCGCGAATGGCTGCAGATGCTGCGCGCGGAGACGGAGCGGGCGGGTGCGGTGCTGATCTTCGATGAAATCAAGACGGCGTTCCGGCTCGCGATCGGTGGCGCGGTCGCGCGCTACGAGATCCGGCCGGCGCCGGATCTCGTCGTGCTGGGGAAAGCGCTCGCGAATGGATTCCCGCTCGCCGTGGTGGGCGGCCGGGCGGATCTCATGGCCGCCGCGGCCCGCACCTGGATCTCATCGACGCTGGCGACCGAAGGGGTGGCGCTCGCAGCTGCGCGCGCCACGCTGGAGGTGTTCGTCCGTGAGGATGTGTGCGGGCAGCTCCACCGCGTCGGCACGCGGTTGCTGCACGGCCTGCACGATCTGCAGCG
>WNGA01019676.1_pt1 | contig 13071 bp, 13 predicted proteins | sample 5400061 | NCBI WGS metagenome assembly WNGA01 (sample SAMN13153366, study PRJNA577476) | soil metagenome | isolation source: 100 cm soil or saprolite under grassland replicate 2 | place: USA:California | collected 2016-06-15
AGCGCTGGCTCAGGTAGTGCTCCGCGATCTCGATGGGCCGCGCGAGCCAGACGTCCTTCTTCGCGAGAATGTGCTGGATCAGCCGCTCGACCATTCGCATCCGCGACGGGCGACCGATGACTTGCGGGTGGCCCATGACGTTGAAGAACCCGCCCTCCTCGTACGCGCCCTCGAACTCCTCCTTCCAGATCTCGAACACGTCCTCCTGGCTCCAGATCCCGTTGCCCACCGGCGGAACGGCGCTGAACCCGAAGTACACCCAGTCGTCGTTGACCCACGCCGTGGGCAGCTCGACCAGCTCGCCGTACGGTGTCTTGTGGCAGTAGGGCAGATCGGCGTCCATCAGGTTGCTGTGATAGACGAACCCGTGCTTACGGAGGAGCTCCATCGTGTGCTTGCTCGGATCGCAGGACGGCGCGCGGGAGCCCTGCGGCCGGATGTCGAGCACGTTCTGGAAGATGTCCAGCGTCTTCACGAGCAGGGCCTCCTCCTCCTCGCGCCCCGAGAGGAAGAAGGGCTTCTCGTGCAGGTATCCGTGGTGGCCGATCTCGTGGCCGCGCCGCAGCACCTCGCGGGCCATATCGGGGTAGCGCTCGACGATCCAGCCCGGGATGAAGAAGCCGCACTTCAGGTCGTAGCGGTCGAGGATCCGGAGGATCCGCGGCATGCCCGTCTTCGGCCCGTAGGCGCCCATGCCCATGTGGAGCGGCCGCTCGGCGAGCGCGGGATCGCGAAGGATCCACGGGCTCTCGCCGTCGACGTCGAATGAGATCATCACCGCACCAGCATCTCGGTGTACGCGCGCACGCCCTCGCGCAGGTTCTCCAGCGAGATGCGTTCGTCGTTGCCGTGGATCCGCTGCAGCTCCGGCTCCTCGATGACGAAGGGACTGAAGCCGTAGCTGTGGAGCCCGCAGCGTCGGAAGACCCAGTTGTCGGTGAAGGCCACCAGGATCATCGGCGCCACCACGGCGCCCGGCACCCGCCGCCGCAGTGTGTCGGCCATGGCCTTGTAGAGCTCGGTATCGGGCGGCGAGATGTTCGGGACCTTCGGCTCCCTGTCGATCTCGACCTGGACGTTCGGGTCGGCGATGGCGCGCCGGACCCAGCCGGCGATCTCCTCAGGGTCGTCGCCCGCCAGCATCCGGCAGTCGATCTGGGCCGCCGCTTCGGGCGGGATGACGTTGCTCTTCTCGCTGCCCCGCAACATCGTCACCGCGAAGGTCGTCCGCACCATCGCGGCGAATTGCCGGTTCTCGAAAAACCGCGCGCGGAACGCCGTCTCTTGAAGACGGCGCGCAAGATCGTCGTAGCCGTCGCCCTGGTCGGGCGGCAGGAGACCGGCCATGCGGGAGAAGTACTCCTGCACCTCCGGGAGCACGCGCACCGGCCGTTCGGCCTCGAGCAGCCGGCTGAGCGCTCGGATCAGCCGATTCGGCGCGGTGTCGGGCCACGGCATCGAGCCGTGCCCCGGCTCGCTGCGGGCCGTGAGCGTGAGCGGCAGGCCCGTCTTCTCCGAGATGACGATGGCGGCGAGCGGCGCCGTGAGACCGGAATGCGTCTGGATCACTCCAAGCTCGGAGATCGCATACTCGGCGCCGGCGAGCCAGTCGCGACGACGATTCGCGACGAACTGCGCGCCGAACTCGCTCCCGGCCTCCTCATCGGCCGTCGCGAGAAACACGAGGTCGCGCTTGAGCGGCACGTGCGCGCGCTTGAGCGCCAGCAGGGCGGCCAGGTGCAGAATCCCGGTCGATTTCATGTCGATCGCGCCGCGCCCGTAGAGGTAGTCGTCCGCGATCACGCCTCCGAACGGATCCACCGTCCAGTAACGGCGGTCGGCGTACACGACGTCGATGTGATGGTGGAGGACGATCCCGCCCAGCGAGCCGTCGCCGGCGAGGCGCGCGCGGAGGCTGGCGCGCCCGGGCGCCGCCTCGATCGTCTCGCTTTCGATTCCGTCGCGGGCCAGGACGTCGGCGAGAAACCGGGCTCCGGCGATCTCGTTCCCGGGGGGATTCGTGGTGTCGATCATCAGATAGCGGCGCAGGAGATCGACCGTCTCGTCGCCCAGCGCCGCCCAGTCCATCATCGCGCTTCCGCCTCGGGGATCATCGCCTGGACGTCGCCGAGCTCCCATCGGGCCATGTGGCAGTAGAGGTCGAGGAGCTGCATGGTGCGCTCGATGGCCGGATTGTCGGTCGCCTGTCGCAGCTCCTGGACCCGCGCCTGCAGATCGCGGATGCGCTCGAGCGTCTCCTCGCGCGTCATGCGCCAGTCCTCCCCCCGAGTTGCCAGCGGTGCGCGGCCGGGCGATGGTCGAAGAAGCGCTTGGCCTTCAGCTCGTAGCGGGGTAGGCTTCCGGGCTTCTGCACCTCGACGCCGATGCTGACGCCGATGGCCGACTTGAAGACCGCCTCGGCGTCGCGGCGTAGCTCGCCGTAGCGCCGCTCGTCGAGCTCCGGCCGCGCCTCGGCCTTGACGGTCACGAAGTCGTTGGCCGCGTCCCGGCCGACGTGCAGCTCGTAGTGCTCGGAGAGCCCCGTCACCCGGTGCAGCATCGCCTCCACCGCCGACGGGTAGACGTTGACACCCTTGACGATGATCATGTGGTCGGTGCGGCCGAGCACGCCGCCCGGGTAATAGAGCCACGTCGTCCCGCAGCCACAGGGTTGATCCGTCCAGCGGACGAGGTCGTGCGTGCGGTATTTGATGAGCGGCTGACCGTCCTGGATGTAGCTCGTCACGATGTGCTCGCCCACCTCGCCGTAGGGCACCGTGTTGCCCGACTCGTCGACGACCAGGGCGTGATACCACTCCTCGCAGAGATGGACCCCGCCCTGCAGAGGGCAGCCCGGGTTCGTCGGACCGAGCTCCGCGATTCCGTAGAGCTCGTAGCACTTGGCGCCCCACAGGTCCTCGATCGCCTGGCGCGTGGCGGGGATGCTGCCGCCGGGCTCGCCCGCGACGATGACGTGCGAGATGGAGGTCTTGGCGAGGTCCATGCCGATCCCGCGCGCCGTCTCGCCGAGGTAGAGCGCGTACGTCGGCGTCGCCAGCATGACGTCGGGACGGTACTGCTCGATCTGGCGCAGCCGCGCCTTGCTGTCGAGCCCTCCGCCCGAGACGACGGTGGCACCGAGGCGGCGTACTCCCATGTAGGCCGACCAGAAGGCCGCGAAGATCCCCCAGTTGAACGGGAAGTAAAAGCTGTGGCGCGCACGGAGACCCGCGGCCCAGTAGACGTACACCCACGACTCGCCCCAGAGCTCGGCGCTGTGGTACGTGAGCGGGATGTGGAGCGGGGCGCCGGTCGAGCCGGAGGTGGCGAAGCGCTGATGGAAAAACTCCTCGGACACGGCGAGCGCCTCGCCGAACGGCGGGCTGACGGCCTGCGCGTCGAGGACCTCTTCCTTGTCGATGAACGGCAGGCGCTTCAGGAAGTCGTCCATGGTGCGGATCTGTTCGGGCCGGACCTTGTGGCGTTCGAGCAGCTTGCGGTACATCGGACTCCGCGCGTACGCGTACGCGATCACGGTCTGGAGCTTGCGGAGATGCAAGCGGTCGAGGTCGGCGCGCGCCATGGTCTGCGTGTATGGATTCCAGAACCGCTGGGCCTCGACCTCGGGCTTGTACAGCTTCATGGATCGGAGCTCGTGCCCGGCGCAGCCGAGGGTGGCCTGAGAGAGGTGCCAGCCGTCTCTATTTTATCGGAGCTCGTGCCCGGCGCAGCCGAGGGTGGCCGGTTCGAGGTGCTCGGGGCACCGGTCAGCTCGCATCGCACCTGGCGCGCGCCCGCCACCAGCGCCTGGAGCTTGGCAAACGCGAGATGGCGCGGGAGCCGCGCGAGCCCGCAGTCGGGATTGATCCACAGGCGCTCCGCCGGCACGGTCTCTAAGACACGGCGGATCCGCCGCGCGACCAGCTCCGCGCTCTCGACGTAGAAGTTTTTGAGATCCAGCACCCCGGCACCCAGCTCTTTTGGACAGTCGAACTCACGCCAGAGCCCGCTCTCGGCCATCTCGCGATTGGCGAACTCGAACACGAGCTGGTCGGCACAGACGCTCGAGATCGTCGGGAAGAGCGGTCGATAGGTCCGCTCCCCGAAGCCGAACCCCTCGAGTGTCCCAAAGCAGATGTGCCAGAAGCGCCGCTCGACCGCCACGCCCTCGAAGCAGCGGTCGTAGAACTCCACCAACCGCTTCGGATCCATGATGAAGCTCTGGAAGACGTCGTCGAGCTGGAGGTTGCGGGCGCCGCCGTCGGCGAGCGCGCGGAGCTCCCGGTTCAGGATCGGCGCCAGGTCGGCCGCGACCTCGTAACGATCGCGATAGGGTCCCCCCTTGGTGATTTGTGTGGCCAGCGTGAGGGGGCCCGGGAGCGTGATCTTGAACGGGCGCGTCGTCGCCTGCCGGAGGTAGTCCAGCTCCTTCAGCGTCCCGAGCCCGTCGGGCGCCGAGATGCGCTCGACCGGCTCGTAGAACACGTGACCGTCGTAGGACAGGACCCCGACCTTCCGGCGGGACTCGAGCGGCCGGAGCCCGCCGAAGTACTTGAAGATCGACACGATGAACCCCTGGCGTCGCATCTCGCCGTCGGAGATCAGGTCGACGCCGGCTCGCTCCTGATCGCGGATCGCCGTCTCGACGGCGTCGTTCTCCGTCTCCGCGCGGTCCATCGCGCCGAAGCCGCCCGCCTCGATCTTCTCGTACGCGGCCCACAGCCAGGCCGGGATCGCGTAGCTGCCGACGACGGACGTCGGCAGGATCGGCAGCACCGGGACGGTCACGCGTGACTACTCGGCGAGCGTGAAGACGCCCCGCTTGACGGTGAGGGCCCAGATGTGTCCGACGTTCACGCCGAGCTCGTTCATCGTGACCGCGCCGATGGCGCCGTCGTAGCCCTTGAGACCCGCCCAGCACTTCGCGAGCTTGTCTCGATCGCTCTCGAGGTCGTCGGGCTTGTTGGTCACGCCAGTCGTCTCGATGCACATCTTGGAGATGAAGAGCTGGTCGTACATCGCGAGGCCGGACGAGTTGGGGCGCTTGCCCCCGGAGCGCTCGAGGAACTTCTTGACGAACGCCTGCACGCGCGGGATCGGTCGCTCGTTCCACGCATACGTCGTGGTGTACCATCCCTCGACGACGTCGCCGCCGAGCGTGATGAGGTCCGGCGTGGCGGTGGCGACGCCGCCGTGGAACGGCCCCTTGTACCCCTGCTTGCGCGCCTCTTTGGCGATGAACGCGGCCTCGCGCGATCCGGAGCCGAGGAAGAGCATGTCGGGCTGCTTGGCGAGGGCGCGGGTGACCTGGGCGCTGAAGTCGAGATCGCCCGTCTGGAAGGTGATCGAGTCGAGGAGCTCGATACCCGCCTGCTGGAACGTGGCCGGCATCACCCGCGTCGCCTCCGCCGTGGAGATCCCGTCGGCCTGGTTGTAGAGGATGGTCGCCTTCTTGACGCCCGGGTGGTGCTTGCGCAGGGCGGCGAGCCCCGTGCCGAGCGCCTTGGCGGCACCCGGGTTCATGGTGTACGCGAACGGCCGGAACTTGTCAGTGAGCCCAGGCGCGGCGGCGGTCGGCGTGATGATCGGCACCTTCAGGCTCGCCGACAGCGGAAACATGACACCGGCGCTCGAGCTCGAGATCGACCCGTGGATCATGAGGACCCGGTCGGTCTGGGCCAGGCGACGTGTCAACGTGACGGACTCCTTGGGATCGCCGCGGTCGTCGGCGATCACGAGCTCGACCGGCAGGCCGCCGATCCCGCCGGCCGCGTTGATCTCGTCGCGCGCGAACTCGGCGCCGATCAGCCCGTGCTGGCCCCAATCCACGAACAGGCCGGCCATCGGCATGATCACGCCGAGCCGCACCTTGTCTCCCGCCAGCTTCGCGCCCGCGGCCGGGGCCAGCGCCAGGCTCGCGAGCAGCAGCGTGACGAGAGCGACCCCAACCGCCCGACGCCGGATCCCGATCATGTCACCCCTCCGCTCACGCGAGCGACAGCGCGAGCCGGTCGAATTCCGTGACGTGCATCTCGCGACCCATGCCCCAGCGATGGATCGCGGCCATGACTTCCGCGAGCTTTTCGGCTGGATAGGGCGCGAAGACGAAGCGCTCACCAGCACCCCACTGGTTCACGTGCCACGGCCGGTCGGCGAACTCGGGTGGAATACACTTCTTCCAGAGCGGCAGGTATCGCGCGAGGTCGCGATCGATCGCTTCATCGGCGCGCGCGAGCGCCGTGAAGTAGCACCGCAGGACGTCCCGCTCGCTTGCCTCGTCCACCCACCAGAGCGTGTTGAACTCTCCGTCGAGGATCTTTCGCAAGCCCAGCTCCTCGGCCATGTAGATCTGAGGGTCGAGGAGACTCGCCGCCTCCACCTCGCCCTTCAGCAGCGCTTCGAGCCGGCGCCCGAAGCCGCCGACCGGCGCGATCTTGATATCCTCGAGCGGCAGGTACTTCTCGAGCCGGTAGGGCACGTTGTAGTGGCTGCCCGCCATCAGCCCGACCGCGACTGGCACGCCGCGAAGGTCTTCGGGCCGTCGGATGGGCGAGTCGGGGCGCACGTAGATCGCGTGCCGCGCCACGCCGTAGGCGTCGGGCACGAACTTTCCCATACCGGCGCCCGCGTTGCACACGCTGCCCCACGCGCACGCGTTGCCGATGGCCTGCGTGCCCTCGAGGAACGGCTGGTCTTGCGGGCGAGCCTTGTAGCCGCCGGTCCACGCCTTCATCTGACCGTGATAGACGTCCCACAGCACCTCCGGATCGAGGTCCTGCGCGCGGAAGTAGCCCTCGGCGAACGCGATCCACTCGTGCAGCCGCATACCCGTGGGAAAGATGCGGATCTTCGTGAGGGCGTTCATCGGTTGGGCGACGGTAATACGGCGGACCGAGCCCTGTCAATCCAGGTGTATCATCGCGCACAATGTTCGTTCAGCAGCTCGTCAACGGGCTGATGCTCGGCGGCGCCTACGCTCTGGTCGCGATCGGTTACACGCTCATCTTCGGTGTGCTGAACCTGCTCCACTTGGCGCACGGCGACATCTTCATGGTCGGCGCCTACGTGGGGCTCGCCCTGGCGCTCGCGGGATTCCCGCCCTGGGCGACGCTCGGCGGCGCCATGCTCGCGGCGGCGGCCCTCGGCGTCGTCGTCGAACGCGTCGCCTTCCGCCCCGTGCGCAGCCGGGGGAGCCACGTCACACCGCTGATGACGACGATCGCCGTCGGGCTCGTGCTCCAGCACGTCGTGGTGAAAATCTTCGGCGCCGAGCCGGTGGCGTTCCCGGTGCCCTTCGCGGCGGCGGCCCTCGCCCTCGGCCCCGTCACACTCTCCACGCTCCAGCTCCTGATCCTCGGCACGTCCGTGGCGCTGATGGCCTTGCTCGAGCTTTTTCTGCGCTCGACGCCGACGGGCATGGCGATCCGCGCGACGGCGGAGAATCCAACGGTCGCCGGGCTCATGGGCATCAACGTATCGCTGGCGATCGTGATCACGTTCGCGATCGCCTCGGCGCTCGCCGGGGCGGCCGGCGTCCTCCTCGCGTGGAACTTCACCGGCCTGAGCCCATTCTTCGGCGTCAAGGTCGGCCTCAAGGGGCTCGCCATCATGCTGCTCGGCGGGCTCGGAAACGTCACCGGCGCGATGGTCGGCGGCCTGGTCATCGGCGTCGTCGAGGCGCTGAGCGTCGGCTACCTCGAGTCGTCATACCGCGACGCGTTCGCGTTCGCGGTGATGATCCTGATCCTCCTGGTGCGGCCGACCGGCCTCTTGGGCGCCAGGCTCCAGAGCGGCTGAGGCTCGTGCTCTCGGATCACACCGTCTCGATCCTGATCTTCGCGGGGATCGACGTCATCATGGCGCTGTCGTTCTACCTGCCCGCGTCCGCGGGACAACTCTCGGCGGGCCAGGGCGGCTTCATGGCGCTCGGCGCGTACGCGTCCGCCTACCTCACCGTGCACCACGGGACGCCATTCCCGCTGGCGCTCGCCGCCGGCGCTCTCGTCGGTGGCCTGGTCGGGCTCGCAGTCGGCTTTCCGGCTCTGCGGCTCCGCGGGCTCTATCTCGTGCTCGTCACCTTTGGCTTCGGCGAGATGGTCCGCGTCCTGTTCCTGAACGCGCCGGCGTTCGGCGGGCCCGTCGGGTTCGCCGGAATCCCGCCCGCCACGACCATCTGGCACGTGCTCGGGGTGCTGGCCATCCTCGTCTACTTCTTCACACGAGTCAGCGGCTCGCGGATGGGACGCGCCTTCGCCGCGCTCCGCGACGACGAGGCGGCCGCCGAAGCGATGGGCGTGAACTCGACGTACGTGAAGCTCGTGGCCTTCGCGACGGGCGGCGTCATCGCCGGGCTCGGCGGCGGGCTCTACGCCCACTACACCCTCTTCATCGATCCCGAGGCGTTCGGGGTCGGCCGGTCGCTCTTCGTCATGCTCTACGCCGTCTTCGGCGGGCTCGCGAGCTTCTGGGGTGCGGTGGCGGGCGCGACGATCCTCTCGATCCTGCCCGAGCTCCTACGCTGGGTGAAGGACTGGCGCGAGATCCTCTACGGACTCCTGGTGCTGATCATGATGCTCGTTCGGCCGCAGGGCCTGGTGAAGGACTGGCGCGAGATCCTCTACGGACTCCTGGTGCTGATCATGATGCTCGTTCGGCCGCAGGGCCTCCTCGACGCGGCCCTCCTGGCCCGACTCTCGGCACGCGGTGAGCGAGCCGCTGCTCGCGGTTGACCGGCTCTCCCGGAGCTTCGGGACGCTCGTCGTCCTCGCGGGCCTCGATCTCAGTGTCGAGGCCGGCGGTATCCACGCGATCATCGGCCCGAACGGCGCCGGCAAGACCACATTCTTCAACCTCGTGACGGGCGCCCTCAGCCCGGACAGCGGACGGATCCGCTTCGGCGGGAGCGACATCGGCCACCTTCCCGCGTACCGGCGCACAGCGCTCGGGATCTGCCGCACCTTCCAGAACATCCGGCTCTTCGGCTCGATGACGGCGCTTGAGAACGTGCTGCTCGGGCTCCATTGCCGGACGCGCGGCGGGCTGCTGGCGCCGCTCCTCGACGTCCCTTTCCGCCGGTCGTCCGGCGAAGTCGACGCGCGCGAGCGAGCGAGGGCCGTCCTCGAGATGGTGGGACTCGCGGCCAAGGCCCACCAGTCGGCGGTGGAGCTGTCCTACGGCGAGCAGCGCCGGCTCGAGATCGCCCGCGCTCTCGCCAGCGCGCCCCGACTGCTCCTGCTCGACGAGCCGTCCGCTGGGATGAACCCCCTGGAGACCCTCGAGCTGGAAGCGCTGATCACGCAGGTCAATCGGCGCGGCGTGACGATCTTGCTGATCGAGCACAAGATGTCGCTCGTGATGAAGGTCTCGAAGATCGTGACCGTGCTGAACTTCGGCCAGAAGATCGCCGAGGCGGCGCCCGCCGAGATCCAGCGCGACCCACGGGTCATCGAGGCATACCTTGGCAGCTAATGGCATAGGGGGCCTCGAAGGGCCCCCCAAACCCCCCACAGCGGCTCGGACCGCCCCGGGGAACCCGGGGCGCTCCTCGAGTTCTCTGCTCGAGGTCGATGACCTGCATGTGAGCTACGGCCGGATCCGGGCCGTCCAGGGCGTGAGCCTGACGGTACCGGACGCCGCCGTCGTCGCGCTGATCGGCGCCAACGGCGCGGGCAAGTCGACACTCCTCCGCGCGATCTCGGGTATCGTCCGCCCGCACCGCGGCGCCGTGCGCTATCTCGGGGAGGACCTCGTGGGCCTGCCGGTCCACCAGATCGTCCGCCGGCGCGTGATCCACGTGCCCGAGGGACGCGGCATGCTGGCCCGTATGACCGTGCTCGAGAACCTGCGGCTCGGCGGCTTCGCGCTGAAGGGAGCCGGACACGGGAAGTCCGATCTCGAGCGAGTATTCGCGCTCTTTCCGGTGCTGCGCGAGCGCCGCGCTCAGCTGGCCGGGAGCCTCAGCGGCGGCGAGCAGCAGATCCTCGCCATCGCCCGGGCGATGATGGCGCGCCCGCGGCTCCTGATGCTCGACGAGCCCTCGCTCGGCCTGGCGCCGCTCCTCGTGCGCGAGATCTTCCGGATCATCCCGCGGCTCACCGCCGAGGGAACAGCCGTGCTACTCGTGGAGCAGAACGCGCGGATGGCGCTCCAGTGCGCGGTCTACGCCTACGTGCTCCAGACCGGGCATGTCGTCCTCTCCGGGCGCGCGGCGGATCTGCTCGCGGCGCCCGAGGTCCAGCACGCGTACCTGGGCGCCGGCTGAGCCGGGCGCATGGAGTTCCTCGCGTTCCTCGTCGTGGACGGCGTGCTGGCCGGAGCCATTTACGCCCTCGTCGCCCTGGCCTTCGTGGTCGTCTACAAGGCCTCCCGCATGATCAACTTCGCCGTCGGCGACTGGATGACGCTGGGGTCGCGAATGGTCGCGTCCGGGATGCACGGGTTGGGGCTCGGCCTCGGTGGGGCGCTCGCCTTGGGGTGCGTCGGCATGGTGGCGGTGGCGATGGCCTTCGACCGGGTCGTCCTGCGCCGACTGTTCAGCCGGTCGCTGCTCACCCTGATCATGGTCACCATCGGCCTCGGGATTTTCATGCGCGGCTCGGCGGCGCTCGTGTTCGCCGGTCTCCCCGGCGGCATCGCGCGGCCCCTGCCCCTGGACCCGCTGGTCATCGTCGGCGTGCCGGTCGCGGTCGAAAAGCTCGTCGCCGCGGCGATCGCCGGCGCATGCATCGCCGCCCTCAGCTGGTTCTTCCACGCCAGCCGCACGGGGCTCGCGTTGCGCGCCATCGCCAGCGACCAGCAGGTCGCCATGGCGGTCGGGATCGACCTCCATCGCCACTTCGCCATCGCGTGGGGTTTGGTGGGCGTCCTCTCGGTTCTGGCAGGCACGCTGTGGAGCTTCGTGGCGGGCGGCGGATTCGGGATCGAGCTGCTCGGCCTGAAGGTGTTCCCGATCGTGATCGTCGGCGGCCTCGACAGCTTCCCCGGCTCCATCATCGGGGCGTTCATCGTGGGGATCCTGGAATCACTCACGGCGGGCTATGTCGATCCCCTCGTCGGGGGCGGGTTCAGTCACGTCGCGTCCTACCTGGTGCTGATGGCCGCGCTCTTCGTGCGCCCGTACGGGCTGTTCGGCCGACCGGATATCGAACGGGTCTGAGCCAGCCGCGTCCTTACGGCTCCAGGACCCGATAGCCGCGCGCATCGCTCTTCACGCCGTCCTTGTATTTGACGATGCGCGTGGGCGAGGCGTGGGTGCCGAGGAGGCGTAGCACCTCGCCCCCCACGACCCTGAAGCTGTGCGGAAGCTCCGGCGGGATGGCGATGGTGTCGCCCTTTCGGAGCGTGACCTTCCGGTCCTCGTGACCAGGACCTCCATATAGGGATGCGAGTGCACGGGCGCCACGTAGCCGGGCTGCGAAGTCTGGATCCCCGTCCGGATCGGCGTGGTCCCCTCGTCGTCTCCGAGGATCATCTGATAGACCGCGTCGGGCCCGAACTTCACGATCTCGGTCTCGTCGAGGCGAACGACTTTCAGCTCGTCCATGGCTCTCTCCTCTCCAGCCGCGGATCCGGCCGAGCGCGTGCGGTAGGGGTCGACGGACCACGCGGCACGCGAGCGCTGCCCCTGGGCTCCATCCGGGTCCGCGGCTACCGCCGCCGCTTGGCAGGAACGGGTCCTTTCGACCCCTACCGCACGCGCTCGGCCGGATCCTTTCCTGGGAGTCTCTCCCATAGGCGGAGGCGAGCGCAAGCTGTGACATGATAAGCGGCATGGTGCTGACCGCCGAGATCGTCAAGGCGAAGGCGCGGGAGCTCGGCGCCGACGGCGTCGGGATCGCGGATGCCGCCGTGCTCAACGCGTATCCTCCGGACCCGGCGCACCCGCAGATCCCGGCGCGCATCTCGCCGGAGATCCGGAGCTGCGTCGCTTTCTTCAAGCGCATTCCGGCCGGCGCCTTTCGGGCGCGCGACAACGCGTGCATCCACCACGTGGACCAGCTCGTGCTGCGCGAGATGGACCGCGTCGGCTACCGGATCGCGCGCTTCCTCGAGGCTAACGACCACTGGGCGTTCCAGACGGCGGCGCAGGAGACCGTCTGGGAGATGAAGAACGCGAGCTACGGCTCCCTCTCGACGCGCCACGTCGCCATCGAGGCCGGGCTCGGCACCATCGGCCTCGAGCTGAATCTTCTGACGAAGGAAGCGGGGCCGCGCTGCTACACAACCGTCGTCCTCACCGACGCCGCGCTCGAGCCCGACGGCAAGCTCACCGAGCAGCTCTGTATCGGCGAGCCCTGCTCGCGCTGTCTCTACTCCTGCCCGCCCGACGCCGTCCAGCACTGGGGGCTCGACAAGCGCCTGTGCGCGACCTTCGCGCAGGAGTTCGGCTTCTCCACGATCGTGCGCGTCTTCAACGCGTTCGTCCGTGGCCAAGACGACGAGGCGAAGCGGCGAGCGCTCGCCGGTCACGAGTGGTTCGGCATCTGGCAAGGACTCCTGCGGGTCGTCGGCGCCTTCGGCGACTGCCCCCGTTGTCTCGCCGTCTGCCCCGTCGGCGACGACTACAACCGGTTCCTCAAGGACGCCCAGCGCGAGATCCCGGAGAAGACCGACGCGAAGGTCGCGCGAGCGCGCGAGCTGCTCGGGATCAAGAAGCGGGGCGAGCCGATCCGCGGCATGGCCGACGGGCGGATCCGCTGGATCGGCGAGGACGGCTATCGCCCGCCCGCCCGGCGCGCCGGGACTCCCGCATGAGTCTCACCGCCGCGGCCGTCAAGGCGAAGGCGAGGGCGCTCGGCGCGGACCTGGTCGGCATCGCGCGCGGTGACGTTCTCGATCGCCACCCGCCCGATCCGTCGCGCCCGCAGACGCCGGGCCGCATCACCTCGGACGACTCCAGGTCGGTCGTCGTCCTTGCCCGTCGGCTCCTCACCGGGATCAACCGTCTGAAAGGCCACGACGACCGCCACAAGCAGTACTCGACCGAGCTCGTGCTGACCGATCTCGAGGAGATCGAGCTGAAGCTCGTCTACTTCCTGGAGGACGCAGGCTTTCCATCGATCACGGTGCCTC